>Ga0208195_1004822_pt1 | contig 10381 bp, 2 predicted proteins | sample AD_UKC077_MetaG_FD_184441 | JGI IMG/M metagenome (GOLD analysis project Ga0208195, IMG submission 184441) | Active sludge microbial communities of municipal wastewater-treating anaerobic digesters from USA - AD_UKC077_MetaG (SPAdes) (version 2) | ecosystem: Engineered > Bioreactor > Anaerobic >...
CTTGAGCATCTAAAACAGAACTCTCAGCATTTTCATCTAAAAGATTAAGTATATTAAAAGTTTTTAAAGCCTTATCATATTTTTCTTGTGTTATAAAATCTTTTTGTACTAAGTTTAGATCTTCGTCTTCTTCTAATTCTTCTCTTGAGATAATTATAGGACTTATAGTCTTTGAAAAACTATTTTCTACTTTTGGAGTATGTGAAAAATATACAGCTTCTGAAGGTAATTCTTTGGGATCATGATGTATTAAGTCTGACCTTATCTTCATATCATCAGAATCAGATTCTTCGTCTAAATTTGTTTCTATATTATCATAAACTTTACTAAATGGTACACCATTACCTTCTAAATCAGTTAATATTAAATAATTTGATCTATCATTATGATTTAACTGAAAAGCTTTATTACTTAAATCTCCATTAGTTTTTATTTCTCTAATATAAACTTTCTTTGGGATTTTTATAAACGTTTTAAAATTACCCATTTTATATAATGCAACATAATAAGTATCCATTGAACTTATTATTTTTAAGTTGGCTGCTGGATTTACTACAAATGTATGTCTATATTGTGTTTTATTAAATGGTATAATTTCTTGAGTAGGCATATAATATTCTGAAACACCATCTTCATTATATTTTTCTATATAATCTACATCTTTAACTAATTTAGCTTTTACTATTACGTTAGGATATATCTTATTAAGCCTTAATTCATATCCCATAAATTTTATTGCAGGATTATATGAATATTTTAGTTGTTTTATTTTCCATTTATAACCTTCGTATTCTGCAACATTTTTTCGTATTTTTAATTTTGGATCATTTTTATCCACATCAATTACAACGTAATTTCCACCATATATATTTTCTAATTTAGTAGCTTTTCTAATTAATCTATATCCTTTAGATTCTTTCAAAGCTGGTGAAGAAAATACAATAGCTTTGTAATTTGTACCAGGAATAGTTGTTGAAAATCCATTTAAAAATGTTTTTTCTGCTTCACTTAATTTACTGTATTCTTTAAAACTTATTATTTTATTAAATAATTTAATTTTATCAAAATCTATATTAAGTTTATCCGTAGTATTAAACACAAAAGCTATTTTATTATTTATATATAGCGTATGTTTAGCTATTAAACCGATTAAACTATTTTCATCTAACTTAGTTAATTTACCTAATATTTTTATTAATTTATCAAAATTATCTTTTTGTTCATTTATATCTAAATCAAAATTTTCTATTACTTTTTTATGTTTGCCTTTATTATAATAAACTATAGAAGCAGGAGCTATATTTAGACTTTCTGCTTTTTCTTCATCAAGATCTTGTATTTCAGTAGTATTAAATATTACAACATTTTCTTCTGTATGTTCTTGTTCTTGTTTTTCTTCAATACCTTCTATTTCCTTTGGTGTTTCTAATTCTTCCTGATCACTTAGTTTAACTTCCTTGTTAAACATATCTATGTTAGATCTCATATTTTCTTCATCTATGAAATCTATATCTTCAGGTATATCTTCTATATTTTCTTCTGCCTGAGCTTCTTTTAATTTTTCTACTAAAGCTAAATTATCTATATATATTATACCTTTGGAATTTGATGTTTTATACATATTACCATTAAATGGTATCATCGTATAATTAGTTTCATCTTCCCAAGTACCTTCAAAATTAGATAATTTTAATATATTATTAGGACTTAACATCCATTTAGTTCTATCTTCTTGTTGAGAGTTTATAACATAAAAAGCTCTACCATCGTCTAATCCAAGTATATAATAAGGACTTCTTTCTTTTGGAGTAACTTTTAATAATCTACCAACAGCACCAATATGTACATGTTGATCTTCTGGATTTTCAAATATTACAAAAGCTTTATCAGGTTTTTCAGCTGTAAATACACCACTAGTACTAGGACTTTCTCCTTTAACAAATTTAAAAGTATCTATTGTATCTTTATATATACTTGAAACATTATTTTCCTCTGACATAGTTTTTTCAGAAGGTTTTTCTTCAGCTTTAGTAGTAAGTTCTTCTTCAGCTTTAGTAGTAGGTATATTTTCAGCAGGTTTCTCTTCAGTAAGTTTTTCTTCAGTAGGTTTCTCTTCAGCTTTAGTACCAGGTTTTTCTTCAACTTTAGTACCAGGTTCTGTTGGGTTTTCTACTACTTTTGGACCTTCATCTTTTGGTAAATTTATATCTAATAATTCTATTTCTGAAAACCAATCATTAATATTTTCTTGTTTTACTATATCAGTTTTTAAAGATAAATCTGTTTTTTCATCTATTTTTATATTTCTATAATTTATAGTATAAGATTCATCTTCATTCTCAGTTAAATTTATAAGTTCTACTAATCTATATTTATTATCAGTACCTTCTTCTTTTCTATATAAATAAGGTTGTGCTGATAATCTATTCATTTTAGATTTAAATAATACTTTATTTGTATGTGTATAAGCTTTATCTATAATATTCTTTATAGTAGATCCTTTTTTACTGTCTAATTCTTTAAGTATCATCGTTACACCTCTTGCTATGGCTATTCTTCTACGGGATAATTTAGAATAATCATTTGCTAAATCTCTTACCTTTTCTAAATCAGGTAATAGTCTTAAATCTCCTGATTCTTTTATAAATTTAAATACTTTATCTACATAAGATTTATTAACTTGTTCCATTAAAGCATATAAATGTATATTATCTTTATTTGTAGTTTTTAAGATAGATTTATGTAACTCTTCATCTAACTTTTTTTTCTCAGCAATAAATTTTTCCTCTTCTAAACGGTCAGAATTTAAAATATCAGAAATAGTCATTAATTCTGAATTTATTTCTTTGATGGTTTCTATAGATTTATTTAAAAATTCAGTAATTATTTTAGATTTCTTAAATTCATTACCAGGTTCTTCTTTAATATCTATACTTTCATAATCATTTAAAAATTGTTTGAGATTGTTTTCTAAGTTAGTAACTGTTTGTTCTAAGGTAGAAACTGTATTTTGAAAATCTGTATCAATAGATTTAGATTTTAAATCCGTAATGATACTATGTAAATTTTTGAATACTTCAGGATCTAATTTTATTTTATCTTTAGAATATATAGTTTCTAATATAGGTCTTAAAAATTTTTCACGATCTATTATATCTTTATCTGAAACGGAAATATTTATATCTGCATTAATAGCTTTTAATTTTGTATCTATTTCAAGTTTCATATCTTTTAATCTTGTATCAATTTCTTTTAACATATAGTTGTAATGTATGAACTTTGATTGCGTATGTATATCTTGTCCTGGCATTAAATCTTTTACACGATTAGATAATTCTTTTACATACTTAGCTCTTTCTATTAATTTTTTATTTCTTTTAACTACTATATCAGCTATTTCTTGATCACTAAAAGATTCAAAAGCATTACTTGTAACATTACCTGATTCATCTTTTATAATGGATAATTCTTTTATTTCATTTATTAAATTTTGTCCTTCTGGTTTAGATAGATCTATATTAGTAAATGCTTTTGATTGTGATACGAAATCATCTAATCTTCCAACATCATTTAATGTACTTAGCAGTTGAAATATTAATTCACTTTCAGCATTTTCATGTTTAAATACATCATTATTTTTTAATGCAGCTTCTTTAGCTAGTTGTAATGCTGAACTAGCAATATTAAGATTAGCATAACTTCTTAAAACATCTATATTTTTATTTAAATAATCTACAATTTCTTTAGCTTGCTTTTTATTATATTTATCTGTTTTTAAAACTTCATAAATACCACCAGATATAAAATTTCCTTTTTGAAATGTTGGAATACCTAATGTACCTAATACAAATCCAGATAAAAAATTAATAGCTCCTTCACTATTTGTAGCTCGGTCTATACCTTCTGGTATAGATTCTATAAAACTAGAATAAAGATTTGATACATTTTTAAATGCCTTAGGATTATCTATAATATCATCGACTACTGAATATCCAGTATTTTCTGCAATAAATTGAAGATATTCTTGACTACCTTCAAATGTACCCTTTTGTACTAATTTTACAGCTGTATTTATAGGTTTAAGAAACTTTGGGGTCTTTTTTAAAGCAAATCCTTTTAATATATCACCTTCTATACTATGCTTTATTGAATTACTTATTTTATAGCTTCCTAAAAAATGTGAACCAAATTGTAAAAATTCTGTGGGAGCTAATATAGCTAAGTTCATTATAAATATAGAATTCATTAAGGAATTAGCGTATTTAACAACTTCATCATCTCCGAATAATTTATTACCTTTTTCATCAACTGCATTACTTAACTTATCTATTATCTGATCTCTTGCATTTAAAGCTTCTATACGAGCTTCTCCTTGTATTCCTAATAATGTAGAACTTACTCCAGTTATTAATCTATTTGTACGTTCTAAGGTTGAAGCTGTTTTTATTATTTTATCTATTTCAAGTCCAGATAATGCTAAATTAGTTTTACTAGCATCTGTAGTTATAATTCTTGCTAAATCATCTAATTCTCCTTTAGCTAATTTTTCTCCAAAACTCTCACCAAGTTTACGTCCTATTATACGTCTAGTTCTTGCTTTAAGTCCTTTAGAAATTAATGCTCCAGCACCAGCACCACTTAAATATGTACCTATTGCAAAACCAAGATTTTTTAAAACATTATCTGCCCAAAAATTAGATGTAAAAACTTTTTGTCCAGTATTTCTTTGTTCCCAATCACTTGGATAATACGTTGGTAAAACGTTTTCTAACTCTGCTTCAAAATCTTGTATTACTGCACTTACTGGATTATTTACAAAATCTAATAAAGGTTCATCTGAACCAATTGAATTTACAAGTCCAGCAGCTGTACCAATAGTATTATCTACCATTGTTGCTAAAGTTATACCAAAACCTTTTGTAGCTGCATATAAATATTCTTTTGCATTTGATTGTTTAGCCCAAGCTAAATCCTTTAAAACATTTATATTACTTATTGCAGATGTTCCAGCAGCTTTTGCTAGTTTTCTTTCTTCTTCTGTTACAGGTTCAGCATAACGTCTTCCTTCTATAAGATCTGGATTTATACGTTTAGCTATATCTTCCAGTGTTATACTTGTTATATAATTTTGTTTCTCTTCTTCACTTTTAAAAGTTTTTGTGGGAGTTATAGTTTTATCAAAAAAATCTAATTTATTTAATACATTTTCAATATCTTCTGGAGATATTCTAGCTGTTACAGCTTTTCTACTAAATTTTTCATTATCTATTAATTCAGTACCTTCTGGTGGTTCATCTGGTAAACCAAATTGATTAGTATTATTCATTTTCATATAATAAATTACCAAAGAATACTACATCTTGATAAGATTGTAGTTTAACTATATTTTTTAAATATTCATCATCTAAATTATTAAATAATTTAAAATTATTTTCTAACATTTTCTTATAATCATCATTAGTTACTTCATAACCTTGTGATCTAAGATCAAACATTTTTCTTAAAGTTTCAAGTCCTACTGCCATATTTACAAGAGTTTCTCTATTTTCAAAAGGTTTTTTACCTTCTCCTATAGGTACTTCAACATTAGTTTCTTTATCTATAAGTCTAAATGAATATCCTGTTTCTGTACTGTCATCTATATAAGGCATAACAGTGTATTTACCTAACGATATTCCTTCTTTATAATTAATGCCTTTATTATTCGTTAAAACATTTGCAGCGTTTAATTCGTTTATTATAAAATCAATACTTTCACCACTATCATAAAATCTTAATGTATTAAGAAAATCTGTTACAGCATTTTTAGTATCTTTAAAACTTTTTCCAGGAATAATAGATCCAACAGTAGTGTAATTCTTATCATTATAGTTATATGTAAAATTAACTAATAAAGAACCACTAAAAGGATCAAAATTTAAGCCATTAATTGCTATTATATTTCCTTTACTTAAATTTGCTTGTTCGTTTGAAGATACAGATAATGCATTCATATTCTTTAAATTATTAAACATTTTTAAAGTATTATCATCATACCCAGTTGATGTAGGAGATGTTCCAGTATTTATGTAAACTCCAGGTAAATTTAAATTTATGTTCGGAAAATATTTTTTAGTATTACCACCAATATAATCATTTATTTCTAATTTAGTAAGATTATCAATTTTATCATTTTGTATTTTGGTATTTACATGATTTTTAAACGTACTTGAAGTTAAAAGTTTATTTAATGATTTTTTAAAAAATTCACCTTTGCTACTTATAAGTTCAAAACTATCATAAGGATTATTAAATAATGCATCACTAAAATTAGACATTAATGAAGCATATTCACCACTATTTATTTCATTTACTTTTAATGCTTTAGCAGTTAAATCTTTAAATTCCGTTCTATCTATTAAAGATATTAAGTGACTCATGGTTTCAACAGGTTTATCTTTCATTAAATTATTCCAAACTTTATCGAAGGTTGAATATAACAATGGTAACATTGGATCTTTTTCTTTAATGTCTCCCATTGCTAAGTAAGGATCTTTTATAAAAGAAGCTATACCAAGATTATTAATTTCTTTTTGTATAAATGGTATTGGTATCTTTTCACCAACTGCAGAAGTAGTAACGAATTTTTTCATTGCATTGTTAAATACTGCATTAGCTTGATTACCAGATAACACATCTCCAAAAACACTTACTTTAATACGAGGTTTAGTGGTTTCAGAACCTTCTTGGTTATATCTGGCTGGAATATTTTGAATATTTTCATTATATCCATATGTAGATAAATTAATAATTTTATTAGGTACAAAATCTTTTTTTATCCAATTTTTTAAATTTAGTTTAAAATTTGCACTTTCTACTCCCTCTTTATTTCTTATCTCCACTAATTCTGGAGGTAAAACTTCATCATCATATCTTAGTATTGGTTCTACCTTAGATACAAAATCATTTAAAGCTTCATCAGTTAATTGTTGTTCTACAAGTCTTTCTTCACCAGGTCTCCAACCTGTAGTTTGTACATTTTTTAATACTGGGATATTATCCACTGAAGATATTTTCCAAGCACCTCCTCTATTATGTTGTATTACTCCTTTAAATATTGAAGAAATAATATCACTATAATTTGGTCTTTCATAAAATTCTGGTGGTGTAGTAATCTTAATAGCTTTAGTACTTGGCTCATAATAAGAAGTTTGTAACCATTTATCAAATCCTTGTTTTTTATTTTCTACTAATGCACCTTGTTCTTTTAAGAGTTCATATTTTTGTTTATATGTATTATAATCAGCTAATTTCATACTAGCTGCAGTCCAAAATGGATCTTTTCTAGCATCTACAATAGATTTATATATTATATCACTAACTAACCCAGGATTATCCGCCATTTTTAATTGTTTATAAGCTCCTTCAAAATAATCATTAATTATTTTATCTTTTATTTCCATATCAACTGGTAACATAGGTAATGAACCAAGCTCCATTTCTTGTTGTGTAATGGCAGACATAAGAGCATTATAATTACTTTCTCTATTTTGTATTATATTATTTAATAATTCAAGTGGAGGAGCTACAAAAGAACTTTTATATTCTATTGGTGTAGGTTGTAAATATCTATATGCCATAATTAATATTAGTTTTATATAAGTTATATGGATATTTATATCCAAAATATTTATTAAATGGAGGTTTATATCCAAGTAAAGGAGCTTTTGAAAAATTAAAATAACTAGTAGGATTTTCAGTAGTTGATGTAGTCGACGTAGTCTTTGCTGTATTTATTATTTTACCAGTTTTTGGATCAAATTTATATCTATCTCCCATATTTAATAAACCTATAGCAGACCATTTAGAACTAATTAAATCTTTTGAAAGCCCTGAAGTAAAATTACCTATACCTTGATATAAATTTTGCTTAGCCATTTCATAACCAGCTTGTTCTCTGGCATTTAATTCATTAACTTCAGCAGCAGCTTTTGCATTAAATTCTTGAGCTCTGTTATACAAATCCATATTAGCCGCAGCTATCTTAGTTCTATAATCAGAAGCTTGTTTTCCAATCTCACTATATATCCTAGATACAGCTGTACCTATATCTATTGGATTATTTCTTGAAGCAGCTATAACTGTATTTATAGCTTTATTACCTTCACTATATATATTTTGTAAATTTTCAGTGTAATCTAAATATCTTGGAGTTATATTTTGTGGTAAAACTGTTTTTGGTTTATTAGTTAATAAATTTATTCCCTGAGCTAATAAAGATGTTCCTTGACCTATTGCACCTGGTAATAAATCTTTTTTTATATCTCTAGTAAGATATTCTATTTCACTAAGACTAGCTCCTTCTTGTAATTTAGGTAACTTCGATAATTTTGTTTTTGGTTTATTCATTTCTTGTTCTAATCTTAAATTTTCTAATTCCCTATTTAAATCTTTAATATGTATAGGACTAAACTTATCAAAATTTTCACCAAGATATATCTTATATTTACTAGCTATATTCATGGCTTTATCAGCATATCCTAGCTTTTTCGAAAATACATATTTATTCCATATAACTTCTCCATCATCAGTTAAAGCTATGCTATTTTTTAATGTGGGATTTCCATTAACATCTACTGGTATACGATCAGTTCCTTTATTTGTATTTATATTTCTTCTCAAAGATAAATTTCCACCATATACAAATTCTCTTTGATAACCTTGTTTAGGTTCTATAGGAGGCTGTCTTAATAATAATTCTTGTTTTGCTTGCTTTTTAGCAATATCTTCTTGTTTACTACCTAATATTCCTCCACCAATTAATCCTAAGGTTGTACCAACAATAGAACCAGCTGGTCCAAACATAGAACCTATTTGTAATCCAGTAGATGCACCAGATAAACCTCCTGATAAAAATCCACCTAAAGCTAGTTTTTTCTTTTTCATTTTACAAATTTAATAACATTTAAACAAATATATGTAAAATTAACATATAAAATAAATAACAAATTAAGTTATTATGTATTAAAAATTGTATCAAAATAAACAGATAAATCTTCTATCCTAATATAGTCTTCTATAACAGAATCATTTAAAATTATTTCTATAAATAAATAATTATCATATAATTTCGGCATTCTTTTATCATCAGGATGTCCTTTTATTCTTGGAAATATTAAATTCTGTTTATTAAATCGTTTTCTTACAATACAATAATCTCGTTTTAAATCTGCTGGATGTATATTAGATATATTTGGATCATTGTAAGCTATTAGCAATCTTTCAGTATGTTGATAAGAAGTTTCTAACTTAATTTTTTTAGGTAATATTTGATTATCGTTTAAAGAGAAATCTAATCCAACAAATTCTTTTGGTTGTTTATAAAAAGGAGAAATAAGAAATTTAATACTAGATACATGATTATTATTATCTGTAAATTTATTAAATGTGGTATCATTATTATGTATAAATAATTTTAAACCATTTGTAATATATAATTTTCCATCAAACCTACTACAAAATTCCTGTATAATATAATCATGTCTCGATACAAATCCCTTAGTTTCAAAATTATATGATACAATAAAACTATTAATAGAATTATTATTTATTACAAATAAACGTTTATCATCTAAAATACATTTTATTTTTGAACTAAGTGTTATATTATTTTTAAATAAGTTTGTTAGTCCAAGAATTTGTGTAAATCCATCTGATAACACAGTTAATAGCTTACTTGATGTATCAACAAAAAATATATTACTATCTACATTAACTACTGAATCTGTATATATAGTTCCAAAATTTGAACTTAAATATTCAAATTCTATTTTTTCTTTTTCTTTACTTAATGATACTAACCCAGTAGTAGTTTGGGTCATAATATCAAAATTAACTTTTAATAATCCAACAGCATTAGCTTCAAATAATAAAACATACTGTTTATAATTTGTAACTGCAAATAAATTATTATTTGTTTTAAGCATAAATTTATTTGGAAATCTTATGTAATTATCTGATATATTTGAAGTTAAATAATCTGATACTTTTATAGTGTTTTTACCAAGATATGTTGTAGGTTCTGATAATTGTTTTTCTAAACCTATTATTATATTTTCTTGTGAAGAATAAGAATTATTATAAAGAAATAAATCGTAATCTTGAGAATAATTTAATTTAGAATTATCATCTCTAGAACCGTATCCTACTTTACCCACATAGTTTCCAGCAAATTCCTGTAATAACTTATTACCTTTTGCAGTATCTAATAAATAACCTCCAGTTTTAATGTAACTTCTATCATGTCTTAAAGCAAGATTTATAGAAGATTCTATTGGAAATAAAACAAAAGAAGAATAAGTATATCCTTCTGAATAATCATTCTCAGTTCCACCAAGTGTAT
>Ga0208195_1004846_pt1 | contig 10351 bp, 5 predicted proteins | sample AD_UKC077_MetaG_FD_184441 | JGI IMG/M metagenome (GOLD analysis project Ga0208195, IMG submission 184441) | Active sludge microbial communities of municipal wastewater-treating anaerobic digesters from USA - AD_UKC077_MetaG (SPAdes) (version 2) | ecosystem: Engineered > Bioreactor > Anaerobic >...
AGGGTATATTTCCAGTGATTATTCTAAGGTTATGGCATTCAGCGATATTGGCGTAGAACTGGCTAAAGCGGGACAGATACAACAAGCTCTGCAGATTTTTAATAAAGCACTTAATGTCGCCGGGTCTATTTCTCGTAATTCTGATAAGGCTTGGCCACTCATAAATATTGCTTCTGAACTGGCTAAAGCAGGACAGTTTGATAAAGCAGTTAATGTCGCAGGGTCTATTACCAGGGATTATTCTAAGGCTAAAGCACTCATCAATATTGCTTTGGAACTGGCTAAAGCAGGACAGACACAACAAGCTTTACAGATTTTTGATAAAGCAGCTAATGTCGCCGGGTCTATTTCCAATGATTCTTATAAGGCTTATGCACTCAGAGATATTGCCGTAGAACTAGCTAAAGCTGGACAGTTTGATAAAGCAATTAATTTGATAAATAAGAAAACCACCCCATACAATATCGCTTATATACTAATATCAATCCATCAAGGATATATGGAATCTAACAAGAAACTAGATGATAATTGCAAAAGATTGCTGGAAGATATTTCTGCAAAAATTTATATAAACAAAATCGAAAGTATTAAACCAGTATTTTCTTATCCTTTTTACATAGAAGAAATAGAGGAAACACCGATAGCAACCCTTGACTTTTATGAATCATCAAAACTTGAGGCTATTTATAATACTTTTCAGAGGAAATTAAAAGATGATTTAGATGAATATGTTAAGTCAGCAACTGAAAAATCATGTCTTGTTGGTGTATTTAAAATTGATAAGTTTTATTTGGATACTAATAACATTGGAAATATTTGGTTAAACTATAATGAAGCATATTTATCCGGAACTTTAAAAAATGAATTTATCAAATACACAACAAAATCGTCTAAATATTCATTAAAAATAAATGAAGCATATATAACTAAATATGATTTAAGCTCTATACTAAATAAAGATAAAAACCAAAATGGCTTTATTAGTGTTTTCTCAAATAGTTTTATTCGAGACTATACAGTAGAAGAAAATAATAATTTATATACTTCAATATTTACAATAAATAATATAATGATTGATAATAAGAAAAACTTTACTTTATACATTAATGGAAAATTGGAAATAGGAGAAATAGATATTCCATTTGAAATAAACCAGACTATCAATTTAAATTAAAAAAGCTCCCGTAAAAAAAGTGAAGTGAACCCCTTTAGTTAGAGAGAATCTGACGAAAGGGGTTTTGTTATGTCAAGAAAAAGAAAGTATTCGGATGAGTTTAGACTAATGTTGGTTGATGAGTATCTCTCCGGAAAAAACGGAGAACTTCTTTGGCTTACTTAAATCTGAGCTACTTTATCTTCGCGAGTTTGAAAGTTTTGAAGAGTTCCGCGAGGAACTTGAAAATACATATGCTACCACAATCATCATAGGATCAAGGGCAAGTTAAAAAGACTGAGACCTGTTCAATACAGAACTCAGTCCTTGTTAATAGCTTAATGTACCACCAAATGTGTCTGATTTTTGGGTTCAGTTCAAAAAAACCATCTATCAACAAATGATGGTATTATTTTATATAAAAGCTTAAGTGATGTTTTTTATGCTTATGCCAGGAGGGAGTTTTATTATGCCTTTTACCATCGTATGTCAGGATATCACAAAGCTTAAAGTCGATGTCATTGTTAATGCTTCTAATACCGATCTTAAAATGGGCGGCGGAGTTTGTGGTGCAATTTTTAAGGCGGCTGGTGCAGAAAAACTTCAAGCTGTATGTGACAAACTTGCTCCAATTGAGATCGGAAATGCCGTCATCACTCCGGGCTTTGATCTTCCGGCAAAGTGTATCATTCATACTGTTGGACCAATTTATCAGCACTGGAGCAAAAAGGAAAGTGAAAAGTACCTGTGCGCAGCTTACACAAACTCTCTTAAACTGGCTTTTGAAAAGAAGTATGAGAGTATTGCCTTTCCCTTGATTTCAAGTGGTATCTATGGTTATCCGAAGGATGAGGCTCTACAGGTGGCATTATCTTGTATTAAGAATTTTCTTTTCAGTCACGATATTGATGTTACGCTTGTTGTGTTTGATAAATCATCCTTTTCTATAAGCAATAAGCTGCTTAGCGCAGTTAAAAGTTACGTTGATGAGCACTATGTTGATGTTCATGAAAAAACCATAAAGCCAGGTAAAGAACCTTCTATTGAAGATAGTTCTGCTTCTGCTAATCAATTTATGGGACTGATTGACAGTCTTGATGAATCTTTTTCCAAGACTATCATGCGTTTAATTTCTTCTAAGGGCAGAACAGAGGTGGAAGTCTATAAACGTGCAAACATTGACAGAAAATTATTTTCAAAACTTCGGAACAATGAAAGCTATATGCCCAGCAAGCGGACAGCAATTGCTTTAGCTGTGGCATTAGAACTGTCTCTTGATGAAACAAGTGATCTGCTGAAACGCGCAGGATATACCCTATCTAATTCTTTCAAATTTGATGTAATTGTACAGTATTTTATTGTAAACGGTATTTTTGATATTTTTGAGATTAACAACGTACTTTTCAATTATGATCTGCCTCTATTAGGTTATTGAGACTTGTACCTAGGTTTTTGTCGCTTGATATGCGACCTTTTAGATTTTGAGAACCTGTATAATCCGGATAAACCAAGTATTAAGAAGGTATCTTCAGAATGAAAAAAGGAGCTTTTGATGCAATACGTAAAGATGTGAAGAACAGAGGTTTTCAAAAGTAACGATTTTATACGATAAAACAGGAGAGTTGATATGCATAAAAATATTATTTGGAACGTAGCATTTTCAGAAGTGGATATTACTCCGGATTTTCAGACTGAACTTATCGGATGTTACCGTCAGGACAGTAGATCGCAGGGTGTGCTACACAGACTCAGCGCACAGGTGCTCCTATTTGAAAACAACAATGATTTTTATTGTCTGACAGCAATTGACAGTCTTGGACTGACAGTTTCTTTGAGTAACAAGCTGCGTTCAGCCATAGCAGAAAAGCTTAACACTCAACTTTCGCACGTCATGCTGAATTTTTCTCATACTCACTCTGCCCCCGCACCTCTTTCTCCGCTTAACGGGGAAAGGTACTTCTGTTTCCTGACAGAACAGATTATGAAATGTGTTGAGACTGCAAAACAAAAGCTTTGTCCGTTCAAGCTTTCATGGTCTTTAACTGATACGCAGATAGGTGAAAATAGGCGTGACGGATGTAGTGTGGTAGACCGCAGGCTTGGAGCTTTAAAACTTGAAAAGCTCAACGGCATTCCCATAGCTGTTGTTCTACGTATTACGGCTCACGCCAATATTCTCATGAGCTGTAACAATCAAATTTCAGGAGATTACTTTGTTCCCGCCCGTGAGAAGCTCGGAAGATACTTTAAATGTCCTGTAATGCTTATTCAAGGCGCAGCAGGAAATATAAAGCCAGCAGGTACCGATAAGATACTGGGCGGATCTGTCGATGATCTGGAAAAGATAACTGATATTCTGCTGGATTCTGCAAAAAAACTTAAGTTTGATCCGGACGAAGTCAAGAAGCTTTTTATGTACAGCATTGAATTTGATTATTACTCGGATGTTCCGGATAAAACAGAGTCAGAAAGCATTGCCGCAAAAGCCAAACAACTTTTTGATATTGATGGAACTCAATGGCTTAATGAATGCAAAAATTTAAGGGAAAGAGGAGTCTCTCAGCAGCATCAGAAGTGTGAGGTACAGTTTTTTTATATAAATGAAGGCTGTATCTGTGGTGTTGCAGATGAGCTTTTCTGCGAGATATCCATAGATGTCATGGAGAAAACCGAGTCGCCTTTTATGTTTTTTAACGGTTATACAAACGGATGTACAGGATACCTGCCCCATGCGGAAGAATGGGAAAAGGGTGGTTATGAAACCTTATACAGTTATCTTCAGTACTATATGTTTCACGGACATGTCATGCCATTTCGTAAAGATACTGCAAAAAGACTTATAACCCTTGTGTCTGATGAATGGAAGAAAAATTTTTGATCGTAGTGGGTTATGTTTGATCATCCGCCTTTAAAACTTTTTATATGATATAATAAATATAATTGGCAGTCAAACAATTTGTTCAGATAAAATAGACAAGGAGGCGGAAAATGGGAAAACTTCTTGAAATTTTTAATTATCTTGATTACAGGAAAAATTCAGGAAAGACCGATTATGCGGTTCCAAAAAGATGGATGCCTGAAAATTATATAGGCGATGTTAAGCTTAAGGGAAGAAAGTTTTTTGTCAATCCCTACGAGTACTATACCAAGATAATAAGGAGCATGGCCTCAGAGGAAAATATTAAGAACTGTTTGTCCTGCTCTCTTTCCTCCGCAAAAGATGAAAAAGATCCGTCTTGGCTGAAAAAAAGTGTAATTTACAGCGCACATGTAAGAATGACGGGAGCATATATCCACAGCGAAAAAGAACTCTTTAAACCCATTGATGAGCTTGGATACAGAGAATCGGGAACTTTTCTGAAGATGATAGCAATGCTTCCCTATCTTAAAAGATACAATGTAAACTGTGTATATCTTCTTCCGGTTACACAGTCCAGCAACAGGTTTAAAAAAGGTGAAGTTGGTTCTCCCTATGCTGTAAAAGATTTTTTCAAGGTTGACAGGGATTATCATGATCCGCTTCTGGGTGAAAATTTTTCCGCAGACGATGAGTTCGCTGCCTTTGTGCAGGCGTGTCATCTTATGGGTATAAGGGTAATGCTTGATTTTGTACCAAGGACAGCAGCGCGAGATAATAAGCTGATTCTTGAGCATCCCGAATGGTTCTACTGGATAGACACCAAAGAGCTTTCTTCTTTCAAACCACCATGGATAGATACTCTTAAGTTTGAACTGCCTACCATGGAAAATATAGAAAGTATATACAGTAATGCATCGGTCAAAAATCACCTGAAAAAATTCAGAATGGATCCAAAGACTCAAAGTCCCGAAAAATGGGGAAACTTCATAAAAGCAAATATTGACAACGATAACTTTCTTGATGAGATTATGAAAGAGTTTAAAGTGATTACGGTTCCGGGATTTTCAGACTGGATCAACGACCCTCAGCCGACATGGGATGATGTAACGTTTTCTAGGCTTTATCTAAGCCATCCTTCGGCCGCCAAAAAGTTCCTTGATCCAAATCAGCCGCCTTATGTGCTCTTTGATGTTGTAAAGGCAAGCAACTTCCCTGGAGAAATCAAAAACGAAGAGCTTTGGGAAAAACTTTCTGATATAATGCCGTTTTACCAGACAAAGTACGGAATAGACGGTGCAAGGCTCGATATGGGACATGCTCTTCCAAAAGAGCTTGAACACAGGATAATACAAAAAGCAAAAGATACTGATCCTTCGTTCGTGGTTATCGCCGAAGAATTGAACATGGATAATCATAAAAAGGCAAAGGAAAGCGGATATGATGCAATTCTGGGAAATTCATGGTGGACTATGCCGCGTTACATGCAGAGAACCAATGATGCTCCGAAGGGCTGGATGAAAAAATTCATCTCAGAAATGATGCCTAACCTTGAACTTCCAGCATTTGCAACATCTGAAACTCCCGATTCTCCAAGAGCTGTAACCAGAGAAGGCGGAGAAAATTTTTCGAAGCTATCAGCAGTACTAAATTCCTTTATGCCTAACGGTATTACTGTAATAAACAGTGGTTACGAAATATTTGAGGCTCAGCCTATGAACACCGGTCTTGATTTTGATAATCCACAAGAACAACGTTTTCAATTTCTGCCACCTGTTGACCAGTTTTACGGAAAGTTGGCTTTTTTCGACTGGTACTGTCTACACTGGGATACAGATCATCACATGGTAAAACTGCTCCAGCTTTTAGGACAAACTAAAGAAAGAGTCAAGGATCTTATTGCCGATCCGAAGAACTTCAGATTTCTTGAATATGGCGAGGAAGCCTTTGTGATGTTCTGGTGGGAAGGGAAAACAGGAGTGGTAGTACCGGTAAACCTTAATCCGAGCAATCCTTATTACTTTGAAGTGGATATAGGGTACTTCACATGGAGAGGATATCATAACATCGATACGGCACTTGAAAACTACCGACGTGGAGAAAGCCATTGGGAAGTACATGACGGAAAACTCAGAGTAACTGTAAATCCGTCTGAAGCAAGGGTTTTTATCGTATCTTAATCAGTATAGAATTATTATCGCCAATGAAAATACAAAGAAAACAGCCGCACATTTAAATGTGCGGCTGTTCTTATTTATTACTATACAGATGTACCGTCGTTCATTTTTTTATAATTTTCATATCTCTCTTTGGCATCTATCTCGGCTTTGGCAAAGAGTCTTTCTGCTTCTTCCTTTGACTGGAGGATAAGAGATGTGTATCTTACCTCGCTCATTAAAAAGTCTCTGAAAGGTGATTTGGGTTCTTTGGAATCAAGAGTGAACGGATTCTTCCCATCGTTCTTAAGAACAGGGTTGTATCTGTAAAGATGCCAGTATCCTGATTCAACGGCTTTCTTTTCCTGTTCCTGTGTCTTGCCCATACCTGCTTTAAGTCCATGGTTTATACATGGTGCATATGCTATTATAAGTGCTGGTCCGTTATACTTCTCGGCTTCTGTCAATGCTTTCATAAGCTGGTTCTTGTCTGCGCCCATGGCTACCTGAGCAACATAGACATATCCATATGTCATTGCCATTCTTCCGAGATCTTTTTTCTTGGTTTTCTTTCCTGAAGCTGCAAACTTAGCTATAGCTCCTACAGGAGTGGATTTTGATGACTGTCCACCGGTATTTGAATAAACTTCGGTATCAAATACAAGAACCTTTACATCTTCACCGCTGGCAAGAACATGGTCAAGTCCTCCGTATCCTATATCGTAAGCCCAACCGTCTCCTCCGAATATCCATACGGACTTCTTTATGAGATGATCTTTTTTACTGCTTATTTCTTTGAGTATTTCGTTTGCCCTGGCATTTGAAGTATCTTTATCAAGAACCTTAAGAATTTCAAGAGTAGCGGCCTTTGATGCCTTAGCATCTTCCTTGCCATCAAGCCATGCTTTGAACGGTGCCTTTATGCAATCGCATATATCAAGTCCGATAAGTTCCTGGGCAAGGTCTGCGATCCTGTTTCTCATCTGTTTCATGGCAACATGTATTCCGAATCCGTGTTCGGCATTATCTTCAAACAGTGAATTAGCCCATGCCGGTCCCTTTCCTTCGGAGTTCTTGCAGTATGGCATGGATGGTGCTGATGCTCCCCAGATCGAAGAACAGCCTGTTGCATTGGAGATAACCATTCTGTCGCCAAATAACTGGGTAATAAGTTTTGCATAAGGTGTTTCACCACAGCCCGCACATGCTCCCGAGAATTCGAGTAAAGGCTTAGAGAACTGGCTTCCTATTACATTGTCAACAGGAAGAACATCTTTCTTTTCCGATACACTAGTAGCAAACTCCCAGTTGCCTATCTGTGGATCAAGCTGAGTTTCCAAAGGCTTCATAATAAGTGCTTTTTCTTTTGCCGGACATATATCTGCACAGTTACCGCAACCTGTACAGTCCATAACGCTTACCTGAATCCTGTATTTGAAATCTTTTAACTTCGGATTGGTAGGAACTTTGGTTTCAAATGAAGCAGGAGCTTTTGCAGCTTCTTCTTCATTGAGAATAAACGGTCTTATAGCTGCGTGCGGACATACAAATGAACACTGATTACACTGTATACAGTTCTGTGGCTGCCACTGCGGAACAAGAACGGCAATTCCTCTCTTTTCATATGCTGCCGTTCCGACAGGGAACTGTCCGTTTTCTCTGCCTGTAAAAGCAGAAACGGGGAGTTTGTCTCCTTCCATTCTGTTCATAACGTCGGCAATCTCTTTTACGAATGTTGTCTTATTCTTGACTATTTCTTCTATGCTAACGTCTTTTGCATTCTTCCAGCTGCTTGGAACATCTATTTTTATAAGTGCCGATGCTCCCATATCTACTGCTTTATAGTTCATCTCAAGCACTTTTTCGCCTTTTTTGCCGTAAGTATGTTCGATGGCTGCCTTAAGATACTTTGCGGCATCTTCCATCGGAATTACTTTTGCAAGCTTAAAGAAGGCTGACTGCATTATCATATTTATCTTGTTTCCAAGACCTATTTCCATTCCGATTTTTGTAGCATCAATAACGTAAAAATGAATTCCGTTGTTGGCAATATACCTTTTCATTGATGCTGGAAGATTTTTGTCCAGTTCGTCTATGGTTGTCCAGTTTGTATTAAGAAGGAAAGTTCCGTCTTTCTTAAGACCATCAAGAAGATCGTAGCTGTGAACATAAGATGTCTTATGACAGGCTATAAAATCAGCCTCATCTATGAGATATGTGGAACGTATTGGTTTTTTACCGAATCTGAGATGTGATATTGTAACACCGCCGGACTTCTTTGAATCGTATGCAAAGTATCCCTGGGCATACATGTCGGTTTCATCGCCGATTATTTTTATGGCATCTTTGTTGGCACCGACCGTTCCATCTGAACCGAAGCCCCAGAACTTGCATCTTATGGTTCCGTCGGAGGCAACGTTTATTTTTTCCTTAAGCTCAAGTGAGGTAAAGGTTACATCATCATTTATACCTATGGTGAATCTGTCTTTGGGGTTGTAAAGGTTAAGATTGTCAAAAACAGCTTTTATCTGGTTAGGAGTTGTATCCTTTGATCCGAGTCCATATCTTCCGCCTACTATAACCGGTCTGTTTTCATAATTATAGAAAAGTGCCTTTACATCCTGGTAAAGCGGTTCTCCGAGTGCGCCTGGTTCCTTTGTCCTGTCAAGAACAGCAATCTTTTTTACAGACTGCGGAAGAACATCAAAGAAGTACTTGGCAGAGAACGGCCTGTAGAGATGAACTTTAATTAAACCGACCTTTTCGCCCTTTGAATTGAGATAGTCAACAACCTCTTCAATGGTTTCTGTTACAGAACCCATTGCAACAATAATTTTTTCAGCCTGAGGATGTCCGTAGTAGTTGAAAGGTCTGTACTCTCTTGAGGTAAGCTTGGTTATTTCCTTCATATATCCGGCTACAATATCCGGGATAGCTTCATAGAACCTGTTTGAAGCTTCTCTTGCCTGAAAATAAATATCAGGGTTCTGAGCAGTTCCCATAACCTTTGGGTGCTCAGGATTAAGACCGCTATTTCTGAAGCTTTCCAGTGCTGCAGAGTCTATGAGTCCTGAAAGCTCATCATAATCAAGAACTTCTATTTTCTGTACTTCGTGGGATGTCCTGAATCCGTCAAAAAAATGTACGAAAGGAACTTTTCCCTTTATAGCAGCAAGATGTGCAATACCGGCTATATCCATGACTTCCTGAACACTGCCGCTGGCGAGAAGAGCAAACCCTGTCTGTCTTGCCGCCATAACATCCTGATGGTCACCAAATATTGAAAGAGCCTGTGCAGCTATTGCCCTGGCACTTACGTGGAAAACTCCGGGAAGAAGTTCTCCGGCTATTTTATACATATTTGGTATCATTAACAGTAATCCCTGAGATGCTGTAAACGTTGTGGTTAATGCACCTGCTGCAAGCGATCCGTGAACTGCTCCAGCAGCACCTGCTTCTGACTGCATTTCAACAACATTTACTGTCTGTCCGAAAATATTTTTTCTTCCTTCCGCAGCCCAAGCATCAACATACTCAGCCATTGTGGATGAAGGGGTTATCGGATAAATGGCAGCAACATCTGTAAAAGCATATGCAACATGTGCAGCTGCTGTGTTACCGTCCATAGTCTTCATTTTACGCGACATCTTTTTACCTCCTTATATGTTATAGTGAGATTTATTTATTACCTTCCTATTTTATGCATTTTGACGGACGTACTTTGCCACTGTTTTCACATGTTTTAACATCAAGAAAAATAAAAATTTACTTATTTTTATTTTAGCCCATAGACTTAAATTATTCACTTAAAAGATGTAAATAGAATATGACATATAGATTTACAGTTTCAACAGTTACGATAAAGTTTATATTTATGCTTTAAATTTATTTCTGATATAATTTAATTATCTACGACTGGTGCGGGTGATTATTATGAAAGTATCAAGTGCGGTTTTCAGCAGCAGCCACAACCGGAAGTACTGCGAGTACAACGATATTTTGTGTTACCTTGACGAGCTGACCGATTCCTGCTGTGGTATTTCTTCGGAAATTGTTGTGCTGGGCAGTTTCTTCGGCGAAAATATGATATCTGCCGCTAAGAAAAAAGGAATAATATTCACCTATACTGATTATATAAGTATACTATGCCATCTGTCCCTGAAAAAAAACATCTGCATCTGTTCC
>Ga0208195_1004855_pt1 | contig 10334 bp, 9 predicted proteins | sample AD_UKC077_MetaG_FD_184441 | JGI IMG/M metagenome (GOLD analysis project Ga0208195, IMG submission 184441) | Active sludge microbial communities of municipal wastewater-treating anaerobic digesters from USA - AD_UKC077_MetaG (SPAdes) (version 2) | ecosystem: Engineered > Bioreactor > Anaerobic >...
GTGCTTGTTAGTGGCGTTCTTAGTTGGTGAGAAGCAATAGAGATAAACTCTGATTTTGCTTTATCAGCCAGTCTGAGATCTTTATTGGTTTCTTCAAGCCTTTGGACTAGTTGTTCGATTTCTTCTCTTTGTTTTATTTCTTTAGTAATACTTTTAATTAATAAATTACTAAATATAATAAAAAAGAAAAATGTTATTATTTTAATTATTTGTAATGTTAGGTTGTCTGTTAAAAATGCAAAATCAATGAATAATAAAATTGCAATTAACGATACGAGAATACCAGTAATAGCTACTTTTATTTCAAATAATTCTTGTTTGATAATAGAATATGCGGTAAGCGATATCAGGATAATAGTTGAATAATCGCCTAACCAATAAACGTGCGATATTAAAAATAATATTTGCTATATAGAAAATACAAATACCTACAAGCAAATGTTGTATTTTTGTTTTCGTTTCTGCGGGTGCAATATGATATTCATTTCTAGCCACATAGAGAGTCGCTATAATAAAGAAGGTTATTATGGTAAAAAATGGTATCATTCCTTGACCATATTCTATTCCCATATATCCATCAACAAATTTTATTCCACTTAATACGATATTAGTTGCTCCAATTATTATTGCTGTTATCGTTCCCAATAAAAATATGAGAATATTTAATTTTTTATAGTAGGACTCCTTTTTAAATATGTTTATTAGTAGAAAATATATCAATATAAACAATAATGGTGTTGCGAACCATGCAATTTTTAAAAGAGATAATGCTAGTATAGCATCTTCTCTAACAATCGCTCTTGCTAGATAGGCGAAATTTACCCAACAAAGCATAAAAAATATAGTTAGTGAGAATATGATTCTAGTATTTTTATATGATACATTTTTTAAAACCAAAAACAAAACTAACAATGATACTAAATTAATAATTATTATTAGAAATTGATTTATTTCTGGAAAAGGCATTAGTTATATTATGTTTTTTGAAATAAAAATTAATATCATCCAAAAAAAGAATTCACTACCTTCTATTATATAACCATTATAGTTGTTTTTTTCTGCTAGTTTGTAAGTGTAGAAATTAATAAAAACAACAAAAATAAGCATCAGCATTGCTTCTGGGAAAATATCAAAAATAAACCCAATAATAGGTATTGTTATTGTTATTATTGTGTTAATTATTTTTAATAATTTTAATGTTTTTTCTTTTCCTATCTTGACGGGTATGGTTAGTAGTTTTATTGTTTTATCTTCCTCAACATCTTTGCAATCTAAGAATATTTGCATTAAAAACGTTTTGATAAAAACAAAGACAAGAAATAGTGATATGGTTGGTAAAATCTCATCGGTTATTTCGATTTTATGATATAGAACGGGAATTATTGCAGTTAACGCAAAGAATAATGCGACAAATAAATTTTTAAAAGCAATTATTTTTTTTGTTATTGGTTTAAATATTGACGGATATAATGACCCTATTATAACTAAGGAAATAATAAAGGTATTAAATAATGTATTTCCATATAGTAATAGTAGTATTATTAATAAAATAATCGATAAGATTAGCATTTTATAAATTATTGAAATTGACTCTTCTATATGTTTAGATCTTTCAGGATTTGTTGGTTGGTCTACTTTTGTTTCTCCAACTCTGTCTTTGATATATATTAAATAAAAAGTTAGATAACTAATAAGTAGCATCTTCCAATTTGTAGTAATACCCAATAAGAAAGAAGAAATATAAACAACACCGACTATGGCTAAGCATTGAGTATGGCCACCATAAGCTATTTCGTCAAGAATCCATTTTTTCATATTATTTATTTTTTAAAACCAATAATTTCTTTTCCAACATATTGTCTTAAAACCTTTGGAACAAGTATCGTTCCATCTTTTTGTTGATAATTTTCGATTATTGCAATAAGCATTCGTGGACTAGGAATAGCCGTACTATTTAACATATATACATAGTTAGTGGCATCTTTGTCCCTGTATTTAACATTCAATCTTCTAGACTGCCAATCAAGAAAGTTGGAGGCCGACCCTGTTTCTCCATAACTATTCATGCTTGGTATCCATGCTTCAATATCATATTGTTTGTATTTTCCTGCACTTAAGTCTCCAGTACAGATAATGAGCTCTCTGTATGGTATGCCCAAATCTTCGTGAATTTCTTTAGCGACATTTCTTAATTCTTGATGAATCTTTTCAGCTTCCTCAGTGTTTGCATGCGTAATACCAACTTGCTCTATTTTCATAAACTCATGAACCCGATAAATTCCTTTTGTGTTTTTGCCATAGCTCCCTATTTCACTTCTATAGCACTGAGAAAAACCACATATTTTCATTGGTAAATCTTTTTCTTCTAGTGTTTCGTCTGAATAATATGCTAAAATTGATGGTTCTGCTGTGCCAACTAAAAACTTAGACTCTTTACTTATGGTTCCGTCAGGGTTTTTTTCTTCATCGTTTTCAATTTTGTATACTTCGTCAACTTTAGGATTATATTTTCTGCTTGAAAAGTATCCACTGCCAAACAAAACAAATTCTTTTACTAGTGTTGGTGGTATAACTGGGGTAAATCCTTTTTTAATAAGCTTGTCTAGAGCATACATCATTAGACCCATTTGTAACATTACAGCTTCATTTTTTACATAATAGCCACGATATCCTGCAACTTTGGATCCTCTAGTAAAATCAATTAAATCTAGGTTTTCTGCTAGCTCAATATGGCTCTTTGGTTCAAAGTCAAACTTGGTTGGCTCTCCCCACCTGTATATCTCTATATTCTCACTATCATCTTTACCGAAAGGAACATCTGTTGATGGTATTGTGGGAACCTTTACCATTAAGTCTAGGTATTCTTCTTCAACGCTATTTAGTTTTTCTTTAAGTGTTACGATTTCAGATTTAAATTTCCTTAGCTTTTCTAATGTTTCCGGGTCTGGCTTTACTTTAGATAGTTTGTTTTGTTTGGTTTTAATTTTTTGTATTTCGCTAATCAGCTTAACTCTGTTTTCGTTTACAGACAAAAGGTGATCAATATCAATATTAATCTTTTTATCTTGAGCTGTTTTTTTAATTTGACTAGCGTTTTCTTTTATAAATTTTATATCTAACATATTTGTATTTTACAATAAATCGTATAAAGAATCAACTGGAAATCTCCCTTTTCATTAATTGGACATAACCTTCTTTTATTTCTCCTTCTAGATTCATTTTTTTTGCAATAGCTCTAATGTCTTTCTTTGTTTTCCCAACCATCTCTATTTCGCAAAATATTCCAAGGCCCTCTATTTCATCGATATTTATTTCAATGCCATTATCATAAAATTTTTGCCTAATTTTAATAATATTTATTGTTTTTTGACTCTCTAAAGCTTTCTTCAACTCCATAGCAGTCTTAAGTGGAACTTCTACTTCCCACTCTTCCCAACTATCGCCTTTAAAATATTTGTGACAAAAATATTGACTATTAGACTCTCTTATTCTGAAAATTCCTTCGAAATATCCCTCATAATATGTGTCTGTCTGTTTTTGAGGTTTTGAGAAGTTTTTTTTGGATATTATTTCTTGAGCTTTCTCTTTTGTTATCTTGTATCGCAATTCTTGTTCTAGCATAATTTTAAGAAATCGTTTTTCATTCTTGATTTTAAGAAATCCTTATATGGATAGATTAGATTTTTATATAAACAGAGTCGAACATAGTAGCCCCCTCTTTTTTCTAGTCTTAGTCCGTAAAATCCTTCGTAACATTTTTTTTTAAAACTGCAATCCTTACAGATAGCATCGAAATAAAAAGGATAAGATATTTTAGTAGAAAACTTTAACTCACCATCATAATAAGCTGTATGGTTAGACATTCTTCTATACTCATATTTTTTCGTGGCCTTCTTTTCCTTTATAAAATTATTAATTATTTTTTGACTATTTTTTATATCATTAAGGTTGTTAAGTAGCCTTACCTCTATTCCGGTATGGGAAAGATTTTCTGCTTCTTTTAGGCTTTCCCTGTCAGTCACAACGAGGTTTATTCTTGCTTCCTTTTTAGAATTAATTATATTTGTAATGTTTATTTTAATTTTTTCTATTTCTTTTTTTGCCCAACTTTTTGTTCTTTTAATGTTTTCTAATTTTATCATTTTTTCTGGGTTTAGTGAATGGATACTTATTGTTATTTTATTTACCTGTATTTTACTCCAATCTTTTACTATTGATCCGTTTGTTACGACAGTAACATGGAATTTTTTAGAAAGGTATTGACATATTTTTTCGAAGTCTGGGCATAATGTAGGTTCTCCGCCTGTCAAAATGACATTTTTTATCCCTATTTTTTCAAATTCATTCATACAATTAATAAAATCATCATCCAGCAAAAAATCATCTATATTATCTCCTCCTTCTTTATGACAAAAGAAGCAAGACTTATTGCATTTACCGGTTATTTTGAGTCTTATTTTGATTGGCTTTATATCCATTCTTGATTTTACAATAAATCGTATAAAGAATCAACTGAAATAATTTTAATTTCTTGAGTTTTTCTATCTTTTATTTCTACCTCGTTGTTTTTTATTCTTTTTTCTCCAATAATTATTTGTTTTGGAATTCCTATTAAGTCAGCATCGTTAAACTTTACTCCAGTTGTTGTGTCTTGGCGATCGTCAAACAATACCGAAAAGCCTCTTTTAACCAACTCATCATATATTTTATTAGCATAGTTTTCTGTTTTAGAAAGAGATATCAGGTGAATATCAAATGGGGATACTTCTCTAGGCCAAACAAGCCCTTTATCATCGCTATTTAATTCTACAATTGCTCCCATTAATCTTGATATTCCAATTCCATAACAGCCCATATATACAAATTCATCTAATCCTTTTTCGTTAGTATATTTTAAGTTCAGTGCTTTAGAATATCTGTAGCCCAAACTATATATATCCCCTACTTCAATTGATTTTTCTGATCGGAGAGTCTCCTTGTTTAAGTTTAATCCAAAATCTTTGAGAGTTTCTTCGTTAAAATCATCTTCATTGATAGCCAATTTTTTCTCTTGGTCTATAATATATATTATATCTTCTCCAGCATCGGATACTGTTTGAAATTCATAAGAATATTTTGAAAAAGATCCACCAGAAGATATTGTAGTGTATGTTTTGTCCCCTAGCCCCAATTGATTAAATATGCTCATATAGACTTCTTTCATTTTTTCGTAAAACAAATTATGCTCTTCTTTGTTTTTAGAAAATGAATACATATCTTTCATTAAGAACTCTCTTCCTCTCATTATTCCAGACTTAGCTCTTAATTCATTACGAAATTTTGTTTGTATTTGGTATGGGTATATTGGTAAGTCTTTGTATGAGTTAATATGGTTTTTCATTAAGTTGACCAATGGTTCTTCATGAGTAAATCCAAGACCCAATTCTGTATTGTTTTTAAGTCTTGTTTTAAACCAATCATCAACTGCATTATCGTCCCAACGTTTTGACTTTTCCCAAATATTTTTATCTTGTAGAACAGTCATCAATATTTCTTGACCACCGGCATTATCCATTTCTTCTCTGATGATATTTGATATTTTATTAATCACTCTAAGGCCTAGAGGAAGATAGGTATAGACTCCAGCTAATTCTTTGTGGATGTAGCCCGATTTTATTAAAAGCTGTGCATTTTTACTAGTTTCATCTTTAGGGCTGTCTTTCCTAGTTTTACTAAATAGTTTTGTTATTCTCATATTATTTTCTTACGATCCAATTGTTGTTTTTTTCAATGTGTTTAATAATTTTACTATGCATCTCATTAACTTCTTCACTGGTTAGAGTTCTATTTGCACGATAAATTAATCTCAATGCCATACTTTTACTTTCTTTTGGAAGTTTATCGTCAGAATAAATATCAAAAAGGGAAATATCTTCTAACAATCGTATGTTTGCTTTTTTGATCTCATTAACAATGTTTTCGTAAGTGATTTCTTTAGGAACGATTATAGCTAAGTCTCGACTAGATTCGGGGAACTTTGGTATGGGACAATACTGCTTTTTGTTAACCGCTAGTTTTTTCATTTTGTCAAAGTTTACTTCAAATATTGATAAATTTGAATTGTATCCCAATATTCCAATCTTTTCAGATCCTAGAAATACTTCAGCCGAATTATCAAATAAATTATTCTCTGTTAACTTAAAAGATAATTCTAAATTCATTCTACCCGCTACTAGTTCTAATATTGATTTTGCGTCAAAGAATGTTTTGTTTTTAAGGGCTACTGCAAAATGTTCTTCTTCTCTAGATTTAGAAAAAACACTGCCAATTTCAAATATTTCTATTTCTTCAAAGAATTTGCTATTAAATTCTATATTCTTAATTAAATTAGGTATTAGTGATGGTTTTAAGTATTGTTGATCAATTGTTGCTGGTTTTTCTATTTCTATTAAATCAACATATTTAAAAGTTTCGAATTGTTCTTGGCTTAGAAAGCTAGAATTGTATACTTCAGTAAGACCAGCAGATTTCAACAATTCTTTAATTTCGTTTTTCCAAAAGAAATCTTTGTTTTTTATGGGTAGTGTTATGGGTAGCGATGGTAATTCGGATTTTATTTTATCGTATCCTAAAATTCTTCCAATTTCCTCTATAATATCTTCGGCAATTGTAATATCTTGCCTTATAGTTGGAACCTCAATTAAAAGGTTATCTTTTTTAGAAGATATTATCTTTAAATCTAGATCATTGATTATCTTTTTAATTTTGTCTGCTTTAATAGTTATCCCCAAAACTTTTTGAACTTTTGTCAAATTTAGGTCAATCTTTTTAGGTTTGTTTTTGTTAGGATAAATATCTATGATTCCTTTGGCAATTTGTCCTGAGCAAATTTCTTGTATCATTTGTGCAGTTCGATCTATTGCGATATTGGTCATATTGGGGTCTAGTCCGTGCTCAAATCTTAGAGATGCATCGGTTCTAAGTTTTAATTGAGCTGAAGCTTTCCTAATACTTGTCCTATTGAAATTAGCCGATTCTATAACTATGTTTTTAGTTTTTAAATCTATCTCTGCTTTTTTACCTCCCTTGATTCCGGCAATTGCTAGCGGGTCTTTGTTATCTGTGATTAATAGGATGTTTTTGTTTAAAACAAAATTATTGTTGTCCAGAGTAGTAATCTTTTCTCCAGCCTTACTCATTCTTACAACTATTTCTTTATTTGATAATTTGTCTAAATCAAAAATATGTAATGGTTGACCCATTTCAAGCATTACATAATTAGCAATGTCTACCACATTATTAATTGATTGAATTCCACACGATTCTAGTCTTTCTTTAATCCATTTTGGAGACTCAGCCACGCTAATATTTATCATTACTCGAGCAGTGTAGCGATTGCAATTAAGAGAGTCTAATACTTCTACAGATACAAGGTCTTTAGCATTTCTAGACACTTCTCTTAACTTTAAGGCTTCTTTTCTGATTTTGCTGTTAAGTATAATTGCAATTTCTTTTGCAACTCCAATGTGTGACAAGCAATCTCCGGCTCTGTTTGGCAAAACATCTATATCAATAATCCAATCATCTTTTAGCTTTTCTACACTTTCTACTTCAAAGAATCTTATGGTAATTATATCTGCCAAATCTTTTGGATTTGGAAGTTTCTTTATTATAATTGATTGTAACCAGTTGTATGAAAATTTCATAATTAAAATTGATTTAAAAATCTTAAATCTCCATTATAGAAGAGCCTAATGTCGTTGATCTTGTATTTTAGCATAACCCATCGATCCCAACCAAGACCAAAGGCAAATCCTTGCCATTTTTTAGGGTCAACACCACTGTTTTTAAAAACACTTGGGTGAACTATTCCGGCGCCTAATATTTCTAACCATCCAGTTTGAGAACATAGTGAACATCCCTTTCCCTTGCATTCAGAACAACTCATATCTACTTCGAAAGACGGTTCGGTAAAAGGGAAAAAAGATGGTCTAAGTCTTATCTTAACATCTCGGTTAAAAAATTCTCTACAAAATTCTTCAATTACAGCTTTAAAATTAGCAACCGATATTTCTTTGTCTACCATTAATCCCTCTATCTGATGAAAGTTTACTTCATGGCTAGCATCGGTTGCTTCGTTTCTGAAAACCCTTCCTGGAACAATAATTCTATAAGGTGGTTTGTTGTCCAGCATATATCTAATTTGTACTGGAGATGTGTGTGTTCTCATTAATAATCTCTTCTTGGGTTCATTTTTTACAAAGAAGGTATCTTGCATTTCTCTGGCTGGATGATCTTCTGGAAAATTGAGAGCATCAAAATTATGCCATTCATCTTCTAGCTCTGGTCCTTCAACTATTGAGAATCCCATACCTCTAAATATGTTTTCTGCTTCGTTTATTGCTTGAGTTATTGGATGGAGATGACCAACTTTTGTTTTTTTGCCAGGAATAGTAATGTCAAAAAACTCAGAATTAGTCTTATCTTTTTTTGTAAAGTTTTTTTTCTTGTTTTCAAAAGAAATGGTAATTGCTTGTTTGATTTCGTTAGCTTTCACGCCAATAACTTTTTTTTCTTCTGGACTTAGCGTCCCCATTTGAGAGAAAATAGAAGACAATTCTTTGAAATGTTTTTTGTATATCTTGTTTAAAGAATTCTCGTCTTTTGAAGATTCGATTTCTCTAAGAGCTTCTGCTTTAATTAATTCTAATTTTTTATTCATACCGATATTATATAATAAATATTGTTTAAAAGCTAGACTATTTTAATAAATTTAATTTTGCCCTTTTGAATAATTGAATTGCGAGCTACACTGCAAGAAACATCTTTTACAACTATCCCATCAACTTTTACTCCTCCTTGAATAATTGTTCTTCTAGCCTCTGATTTAGAAGGAACTAGGCCAGATTCAATTAATATGGATACAATGTCGTATTTGCTGGGTTTGAACTTTTCAACCTCACTAGGTATTTCTTTTTTAGAAAATGTTTTAATAAAATAATCTTGGGCCAATTCAGCATCTTTTTTTGAATGATACATTTTAGTAATTTCAAAAGCTAATTTCATTTTTAAATCACGAGGATTAGTAATTGAGTTTTCGTATTTTTTAATTGCTTTTAAGTCTATTCGTGTGAGGAGTATAAAGTATTTAATAATTAAACTATCTTGCAAAGACATTATTTTTCCAAACATATCATTAGGTGTATCAAATAGATTAACAGTATTTCTAAAGCTAGAGCTCATTTTTCTTCCATCTAGCCCTTCAATTAAAGGATTTGTAATAATATCTTGAGGTTCTTGACCGTAGAGTCTTTGAAGATCTCTTCCAGCCAACAAGTTAAAGCGTTGGTCAGTGCCTCCAATTTCAACATCGGCTTTTACTTCTACTGAGTCGTATCCTTGCATTAGTGGGTATAATAGCTCTCTTAGAGAAACTCTCTTACCTTTGTCTAGTCTTCGTTTGATATTTTCTCGAGAAATGAATTCGTTTAAAGAGAACGAGTTTGCTTGGCGGCCAATATCCATATATTTTAACTTGCCGAGCCATTTGCTGTTATAGTGTATTTCGGCTTTATCAATATCAATTATTTTCCCAGCTTGTTTGATGTATGTTTTTAGGTTTTCTTTAACTGTTTGTTCAGATAACATTGGTCGTTCACTTTCTTTGTCTGAAGTATCTCCAATTAACCCAGTAAAGTCTCCGACAATAAATATAATTTTGTGACCCAATTCTTGAAAGTCTCTTAATTTTAATATTGGTATAGTTCTACCCAAGTGTATGTTGGGACTTGTTGGGTCGGTACCAAACTTAATTCTAAGTGGCTTGCCACTTTTTAGTTTTTTTTCTAGGCTAGCTTTATCAATTATTTCGTCAACTCCCCTAGTTAATAACTCTTTGACTTTTTCATTTTTCATAATTGCATATTATCACAAATTTATTTTTTAAACTAGGTGTTATAAAAATAATGGGGTAAATACAATGCATTTCTTTTTTATTGTAACGCGGTTGTAATATGAAGAAAATCACTTCTAACTACATTAACCTTTTTCATTTCTGTACCCTTTATTCCAACTATGACAAGATATATTGTTTTGTCAACTAGTAAAATTAAGTAAAATAGTGTATTATATCTGCATTATGATCAAACACATATTTTCAGATATTGATGGTGTAATAACAGGAGGTATTTTGAACAGGAACTTTCCTTTTCCTAGCTCTAGCGTTTCTTCGGCTATCAAAAGTATCAAAGAAAGTGGCGTTGGCATTACTCTTTGTACCGCCAAACCATTGTTTTCTACTAAAAAGATATTATCTAATCTAGACCTTCCGGGTATGCATATTGCCGATGGTGGTG
>Ga0208195_1004858_pt1 | contig 10331 bp, 8 predicted proteins | sample AD_UKC077_MetaG_FD_184441 | JGI IMG/M metagenome (GOLD analysis project Ga0208195, IMG submission 184441) | Active sludge microbial communities of municipal wastewater-treating anaerobic digesters from USA - AD_UKC077_MetaG (SPAdes) (version 2) | ecosystem: Engineered > Bioreactor > Anaerobic >...
GGAGAGCAAGGCGATCGCAGAGAAAGCGAAGCAGTATGACAAGGTCTTCTCCGTAGCCCATGTCCTGCGCTACTCCCGCTTCTTCAACAAGGTGCGCCACCTGCTCGATGAGGGGGCCATCGGGCGCCTCATTGGCATTGAATTGGATGAATCGGTCGGACACATCCACATGTCGCACAGCTTTGTCCGCGGACATTGGAACAACTCGAATACCTCGGCGCCGATGATTCTGGCGAAGAGCTGCCACGACCTCGACATCCTGCGCTACCTTGCCGGCAGCGAGTGCACGTCGCTCTCATCGTACGGGGATCTCCACCACTTCACTGCGGAACACAAACCGGCGGGGGCCACCGCGCGTTGCACCGACGGGTGTCCCCACCTCCAGACCTGTCCGTATGCCGCCCAAAAGATCTACCTCGGGGACAACATCGGATGGCCAGTAAGTGTCATCACCACTGATCTGAGCATCGAAGGACGGCTGAAGGCGCTCAGGGAAGGGCCATGGGGACGCTGTGTCTATCAGTGCGACAACAATGTCGTGGATCATCAGACCGTCCAGATGCGCTTTGAAAACGGCGTCATCGCCACCTTCACCATGAGTGGGTTCACCATGAAGACGCACCGCACCCTTCGCCTGATGGGAACGGGCGGTGAGCTGATGGGCGACATGGAGGCGGGCCTCCTCACCCTCCAGGATTTCAGCTCGCGCGAGGAGCAGATCATCCGGTTGGAAACCACACAGGAAGGACACTCAGGCAGTGATGCGCGCTTCATCGCCGACTTTGTCCGTCTCGTTCGATCGCACATCACCGAAGGCGGCACGTCGGTGGCCCAAGCCCTGCAGAGCCACAATATGGCCTTCGCTGCCGAAGCCTCACGGCTCTCGGGAGGTGCCAAGATTGAGATGAAGGAGTACCAAGAGCAGTAGGAGAAACTTCAATCATTATCTTTCAAATTATGAAAATTATTGCAATATATTGATTGTATTTATTGCATCTCCTCCAATTCATGCTATACTGAGCAACGGAGTGGGAGGGGTGATGGAGCGCTTGAACAGCCGTCAAAACACAATCTTTCGGTGTATCGAGGAGCATGGCTCGATTCCACTGCGCGACCTCTTTGCCCGCTTCGACGTCTCCGAGGCGACGATCCGGCGCGACCTCGCCCTCATGGAGGAGGAGCAGCTCATCATGCGACGCCGAGGCGAAGCCTACGTACTCAAAAAGTCGCTTGAGAGTGCGTTCGTCCAACGCGAACATCGCAACGCCATCGCGAAGCAACGCATCGCCCGCGTGGCTGCTTCGTTCATACAGGAGCATGACACCATCATCCTCGACGCGGGGACCACGACACTGGAGATCGCCAAGCTCCTGGTTGAGCGATCGAACCTGACCGTGCTCACCAACTCCCTGCCGGTGGCAAACACCTTGGCGCACACCAATGTCTCGCTCCTCCTTGCCGGTGGGCACCTCTTCAGTCAGAACATGTCGACCCAAGGACCGGATGCCGAAGCGTTCTTCAAGAAGGTCGAGGTCAACAAGAGCTTCATCGGAGCCAGTGGCGTGCGCTCCTCCATCGGGCTCGAGACCCTCAACCCGTATGAGGCCGAGATCAAGCGCCTGATGGTCCAGAGCGCCAAGCAGGTCTGGGCCGTCATCGATGCCGAGAAGTTCGATACCGCCGGCATCAACGTCTTCTGCACCTTCGACGAACTCGACTACATCATCACCGACCAAGCGATTCGGGATGAGACGGTCAGAGCGAAACTGAAGGAGCACCACGTCCAGGTCCTGGTGCCGGGCAGCGCATAAGAGATTACAGATCAATGAAGATAAGGAGCGTTTTGAGATGAAGAAGATCAAGGTTGGAGTCGCAGGATACGGAGTCATCGGACAGCGGTTGGCCGATGGAGTCGCCCTACAGCAGGACATGGAGCTCATCGGGGTCGCCGACGTCGCCCCCACGCTCAGCGTCAGGGCGCTCAGGGAAAAGGGGATGCCGTATGATTTCTACACCGCGATGCCCCAGGACACCGCCGCCCTCGAGAAGGCCGGCATCCCCATCAGCGGGAGCTTGGAGGATTTGGTGCAGAAGGTCGACATCATGCTCGATGCGACGAGTGCCGGAGTCGGCTTGAAGAACAAAGAGCTCTACAAAAAGTACAAGAAGAAGGCGATCTTCCAGGGCGGTGAGGCCAATGCCATCGCCGATGTCTTCTTCCATGGCTACGCCAACTACGAGAAGGGGCTCGGGGCCGACTACCTGAAGCTGACCAGCTGCAACACCACCGGCCTCATCCGGGCGGTGGACTGCATCGACCGTGCCGTCGGGGTGGAGAAGGTCGCCATCACGATCATCCGTCGGGTCGCCGACCCGGGCGACTACCATCGCGGGCTGACCAATGCCCTGCAGATCGACAAGGCGCCGAGCCACCAGGCCCTCGATCTGATGACCATCATGCCGCATGTCGAGGCCACCGGCATCCTCGTCCACACCCCGGTCACCCACGGCCACATCATCACCGTCGTCATGACCCCGAAGAGGGACATCTCCGTTGAGGAGGCGATCGAGATCTTCTCCAAGCACCCGAGGATCCGCCTCGTCTCCATCGCCGAGGGGTTCTTGGGCAACGCCAGCCTCTTCCGGTACGCCCGAGACCTCGGCAACAGCCGCGGCGATATGTACGAGATCGCCCTCTGGACCGACTCGGTGGTCAAGTGTGGACGCGATCTGATGTTCGCCATCAACATCCCCCAGGAGGCGGTGGTGATCCCGGAGAGCATCGATGCGATCCGAGCGGCGCTCAGGATGCAGGAGGACAGGGAGAGCGGCACCGAGGCGACGAACACCTACCTCGGCATGGGGGCGTGGAAGCGATGAGCGGGCCGAGGATGAGAAGCCTCGATGACGTGGTTGTCACGGGACGGACGGTGATCCTCCGTCCCGACATCAACTCGCCCATCGACATACAGACCCGGAAGATCATCAACACCAATCGCCTGGAGAAGGCGATCCCGACTTTGAAGTACCTCCTCGACCACGGAGCGAAGGTCGCCATCATCGCCCACCAGGGCGACACGATGGACTACCAGAACCTCATTCCCATGGCCGAGCACGCCGAGATCCTCAGTACGCTCAGCGGCTACCGGGTCGAGTACATCGATGATGTCTGTGGCCCGGCGGCCCAGGATCGGATCAAGGCGCTCAAGGAGGGGGAGGCGATCCTGCTCGGCAACCTGCGCTACCTCGGTGAAGAGCTCACCGCCTTTGAGAAAGAGGTGAAGCTCACCCCGAAAGAGATGCTGGACACCTGGCTCGTCCGCTCCCTCGCCCCGCTGGCCGACCTCTACGTCAACGATGCCTTCGCCGCCGCACACCGGAGCGCCCCCTCGATGGTCGCCTTCCAGGAGGTGATGGAGACGGTGGGGGGTCGTCAGCTCTTCGGCGAATACGAGGCGCTGAGCAAGATTGCCTCTGCACCCATCCACCCCTGTGTCTTCTTCCTCGGTGGAGGGAAGATCAGCGATGCATTCTCCATGATGCGCAACGTGCTCACCACTGGGAAAGCCGACCGAATCCTCACTGGGGGCATCACAGCGGATGTGATGCTCTTGGCCAGTGGCGTCGAGCTCGGGGTACGCACCCGCACCTTCCTCGCCGAGCGCGACTTGACTGGCTTCATCGCCCAGGCCAAAGAGCTGCTCCAGACGTGGCCCGACCGCTTCCTCTTGCCGGTCGACTGTGCCTATGAGCGAGACGGCGAGCGAGCCGAGGCGACGACGGATGAGATCGCACGCGCTGCAGAGCTGCAACAGCACCTCTTCGTGGACCTCGGGGAGCAGACCATCGCCTCTTATGTACGGGAGATCGAGCGCGCCGGCTCCGTCTTCGTCAACGGCCCTGCCGGCATCTACGAGGATCCACGCTTCGAACGCGGGACAGAAAAGATTTGGCAAGCCATCGCCTCGGCCCCCGGCTATACCGTAGTCGGCGGGGGCGATACCATCACCGCCGCCAAGCGCTTCACCGACCTCGACGACTTCTCCTATGTCTGTACCGCCGGCGGTGCGATGATCCGCTTCCTCTCGGGCAAGAAGATGCCGCTCATCGAGGCGATGGAGCGGGCGTGGGAGCGTGATCGAGCACAGAAGGAGAAGCAATGACCACAGCGATACCGTACACCGGCAAAGGAGACCTCGCCCTCACGATCGCCGAAGAGCAGCTCTTGGGGATCTACGAGCCGAACGACATTCCCCAAGCGGAGGGGGCTGCGCTCTTCGAAGGCGCCCTCACCGGTCTCGATGCCTTCCTCACGGGGTGTACTTCCCTGCTCGTGATCATCAACGACGCGACCCGCCCCACCCCGACGCCAGCGATGCTCACCGCCCTCATGCCGCGCCTCGAGAAGGCCGGCATCAAGGACGAGATGATCACCATCCTCGTGGCCACCGGCGCTCACCGGGCGGTCAAGGAGAGCGAGCTGCCCCAGCTGCTCGGGGTGTGGACCGAACGGTTCAAAGGCCGTCTGGTCAGCCATGTCTCCACGGATGAGGAGCGCCTCGTCGAGATCGGGAAGACGCGCAACGGCACCCCGATCATCCTCAACACGCTCCTCTTTGCCTGCGACCGCATCATCGCCACCGGAAGCGTCGAGCCACACTACTTCGCCGGCTTCACCGGGGGACGGAAGGCCTTCTTGCCCGGCATCGCCGGCTACCGGACGATCGAGGCGAACCACAAGCTCGCCATCTCACCGAGCGCCTGTGCCCTCGCCTTGGAGGGCAACCCCGTCCACGAGGACATGATGGATGCCCTGCCCCACATCAAGGCGCCGATCTTCAGCCTGATGACGGTGCTCAACAAGGAGCAGGAGGTGGTGGCCGCCACCGGCGGCGACCTCATCACCAGCTTCGAGGAAGCGGTGGGGGTGGCCACGGGCGTCTTCTGCGTCGAGATCCCCCAGCGCGGTGATGTCGTCGTCTCGGTTGCCAAATTCCCGATGGACATCAACCTCTACCAGGCGCAGAAGGCGATCGACAACGGGGCGCTCGCCGTCAAGGATGGCGGGACCCTGATCCTCGTCGCCTCCTGCCGTGAGGGGATCGGCGGAGAGGAGTTCGCCCGCTTGCTCAGTTCAAGCAGCAGCCCCGATGATGCGTTGGCCACGATCCAGGGCACCTACAAGCTCGGCTACCACAAGGCGGCCAAGATGGCGGCGGTCTCGAAGCGGATCACCGTGATGGCCCTCACCGACCTCGATGGGGCGACGATCCGCTCCCTCTTCCTCGAGCCGATCGATGACCTGGACACGGCGGTGGGCAAAGCCCTCGACCGGGCTCGGGAGCGGGGCGTGGCAGACCCGAAGGTGATCATCCTTCCCGACGGTTGTGTCACCGTCCCGAAGGTGCGGCACGACAAAAGCTGACGGGTAATCGTTCCACTCTCACCTATAACAAAAAGGATCGCTGCAGTAGTGCAGCGATCCTCTTTTGTGTGGTGATTCAATTGCCCGAAGGCAATCGACAACAGCTTAGTAGTTGACCAAGTTGTACTCAGCGAGCGCCTTGTTGATGTCCCTTGCCATGCCGTCGACAGCACCCTTGGCGTCGATGGTGCGGTTTGCAAGACGTGCAATGTAGGACTCGACCACATTCCGGGCCTCAGGGAAGATGCTCAACAGTGCCCCTGCGTACTGGGGAGCAGTGTCGTGCAGCTGGTCGATGGCGACCTGGAACTGCGGGTACTCAGCAATGTTCTTCTTGAAGGTCTCGGTCTCGGCTGCAGCAACGGTGATCGGGAAGTAACCGGTCTGGGCATTCCATTTGGCCTGCTGCTCCGGGGAGATCATGAACTTCACGAACTCCCAGGTTGCGTCCTCGCGCCTGGTGTCCTTGGTGTTCAGCATCCAGAGGCTTCCGCCACCGACCGATACACCACCCTTGTCGTCCTTGTTGATGTTGGGGAAGTATCCCACACCGACCTCGAAGCGATCGCCGATGTTCAGCAAGAGGGACTTGAGAGCCGCGGTGGACTCGAGCGTCATGGCGATGTTGCCGGAGATGAAGGCTGCCTTGGCATCGTTGTTACCGATGTTCAGGTAGGGGGCGATCCCTTCCTTGAGGACCTTGTCCCAGACCTTGGCAATGGCAAGTCCGCCACCGTTGGAATCAAACGCAACGGCGGTTGCGTACTGTTCGCCGCGTCCGTTGTTGTTGTTCACATAGTGCAGGCCCTGCTTGCCCATCCACTGCTCGAAGAACCAGCCGTAGTTGCCCATTCCAAAGCCGTAGCGCTTGACGCTTCCGTCTGCGTTCATGACTCTGAGCTTGGCTGCAGCCTCATAGATCTCATCGAAGTTTGTCGGGACCTTGGTGATGCCGGCTTCCTCGAACGCGGTCTTGTTGTAGTACAAGAGCGGGGTCGAGCTGTTGAACGGCATCGAATAGAGGGTACCGTCGACGGTGTAGTACGCGGCGATGTTCGGCTCGATCTGGTTGATGTCCCACTTGTCCTTCTCGATGTAGGTCTGCATGGGCAGGACCCAACCGGAGTCGATCATGTACCGGGTACCGATGTCGTAGACCTGCATGATGTCACAGGGATAGTTGCCACCCGACGCCTGGAGCTTTGCAAACCCCTCGTCGTAGGTTCCCTGGTACTCATAGGTTACTTCGATCTTGCCTTCGTTGATGGTGTTGAACTCGTTGACCATTGCCGCGATGGCTTCGCCATTGACTCCACCCATGGAGTGCCAGAAGGTAATCTTGACCGGGCCAGCAGCCTTTGCTGGAGCGGCCTCTCCGGATCCAGCTGCAAATACAAAGCTGACTGCCAAGAGTCCGACAAGAATAAGAGCTAATGTCTTTTTCATTTCCTTTTCTCCTTTTCTATATTTTCGGGGTGGAAAATCCACCCATACAGGACCAATGTTTCCGGGCTATCCTTTCACAGCCCCGCTCATCAAACCGTTGATAAGCTGTTTGTTCATGAAGACGAAGATACTCAGCGACGGGACGATGACGATCACCACACCGGCCATCATGAGGCCGAGGGAGACCGCATCGATGTCATAGAGCATCGAGATACCGATCTGCACCGTCCGATAGTTGCGGGAGTTGGTGACCAACAGTGGCCACATGTACTGGTTCCAGGTGTTGAGGAATACGTAGGCTCCGAGGGCGCCGAGGGCAGGGCGGGAGAGCGGTACGACGATGCTGCCCAAAAACCGGAGGTTGCTGCACCCGTCGAGCTTCGCCGCCTCATAGAGCTCCTTGGCAAAGGTCAGGTAGTACTGGCGCAGGAGGAAGACCCCCATCGCACTGGTGAGGAAGGGGAAGATCAGGGCGCGGTAGGAGTCCAGCCACCCCCATCGCATCATCGTCAGGTAGTTGGCGATGATCGTCACCTCACCGGGGACCATCATCGTGGCAAGTACCGCCAGGAAGAGCAGGTTCTTGCCCTTGAACTCCAAGAACGAGAAGGCGAAGGCGGCAAGCGAGCAGGTCACCATCTGGCCGAGCATCACCGTCGTGGAGACGACGAAGGAGTTGAGGATCATCCGCGGGAAGTTGTAGTACGGGTTGGTGAACGCCTGGACGTAGTTGGTGAACTTGACCGAGGTGGGGATCAAGTGGTTGTTGTAGATCTCATCCGGTGGCATGACCGAGATGGAGAAGGTGTAGAGCAAGGGGATCAGGATCACCAGCATCAAGGGGATATTCAGGACAAAGCGTCCGGCATTCTGCAATTTTCTTCGTTGTACGGTAGTTATACGCATCAGTAGTTCACCCCCCGCTTCTCAAATCTGAATTGGATGACCGTGATGACCATCACGATCAGGAAGAGGATGACCGACCGGGCGGCTGCCGATCCGAATCGGAAGTTCCTGAACGCATCCATGTAGATCGACCAGACCATGACGTTGGTCGTATCGCCTGGCCCCCCTTCGGTGAGCAGCTTGATCTGGCTGAACGACTGGAAGGCCCCGATGATGTTGATGATGATCTGGAAGAAGAGTGTCGGGGAGATGGAGGGAATCGTCACCGACCAGACCCGGCGCCAGTACCCTGCCCCATCGACGGCGGCACTGTCGTACAGTTCGGCGGGCACGTTACGCAGGCCCGCGCTGATGAAGATGAAGTTGATACCGCTGGTGAGCCAGACCGTCACCGCGATGACCGAGCCCAGGGCATATCGCATATCACCGGTAAAGTTGATCTGCGTACCCATGATGTTGTTGAGCAACCCGTTGGTCGGGTGGAGGACCATCTTGAACGCCATCGAGGCAGCAGCCGAGGCTATTGCGATCGGCATGGCGTAGACGGCGGCGGTGAAGTTCGACCCGGCGTACTTCTTCTCCGTCAGGAGACTGGAGGTCAGGCCGATCAGCAAGCCACCGAAGGCGACGGCGAAGACGAACTTGAAGGTCACGCGCACACTTGCCCAGAACGATGCGCTCTTGAAGAGCGCCAGGTAGTTGTCCTTTTCGGTGAAAGCAACAAAGATCTTGGCATGGCCGGTCTTGTTGGTCAAAAACATGCTAAGGAAAATTGTCCTGAAGAAGGGATAGTACAAGAACATCCCGAAAATCAACAGGGACGGAAGGAGGAACAAGTAGGGTTCGATCCAAAATTGGGGTTTTTGTATTCCCCCACGTATCGCTTTCGCTTCTTTGTTTTTTGCCATCAAACACTCCATGATTTTGTATTCAAGCACGGGTGAACGACCATCAAGGCAGAAACCCGATCATAGCAGCGAGCCATGCCCGCTGTTCCTGCATTATAGCCCATCTTGAATCCAAAAGGTACATTCCATATGGTCTATTTCAAGTCGGATGATGAACATTCTACTTGAAAACGTTATCAGTACACTTAGTATAGGCCGGCTTTTGTTGAACCGCAAGCAATAGTTTTAGTAATTTGTTTAAAAGAATTTAATTGTATATTTTATATTGATTTATATGCTTTTATAGAGAAATGACACAAAATCAGGCCCATATAGACAGAGCATGATACATCTCTGATAAATTCCTATTAATTTGTTGTTAAGCTAGCAATTATAATATTCTTACAGAAAAAAATAACAAAATAATATTTCTTTTGACATTTGCCTAATCCTCCCATACACTAAGATATATGTTGATTTTTGTTGAATATGTGATGAACTTTGCTTATTTTTTATGAGATCCATACCCGATGGGCGTACAGACGGATGTGAGTCCCGGCAATCACGCATTGACCATCCACATTCACATGCTTTATCATCACGTTCAAGGAAGTAGAGGGAGATATCATGAAGATCTATGCTCATCGTGGCGCATGCGGCTTTTTTCCTGAAAACACAATGCTTGCCTTTCACAAGGCGCTCGAGGCCAACAGTGATGGCATCGAGCTCGATGTCCAGCTGACAAGAGACGGACACGTCGTCATCATCCACGATGAGACGGTCGAGCGTACCACCGATGGCACCGGCAGGGTCATCGACTATACCCTCGCAGAGCTCCAGAAGCTCAATGCAGCAGCTCACTGGGGAGATGGGAGCGCATTCCATGCGATCCCGAGCTTTGAAGAGTACTGCTCGTGGGTTGCCTCCACCCCCCTTATCACCAACATCGAGATCAAGAGCAGCGTCATCTACTACCCTGAGCTGGAGAAGAAGACCCTCGCCCTGATCAAGGCCCATCACCTTGAAGGGCGGGTCCTCATCTCCTCCTTCAACCACCTCAGCCTCATCGAGTCCAAGCGTCTTGCCCCCGCCCTCCCCTGCGGTGTCCTGGTCCCCAACCCCGGTCTGGTGAACGCAGGGTATGGGATCAAGCACTTTGGATTCGAGTACTATCACCCCGCCTACTCCTCCCTCGACGAGGAGAAGGTTGCCGAGTGTCACAGACACGGGATCGGCGTGAACGTCTGGACCGTCAACACGATGGAGGCGCTGGAGAACTGCTACCGCTGGGGGTGTGACGGCATCTTCACCAACTACCCCGAGGTGGCCCGCCCCTACGTCGATTCTCTCTAGGAGAGTGATCATCGGTAAACGGGGAGATTTTTCTCCCCGTTTCCATCAGATTTCTTAGTATTTCACTACGATTCACGTGGACAGCGACCAGGAAGCACAGTAACATTCATACAACTATGGTTGCTGTGTCTAGAAAACCACGCTTTATTCGCCTCGCCCAGCCGACCTATGGGCGGTGGCTCATTTGGCGCAATGCCATCAACACAGGAGAGATGGAGCAACTGGCCCATATCGAGCCACCATTCCTCGTCCTGGCCAACCATGCCCACGCCATGGACCCCTTCATCATCAGTTCTGCCTCCCCGGTGCATATC
>Ga0208195_1004862_pt1 | contig 10328 bp, 7 predicted proteins | sample AD_UKC077_MetaG_FD_184441 | JGI IMG/M metagenome (GOLD analysis project Ga0208195, IMG submission 184441) | Active sludge microbial communities of municipal wastewater-treating anaerobic digesters from USA - AD_UKC077_MetaG (SPAdes) (version 2) | ecosystem: Engineered > Bioreactor > Anaerobic >...
GAGCGCCCCAACGCCGGGGGCAGGCGTCAATCATGCCCGCGTGGCGGAATTGGCAGACGCGCTAGATTCAGGTTCTAGTGAGTAACATCGTACAGGTTCAAGTCCTGTCGCGGGCACCACTTTTTTCGGAGGTTTCAAAGAGCCGCTTGCCGTGACGACAAGGTGATGACACGGGATTGGATGGGAAGAAATCCGATTTATGCGCGGGAGCATCCGAGCCAGATCGTGGCCAGGACGGTGCCAGCGGCGGCGAGGTGAGCGGGGGCGCGCTTCAATTTGGGCCGGGGACGACGCCAGCATCCGGGGTCTGGCGAGAACAAAAGATCGTGTCAGGCCGGGGTGGGGCCGGGCTGGTACAGGTACTTTTGGAAGCTGGCAAAGAGGTTGCCGATTTGCGCGGGCTGGCCGAGGTCGGCCACTGCGTCTTGAATCGAGTTGTGGTAGCGGATCAGCAGCAGGGGCCGCAGTTTCTCCCGGCTCAACTCCTCAATGCCCGTATGGACGTAATGGGACAGGACAAAGTCGAGGAAGGCCCGCTGCTTGGCGTTGAAGTGGGAATTGATATACACCCGCGCCCCGGCGGCCCGGGCCGCCCGCGTCAGCGGGGGCAACGCATAGGCGACGTACGCCAGGACATCGAACAGGTCGCTCTTCTCCGCGTCTATGATCTTCTGCATCTCGGCCAGTTGGGCGCGGCCGAAACCTTTTTCCGCAAGCCCCTGCAACAGCTTCGCGCGCGTATCCGGCGCGCTCCAGAGATTGCGCAGCTCCGCTTCGCTTTGGAAGAAATCGGGCAGCTTGCCGAAGAGCCGCTCCATGAACTGCCGGGCGGACATGGGCGTGCCGTCCGGATGCCAGAAGGTGGTCGCCATCATATGCCGGAGGTTGCGCTCCTTGCCGTCGGCGAGCTTCACTTTCACTTTTGACTTCTGGTTGCAAACGCAGACCAACTGGCCGCAGACCGGGCAGGGCGCTTTCGGACACGCGCAGGGCGATTTCCCGCAGACCGGGCACGGTTGGGGCGGCGGCGTTTCGCAGACGCAGGGAGAGCAGCCGCATTGCGGGCATGATTCCGGCTCAACGGGCTCGCCGTCCCACTCCGGATCATTGAAGTGGAGGTGCGCCTTCACGAAGTCGTAGATCGTGAAGTAGTCCTTGCCGTCAAAGAGCCGGGTGCCACGGCCGATGATCTGCTTGAACTCGATCATCGAGTTGATGGGGCGCATGAGCACGATGTTGCGGATGTTGCGGGCATCCACGCCGGTGGAGAGCTTTTGCGACGTGGTGAGAATGGTGGGAATGGACTTTTCGTTGTCCTGGAAATCCCGCAAGTACTGCTCGCCCAGCTCACCGTCGTTGGCGGTGACGCGCTGACAATAGTTCGGGTCTTTGCTGGTCTTGAGCTGGTTGACGAGGTCGCGCACGACGAGGGCGTGAGCCTGGTTGGCGCAGAACACCAGCGTCTTCGCGTTCTGGTTGATCTCGCCCAGGAAGATCTCGACGCGCTTCTGCTCCCGCTCCTTGATCTCGATGATCCGGTTGAAGTCCGGTTCGTCGTAAAGTTTTCCCGCCTCAATCTCGCCCTCCACCACCTGGTCATCCGGCGTATAGACGTAATAATCCAGCGTCGTTTGTATCTGCTTCACCCGGAAGGGTGTGAGGAAGCCGTCGTTGATGCCTTCCTTGAGCGAGTAGATGAACACCGGCTCGCCGAAATAGCGGTAGGTGTCGGCGTTCTCCTCCCGCTTGGGGGTGGCGGTGAGGCCGAGCTGCACGGCCGGCGCGAAGTATTCCATGATCCCGCGCCAGTTGCTTTCGTCGTTGGCGCCACCGCGATGGCACTCGTCAATGACGATGAAGTCGAAGAAGTCGGGCGGATACTCGCCGAAGCACCCTTCGACAGGCTCAGGGACCGGGCGACCGTCGGCAGAGGCGCTCGAAAGGCGTTTCAAGAGACCGATATTGCGTTGGATCAACGCAAACTTCTTGGCCCTGCTCCACCCCTGCACCTGCTTCTCGCGGGCAAATGCCGCATCTATACGATCAAATGCCTCGTAATAGAGGAGTTTGATCGGCAGCCGCGCCTTCGTATGTTGCGCGCCTTCTCCGCTTCTGTGTTGCTCCAGGCGCAGATGCAAATTGGTGGTGCTGCCCGTGTAGAAGCTGCCATCGCCACACCCGAGAATATACATGTAGCCACTCGCCTTCTCGGTTGGTTCAGCAACTTCCGGCAGTTCCGAGGCCGCCCCTTCGACAGGCTCAGGGATCGCGCCTTTCTCGGTGGCTGAGCCTGCCGAAGCCATGAACGTCTGGAAAATGGTAAAGAACAGGCTGCCGTTTTTGGGAACCTTGCCCTTCTTGCGGATGTCCTCGGGTTTGATGCGCACCATGGCGTCTTCCGGGAACGCCGAGAACGCGTTGTAAGCCTGGTTGGCGAGGAGGTTGCGGTCCGCCAGGAATAGGATGCGCGGGCGGCGGGTGGGCTGGCCGCCCAGGTTCCAGCGGGCGTGGAAGAGTTTCCAGGCGATCTGGAAGGCGATGAAGGTTTTGCCGGTGCCGGTGGCCAGCGTGAGCAGGATGCGGGACTGGCCCCGGGCGATGGCCTGCATCGCCCGCTCAATGGCGATGTCCTGGTAATAGCGGCTGGGATGCGAGCCCCCTTTGTCCTCGAAGGGAATCGCGGCAAAGCGGTCGCGCCACAGTTCGGCAAGCTCACTGGCCCTGTCGGCGGCATCTCCGGTCCCTGAGCGTGTCGAAGGGAAGGTCATGGCCCAGAGCTGGTCCGGCGTCGGGTAGGCGGCGATTTCGCCCTCCGCGCCGGTCTGCATATCAATGGCGTAGATGCCGCGCCCGTTGGTGGCGTAGGTATGGCGGACGGCCAGCTTGCCCGCATAGTTTTTCGCCTGAGCTACGCCTTCGGTCAACTCCTCGTCCAGCGCCTTGGCTTCGACGACGCCGAGCTTGGTATTGCGATATTCCAGCACGTAATCGGCGGTGAGCGCCTTGCCGCGTTTGCCGTGGCCCTCGAGGCGGCCGGGAGCGATGGGATACTCGCGCCGGAGGCGGCTGCCTTCGACGACGCCCCAGCCGGCCGCTTTTAGCGCGGGGTCAACGTACTCGGCTCTGGTTTCAGCTTCATTCATGGCTGGTCCTTGCCCTCCTCCAGGGCTTTCTTACTACCCCAACGGGGTTGCCGCGGGCAGGCGGTGGAGCGGTGATGCAACCCCGTTGGGGTTGGGGAAAATGTTGGGACGCGTGACCCAGGGTAGCTCGTGCCTCGCAACCCTGGGCTGAAGGATGCAATCCCGTTGGGATTGGAAAGAGTGCGGGCATCAGAGTTCTCCGGTGAAGGCCTGGTGGAGGAGGGATTTTTTCAGCTCATCCAGGGCGGCGAGTTTGCGCTCGTAGATTGATGAGAAGCGCTGGGTTTCTTTGTAGAGGGAGTCGAGGTTTTCGACAATCCGCGCTTGCTCCTCGAAAGTTGTGGGAATCGGGATTGGGATCGAGTTAAGGGCCTTTTGGGTCAATTTTGGCTGCGCCGCGCCTCGGATGTACTCGTCCAACTTTAAGCTCTCCAGGTAGAACTCGACGAACCGCTGAGTCGCCATGTTCTCAAACTTCAAAATGTGCGCGTGGTTGTTGACCCAGTATTTGCCGGACACAGAAAATGCAATCGGCGTCGAGCGCATGAGCAGGTTCGCCCCGTCTTCGGAAACGAGGAGCGCATCGCCTTCGAAAATATAGTCTGCGACATAGTCCACGATGCCTGACGCCCCATAGTACGGATACGATCCGGCCTTGCGATTACTCTTGGTTATGGGAATGCGCTTGCTGTCGAGATTGGTGGAAAGCGTGTCCACGGTCTTCTCCACCCACCCCGAACCCCGCCGAGTGAAGACGGATTGGAGGTGGCTTTCGAAGAGGGCGCGGGCGTTTTGAAGGTTCTTTTCGGCGTTGGCTTTGGCGGTGGCGATGGCGGCGAAGGTTTGGTCGAGGAGGGCGACGATGCGGCGTTGTTCGGGGAGCGGGGGGAGGGGAAACTGAAGTTGATACATCGCCTCTTTGTCGAGATGAGGAATGGCGGCGCCCGTCTTCGTACCATTAAAGACTTCAAACGTGGACGCCAGAAACGCGCGCAGGTAGTTGTCATCTATCTCCACCTTCTTGGCAATTTTCCCCATCGTTGAAGAAAGGATGCCTCGAAAGCCGGTGAAGACTTCGCCAGAGTTTGAGCCGTCGCAAATGATAATGGTTTCCGACTCTTCAACTGTTATCGAATTTTTGTCTTTGACTGAGGCGTATTTTGCCTCTGCGCTGCCGCGCATCACTTTCGCGACCAAGTAGGGCAAGTCACCGCTCGCCGGTGTCAGCTTCAACATCGGCTTTCGGCCTTTGACGATTTCGCAGACTTCACCGAGTCGTTTTATCTGCCACCCTTTTTTCATAACAGCCTCTTGATATTCCCCAGCACTTCCGCGCGGGGCGGGGGCTGGGGAGTGATGGGACGGATGGGAGTGATGGGTTGCCGGATTGGGGTGAGTCATGGCTGGCCTCCGGGCTTCCTGGGCAGCGGCTTTGGGGAGTCAGGGGACGGATGGGGGCCGGGCGATTGAGTTTTCCGGGGAAGCGGCGGCGGTTCGCCACTGCCCTGCTGATTCCTGTTCCGGTAAGCGAGCCGGGCGCGGGTCATGCGCTCGCGCAGGCCACCCTGTTCGATAAAATCCTTCTCCAGCCGGCGCAGTTGCTGGTCAATGAGGTAGTTGGCCTGGTGAATCAGGCAGATGGCGATATTCGCAACCACCTCGGGCGGGCGAGTCTCCACCAACGCGCGGTAAAGCTCGTAGGTCTGCGGGACCTTGCGGCCCAGCCGGCGAACGTAGAGGGCTTCCCGGGAGTCCTTGTCCCATTCGCGGTGTTCGCGCACGCGGAGGTAGTCTTTGTAATCATCCAGCAATTCCTCCAGGCTGGCGCGGCCCACGTTGGTCAGCTTGATCTCGGTTTCCTTGGAGGTCAGCGCCGCTTTGCTGCCCTCCAGGATGTTCTTCTTGCCTGAGCGTGCCGACTGAACCATCTGGTCAATGGTGCGGTCGCCCCGGGCGAGGAATTTGTGCGCAAAGCGGAACGTGATGTCATAGACAACCTCGGCTTTGTGGAAAGAGTGCAGCGTCCGGTAATCGCCGCGCGGGGGGAGAAGGGGCTCAGCCTCATGGGCCGGATGGGAGTCCGGGGGCTGGGGGTTCCCATCACTCGCATTCTTCCCGTTCTTCCCCTCTCGCTTCATAGCAGGGCCTTTATTTTTCCCAGCACCGCGGCGCTCTCCGCGTCCAGCGCGGCGATCTCTTTCATGATGGCCTGGGGGGTGCGGTGCTTTATCTCCTCCCCGCCGCTGGGATTCTTTACGGAGAGGTCGAAAGTGGCCTGGTCAATGGTCTTGGCGTCCACGGTCCAGCTCTGGGGCGAGTCGGCGAAGGTTTTTTGGAGCTTCACGAACTCGGCGAGGTCATCGTCGTTGAGCGGGTTGGTCTTGCCGAGGTTGCGGCCGGGGTTGAGCTGGTAGAACCAGATTTTACGGGTGGGGGCGCCTTTTTCGAAGAAGAGGACGACCGTTTTCACGCCCGCGCCCTGGAAGGTGCCGGCGGGGCAGTCGAGGACGGTGTGGAGGTTGCAGCTTTCCAGCAGCAGCTTGCGGAGGCTGACGGAGGCGTTGTCGGTATTGGAGAGGAAGGTGTTCTTGATAACGATGCCGGCGCGGCCGCCGGCTTTGAGGATTTTGATGAAGTGCTGGAGGAAGAGGAAGGCGGTCTCGCCGGAGCGGATGGGGAAGTTTTGCTGCACCTCGGGCCGTTCCTTGCCGCCAAAGGGCGGGTTGGCCAGGACGACATCGTAGCGGTCCTGTTCCTGAAGGTCGGCGAGGTTTTCGGCGAGGGTGTTGGTGTGGATGACGTTCGGCGCCTCGAGGCCATGCAGGATCATATTCATGATGGCGATGACGTAGGCGAGGGACTTTTTTTTCCTTGCCGTAAAAGGTGCGGGTCTGGAGGGTGGCCAGGCCTGCGGTGGTGAGCTTGCCGCGGGTTGTGAGGTAAACGAAAGATTCGCACAGGAAGCCCGCCGAGCCGCACGCGCCGTCGTAGATGCGCTCGCCAATCCTGGGCTGGACGACCGCGATGATGGCGCGGATGAGGGGGCGCGGGGTGTAGTATTCGCCGCCGTTGCGCCCGGCGTTGCCCATGTTCTTGATCTTGGCTTCGTAGAGGTGCGAGAGTTCGTGCTTCTCGTTCTGGGAGCGGAAGCGGAGCTCGTCAATGTGGTCAATGATTTCGCGCAGGTTGTAGCCGCTCTGGATCTTGTTCTTAATCTCGCCGAAGATTTCGCCGATCTTGTATTCGATGGTGTCCGGGCTGGTGGCGCGCTGCTTGAAGCCGTGGAGGTAGGGAAAGAGCTTGAGGTTGACGAAATCGCGGAGGTCGTCGCCGGAGAGGGCGGCGTTGTGGTCGAGCTGGCCGGCGCGGTCCCGGGGCGCGGCCCAGGTCTTCCAGCGGTAGGGTTTGTCGAGGATAGGGGTGTATTCCCTGCCGTTGAGGGCGGCCTCGGCGGCTTTGTCCTCTTCCAGGCCGTCGAGGTATTTCAGGAACAGGAGCCAGGAGGATTGTTCGGTGTAGTCCAGCTCGGTGGTGCAGCCGGCCTCCTTGCGCAGGACGTCGTCAATATTTCGGAAGGCTTGTTCAAACATGAGCGGTGAGCATGAAAAATGGCGGGACGACGCGGGGGGGCAGGCGCCCTGAAAGGGACCCCTTGCCGAGCCGCCGGCTTGCACGAGTATCACCCATAACGAAAAGTCGCGCGATGATACGCCGGAACGGGAAGTGTTTGCAGCAAAAAACTAACCCAAAAAATTAACCCGGCCGATGCCATTGAGGTCGGGGGGCCGGTCAGGCGGCGGGGGTGCCGGGCGGGGGCGGGCGGGATTCCGCCGCGGGCAGGGGCACGGCGCAGATCACGCAGGCGCCGGCGGGGCTGTCCCTCTTGATTTCCAGCGACGCGCCAATGAGGCTGGCGCGGTAATTCATGATTCGCAGCCCCAGGCCGGTCGCAGGCTCGGTCAGTTTGGGGAAGGGGGCGCCATCGTTGCGCAGGGTCAGGATGATTTGGCCGGGGCGGCTGGCCAGGCCGATGCGGACGGATTTGGCCTGGCCATGTTTGACGGCATTGGTCACGGCTTCCTGGGCGATTTTGTATAACTGGCGGGCGATGCCCGCTCCCAGCGCGGGCAGAGGGCCGCACTGTTCGAGCTGGCAGGAGATTTTGAACACCCACGCGGCGTGAGCCGCCAGGCGATCGAGCGCCGCGGGCAGATCGTCCGCTTCCAGGTCCAACGTTGCGAAGTCGCGGGCCAGGCTGCGGGTGAGGTTGATGGTCTGCTGCACGAGCTGGTGGATCCGGGCGGCGTCTTCGGCCTCGCCGGCTTTGCGCCGCGCCAGTTTGCGCTCCAGCCCCTTGGTCATGAGCGCCAGGCCGGAAAGCTGCTGGCCGAGGTCGTCGTGCAAATCCAGGCCGATGCGGCGGCGTTCATTTTCGGTGATTTCCAGCAGTTCGTGTTCGAGGCGCTGCCGTTCGGCGATGGCGCTTTCGAGGCGGGCGTTGGCGGTTTTTAACTCGGCGGTGCGCTGCGCGACGCGCTGTTCCAGCTCGGCATACGCCTGGCGCAAGGCGTCTTCGGCCCGGCGGCGCTCGCGCCGGACGACGGCTTCGCGCAATTCGCGCGCCACCGCCGGGCCCAGGCGGGCCAGTTTGTCCTTCATCACATAATCATGCGCGCCGGCCTTCATGGTGGCCACGGCGGCCTCTTCCGTGATATAGCCAGAGACGATGATAAACGGCAGGTCCAACCCGCGGGCTTTGACCTGGGCCAGCGCGGAGAGGGCGTCGAGGCGGGGCAGCCGGTGGTCGGCGATGACGAGGTCCCACGCCTGCTCTTCCAGCGCGGCGTTCAGGGTTTCAGCCGTTTCCACCCGGCGGCAGGAGGGCGCGTAGCCGGCCCGTTGCAGTTCGTATTGGAGCAGGGCGGCATCGTCGGCCGAATCTTCGACGAGCAATACGCGAAGCGCCTGGCTCACAGTTCCAGGGGCCGCTGCGCGGGCAGGGTGAAGTAGAAGGTGGCGCCCTGGCGGGGCTCCCCGGCGCCCCACACGCGGCCGCCGTGGCGCTGGACGATGCGCTGCACGATGGCCAGCCCGACGCCGGTGCCGGGAAATTCCGCGTCGGAATGGAGCCGCTGGAAGACCCCAAACAGCTTGCCGGCGTGGGCCATGTCGAAGCCCACGCCGTTGTCGCGCACAAAAAAAGCCGGTTCCGGGTGGGAGACAAAGCCGAACTCGATTTGGGGGTCCGGCTGGGAGCGGGTGAATTTCCAGGCGTTGCGCAGCAGGTTGTCGAGCAGCACCTGCAGCAGGCGCTCATCGCCCGCGGCCTGCAGGTTGGGCGCGATAATGAACCGCACCGTCCGGGCCGGGTCATCGTGCCGCAAACTGGCGGCAATCGCCCCGGCCTGCGCGGAGAGGTTGACCGGCTGCCAGCGCAGTTTACCGCGCCCGACGCGCGACAGTTCCAGCAGGTCTTCAATCAACCACCCCATGCGCTGGCTGGAATCGCAAACGCGGCGCAACAGTTCCTGTCCCGCCGCGTCCAGTTGGTGGGCGTGATCCGCCAGCAGGATTTCGCTGAACCCGCGAATTCCGCGCAAGGGGGCCCGCAGGTCGTGGGAGACGGAGTAGGTGAACGCTTCGAGTTCCTGGTTGGCCGCCTTGAATTGCGCGGTGCGTTTTCGCACCCGCTGCTCCAATTCCTCGTTCAGCCGGCTGCTTTCCAGCTCCGCTTCCTTGCGGGCCGTGATGTCAATGGCAACGCCCGCCAGGCGGAGGGGCTTGCCGGCCGCATCGTAATAAACCCGCCCGCGCGCCAGCATCCAGCCCGGGGGGCGATGGCGGGGCAGAAAGCGGAACTCGACTTCGTGGTCGGCCTTGCGGGCCGCGGCCTGCGCGAAAAACTTTTGCACCACGCCCCGGTCCTCCGGGTGGATCAATTCGTAGAAGTCCTGGTCGGTTTGGGGGGCGCGGCCGGGGGCCAGGCCAAAGATGGCTTCCAGTTCCGGGGACCAGAACCTGGAGCCGGGTTCGGCCAATTCGCGCGTCCAGGTTCCCATCCGGCCGGCGGCGAGCGCCATGCGCAGCCGGTCGTTGCTTTCCATCAGCTCCGCCTCGGCGCGAATGCGGACCAGCGCGCCGCCGCAATGGTCGGCCAACGCCTGCAGGGTGTCCAGGTCGGTTTCATTATAGGCATGAGGCGCATAGCTCTGGATGGACAGGAGGCCAATCACCTGCGCGTCTTTGCGCAAGGGCACATACATCAGGGAGGCCGAAGGGCGGGTTTGGTCGCCGAAGGGAAGAGCCTCCGGGGGAAAGCCGGCCGAGGCCGGCCGCAGGATCAACTGCGGCCCGCGGGAGAGGGTCTTCCGGGCAATGGCGCTGAGCCGTTTGGGGATGGTGGACACCGGCAGCTCCGTGCGCCGGCCTTTGATCAAGTCAACGCAGACCACCAGGTCTATTTGGGAGGGGTCATGGGAACACAACCCCAGCAGGGCGGCGTCCCATTGCCAGAGCGCGTCGGCGGCATCCAGGATGATCTGCGCCGCTTCCCTGGGTGTTCGCACGGCGCTAAGGCGTTGGCCCAGACGGGAAAACATTGCGGCGCGTTGCTCCATCTGCTTGCGCCGCACGCTTCGAGTCCCGGCGTTTCCCGCACTGACACCCGCTCGAGTGTCCGGAAATGACCGCATCTTCGGGAGGGTCAATAATAGCACGACCGATGCGGTTACCTATGGGGTAAACACCCTACCGGCCGTGAGGCCCGCAAAGTTTGCCGGTTTTAGTTCACGACCATGATGCGGAAGAACCGGCGGGGAACGACCCCGGCCCCGTCCGCCAGGCTGCAGACCGCCGAGGCCGTCACCGCGACCGCCGTCACCTCGGCCCCATCCGTCCATACCGCGTCCGTCAGGTTGTTCTTATACTGCACCCGGTAGGTCTGCCCTACCTGCGCGTCCCACCGCAAAGTCAGCGTGCCCGCGCCCAATTCCGCGCTCGTTATCCGAACTTCCGCCGGACTCGTCACCACCAACTCCGCCGGCCCGCCTGTCACCTCTCCCAACCCGTTGCCCACCACCACCGTGTAGCTCCCCGCATCACTCGCCTGCGCCTGCGCAATCGTCAGCGTCGCCCCCGTCGCCCCCGCCACCGCCACCCCGTTCAAATACCACTGGTAGCTCAATA
>Ga0208195_1004868_pt1 | contig 10320 bp, 8 predicted proteins | sample AD_UKC077_MetaG_FD_184441 | JGI IMG/M metagenome (GOLD analysis project Ga0208195, IMG submission 184441) | Active sludge microbial communities of municipal wastewater-treating anaerobic digesters from USA - AD_UKC077_MetaG (SPAdes) (version 2) | ecosystem: Engineered > Bioreactor > Anaerobic >...
GGCTGAAACTGCCCTCCTCCACCAAGGCCATAATGGCTTCCATCTGCTGCATGGTAATGTTTTTAAAACGATCCATAGACATGCAATGCTTATAGCACAATATAATAATCCATGAAAAGAAAATTATAACCATTATTAATAAAGCATATTCCAAAAGATAATAAGCGTAAAACATATTTTCCGGCCTTAACCGAAAAGAATAATACGCATCAAAATATTACTATTATGAATTTGCTTTTACCATTTCCGGCTGTTAGAAACGGACAACATTTCAAAAGGGGGGTTGATTGATGAAAAACATTTTTTTCTCGCGCGCGGGAATTATCATTGTCGGCGCAATCATCGGCGTATTTGCCGCTCTGTTGCAGTATTTCGGCAATCCGCCGAACATGGGTATTTGCGTGGCCTGTTTTGAACGGGATATTGCCGGAGCATTGGGGCTGCACCGAGCGGATGTCGTCCAGTATCTGAGACCGGAAATCATGGGATTTGTTTTGGGCGCGTTTCTTATGGCGGCGTTTGCCGGCGAATTCAGACCGCGCGGCGGTTCCTCTCCGTTAATCCGCTTTTTTCTGGGATTGTTCGCCATGATCGGCGCTCTGGTTTTTTTGGGCTGTCCGTGGAGGGCGCTGCTTCGTCTGGCCGGAGGCGACGGAAACGCCATTCTGGGCTTGTTGGGATTAACAATGGGGATTTTCGTCGGCATTTTATTTTTAAAGAAGGGCTTTAACCTCGGACGTTCCCATTCGCAGGCAAAAGGCAGCGGTTGGATTATGCCTGCTTTAATGCTGGTGCTCTTTTCTTTGTTGACCTTTCAAGTATCTTTCGCTCCGGGCGGGCCGATATTTTTCAGCGTCAAAGGTCCCGGCTCCATGCATGCACCGCTTCTCATCAGCACGCTTGCGGGTCTGCTTATCGGCGCGCTGGCCCAGCGCAGCCGTTTTTGCACCATGGGGGCTATCCGGGATGTCATGCTGACCAGAGACTTTCATTTACTCGGCGGCGTGTTGGCACTGTTGGTTTTCGCGTTTGCCACAAATTTTATACTCGGGCAATTCAAGCCGGGCTTTGACGGCCAGCCGATTGCCCATACGAATCATTTGTGGAATTTTCTGGGAATGTCTCTGGCAGGGCTCGCGTTCGCCTTAGCCGGCGGGTGTCCCGGCAGGCAGCTTTTCCTTTCCGGCGAAGGCGACGCCGATGCAGGCATCTTTGTTCTGGGAATGATCACCGGAGCGGCTGTTTCTCATAATTTTGCTATAGCCAGCTCTGGCAAAGGCGTTGCCGCTTTCGGTCCGATTGCGGTCATTTTCGGAATCGTCTTTTGTCTGATTGTCGGATTCACCATGATAGAAAAGGAAGCTTAGCAGGAAAACCAAATACGAATAAACTATTTAAGGATGGAACATATGACAGCAATAGACGCAAGGGGATTGAGTTGCCCGATACCGGTTGCCCGGACGAAACAGGCAATGGAAAAAAATCCGTCGGATGAAATCACGGTTCTGGTCGACAGCAATGTGGCGAAGGAAAATGTGACCAGGCTGGCGACATCGAAGAAATACTCTGTTGACGTTCAGGCCGTCAGCAACGATGAATATAAATTGGTTTTGAAGCCTTCCAAATAACAAGCGCCAAAAAATATCAACTACTGGTTCAATCGTCCTTCGATTGAACCAGCTTCTTCGCTGTAACAGGCATTTTTCCTGTTTCGAAATGTTTTGATTCAGGATTCAAGCCCGAACCAACGAAACCCACATTTATCCCGCTCGGCTTCGCCTCGGGGATATCAAGGATATCTGCGATATCCTCCGCCTGTGGCGGGATAATTCAACTTACAAGTTTCAGCTTGCTACGCTTCTGAAACTTGAGTTTCATTAATTCGACCATCAAATTTCAGTGTACTCCGTTTCTGAAATTTGGGTCTCATTAAAACTGAACTTTGGGCGCTGTCTTGGCTTCTTGGGGGGCGTCAAAGAACGCTCCGTCCTTGAAACCGAACATACCGGCAAGCAGATTGGCCGGAAATGATTTGATGGTCTGATTGTAAACTTTGACCGCTTCGTTGTACCGCATTCTCTCCACGGCAATTCTGTTTTCCGTGCCCGCCAGTTCATCCTGCAGGTGTAAGAAGTTCTGATTCGCTTTCAGGTCGGGATACCTTTCAACAACCAGAAGCAAGCGGCTTAATGCGCCGGACAGCTCGTTATTGGCCGCTATTTTATCGGGAACCGTACCGGCACCGCCGACTTTGGCGCGGGCGTTGGTCACTTCGGTGAGAACCTCTCTTTCGTGTTTGGCGTACCCCTTGACCGTTTCGACCAGATTGGGAATCAAATCATAGCGCCGCTGCAATTGATTTTCCACCTGCGCCCAGGCGCTCTTGACGGCCTGATCGAGCCTGACAAATGTATTGTAATTGCCGGCGAAAAAAGAGTAAGCACTTACGGTCAGAAGAGCAACTATAACCAAAAGGATAATGATCGTTTTCTTTTTGGAATCCATTTTTTACCTCCCCTATCGTGTTAAATTGATAAATTATAACGCATCAACGATGTGAATGATTTTTTCGACTTCGCTGATGTACTTTTTGAATAATACCACAATTTCATCTCCGGAGAGCTTATCCTTTCCTTCCTTAATATCGATGCATTTCAGAAACACATCATCATCGATGGCATAAATCCCGGCCAGCTCTTTTACCGTTTCGCGCCGTCTGGGCGGCGCCGATCCCTTCTTCAGATAAATCAGCGCATTAAAAATGGAGATAAAGGCCATCAGGGAACGACCGATGAGCTCTTTGATGTGTTTGGACTTCCCTTCCGTCTCCAGATAACCCTGGCGCAGCAAAACCAGCTTTCCCTTGAGTTCCTTCTCGATTTGCAGACGCAGATCCTCCGGTTTGAATTGCAGCGGCGTCAGAACGTCCTCACCGTGGATCAAAACATGGTTGATCTTCAGATTCAGAAATTCGATCGGATAGCAATCCAGAGAATTGTTGATGAACGCCCCGGTCATTACCCAGGGCACGGACACGCGTCTCTTCATCCATTTTTTGACCGTATCCATGGCGTCTTCCAGTCTGTTGATGCCGTTTTGAGTTAAGACAACCAGCAGATTGATGTCCGACTTTCCTTTGACATAAAATCCGGCGGCAGCGCTTCCGTAAATGATGAGCGAAACAAGATCGCTGCCGAACACTTTTTTATAATCATCTGCCAAATCAATGAAAATATCCTGTGGTTTGTCCGGTATTTTTGACATTTTATTCACCCTTTATGTTTTAACGAATCCCAAATTATCCCGCAATGCGGCGGGAATGAACAACCCCACCATCCAAAGGAACTGCGCCCCAAGGGGCGGGGAATTAAACCCACATTTATCCCGCTCGGCCTATAGTGACCTTTAGGTTATCCACCTCGGGGATAATTCGACTTACAAATATAGTCCCACATGGCTTCGCATGTGGGATAATTCGACTAACCAATCTGACTGCGCTTCGCTTGTCATATCGGAGTCTCATTAAAATTTGGGTCTCATTAAAAACTCCGGCCGGCGCCGCCGCCGCCGCTCATGCCGCCCCCGAACCCTCCGAAACCGCCGCCGAAACCGCCGCCACCACCGCCGCGTCCGCCGCTCATCAATACAACCAGCAGCCAGGGAAGCATTTCGCGGCCCCGCCGGGTACCCAGAAGCACTGCGGCGGCAATTAAAAAGAAAAGAATTTCAAAAACGGTTATCTTCCTTTGCGTCAACTGAGCATTTGCCCGGTAAGGCATCGGCGAACCGCTCAACTGAACACCGGCCTCTCTGGCAATGTATGCAGAACAGGCATACATTGCGTTATAAAGTCCCTTGCCGTAATGTCCGTCTTTCAGAAACGGCACAACATACGTATCAAGAATTTCGCCGACCCGTCCGTCCGGCAGAATGCCTTCCACGCCGTAACCGGTCTCAATGCGGATTTTCCGTTCTTTGACGGTCAGAAAAATTAATACGCCTTTATCTTCGCCTTTTTTGCCGATCCCCCAGGCCTGATAAAGCCCGTTGGCGTACATATTGTAATCTTCATTCTCGCCGATGGTTTCAACCGTTGCCACGACAACTGCAGTGCCGGTCTTTTGCAAAACTTCCTGAGCCAGCGCCTCCATTTTTGCGGTGTTTTCCGCATCAATGACACCGGCAAAATCATTAACCGCTCCGCGCGACTTCGGATACCCGGTCGCCGCCCATGATTCATGGACGGGCAGAACCATCCAAAGCATGAAGAAGACGGCAAGGAAAATCCCCGGAGAACGGCCGATACTTTTCTTTTTCTTGCCAGTAATCATCATGTGTCTGTCAGAGCGGTAGTTTATTAATATTACGAACTATTGCTTAAAGTTTTACGGCTGTCAAGTTCAAAGCAGAAAGCCAAAATCCTTCTTGCGTATGCGCAGATTACGTACTAGAAAAAAACAGTTTTTCAAAGGTAAGGTTTTATTATGACGCCTAAAATCATTCTGATTCATCCGCCGGTTGCAAAATGTTCGGAGCCGCCCGCGGGGATCGCCAGACTGGCTTCCTGTTTGAATGCCAACGCCATCCCATATGAAACGATTGATGCCAATCTGGAAGGTCTTTTGTATCTGTTAAAGAGCGCTTCGGGAAACAACACCTTATCCGACAGATGGACAAAGCGCGCGTGCAAAAATCTGGATCGTCATCTTGCTGCAATGAAAAACATCGGCACGTACCAAAATCCGGGTCGCTATGGGCAGGCCGTCAAGGACATCAACCGTCTTTTAAATGTTGCGGCAAAACCGTTTCATGTTGCCTTGTCACTGACCGATTACCGGGACAGAAGATTCTCTCCGGTTAAGAGCGCCGATCTGATAGCGTCCGCTCACAATCCGCAAGCCAACCCCTTTTACCCTTATTTTAAAAATCGTCTGACGAACGCCCTTTGGTCAAATCCTGATTACATAGGCTTGTCTTTAAACTACCTGAGTCAGGCGCTCTGCACCTTTGCCATGATCGGTTTTATAAAGAACATTCATCCGCGACAAAAAATTATTCTGGGCGGATCGCTTGTCACATCGTGGATGAAGCTGGGCGCACATCTCCATACCTTCGGCGGTCTGGTTGACGAAATTGTGGAAGGCGCAGGAGAGCAAAAACTGCTCGAGATACTGGGTACACAAAACAAGCTGATTCACAACGCCCCTGCCTACGATGATTTTCCACTTGATCAATATTTATCGCCCGGCCTGATCATCCCCTACAGCGGCGCGCGCGGCTGTTACTGGCGCCAATGCGCTTTCTGCCCGGAAAAAGCCGAAGGAAATGCTTATCACCCTTTGGAAGCCTCTCAGGCCAACGCAGAACTGCAGGAATTAACCCGCCAAATGAATCCAACGCTGATTCATCTTCTGGATAGTTCTATTTCGCCGTCGCTCTTACAGACTCTGTCACAAAATCCGCCCGGGGCGCCCTGGTACGGCTTTGTCCGGGTCACTGCACATTTAGCTGATGAAGATTTCTGTTTATCTTTAAAAAAAAGCGGCTGTGCCATGCTGAAGCTGGGTATTGAATCCGGCGATCAAAACGTTCTGGATCAACTCCATAAAGGAATTGATTTACTGACAGCCTCTGTCGTTTTAAAAAATTTGAAAAAAGCGGGGATTGCCACGTATTGTTACTTCCTTTTCGGCACGCCGCCGGAAAATGAAAATAGCGCATTCACAACAATGAACTTCATTGCCGATCATCGCGACTGTATCGATTTTCTGAATCTGGCCATTTTCAATTTGCCGGTCCGGAGTGTCGAATCGGATAATCTGGCGACGCATGATTTCTACGCCGGCGACCTGTCTCTTTATCGAAACTTCAAACACCCCCTGGGCTGGCACAGACCCGCCGTTCGTCGTTTTCTTGAAAGCGTTTTAAAGAAACACCCGGCCATCTCTTTGATCCTTAAAAGAAATCCGGTTTTTTTTACGTCCAACCACGCCCCTTTTTTTGCTCTCAACGGATTGTCACATGAGCATTTTTAGCAAAATATCCCCTGCAGAGACTTGTTGACAACGCTTGTCCAATATTATAGGTATGGCGACTAATCCGCTCCGGATTGACATGACATAAACCGATGAACTTAAGCCTCCGAATTCAAATAACACACTGCTGCAAGACCCGAACATGAGATAAATATATCCAATGATTTTTAACGATATAACGGTATCCAGCCTCATTCTGTTTTTTGCTGTCTATGCTTGCATGGGATGGGTCATCGAGGTCATTTACAGATCCGTTTCACAGCGGCAGCTGATCAATGCAGGCTTTCTTTTCGGTCCTTTTATTCCCATTTACGGTTTCGGAGCGGTTTTTATTATCCTTCTGGAATTTCTGATTCATCCGTGGCCGCTGCCGGTCAAAATTGCCTTTTATGGAATTATTTTAACGGGCATAGAGTATTTCACCAGCTATATCATGGAAAAAGCTTTCAAACTGAAGCTCTGGGATTATTCGAACAACAAATTTCATATTCATGGCCGCGTCTGTCTGCTTTTCTCCATATTCTGGACGGCAATGGCTTTGGGATTCATCACCTTTCTTCATCCGGTCGTTTCACGCTTCGTTGCATCGCTGGATGCTGCTTTGATGAACATGCTCGCGGCCGTTTTCCTGGCTTACAGCATCATGGATTTTGTGTTTTCCGTTATATCCCTTACATCGTTCAGAAGAAAAATCGCTTATCTGTACTCCGAATATTTCAACCTGAGCAATTCGGAAATAGAAAAAATATTCGATTCCTTTAAACGTCTGCGGACCGCTTTCCCCAACTTGAGCAGGTATATCGAAAATAACATCAACGCTGAGATAAAAAACAAGATCAGCGCTTTTGTAAAATCCATTCCGGCCAAAATTATACCCGGCGATTACGGAAGGAAACCGGCGGAAAACGAATTCTATACAATTATCAGTGACATTTGCGAACATGAAGAGTTCCTGAAACTCAAAGAACATTACCATCACAACTCTTCCATCTACGAACATGTGATGGACGTCTCCTATTTTTCCTATAAAGCTTGCAAACTTCTGAAGCTGGATCATCACTCCGCTGCGCGTGGCGCACTCCTGCATGACTTTTTTCTCTACGACTGGAGAAATCACGACGTCCCCGATCTCCCGGAAGACAAATTCCACGGTATCGAGCACCCCAAAATCGCGCTTGCCAACGCTCAGAAACATTTCCAACTAAACGATATCGAAACGGACATTATCATCAAGCATATGTGGCCGCTGACGCTGGTTCCGCCAAAATACAAGGAATCTTTTATCGTGTCTTTCGCAGATAAATATCTTGCCTCTAAAGAATTTGTCTCGAAATTCAAGGAAGAGCAGATTAAAAACCGCGTCACAAAGAAGTCCGGTACGCGGCACTCCCACAAACGGCATAAGAAGAGACAGAAACCTCCGCAGAAAAAATAATCTCGCTATCGTTTTAATCAATCACTGAACGGAAGGATTTCCCGCGGAATTTAAACAAATACAGATCATTTGATTTTCCGGAAAAGGACCCGCCTGTGCCCAGCTGGCTCCAGACAGGATTCTTAAGCGTTTCGGAAGAGATGAGGACATTGATCACCGCGTGTTCCGGCAGACGATCGACAGGAATTTCATGCGGGGACAAAACTTTATAGACTCTTTTCCTGGATATCGCCAGATACTGGGGCGGATCCCACGGGATCTTATAATCCGGGGAATATACGACATCATAATAATTTGTGTGGGCTCTGATAAAACGGGCAATGGAATGATCCGCGGCACTCATCCTCGCTCTGTAAAAGTTTTGGTTATAACTTTGCACCCCCGGAATGAAAGCCATGATGGAACAAACGGTCAACGCTAATGATGCTTTTAAGTAGTTCTTTGTTATGTTCAGAACAGCGCTCTGGTAATGAACATACAACCAGCAGAAAAAAACAAAAATGATAAAAACAAAAACCAGGTTGTATTTCAACATCGAAAACGGATGAATGATGGAATGTTCACGAAGTATTACAGTATGCAAAACTGACGATAAAACAATCAGACTCAGGCCGTTGATGAAGATTTGTTTTTGCTCGCTGAATTTTTTCCTGATCAAGGGAAAGACAAGGCAAAAAACGGTGACGAAGATCAATACGGGGATGAAAAGCACCGTAAACCCGTTGCCGAAATGATGCGCGAGCTCTCTGATGCCACCCCATTCCGTGCCGCTGCCGGCTCTCATAAAAAAAGTGACCATCAACAACTTCATCCCATTAGGAGCAAAGAGGAGTTGAATTAAAAATAATACCGACGCAATGATGGCACTGACAATCAGCGGCCAGGTATTGGATAGTATTTTGAAAATAAGCGATTGCTCCGGACGCTCCCGGAAATTATTCATTATACGTAGACCAACAGCCACAAACGCTATGCAATAGAAATAATAATCCGTCAAAATACCCGCAAATAAAATCACACGGGATAGCATTTGCAGAAAAAATTCCGCGTGTTTTAATCGTTTCGTATATAAAGCAATCTCTATCAGGAAAAACGCAATAGATAATAATATCACCGCCTGATCCGTAAAATAGACATTATTCATATAATAGACGTTATAAGGCAGAAACGCCCACAAGGAGGAAAATAATACGGGCAGAAAGATTATGAGGAATCTGGAGGCGACGTTGATATATTGTAGGCAGAGATAAAAAAGAATGCCTAATAAAAGCATTGAAATATAAAATTCAAATTGAACGAAATATTTAATGAAACCGATCGACACTTCTTTTTGGCCGGTTGCCTTGGCGATCAAATATAACGGCACAAACGAACCGGGCGGATAGGAAAGGTAGATGCATCGGTCATTATTGTTTTCAAATTCCACCGAGGCGAAATCGCAATAAGTGTTAAATTGATCATTCGCAATGCCATCTGTTAACCAACTGTTGACCATGTTCTGCGAAAAAGCAGTGAGGTCTTCCTGATAGTTATCGGCATTTTGAAAATCGACGGGAAACAGGATCTTCAGGGGAATGATGGTAAAAATAATGATACAAACCAATATCCCTGAAATATTGATGATGTGGTTGCTAGTTTTCATATTGAAATGCTAACGAATCATTTTCGGTTTCAATATATTTCTCATCAGAATGAATGTCCCAGATATTCTCTTTTGTTTTTTCCCCCGAAAGGATGTTGTTGACCGCGGCCATGGCCGTTAGCATGGCATGATCCTGATTGTAATATTTATGCATGCCGTTTCTGCCGATTAAGAACAAATTATCAAAACGATCCGTATAATCCCGGATGGTATGAAAGTCGGCATAGGTGCCGAAGTATGCCGGATAGGTTTTCGGAGTTCGTATGATCGTGCTGTCGATGACTTCATGTTTATCAATGATAGCAATTTGATTTAACTCATCAATTGCAAACTGAATAACGTCTGAATCCTGCTTTGCCCATAATTCATCACCCTCGTTACAACAGTACTCCAGTCCAATCCAAACCTTATTGATATCTGCTATCAAATAAGGAGACCAGTTATTGAAAATCTGTACTCTTGCTACTTTCACATCTCTCTCCTGTATATAAATCCAATTGTCCGGCACCAGGTTATTCATTGTCGGAATTGCCGTCTCATTTTTTATTTTCAACGCATTTAAAAGCAAGCCCACGGTGACAGAATCGCGATACGGCAAACCGTCGCTGATCTGTTTAACGCGTGCCGGAATGGAACGACCCATTGCGGCAATCAAATCTTTTACGGGCATGGTGGAAAAATAATAATCGCCGTTGATGACATCGATGGTATCCGTTAAACGGTTGTAATAGGTTAATTCAGTAACCTGGTTTTCCGCAGTTTTCAACCCGGTGACTTCAGCGTTTTTAATGATAACGCCGCCCCGTTCTTCTATTATTTTCGCCACAGTCTCCCACATTTGTCCGGGACCCAGTTTCGGATACATAAAGCGCCCGATCAGACTGGTATCCGTATTTTTTTGTTCGATGGATTTATCTTTGCTGTAAAGTGCTTTGAATGCATGAAGCAACGTCCTGGATACAGACAATTCTTTAATTCTCTGCGCGCCCCAGTCGGCGGCAATTTCATTGCATGGAACGCCCCAGATTTTTTGAGTATAATCTTTAAAGAACGTCTCATAAAGTTCCCGCCCAAATCTATTAACGAAAAAATCTTCCAGAGATTTGATCTGTTTGACGGGAAATATCTTAACCCGTAAATATGACCAGCCGATTTTTGCGATCCGAATCATGCCGAGATTGGATACGGTTTTCCAATTGAGCTTGATC
>Ga0208195_1004870_pt1 | contig 10316 bp, 9 predicted proteins | sample AD_UKC077_MetaG_FD_184441 | JGI IMG/M metagenome (GOLD analysis project Ga0208195, IMG submission 184441) | Active sludge microbial communities of municipal wastewater-treating anaerobic digesters from USA - AD_UKC077_MetaG (SPAdes) (version 2) | ecosystem: Engineered > Bioreactor > Anaerobic >...
AAAGAAAAGTCACAATTTTCCTTTCACTGGATTATTTCATTGTGGTGAGTGTGGAAGCATGATCACCGCCCAATGGGCAACAGGAAAAATGGGCGGTAGGTATCGCTATTATCGTTGCACCAAGAAGAAAGGAAAATGTGAACAAGGATATTTGCGAGAAGATGTGCTTGTCTTGCAGTTAAAAGAACAGCTCGAAAAAATCGCCCTTCCCGACGAGTGGACTGATTACATGCTCAAGAAAACTGATGAATGGGATAAAAGTGAAAAGTCCTCGTCGGGAAGTATGCTCGCGACTCTCAAAGATAAAGAGCGAGAGACGAAACAAAAGCTCGGCGAGTTAGTGAATTTGTATTTAGATGGCGATATTCCGAAAGAAAACTATCTCGCCAAGAAAAACGAGCTTTTGAAAGAAAAAGTGTCTCTCGCAGAGAAAATTGATTCGTCGCGAGCAGAGAGAAAGAATTGGGTCGAACCCTTGCGAGAATGGATTTTGGATATGAAAAAAGCCACGCAATTGCAATCTATTGATAATTTTTTTGAAATTCGTGATTATTTCAAAAAAATTGGAACGAACTCGCAATTGCGGGACAAGTCCGTTTCTGTCTCATTTTGCCCACCCACCGAATTAGCTTGCGCCCGCAAGGCGGGCGAGGATTTTTGTCACCCACTCACCACCATCGCGCGCCAGCGCGCGGGGCTACTTTTTGAGAGAGTATCTGATTGTGACCCTACGGGGAGTCGAACCCCGATTACCACCGTGAGAGGGTGATGTCCTAGCCATTAGACGATAGGGCCAATATTTTCAATTTTTGAAATCTACTTGTTTTTATCTCTTTTTCTCTAGCTCGTGCACTTGATATTTTGTCAAATTCCTCAAAATATATCAACTTATAAGGCGCTCTAAATTTTGTAGACCTGGCTTCTCCTCTATTATGTTGTTCTAATCTTTTAACCAAATTATTAGTTGAACCAACATAAACCCAATCTTCTTTTAAACTCTTTAATAAATATACAAAGGCCATATTTTATCTACTGATGCTACCCTAGCCATTACCTGCCTGTCAGCAGACAGGGACGATAGGGCCATAGATTGGTTTATAAGTTACGCTTCGCTTTAGTTGATAAGGAAGAGATTAGGTTATAGGTGTTAGGTTTTAGAAGAAAGTTTTTTACTGAAAGCTGACACCTGATAGCTTGTTTGGTGTTAGGCTTAATTCTCTAATTTTTTAATTTATCACTTTAACTTTTGGCTTTTGCCTTTTAACTTCTAACTTATCTCCAAAATACTATACCACGCAACGTTTTTTGGGGCAATGACTAAAATCAAGCCAACCACTTGCTTTTTTTATTAAAATATGCTATAATATAAGATAGGGAGTTCAAAATGTAAGTAGGACTCAAATTGACAAAAGCTGGCTTCGGGGTCACGCTCCGATTGCCCGGTCAGGCCGGGGTCAAAGTCAGCCAAGGCGTCTCAGGGACGCCAAAAAAGGAGAAAGGTTATGTTTGTTATTGTTATTTCTCTCGCGATGGGCATCACCCTGATCGCTATCGGCTTTAAAGCGATAATTGAGGTATATCAAAACGGTCAAAAAAAGAAGCGCGAAGCCATGTTATTCGAACTCGTGCATCACGCTTCGCTGGAAGAAGTATGGAAGTTTGTTTGGTTGCTCGGCTGGATCAAAAATGAGGGGAAGCCTCAAAGCCAAGATTTGGACGACATCAATAATCCGGGCTTGAATATTCCAGTAGCTAGTTTTGGCGACGTTCGTTTAATAGGGCAGGTTTTCGGCTGTGTGGCCATATATCTCTACCACAATACAAACTGCCTAACCAACGATGTGCGCTGGGATTTTTTCATCTCATTCTTAATCACTGAAATTGTTGCCAAATACTCAAACTCAGAGGCAGACGATTTCGCCAAAGGGTTCGCCGGTAAATTATCGAACACCTTACCCCATTACGGGAAAAGGATGACTGAGCTCAAAGATGAGTATCTTCATCAGAAGATGGATCGCACCCGGGCGCAACAAGAGAGCAAGAGAAGGGTGAAAACGCTCCAAATGGGTCTTCGAGCCGCTGGCATCAAGCCACCAAAGTCCTAGACTCTTCTCTCCCCAACCCCCCAGGCGCGACCATTGGTCGCGCCTTTTCTTTTTATAAGACGCAGACGTAGAATTAGTTTATAAGTTTAATGGTGGAAATCAGAAATTAGATGTTGTAGATGTTGATTTTTTGAAGAAAATTTTTTATCTGATAGCTGAAACCTGATAGCTGATAGCTTTTTTATCTTAGACTTAACTCTCTAACTTTTTAGTCAATTATTCGTAGATTCGCCTCTTCCATTCGTAACATTCGCATTGTGCAATAGCTTAAAGGCTATTACTGCCATTCCGCCTCCTGTCTCACCAACAATTTTTCTTTTTTATCCGGTTCCGCCATAATTTCTACCACTGTTTTTTCCATTCGCATTGATTGAGAGCCTTTGACCAAAATCACGTCCCCTGCCTCTATTTCGTTCTGCAAAGTCTGACCAGCCGATAACGAATCATCAAAATGCCTCACTTTTTCACCCAAGCCTTTTTCAATGAAAACTTCGTCAATAAATTTAGACCGCAAGCCGACCGTGTAAACCAGGTCACAAACTTCCGCTGCCAGATAACCAATTTCCCGGTGCGCTTCCGGCGCGTAGGTACCAAGCTGAAGCATATCGCCCAAAACCGCAATCCGCCGGCCCTTGACCTGCAAAAGGCTTAGCGTTTTCAGCCCCGCCGCCACCGCCGCCGGCGACGAATTGTAAGTGTCGTCCAAGACTACCGAATTTTTTAAACCAGGCAAAACTCGCAAACGTCCGGCCGCCGGTTTGTAATCTTTTAAAACTTCAATCATTTCAATTACGTTCACCCCTAAAATATCTCCCAACGCCAAAGCTGCCAAGACTGGATAAATTTGATGCTCGCCGACAACCCCGCCAACTCGCACTGGCAAACTCTTGCCGTTGTGTTCAAATTTGAAAGTCAACCCACTCGGCAAACCGGTTTCGTCATACAAAACACCCTGGGCTTCAGCGCGATAATCAGCCAAATCATTAAAACCAAAAGTCAGGATTTCGCCCTTGATGCCTCCAAGATGAGCGGCAACATTTTTGTCATCGGCATTAATTAAAACTTTGCCCTGGGCTGGGACTGCCTTGGCCAAAAGCATTTTTTCTTTGATCACTTCGGCCGGTGAAGAAAAGAACTCTACGTGCACCGGCATATCCGGCAAAAAAGTAACAACCGCGTGGTCAAATTTCACCCATTTGACAATTTGCGCGATTTCACCCGGATATTCCACGCCAATCTCAAGCACCAACCATTTTGGGTAATCTTTTTTAAAAATAATTAAAAACAAACCGTGGAAAAAAATATCCAACCAACCCAAGATGCTATACCAAGCCGATTGACAACCCAGAATCGTCAGGGCCACGCCGATATCGGCGCTGTTGTAACTCTTCTCGCTTTTAGACACCGACAAATAATTTTTTGTTACTTCATAAATCGCGTCCTTGGTGGAGGTTTTGCCGACACTGCCAGTCACTCCAATAATCTTTGGTTTATACTTTTTGAGCACCAATTTGGCCTCCCAGCGCAAGATAACGACAACGACTGGCCGAAAGCCCTTTTTGAGCATTTTTAAGGTGTTTTTCATCAATTTTGAATTATTGGGGGTCTCTGTTGTTAGCGGTCTGGTGGCACTTGGTAATAGTTTAACAAAAATTTGGTCAAATTGCTAAACGGTTCAGTCAAAGTTTCCGATGAGTAACGTACGCCTTTGGGGTCTTTAATATACATAAAAATGATAAAACGCGGGTTGAAAGCTGGGAAATAACCAAAGAAAGTGTGCAGGTAACGGTCAGGATAATATTTTCTGGTTTCCGGGTTCACCATTTGCGCCGTGCCAGTTTTGGCCGCAACCGAATAATGTTCCAGCTTAGCTTTGCCGCCGGCCAATTTCTCGTCTACGACTTCCACCAACATCCGGCTAATCTCCTCGCTTGTCTCTTTTTTTATCACTTGCCTTATAATCTTGGGTTCAATCTTGCGCGATAATTTATTTTGGTAATTGATTTCTTTGACAATATAAGGTTCAATCAGCTTGCCGCCGTTACCAAGCGCGGCCAACGCGCGCGCGGTCGCAATCGGCGTAAAAGACAAGCCCTGACCATAAGCCGCTGTAACATAATTAATTTCATAAGGTTCATAGATTGTTTGAATTCGATTGTTCAATTCCCCGGGCAAGTCAATGCCGGTTTTTTCGCCAAAACCAAAGGCTTCATAGTAGGCACGGAATTTTTCTTGGCCCAGTTGACGAGCCACAAAAGCCATTCCCACGTTTAAGGATTGGTTCAAAACTTCTTGCATTGGCACTACACCTCTGGCTCTGCCGTCGTAATTACAAATTTTTTGGCCACTGACCGTAATGCAGCCAGTATCGTTAAAAGTAGTTGAGGTTGTGACTGCGCCGGCGTCCAAGGCTGCCGCCATGGCAATCGGTTTTATCGTGGAACCCATTTCGTAGATATGCTCCACAAAAGGATTGGGCAAGACTGACAAATCGGTAATTTTCTCGCCGGGATGAAAAGTGGGCCAAGCTGCCATCGCGATTATTTCACCGGTCTGCGGGTCCATCACCATACCGGCGACTGAATCTCCCCGGTATTGTTCTTGCGCTTCGGCCAATTGACTTTCCAAAAACTTTTGGACGACCGGTTCAATAGAGGTAACAATATCTCCCTGAATGGCGGAATCTTTATCCGCGTCTTTTGTTTTGCTCAAGGTCGCAAAAGTTTCCACAAAAAAATTGGCAAACGATAAATCTTTTTCTCGCGACAAAGTATCATTATAAAACTTCTCCAAGCCGTAACGTCCCGCATATTCGTCCCCCTTGTAACCCATTAGGCCAATCACGTGCGCGGCGCTCTGGCCGGCCGGGTAAAACCTCTCCCTCTGTTTGATGGGATAAATCGCATTCAAACGTAAGGCTAAAATCCGGTCAGCGGTTTCTTTGGTCAAGCCATCGGCCAAAACTTCATAAGAATCCCCTTTTTTGGCCGCTGACTGGTAAAATTTTTCTTTATCCATAACCACCAAGGGCGAAACTTTTTGCCAAGCTTCATCCACGGATTTGATTAAGGTCGGATTCATAATTAACAAATATGACGTTTCCAAAGTCGCCGCGGAAATTTTTTTGCCATTTTTGTCTGTAAAAAAAATAGAGCCTCGGTCGTATATTCTGGCCGAACCCGGACTAAAATGCTGTTTATCCGCCTCCGCGCGATAATGGTCGGCCTTGACCACTTGAATAAAAAATAAGCGTACAATAAATAAAGCCGCCAAGGCAAAAATACCAAATGCCAAAAATTTAACCCTGAGACCGGAGTTATATTTCATCACCCAATGAAACCATGCTGACCGCTGAGCGATCAAGCGCGGCGTAAGTCGTGCTGTTAGACGAATCAACAAAACCAAGTGTTTTAGCGTACCCCCAGTTTATCAAACTTAGTTTGGCCAAATAATCCGATTCCAACGTGGCGACGGTCGCTTCCAAAAAGGCTGCTTGTTCAATTTGTTCTCGACGCTTAGCTGTATTAAAAACCGAGTCACTCAAAAAATAGACATAAAGGCCGGCGCAAACGGTGATACCAACAATTGCCGTCCAAGTTATTTTTCGACCCCAATTATCAAGTTGTATGGCTCGCGCTTTCATTTGTTTATAAAAATTTTTTGATAATGTATAACTGATGTTTAATTAATTTTTTTGAAAACCCTCAATTGAGCGCTGCGTGAACGCGGGTTGGCCAAAACCTCCGCGCGATCCGGTTTTGTGGCTTTGACTAAAAGTTCCAACTCCCCCGCTTCTTTTTTTGTCCTGACAAACTCCTTGACCAATCTGGCCTCTAGACCATGAAAAGTAATGACCGCGACCCGACCGCCAACCGACAAGGCCTCCCAAACCGCTCCTAGACCTTCTTTGAACGCGCCCAATTCGTCATTAACCGTAATCCGCAAAGCTTGAAAAGTCTTAGTCGCCGGATGAATTCGGCCAAACCGACCGCGCGGGCCGAGCGCCTTTTTGATGATTTCGGCCAACTGGAAAGTGGTTCTGATTTCATTTTCTTCTCTGGCGGTCACAATGGCGGCCGCAATTTTCCGCGCGGCGCGTTCTTCACCATAGCCATAAATGATATCGGCCAAACTCGCTTCCGACCAAGTGTTGACAATTTCCGCAGCTGTCAAAACACTGGACTGAACGTCACCACTCAAGGTCATCAGCAACGGTTCATCTTTCTGAAAAGTAAAACCGCGGCCCGACCGGTCCAGTTGAAACGAACTGAAACCGAGGTCAAACAATGCTGCATCAATTTGGGCGACCCCAACTTTTTGTAAAATTTCAGACAAACGACGGAAATTGCCTAAGGCGAACATTTTCTGACCCGGGCAAGCCTCCAAGTTTCGTTTGGCTAGCTCAAGCGTCTCAGGGTCTTGGTCCAGCCCAATCAAAGTACCAGTTGATCCGATTTGCTCACAAATAGCTTTAGCATGACCACCTAAACCAAGCGTGGCGTCCAGAACGGTCTCGCCGCTTTGCAAACGCAATCCCTCAATTGTTGGTTGTAAAAGAACAGGAACGTGCATACTACAAGATTCCGATATTTGTCAGATTCTCAGCCAAAACATCAGCTTGCTTTTCCACCTTATCAATATGGTCTTTCCACTTCTTTTCGTCCCAGATTTCTACTCGGTCGTTTAAGCCAACGATAACCACCTTGCTCTTTAAATCGGCAAAGTCTCGCAAGTGATCAGGAATTAAAATTCGCCCCATAGTGTCTATGTCGGCCTCAAAAGCGCCGCCAAAAATAAAACGATTAAAACCGCGCGAAGCGCCTTGAGTCATTGGCAAAGTGTTAAGTTGTTCCACCACTTTTTTCCAGCCTTCAAGTGTGTAGAGGAAAAGACAATTGTCCAATCCTCTCGTGACTACAACCTTACGGCCAATTTCTTTGCGAAAGTTGGCCGGAACGGAAATCCGTTTTTTGTCGTCTATGGTGTGTTTGAATTCGCCGATAAGCATAATCTTTGAGCGTGAAACGAAGCAAACTCCCCTTTTTTTCTAAATCAAATTTTTAAGAAAAAATTTGATTTGATAAGCATTTTTACCTGAAAATGCATTGACCCACTTCATCCCACCACATAGACATTTTATACCACCGGACACCACTTGGGCAAATAAAATGTTGTGGATAACTGCTAAAATTACCTCTTTGAACCCAAAAGGCGTGAAACACAAGGCTAAAAACAGCAACAAGAATTCACTGTAACTTAATAATCAACCGGGGATGTTTGCAATTTTTTAAAGAAAAAACCGAAACAGTGACTCTGCTCAAAAATTCCGTTTGGGAAAATTTAAAAGCTCTGACTCTAGGAGTCAGAGCTTTTAAATTTTGATTCTCCCCCATTCATTCATTTCATACTCATCTCTGCCCATTGCGCTGGCTGGAAATTTTAACTTATTTTAACGCGCGCCATAGTTTTGGGTCGCTTTCGCCATCAAGGCGGAAAAGAGCCACTCCTTTCACTCCGAGCTTTTTGGCCAAAGCCACTTTGTCAGCAATCGCTTGCGCATCCGAAAACCACACTAGCCTCGTTGCGCCGTCTTTCTTATAAGCAAAGGATAATTCACCGGCACTGTTTCTCTTGGGAGTTACCCCTTCGGCCTTGGCCAACTCCATGGCGGCCTGATAACTTAAGCTCCGCAAACGTTTGTAATTATAAATTGAACCATTATCCGTCACTTCATATTCATATCCGTAATTGACCACTCCTAACACCATCTTTTCTCGGTTGATTTCCTGGCTGGTAAAAACGGCCACCTTGCTCACCCAGGCCACGTCCGCCAAGGGCTGGTAGTAACCCAATTTTATTTTTTGGTTGGTCAACTTCCAGTCAGCGGTAGTTTGTTCATAAGTCATTACCCGAATTTCATCACAATACTTATTGATCGCCGGGTAATTGTTGGCGTATTGAATATCAGTCGGCACCTCACGATACTTGGAAGTCGGCGCGAAGCGCGGTTCTATGGTGCAAACTAAAGTTTTGTTTCGGGCCTGCAATTTGAGCGACAACGAACGCAAAAAGGCGGCAAACCCATAATAAGTGGAGGCCTGCTTGTTCTCATAATCTATGTCAATACCGTCAAACTTGCCCGCTACCACTAAATCAACAATATCTTTGATATGGGCCTCGCGTAAATTGCGATTACGAAAAATTTTGTCCATCATCGCGCCATCAGACCACATAATTGAGGGAATAACTTTCACTCCCTGCTTTCGCGCGGCCGTAATCATTTCCGTCCAAGGCGCCTCTTTGATTTTCATCGCGTCACGAATCTGGCCGTCGGCTGTCATTTCAAACGAAAAAGGGCTAATTGTTGAAAGTTGCGCTAAATGATTTTTAACCTCCGCGGTCGCCGCCGTCTTTTTCCAATAAGGCACCCAAACCGAAAATTCCAATTTTTGGGTCTGAGCCCAAGAAACAGCGGGGGTTAAAATTGCCGTTACTAAAAAAATGTAAAATATTTTTTTCATAATTAAATGGTCAACAATAAATGTTCGCTTATTGTTTAGAACGAATAAGAACAACAGGCGTGACCATAAATTTACAGGTCCACGGTGGAGACCAGCGCCTAAATTAAAGATGAATGGAAATTGCCTCAAAGTTCCCTTCCCTCACTCCCTCACGTTAGCGCCAATGAAAAGAATTGTGCGGACACTCTCTCAGGTTGATTTTTGAAATTTACTTCTTCGGACGAAGCAAGGGAAAAACCTGGCCTTCTCTGACCGGTTTATCCAAAAGAAAACTAAATAATCTTTCGCTTAGGCCAAAACCACAAGCTGGCGGCATACCATATTCCAGCGCTTCAATGAAATCATCATCTTTACGTTGGGCTTCTTCGTCACCGGCAATGCGTAGTTTGTCCTGTTCTTCAAAGCGACCAAGCTGGTCTTGCGGATCATTCAATTCGCTGAACCCTTTGCCGTTTTCCGAACCGGCTAGAATAACTTGAAAGCGCTCCACAATATTTGGGTTGTCAGCGCGACGTTTGGCCAACGGCTCCATCATAACCGGCACGTTAACCAGAAAGCCCGGTCCAGCAATTTGTTTGCGACAGTATTTCCAAAGATTATCGATTGCCCGATTCAGGTTGAAACCATCTTTGTCATAATCAACCGCAAGTTCTTGCAGTCTTTTCTCAATCATCGCCAGATCAGCTGTCAGAATATCAACCCCCGTTTTTTCTTTGATGATTTCAGCGTAGTCATAACGCGCCCAAGGTTTGCCAAAGTCTACCGCAAAATCTCTGATTTTAAATTGGAGTGTGCCAAAAGTTTTTTGGGCAATCTCTTTATAAAGTTCTTCCACTAATTTCATTCCCTGTTCATAATCAACGTAAGCCCAATAAAATTCCATTACTTGGTAATCTTGCAGGTGCTCGGCATCAATCCCCTCATTACGGAAAACTCGTCCGATTTCAAACACTTTGGGCAGACCAGCGACCAAAAGACGTTTAAGCCAAAGTTCCGGCGAAATTCGCAAATAAACATCCAAATCCAAAGCATTGTGATGGGTCACAAAAGGCCTCGCTTCGGCGCCACCGGGCATATTTTCCAAAATTGGCGTGTCAACTTCCTTGAAACCTCGCTCAAGCAAAAACTGACGGATGGTCTGCCAAAAAACAGAACGCTTTTCAATAACCTCGCGTGTTTCAGGGTCAGTCAAAATATCTAAATAGCGTTTGCGTAATTTTTCCTCTTCATCTTGCAAACCGGCCCACTTTTCAGGCAAAGGACGCAGACTTTTAGCGAGCATTTTCCAATCCTCCACCGCGATCGTCTTTTCACCTCGTTTGGTCGTGAATAAGATACCTGAGACTTGGATGAAATCGCCAATATCAACCGCCTCTTCCAACAATTTAAATTTTTCTGGCGTGTCGTCTTTTTTCAAAAACGCTTGGAGCTTGCCAGTGCCGTCAAATAAATCAAAAAAGGCCAATGCGCCCTGAACACGCAACGCCATGACCCGTCCACCAACGGTCAGTTTGACCTGTGCCGCGGCTAATTCGTCAAAACGATTTAAGCCTTCTGACAACAAATGCGTAATTTCCGTCTTGGCCGGATAAGGTTCAAAACCGGCTTGCTTGAGCAAGTCCAACTTGCGCAGGCGTTCTTTGCGTATTTCTTCAAGAGAAGCCATAAATTAAGTTAAAAATTAGAAATT
>Ga0208195_1004873_pt1 | contig 10310 bp, 8 predicted proteins | sample AD_UKC077_MetaG_FD_184441 | JGI IMG/M metagenome (GOLD analysis project Ga0208195, IMG submission 184441) | Active sludge microbial communities of municipal wastewater-treating anaerobic digesters from USA - AD_UKC077_MetaG (SPAdes) (version 2) | ecosystem: Engineered > Bioreactor > Anaerobic >...
ACCTTTGTCTAAAGACATACTAATAGTGCTTAGATTGACTATTTTTACTTCGTTTGGCGAGATAAACTTATTATTAAAAAAGACTGCAAAAATCTGCCCTCTATTATTGATCAAAAACCACCAGCTATTACCGCCAAGATTATAGTGTTTTAGCTGGCTAATTAGATAATCCGATAGATTAATACTAATTCTTATATTAGCATGAATTTCATTATTCTCATTTTTAATTGGATACAATATTTCTATTATATCGTCCTCGTTTTTAATTGTTTTATGAAACCTTAATTGAGGTATAAAGTTTGTATGTCTTTCAAGAGAACTTAATCTATAATAATTGCCTTTTTCTCGTGTATATGTACGCCTTACCTGCTTATCAAATATCTCTAAATTATCTACCATTGGGCTATATTTTTCAAAAAACAATTTCAATCTGCTAAAGAGACTTTGACTTATCTCCTCTTTTTCTAATAACTCACACAAGTCTTGGGTGCCAGATAAATACTCAAGCTCATCCTGCAAAGCTGTTAGATCATTTTCTATCTGTTTTATATATAGGCTTGTCTGCATCTTCATTATTTCATAAATATGTTTGCTTTGAAACTTATAAATGCTCACCATATTAACTATTAAAAGAATAAAAGAAAACAGCAATACATAGAGATATCGTTTGTTCTTTTTCATATTACTCATTTCATACCTTGCAATAAAACTACTGTCCAATTTATATCTTTTAAAGTTCGATAGACTAATCTAAATTCACTGTCATTTATTCTTATCTTATTTATCTGTTTTTTAAGCTTGATGTCTTCATAAAGCTGTCTCAAACTGACATTTTTGCTGTGCGACAACTTAAATTCATTGCTCAAAGACGTATCGCCTTGAGTCGGACTTAGATATTTGACAGAACTTTTACTGGGGATTTCAAGTAAAGTTTTCACAGCCTTACTTGCTGCAATCACTGTCCCATTTTCTTGCATCACAAAATATGATTGTTTATCAAGCTCTTTAATCCTGTCTAACAAATCTGAAATGAGCAAATCAATACCTAATACCCCTTCTAAAGTATCTCCATTATAGATTGGAGCGATAATTGAAAACACCCAGCCACGCCCTGCAGGATCAATGTACAAATTATCTATAGTTATCACACTACGGTCTGGATTATACTGATCATCTGCCATAAAATAAAACGGATATTCACAAATATTTGTATTGTATGGAAATTGTGATAAAACGTCTATCCACGGATAAATCCTATTGAACGACAACCTATCATTATAATATATTTGTGTTACTTGCTGATTGACATTAATAAAATTAACAAAGATGTTTTCCAAGCCCTCTGTCAAATAAATGCGTTTAAATATCTCTTGGTTAGGTGCTATATAACCAGTCGAAAACATTGCAGTCTTGCCATTATTCACCTTCTTATAAATCGACTTATCGTATAATTCATAAAGACTTGTGTCGCTTTCTACCTCATAGTCATTACTAAAAATAGACTCTGCCAATAAAGTCACTTGAGTCAAAGAGCTTTTCAAATATCCAAGCTGATTTCCTATTTTATTATCTATATCAATCATTGTCTTATCGAGCTGATTAGTCTTCTGACAAAAACATGAACTCAAGACTAAAGCTGTTAGCAAGCATATGATCATCAAATGTCTTATCATCGCAACTCCTTTTTATTTATTCACTTGAGCCAATATATAAGATTTCAATATTTTATCAAGTTTTTTTTAGCTTTTTTGCTAAATACTGCTATATTATTCTTAAACTATATGAAATATTAAACAAAATAAGGATAAATAATGAGTCACAATCACAGTCAACATAATCATTCACATTCACATCATCACCATCACATCGACCCCACAGAAATCAGCCCTGCAAGCTTCCGCTTTGTTGCGGCAATGAATTTTATTATTACAATTGCAGAATTCATCGGTGGATTCATGTCTGGCAGTCTCGCTCTTGTCTCAGATGCTGTACACAATCTAAGCGATACTGTTTCAATTGTACTGAGCTACTATGCCTACAAAATATCAAAAAAAGGAAATGACAGAAAAAGAACTTTTGGCTATAAGAGAGCAGAAGTTATCGCAGCATTCATAAACTCCACAAGCTTAATTATCATCAGTGCATACTTGATCTATGAAGCTATTAAAAGATTCAAAAACCCTGAACATATAGATGGCAAACTAATGCTCATAGTCGCTGTCATTGGCTTGATCGCAAATCTTATTTCTATGTTTATGCTACACAAAAGCTCAAAACACAATATGAATATCAAGTCCGCATACCTTCATGTTTTGGGAGATACTATCTCTTCTGTAGGTGTTATTCTCGGAGGTATAGCTATTATAAAATGGGGTGTATATTGGATTGACCCTCTTGTAACAGCTCTCATCGCTATCTATATTGCTAAAGAAAGCATTGGAATTATTAGAACCACCAGCAATATCATGATGCAAGGCTCACCTGATATTTGCCTGGATGAACTTGGAAAAGACTTGCTGAAAATTAACAGTGTCAAAAATATCCACCACGTCCACACTTGGATGATCAACGAAAATACTTTCCACTTTGAGGCTCATATCGAAGTTGAAGACCAGATGGTCTCAAATCTAAATCCTGTTTACAATAAAATACACAATGTCTTACATGAAAAATACGACTTTAACCACATTACCATACAATTCGAATGCAAGCTTTGCGACAATAAAGAACTGATAAATACAATGCCCGAAACAGTCTAAAAAAGAAGGAGAAAAACCATGTCTATCAGAGTTAAAGAAATTGTCGATCTAATCAATCAATATGCACCAAATGAACTCTCCTTTCAATGGGACAACACAGGGCTACTTATTGGTGAACTATCAAACCAAGTTAGACGCGTGCTTGTTACGCTTGACGTTACTGAAAAGATTATCGACTATGCAATTGAAAACAATTTTGATATGATTGTTTCGCATCATCCCTTTATCTTCAAGCCTATTAAAAAGATTAATGACCCAAATATCATCAAGCTAATCAAACACTCTGTCTCTGTCTTTGCTGCACATACAAATCTCGACTTAGTCAAAAAAGGAGTAAACTTTGCCTTAGCTAAAAAGCTCAATTTAAAAAACCTCAACTTTATCAATCAAAATACTGATATCGACTTCTTCCACATATCAGTCTTCATCCCTATTGATTATGTTGAAGCTGTGAAAAAGGCTGTATTCAACAATGGTGGAGGTGTATTTGGTGATTATCAACATTGCTCATCAGAACATTCCGTCGATGCACAATTCATGCCTCATGACCATGCAAAACCATTCTTTGGGTCTCTAAACAATATTGAAAAAGCAAAAGAAATAAAGCTCGAATTCTTTGCAGATTCAATAAAACTAAAAAATATCATCAATGCTATCCACAATTGCCACCCATACGAAACACCAACATACACAATAAATAAATTACAACAAAATTCCCCAAACTATGGATTAGGATTATTCGGCGATTTAGAAAACAAAATGACTCTAAGAGAACTCTCTGAATTTACAAAAGAAAAGCTTAATGCACCTTTTGTCAAACTCTGGACAGCTGGCAAAAACGAAAACACAATAGTCAGCAAAATTGCTATCTGTGGAGGCAGTGGTTCATCGCTTTTGCCTTTTGTCTCAAATGCTGACTGCTTTATCAGCGGTGATTTTACTTATCATCAAATCTTAGACTCCAAAACTCCGCTCATAGATGCTGGACACTATTATACAGAAGCACCTATTTTGGAAGAATTAATGGAAATGCTGTCTTTTTTGCCAATTCATTTAGAAAAAATACAATCAGATAATCATGATATACAAAAATTAAAACTCATTTAAAGGGAGGCAAAATGAGCAAATTAAATGACTTTATCAATGAACGTGAAAGACTAACAGAAAAGACCTTAGATTTTGGTAAAAAGAATATAAAACGATTTTTCAATCTTGACTGGAACACATATCAAGACGGTGCTTTGGACAAGAAAACCAAAGAAATGTTAGGCTTAGTTGCCAGCATGGTTTTGCGTTGTGATGACTGCATAAATTATCATATGATCGAGCTGTGCAAAGCCGGTATCAATGATGACGAGCTCGAAGAAGTGTTCTCTATTGCTCTATTAGTTGGAGGATCCATAGTAATCCCACACCTCAGACGTGCTGTTGATAAATGGGATGAGATAAAAGAGCATTTCGAACCGTCGATTGACAAAGATAAAGAAGAGTTATTTGCTTATCTGCTCGATAGAACTGAGCAGATTTTGCTAAAAGAAAAAGATCTCAATAAAGCTTTGCAAAATATCTGCGACTTGCTTGATAAAAAAGTACCATATTACAACTGGACTGGCTTCTATATTGCCGATGCTGACTCAAAGACGCTGCATCTCGGACCCTATGTTGGCGAAAGTACAGAACATGTCAAAATAGCTTATGGTAAAGGTATTTGCGGTCAAACTGCCGAAACAAATGAAACCTTTATAGTGCCAGATGTCTCACTGCAAGGCAATTATCTCGCATGTTCAATCAAAACAAAATCAGAAATTGTCGTGCCGATTTTTAATAAAGATGGTCAATTTGCCGCAGAGCTCGATATTGATTCACATGAGATCAACCCTTTTGACTCAATCGACAAAGATTATTTAGAAAAGATATGCACTGTCATTGGCAATTATTTTTAAATGAAATACCGTAACAACCTGCCTTTAGAGGTTTTTGCCAAATATGATCTGCAAAAGCAAAAACAATACCTCTTCTTAATTCTCAAAGAAATAGAAAAATCTGACACCAGCTCTTTTGCCAATTTAAAACAAGACTTTCTTGACTTGCTCAAAATATCGCCATTTATAGACGCAAAATTAGAATCTGACATTGGTATAGCCTCAAACAAAGAAACGCTGATAAACAGCACTTTTGAACACTTTAAAGAACTGTTTCAAGCAGAGAAAGACTTCCATTTCTTGCAAGCAAATACCAACATCAATATCAAAACACAAGACTCACACTGCCACAAAACTATACATCCGCTTATTCTAATATTGCACAATTTGCGATCTGCGTTCAATGTCGGTGCTATTATTCGTACTGCGGAATGTTTTGGTATTGAAAAGCTCATCTTTTCTGGTTACACGGCATTACCTACACATCCCAAAGTTATGAATACTGCTATGCACACTCACAATAAAATAGCTTGGGAACAGACACCTTGCATCAAATCGACTATCTCATCCTATTCAGATAAGGGATATACCAGCTATGCTTTGGAAACGGCTGAGCCTTCTGTTTCTCTCTTCACTCACCAATTCCAACAAAAAAACCTCATCATTGTTGGCAATGAGGCATTAGGCATCGAAGCTGATATCCTCACTCTTGTCGATCATATTATTCAGATCCCGCTCTTCGGCTGGAAAAACTCTCTGAATGTTGGTACTGCCACTGCACTCGCCATTTACGAAATTATTAAGCAGATACAGCCATCTTCGATGGAGTGAGAAAGTGAACAAGTGAACAAGTGAACGAGTGAACAAGTGAACGAGTGAGTAGAGTTTACCGTAACGAATGCTGATACTCATCCTTTTAAAAATACATACAACAAAACTTGGAAATCAATAATGTACCACTCTCATCCAGGCAAATCTCTGTGATTCTCTGTGTTTCTCTGTGGTTAAATCCTTAAAACCTCTTTGTGATCTTCGTGATCTTCGTGCCCTTTGTGGTTCAAATCCTTCGTGTTCTTCGCCTTTTTCGTTGCTTAGTGGTTCGAAGCGTATGGTCTGCTAATCGGCAAAAACACTCTGTGGCTCTCTGTGTTTCTCTGTGGTTAAATCCTTAAAACCTCTTTGTGCTCTTTGTGGCCTTTGTGGTTAATTAAAAATTTGTTGTCATTATAAGTAGTTTTTACCCAAATGCAAGAAATATGAGTAATATTTTCAATTTTTTACACATGTGTTATCAAAAACAAACCTTCCCCGATCAGTTAAACCCGTATGTACAAGTTTCCGACTTGTACACCAACAGACAACCTTCCCCGACCAGCTAAACTCGTATGTACAAGTTTCCGACTTGTACTCCAACAGAGAACCTTCCCCGATCAGATAAACCTCGTATGTACAAGTTTCCGACTTGTACTCCAACAGGCAAACTTCACCGACCAACCCAAAAATAACCACACAACAAAATAAACCATCCAATTAAAAAACACGATCAATCAGCCACTCATACGCTTTTGCGAAGCAAACCATTCGTGTCTTATTCGTATGATTCGTGGCTAAGAAAAAAAACCTTCGTGTTCTTCGTGGTCTTTGTGGTAAAATTGAACGTATTATCTGCCAGTCGGCAAAACCTCTGTGGCCCTCTGTGTTCTCTGTGGAGAATTTAAAAAGTTAGTTGTCTTTCACTTTTGCTAAGCAAACCCTCCGGGTTGAATTTAAGAAAAAAAAGTGGTTGTCAACTAATAGTTGACAACCACTCAAACGCCTTCTAATAGCCGACAGTTCAAAAAATAATAACTCATATTTGTTTTTAATAAACTGCTAATAAAAATCACAATTTTCTGCTTACTTGACAGGCTGAAGATTTTGCAGATTAATCTATCCATAAATTTCGCAGGAATTTATACGTTTATTTATCAGTACAGACGTGCTTGCAATTATCCTTAATTACAGATGTTTACTTCGATAACTGAGGACTTTATCAGCACGGCTTAATCAGCACGTCTGTAACAAGCAAACTACTAATATTTCTCTGTGGCTCTCTGTGTTCCTCTGTGTACCTCTGTGTACCTCTGTGGTTAAATACTTAAAACCTCTTTGTGCTCTTCGTGTCCTTCGTGGTTAAATCCTGCGTGTTCTTCCTCTTCCTAGTGCTCTTTGTGGTTCGATGCGTGATGTCTGCCAGTCGACAAAACCACTCGTTCACTTTTGCGAAGCAAACCTGTAATTCGTTGTTAAATTGTCATTAAAAACGTTGCCCCTCTACCCTAATACGCAGGACAAAACAGGAGTTTCGAAAAACTTAATTTCATTCATTTTATAAATAGGCTTCCAGAGCGGGATTGGAGGCGATTATTATTTTCATCAATTTATCATCATCACTCAAAAATTATTTCTAATTATCACTTTTAGCAAATTAATAATGTACCACTTAAGCCATCTTCGATGGAGTGAGAAAATGAACGAGTGAGTAGTGTTTACCATATCGAAATCTGATACTCATCGTTTTTAACATTATATCGGCACAAATGGAAATTAATAGTGTACCACTCTCACCCATGCAAAACCACTTATTCACTCGCTCACTACTCACTCGTTCACTTTTGCAAAGCAAAACCGTTCGTTGTAAAAAAAGATTGACATATTTTGCAAAAAATTTATAATTGTCTTGATTTTAATAAATATTGTATAGAAAGGAAAATGGGAAGAAAGATGAAAAGAAAGAACGCTGTAATTCTAATTGTAATTTTGTTGTCGTTGTTAGTTGCAGGATGTGCAACAATAATTAGTGGAACAACTCAAAATATTACGATTAACTCTAATGTTAAAGGTGCTCGAGTTTTATTAAATGGAGCTGTAATAGGAAAAACTCCGCTTACTACAAAAATTAAAAGAGAGTCAGATGCAATAATAACTGTGTCACATAAAGACTACGAAACTCAAACTATACGACCAAGCACTACTATCAACCCAACTGTTTTCTTTGCTGCAATCTCTTTTGTAGATGGTTTATTTTCAACAACAACCGACTATGCTACAGGTGCTGCCTACAAATATAGTCCAAGTAGTTATTTTGTTCATCTTGAACCAAAAAATAACACTGATTTAGGTTTTAAGGAAGAAGTAGAGCTAAGAAAATTTGCAATGCTTAATTTGTCACAAATTTCATCTGATGCCCAAGAAGATGGAGAGTATATTTTGACTTTGGCAGATTTGATGAAGAGTAAATATAACCAAGAAGAAGCGTTAGAAACAATTAAATTAGCTTTAGATAGTGCAGAAGGTGACCAATTAGCGTTTGGAGATCAGATAATAGACTCTTTTCGAAAATGATGAAATTTCATTATATTTAGCGCTTGCTGGCTCATACCCAAAAGACTTAGACTCGATATTTGGTCATTTATTTTTAGTATTTGCACCTGAAAACCCAAATACTCCTTTTCTTAATTGGATATCTATCAACTATGCAGCTAACATAGAAACAGAGACTTGGTATAACTACTATATAAAGGGAGTAACAGGCAAATTTGAGGCAAAATACTATATTACCCCTTTACATGAAAAAATTAATGAATACAGAGGAAGCGAAACAAGAGATATAAGATTTTTTCCTATACATCTTTCTGATTATGAGCTGGCAAAGTTTAAAAAAAATGTTGAACAAAACAAAAGCAGCGTAAGTTATTATAAATTTTTCTCAAATAACTGTTCTCACGGTATTTACCGATTACTTTACAATTCTCTTAATAACTTGCCCGAGCCCAAACAGGATATTTTATCCCCTTTAGGAGTAGTTGAGATCCTTAATAATTGCGATAGGTTAGGGGATCCCCTCATAATGAGGTCATTGATAGAAAGACTACGACTTACAAATGATAAAGAATATACTGAACTTGAGTATATAGAATGGAAAAACCAACAAAAAAGAGCACAATATAATGAAAATGAAATGAAAAAAACCGCATCATTAAGGCATTCTCTATCTCTAAGAAAAGTTGACAAACCAAATGTTTTTATCAAAGATATAAAGTGGGAAAAACCACATAGTTATTTTAGAATGGATCTTGGTTTAAATAGAGCAGAAAATAAATGCTTTAGCAATATAGGGATAAGACCGCTTTTCCATGACCAAACAGATAACCAACATTTCTTTTCAGGAATTTATAGTATGGAATTATTGTCGTTGAACCTAACTTTTGACAACGAAAAGGTAAATATCCAAAAATTTGACATTTTGCATATGAGATCTACTCCAATTTTTGATAAATTGTTTCGTTCAATTTCTTATGATTTATATGCTGGTTTTGAGGATCAAAAAAGCAAGTTTAGTGGCGGTATTGGAATCAGTTTTTATTTGATGCCTGTTTATAATATTGCATTAGAAGCACTTTTTGTAGGCTCATTTAACGATGGAGTAAATTATAACGGCTTTGAAACAAATGTTTTAAACCATTCAAACAATAAACTTAGATATGGAGTAAAATACCAACATTTATATAAGGGATTTAGTACAAATTATAAATCAAGTTTATTGACTTGGATGTCGTATGACTTAAATAACACATACTCACTATATTTAGAAAATGAGTACAAGAGAAAAAATTCTGTTCAAACCAGTTTAAAGCTACGTTTTTACTTTTAACCTACTACTGATAGCTAACTAACGTCACTGCTACGCAGTTGATACTATGACTCAGTCTTCTTTTCACGAAGTGTCACACCATCAATGGTTGTCTATTTGATCGGGCATCAGATGTGTGTACAATTTTCCAGATTGTACTCCAAGATGCATCCTTAATAGGGCAAACACAAGGAATTGTTCCTACATAATGAAATGTAAATGATAATTGACTGGCTGACGATTTTGCTGAATCATCATTTTTACAAGGGCGAACACATAGGTTCGCCCCTACAGACCTAAACGCTAATGATAAATGAACGGCTGGCAAATTATACATATTAATTGATCACTTAAACCCCCGTATGTACAAGTCTCCCGACTTGTACGCCAACAGGCAAATTTTCCTTTCTGCATTATTCTACATTCGAAACTAAGGATAGTTGCGAGCACGTCCGCGATAAACCCCGCATGTACAAGTCTCCAGACTTGTACTCCAACAGACAAACTTCACCAACCAACCCAAAAAAACAAAATGATATAATATGCGGGATAAATTACTTCGTCATTTATAGCTTGATTAATCGGACAGGCACAAGGCAAGTACCTACAAACCAAAACCACAAACCCCCACCGCGACAGGGGAGCGGAAAAGTTCGTTCAAGTTCGTTGTCGTTAGCTGTTAAAATGTTTGTGTTCGCCCAAACGCAGAAATCACAAAACCTAAAACAGATAAACAAAAAACATCACTCCATCTCTTTAATCTTATTTTCGATATAATCTATTTCTTCCGCAGATAAATCATATTTTCTATAAAGTTGTAGATCTATTTCCTTTATAGACTTAGTCCAGTCTATATCTGATTTATCAGTAAAATCTTGTAGAGGAACGAACTCATAAACTATTTGATAGACGTTTTGAGAGGTTTTCAGAATCGATACCATAAACCTTAGAAACTTT
>Ga0208195_1004874_pt1 | contig 10310 bp, 12 predicted proteins | sample AD_UKC077_MetaG_FD_184441 | JGI IMG/M metagenome (GOLD analysis project Ga0208195, IMG submission 184441) | Active sludge microbial communities of municipal wastewater-treating anaerobic digesters from USA - AD_UKC077_MetaG (SPAdes) (version 2) | ecosystem: Engineered > Bioreactor > Anaerobic >...
TTCAAATTTTCTATAACTGCATTGGCGCTATCGACTTACCAAAATAAACGAAAAAACGGCATAGCCGAATATCAACGACTATGCCGAATTTTTCAGGAATTATAAATCCCTATCTGACCGCCCCTAAGGCCAGTGTTTTCACTTGATGAAAATATGGCAAAGGCTATAAAAATGATGGAAGAAATCGAGGAACTGACTAAGATACTACCGAAAATTGATTGTGGTTCTTGCGGAGCACCTACGTGCAGGTGTTTTGCAGAGGACGTGATTAAGGGCGATGCTAATTTAGAAGATTGTATATTCATGTTAAGAAAAAGAATTAAAGAAGTTTCTGAAGTTATGCTTGAACTTACACAAAAAGTGATTCCTACTCAAGAGAAATAAAGTACATATACTGGAGGTATAAGATGACAGTTAAAGAGCTCATCGAAGAAATGAAATTAGAAATAGTTGCAGGAGAAGAAAATATTGATAATGTAATAAAAGGGGGCTATGTTGGAGATCTCCTTAGTTTTGTTATGTCTCATGCAAAAGAAGGTAATTTATGGATTACAATACAAGGACACATTAATTCAATTGCTGTAGCTACATTGCTTGGCATGAGTGCCATTGTATTAACGGAAGGAAGTGTTCTTACAGAAGATGCCCATAAAAAGGCAAATGATGAAGGAATTCCTGTACTTTCAACTAACTTGAGTAGCTTTGACTTTATTTGTAAATTATCTAGCAAAGGTATTTTATAGAGGTATCGTATGAAGATATTCTATGATTTTCATATACATACAGCACTTTCACCATGTGGTGACCAGCTTATGTCGCCTAATAATATTGTTAATATGGCGATGCTTAATCAATTAGACGTAATCGCTATTACAGATCACAATACATGTAAAAATTGTGAAGCCGTCATGAAAGTAGGAGAAGAAAAAGGACTTCTGGTTATACCTGGTATTGAAATTGAATGCATGGAGGAATTTCATCTAATTGCATTATTTCATGACCTTAAGGAAGCAAAATATATTGAGGATATACTGAGAAATCATATGCCTAACATTGAGAATCGAGCTGATATATTTGGAGAACAACATATTTTAGGTGAAAATGATGAGGTTATAGGAGAAGAGAAGCAGCTATTACTTACTGCTACTTTATTATCAGTTTATGCTATTGTAGAAAAAGTAAAAGAGATAGGAGCTATTATTTATCCTGCACATATTGATAGGTCTTCATATAGTATTATATCGAATTTAGGATTTTTACCCGAAGATATTTCATTTACTGCTCTAGAGGTATCTAATAATGCCAATCTAGAGAGCTATATACAAAAGTATCCAGAACATTTAATTATAAAATCATCTGATGCCCATTATCTTCAAGATATAGCAGAGAGAGAAAGCTACATATTAGCTGACACTGTATCCATAGAGGATATTTTTAGATGTATTAATGCTACATCGTGAAGACATTGACAATCTTAGCTTTTTGTGCTATTTTCAATAAGGGTGTAATTTTATGATTAGCTTGTTAAAAAAATAACAATCATAATTTTAATGTTTATTAGTTACTCTAGTTTTCACATTATCAAAAACAGTCTTATACTGTGTGAAATCTTTATAGACTAGATAAAACTAATATAAAATGAGGAGGATAAGTTATGTCATGTGAAGGCTGCAAAAATGAACTTACAGATTCAATGTTCTTAGAACTTGAACAGTTCATTGATGAATTACCAGAGAAAAAAGGAGCTCTTATTTCTGTGCTTCATAAGGCTCAAAGCATTTTTGGTTATTTACCAGTAGAAGTGCAAAAGTTTGTAGGAAGAAAGCTAGGAATACCAGTTGCACAGGTATATGGTGTTGTTAGTTTTTATTCATTTTTTACTATGGAACCAAAAGGAGAGCATCCTATCTCTATCTGCCTAGGTACAGCATGTTATGTACGTGGCGCAGAAAAGGTATTAGATGCATTTAAAAAAGAATTAAATATAGAAGTAGGACAAACAACCCCAGATGGAAAATTTTCATTAGATGGATTAAGGTGTGTTGGAGCATGTGGCCTTGCACCTGTTGTAATGATTGGCGAGAAGGTTTATGGCCGTATTACAAGTGCAGATGAAGTAAAAAATATTCTTAGTGAATATCAAGACTAATTGATTAATAGGGAGGAACAACATATGCCTAAAATTATGTCATTAGATGAGCTTAAAAAACTCAAAGATAATGTTAAAAATAAAGTAGATTTAAGAGAAAAAGGCGAAAATGTAGACAATATGATAGTTGTTCGTGTAGCTATGGCAACTTGTGGTATTGCATCAGGTGCTAGAGAAATTATGAACTATTTTGCTGAAGTAGTTAGAGAAGAAAATTTAGATAATGTTGTAATTACACAAAGTGGATGCATGGGATATTGCTATGCAGAACCAACTATAGAACTAACTATGCCAGGACAAGAACCAGTTGTATATGGTAATGTAGATAAAGAAAGAGCTAAATTAATTCTCGAAAAACACATAAAAGCTGGTGAAATGATAGATGGTATTATTCCAGCAGCACATAAATCTATAGATGAATAATTGTGGAAAGGTGGCTTTTTAAATGTCTAAATATACAATGCATATATTGGTATGTGGGGGAACAGGCTGTCTTTCTTCACAATCCAATGAAATAGTTAATGAGTTAGAAACATATATAAAAGAAGCTAATATGCAAGATACAGTTCAGATATTAAAGACAGGATGTTTTGGTTTTTGTGAAAAGGGACCAGTTGTAAAAATACTTCCTGACAATACTTTTTATGTACAAGTAAAACCTGAAGATGCAAAAGAACTTGTACAAGAGCATATTGTAAAAGGTAGAAAAGTTGAAAGACTACTTTATGTAGACCCAGCTAATCAAAAGTCAATATCTGATTCAAAACACATGGATTTCTATAAAAAGCAAATGCGTGTAGCACTTCGTAACTGTGGTTTTATAGATCCAAATAATATAGAGGAATATATAGCAAGAGACGGATATCAAGCCCTAGGTATGGCGCTTAATATGGATCAACAAGCTGTTATAGATGAAGTTAAAAGATCTGGGCTTCGTGGACGCGGAGGCGGTGGATTCCCAACAGGTCTTAAATGGGAATTTGCTTATAAAAATAAGAGCGATGAAAAATATGTAGTATGTAATGCGGATGAAGGAGATCCAGGAGCATTTATGGATCGTTCTATTCTTGAGGGAGACCCACACTCAATAGTAGAAGCTATGGCAATCTGTGGCTATGCAATTGGTGCAAAAAAAGGTCTTGTTTACATTAGAGCAGAATATCCACTAGCAGTTCAAAGATTAGAAAATGCAATACTTTCTGCAAGAGAATATGGACTTCTTGGTGAAAATATTTTAGGTTCAGGTTTTAGTTTTGATATTGACATTAAGTTTGGTGCAGGAGCATTTGTATGTGGTGAAGAAACAGCACTTATCCATTCTATGGAAGGTATGCGCGGTGAGCCAACTACAAAACCACCATTCCCTGCAGAAAGTGGTTATTGGGGCAAACCAACAAATGTTAACAACGTAGAAACATTTGCTAATATACCTGTTATCTTCTTAAAAGGTGCAGACTGGTTTGCATCAATTGGTACAGAAAAATCTAAAGGAACTAAAGTATTTGCTCTTGCAGGAAAAATTAATAACGTTGGACTTATTGAAGTACCTATGGGTATTACTTTAAGAGAAGTTATTTATGATATTGGTGGTGGCATTAAAGGTGGTAAGAAGTTTAAAGCAGTACAAACTGGGGGACCATCTGGTGGTTGCTTAACAGAAAAGGATTTAGATACACCAATTGACTTTGACAATTTAATTGCAAAAGGTTCTATGATGGGCTCAGGTGGTATGATCGTTATGGATGAAGATGATTGTATGCCAGCTGTTGCTAAATTCTATTTAGAGTTTACAGAGGAAGAATCTTGTGGAAAATGTACACCATGTCGTGTAGGTACTAAACGCTTACTAGAAATCTTAGATAAGATTACTAAGGGTAAAGGTACAATTCAGGATATAGATACATTAAAAGAATTAAGTGAGATTATTAAAGATACAGCTCTTTGCGGATTAGGTCAGACAGCTCCAAATCCTATTTTATCAACACTTAAGGTGTTTGAAGATGAGTATGTTGCTCATGTTAAAGATAAGAAATGTCCAGCAGGCCAATGTAGTGCACTTCTTCAATATAGAATCACTGATAAATGTATTGGCTGTACAGCATGTTCTAGAGTCTGTCCAGTAAATGCTATAACAGGAAAAGTTAAGGAAAAACATGAAATAGATCAAGCTAAGTGTATTAAATGTGGTGCTTGTATGGAAAAATGTAAATTTGCAGCCATAGTTAAAGAATAAGAAAAGGAGAGAGGAAGCTATGTCAGATCTTAAGATTACTATTGATGGCAAAGTAGTAAACGTAAAACCAGGTACAACAGTTCTTGAAGCTGCTAAAATGGTTGGAGTAGAAATCCCTACACTTTGTCATTTAGACTTACATGACACAAAAATGGTTAATCAAGCAGCTTCATGTAGAATCTGCGTTGTTGAAATAGAGGGACGTAAGAATTTAGCACCAGCATGTGCAACACCTGTTACAGATGGAATGGTAATTAATACACGTTCTGTAAGAGTATTAAATGCAAGAAAAGTAGTGCTTGAATTATTACTTTCAGATCACCCAAAAGATTGTCTTGTATGTGAAAAATCAGGTAACTGTGAACTACAGGATATTGCTATCAGATTTGGTATTCGTGATATCACAATTGGTAAAGATGGTGCACAATCAACTTATAGAAAAGATGAGAGCAAAGCAATTGTTAGAGACATGGATAAATGTATTATGTGCAGACGCTGTGAAACAATGTGTAACAAAGTGCAGTCAGTAGGTGCTTTATCTGGAATAAACAGAGGATTTAATGCAGTTGTTGCTCCAGCATTTGAAGTTGATCTTGTGGATTCTGTATGTACACACTGTGGACAATGTGTAGCTGTCTGTCCAACAGGTGCTCTTTGTGAAAAGGAACATACGTGGGATGTAGTTAAGCATCTTGCCAATAAAGATAAAGTTGTAGTAGTTCAAACTGCTCCAGCTGTTAGAGTAGCGCTTGGGGAAGAGTTTGGTATGGAACCAGGTACTATTGTAACAGGTAAGATGGTTGCAGCTCTTAGAAGACTTGGTTTTGATTATGTGTTTGATACAGATTTTGCAGCCGATGTTACAATAATGGAAGAAGGCTCAGAGCTTATTGACAGATTAACAAAATTTAAGAATGGAGATAAAGATGTTAAGCTTCCAATTCTTACAAGCTGCTGCCCTGCGTGGGTTAATTTTGTTGAAAGTCAATTCCCAGACTTATTAGATGTACCTTCTACAGCAAAGTCACCACAACAAATGTTTGGTGCGATTGCTAAAAATTATTTTGCTGAAAAATTAAATATTCCAAGAGAAAATATGGTAGTTGTTTCTATTATGCCTTGTTTAGCTAAAAAATATGAGGCATCTAGAGAAGAGTTTAATAATGATGTAGATATTTCTATTTCAACTAGAGAGCTTGCTCATTTAATCAGACAAGCTAATATCGATTTTGCTAAACTTCCTGAAGAAGACTTTGATAATCCATTAGGGGAATCAACAGGTGCTTCTGTTATATTTGGAACAACTGGTGGAGTTATTGAAGCTGCAGTTCGTACAGCTTATGAACTCATAACAGGTGAAACTCTTGGTAAAGTAGACTTTGAAGACCTTAGAGGTTTTGAAGGTGTAAGGCATGCAACTGTAAAAGTAGGTGACATGGACCTTAATATTGGTATTGCTCATGGACTTAGCAATGCAAGAGATCTTCTGAATGAAGTAAGAAATGGAAATCCAAGAAACTTCCATGCAATAGAAATCATGGCTTGTCCTGGTGGATGTATTGGCGGAGGCGGTCAGCCATATCATCATGGTAATACTGAGATCCTTAAAAAACGTCAAGCGGCTATATATCAAGAAGATAAGAATAAACCAATTCGTAAGTCACATGAAAATCCATTTGTACAAGAGCTCTATAAGGAGTACTTTGGTAAGCCTATGAGCCATAAAGCTCATGAACTTCTTCATACACATTATGAAGCAAAAGATAGAGTTTAATAATAGAAGAACCTTCTTTTAAGAGAAGGTTCTTTTTATAATGAAATATAGAATTTATGTGACATAACCTAAAGCCTAAAATGTGAGCTTAAAAGAAGAGGAACAACATTAGGGTATTCAATAAATGAAGTGTTTAAGTGTTTTTTCTCTATATGTAATAATATTATACCTATAATTTTAGCAGAGTATTCTTTGATCAAAAATAGGGGATAGAATTAAAAATATAGTATAGGTTGGAGAAGATACAATGAACTTAATAAAAGTTTATATAAAACAAACAGATAATGCAAAGGACCTTCCTTTACCACAGTATATGTCAGAAGAAGCTTCAGGTGCTGATTTATATGCAAATGTATTAAGTGATGTTACTCTTAATCCAGGAGAATATAAGCTTATTCCGACAGGAATCATGCTGGAATTACCTTTTGGCTATGAAGCTCAAGTACGTGCCAGAAGTGGACTTGCAGCTAAATATGGTATAGGACTGGTTAATGGAATTGGTACAATAGATTCAGACTATAGAGGGGAAATTAAAGTAATAATGATCAACTGGGGAGAAGAACCATTTGCTATTAAAAGAGGAGATAGAATTGCCCAATTAGTTTTTCAAAAAATAGAACATGTTCAATTCGAACTTAGCAATAATCTTACATCAACAAATAGATCAAGCGGTGGATTTGGACATACAGGTGTATAAAAAAATATAGACCTTAAGTTTATTTTTTAAAAAGATTGTTCATACTATAAAAAACATTGAAAAAGTATGGGAGATGTGCTTTGTTAACTTAGAAAGCATAAAAATTTAAAGCCCTTCTAAATGAAGAACTTTAAATTTTTTATGCTATATAAGGATAGGTTGTATTTGCTTTTTTTCAAGAGCCATACTGACTGTATCAATACATTGATTAAAGTCAGCTACCAAAGAAGATGGTTTATTGACAGGATCATCTTGTCTTAAAGGAACTATAAATATATTTTCATTAGTTATAACATGCCCAAGATTTTTAAGGTTTAACCCTAGACCATCATTTGTAGAAATTGCTAAAATAACAGGTTTTTTATTTCGAATCAGAGCTTTTGCAGCAAGTAATACTGGTGTATCTGTTATTGCATTTGCTAATTTAGACAAAGTATTTCCAGTACATGGTGCTATAAGAAGAGCATCAATAACATTGTGAGGCCCCAGTGGCTCAGCATCACTTAAAGTGTGTATTATTTTTTTATTTGTAAGCTCTTCTATGCTTTTTATAAAATCTTCAGCTTTACCAAACCTAGTTGAGATAGTATAAGCATTAAATGACATAATTGGAAATACATTGACTTCCATATCTACTAGCTGCTTTATAAGTTTAAGTGCTTTTGAAAAAGTACAAAACGAGCCGCATAGTGCAACTCCTAAATTTAGGGCTTTTAAGTCATTCATAAAAATTCCCCCATATCATGTAAAATCAAAGAAAAACAATGGTAAATGATTTTAGCTGCACTTTTAGGAGCCACTTTACCAGGTAAGCTAGGGGCAGGGATGTAATTTATCCCTAAAGTTTTGGTCGCACATGGATCAATGCCGCCTGGAGCTGAAGCAAGTTCTATATATACAGTATCCTTAGACATTTTTTTAATTGCTTCTGTGTCTAAAACAATAGCCGGTATTGTATTAAAGATAAAATGATATTTATCTAAATGATTTTTTAAATCTTTTAGTGGTATAGGGGTATATCCATAAGTGCTAATAAAAGCTAGGTCTTTGCTAGATCTAGCTTCAACTGATACGTTAGCTCCTAGTCCATATAGCTTATGAGCAAGTATTTTCCCGCATCGCCCAAAACCTAAAACAAGGCACTGACTATCGTGCAATGTTATCTCGCTATTTTGCATTGCATATTGTATGGCTCCCTCAGCTGTAGGAATAGCATTTAAAATTGCTGCCTCATCCATATCCATAAGATCTTTATATTGAATGTTATGCTTCTTAAATAGCAGCTTAAGATTATTATTTAATGCTCCAAGAAGGACAAATGAATTATTTGCTACTAAAAAGAATTGTTCAATAGAAATAGATACGTTACTTAGTGGTGTGAACAGAGTATTATTATCCTTTGAAAAAGGAATTGGTGCTATGATATACTTACATTTTTTCACATCTTCTAGAGAAGAGCAAATTGTAGCTTGATTTGGGATATCAGGATGTGATATACCATATACGTAAACATTATGTCCTTTATCTATTAGAAGCTGACAAAGCCTAACAAAGCGAAGGTCTCCTCCAATTATTGCAATGGGTAAATGATTCATAAGCATTACCTCCAAGTGTTCTTAAAATGTCGCTAATATAAAGTATGTGAATTTTAGCAGGATTGTGCTTGTACCCAGTGTTATGCTTTTTTATAAGGAATGGATTTTAACAATTTTATGATTTACAATAATTTACATAGCATGTCATAATTTTTGTTTACAAACCTATACCTATATGCTATTTTTTATTTAGAATAGGAATTATGCAATAATAAATAATATCTGAAAGGCACATTGGATGAGTAAATTTTTAACATATTATAAGAAATATTGTAAGAAATATTATAGTATTTTGTCATACATTTTTTTTGGTTGTCTTACTACAGCTGTTAATTTTGCTATCTATATTCCTTTAACAAAGGTATTTTCACTTAATATAGTGATATCAAACATAACTGCATGGTTTGGTGCAGTTATATTTGCGTTTTTTACTAACCGCAGATTTGTTTTTAATTCTCAGGTAAAAAAATATGTAGAGATTATTAAGGAATTTATTATATTTATATTATCCAGGGTTGTATCAGGGGGACTGGAGACGATAATACTGTATATTATGGCAACTTGCCTGGGGATTAATGATTTAATAGTAAAAGTATTTGCAGGTTTAGTAGTTATTATTTTTAATTATGTTGTAAGCAAGTTTATTATTTTTAATAAGGGTAAATAAAAATATATCCCTTTATAGGGTTTGGAGGATAGGCATGAAGATGTTATCAATCATTATACCAGTATATAATGAAGAACAGAATATACCCAACATGGTACAAACATTAGATCAGTTATTAAAAGAACATAAAATTTCCTATGAGATTATTTTTATTGATGATGGGTCAAAGGATCAAACGTGGGAAATTTTATCGAGTTACAAAAATCTTTCATATATTACATCAATAAGGTTTAGCCGTAATTTTGGAAAAGAAGCAGCTATCTCTGCAGGATTAAGACAAGTTAAAGGGGATGCATGTGTTGTAATGGATTGTGATATGCAGCATCCACCAAAAGTAATTATAGAGATGTACAAACTATGGCTCACAAACCAATTTGATATTATAGAAGCTCGTAAATCAAACAGAGGGAAAGAATCCATGATGCATTCTTTCTTTGCTAAATTATTCTATAAATTACTAAAATCAACTTCAGGAATGAATCTAGAAGGAGCTTCTGATTTTAAGTTATTAGATCGAAAGGTAATCGATGCAATGAATCAGATGCCGGAAAGATTAACTTTTTTCAGGGCATTATCTAGTTGGGTTGGGTTTCGCACAACAGAGGTATATTTTGAGGTAGGTGAACGTTTCGCAGGGAAAACAAAGTGGTCTTATATGAAGCTTTTTCGTTATTCCCTTAATTCTATTGCATCTTTCAGTACACTTCCTATGCAGCTAGTTACCCTATCTGGCATTATATTTTTTATATTTTCTATTATATTAGGCATCAATACTTTGTATAATCTATTTTCTGGAACAGCTGAAGTAGGTTTTACAACAGTTATTCTTTTACTTCTTATTATTGGAAGTGTTATTATGTTTAGTTTAGGTATTATAGGATATTATTTATCTAAAATTTATGAAGAAGTAAAAGCCAGGCCTAAATATATTATTTCAGAAATTATCAGTGATGATAAATAACAAAAGGAAAAAAGGGGACAAAAGAAGCGTTCACATAGGGATTTACGAAACATGTGAATTTTAACCGACTCTCTTCAAGCGGAGACTTGAAAGAAAAGACTGCACCGAAAGAAGCGTTCACATAGGGATTTACGAAACATGTGAATTTTAACCGACTCTCTTCAAGCGGAGACTTGAAAGAAAAGACTGCACCGAAGGATAAAACCTTTAGTGCAGTCTTTGTTTTACTGTTTA
>Ga0208195_1004884_pt1 | contig 10297 bp, 8 predicted proteins | sample AD_UKC077_MetaG_FD_184441 | JGI IMG/M metagenome (GOLD analysis project Ga0208195, IMG submission 184441) | Active sludge microbial communities of municipal wastewater-treating anaerobic digesters from USA - AD_UKC077_MetaG (SPAdes) (version 2) | ecosystem: Engineered > Bioreactor > Anaerobic >...
GGCCGAGAACGGCCAGCTGTTCCATCGCGGCGGGCCGGTAAACGTCGGCGGACACCAGGTAAACCCTTTTTTCCGCGGACAGCAGCCGAGCCAGCTTGGCGGCCGTGGTCGTTTTTCCGCACCCCTGGAGGCCGATCAGCATAATCGGCGCGGGAATCCGCGAGCCAAACTTGATGTTGGCGCTTGTGCTGCCCATCAGTTCCACCAGGCGGTCATGCACGATCTTGACCACCTGCTGTCCGGGCGTGAGGCTCTCCAGCACTTCCTTGCCGACGGCGCGCGCGCGAACCTCTTCAATAAAATCCTTGACGACCTTGAAGTTCACGTCCGCTTCCAGAAGCGCCATGCGGATTTCCCGAAGCGCGGCATTGACGCTTTCCTCATTGAGGACGCCACGGCCTTTGAGTTTCTTAAAAATACCTTCCAGTTTTTCCGAAAGACTTTCAAACATTTTTCAAACCTTCATCCGCCGTCTGAATCTCCAAAGCGCGGTTTCTGTCAGAAGCCGGTGTTGTTTTGTTCTCTCATCGGTCTGTTGCCCGAATATCCTTTTCGCTTGGGCAACAGCCCGTCAAGGTTTGACCCTGTCGGGCGCAGCCGGACGGACAACGCATTTCGTCCTGGCCTTCTTTGAGAGCTTATCGGCCGCGGCCTCGGCCCTGGCCTTTGAATCAAATCCCGTGGCGATTACACGATACCACAGGCCTTTCTCTTTAAGGTCCACTTTCACAACTTTCGACACATACCCCGCCCGGGAGACAATCCTGTGAATCTGATCGGCCTTTGCCTTGTCCTTCAGGGACGCCACATACACCTGATAGGAGCCGGAGGCCGAATCGGTTTCCCTGCCTTTGGATTTGCTGTCCGCGGCGGTTTTTTCACCAACAGCCTTCTTCTGCCCCGCCGCTTCGTTCTTTACCAACGCGGCTTTTTTCTGTTGGCGCAAAGACGGGGGCTGCGCCGGCAGAGCGGCTTCGCCGTCCGCGAAAGCTTCAACCTCCATCGTCTTTTTGGCATCCGGCTGAGGTTGAATCGGCACGGTTTTGGAACTGGTCAGCGCCTGATGAAACGTCAGATCCACATTGCCCTGCTCCGGCTGCGCCTGTGTGCTCGGAGCTGTTTTCTGTCCAGATGCAATCTTGGCCGGCCGCCAGAACAGCGCCAGAAAGCGCTGCGGCAGGGAAGAAATTTTTTCGGGATAGGTGTCGATATTTTTCCCAACCCCGACGCCGAAAAGAAAGGAAACACAAAGAAGGACAACCATTCCGACAATCAAAACCGTCAATCCGGTCTGCCCCAGCCGTATTTCAAATTTCCTGATGTTCCCCGTACCCATGGCTTCTCCCTACATTTTTACAGGCGCGCCCACGCCCATAATCTTCAACGCATTGACCAGCACCTGGCGTACCGCCTCGACCAGCACGAGGCGCGCGGCCGAAAGCGCCGCATCGTCCGTGACCACCTTGTATTTGTTGTAGTAGCCGTGAAACAAGCCCGCCAGCTCGTTTAAATAAAAGGTGATGCGGTGAACTTCGAGGGTTTTTACCGCGCCTTCCAGCATTTCGGGATAGCGCGCCAACATTTTGATCAGCGTTCTTTCCTCAGGTTCGGCAAGCAGAGAAGGCTGGATCGCCGCGAAATCCGGCAGGGACATTCCCCGCTCCTGCGCCATCCGGAGAATGCTGCAGATTCGGGCGTGGGCATACTGGACGTAAAAGACCGGGTTCTCGTTGGACTGCTTTTTTGCGACTTCCAGGTCAAAATCCAGATGACTGTCCGACCGGCGCATCAGAAAATGATAGCGCGCGGCGTCCTTTCCCACTTCGTCGAGCACTTCGCGCAAGGTGACGAATTCGCCGGAGCGGGTGGACATGGCCACCGGTTCGCCCGCCCGCAGCAGATTGACCAGTTGCACCAGAATGATTTTCAGATCGTCCTTATCGCGGCCCAGCGCCTGAATCGCGGCCTGAAGGCGGGGGATGTATCCGTGGTGATCCGCTCCCCAGATGTCGATCAGCGTGTCGAACCCGCGGGAAAACTTGTCGGCATGATAGGCGATGTCGGCCGCGAAGTAGGTCGGCTCTCCGTTTTTCCGGATCACAACACGATCCTTGTCGTCTCCGTAGGCGGTGGTTTTAAACCACAGCGTCTCCCCGTCGGAATAAATAAAGCCCTGTTTCTTCAGGTCGTCCAGAAGACGCCCGACGCCGTTTTCCCTGTACAGTTCCTTTTCGCTGAAATAGCAGTCGAAGGTCACGCCGAAATCCTTCAAATCCCGCCGGATCCCGTCCAGAATGACGGCGCCGGCGATTTCGTTGAAGCGCTCGATCGTTTCGTCCTCGTTTTCGCCAAGAAAACGACTGCCTTCCTTCCGGAAGATATCCCCGGAGATTTCCCTGATATACTCTCCCTGGTAGCAGTTGTCCGGAAATTCGATTTTTTCCCCCGCAAGCTCCCGCAGGCGATACAGAACGGATTTGCCCAGATTGTTCATCTGGTTTCCCGCGTCGTTGATGTAATATTCCCTGGAGACGGCGTAGCCGGTCGCCGCCAACAGGTTGGAAAGAACATCGCCCACCACCGCCCCCCGCGCATGGCCGATATGCAGAGGCCCCGTCGGGTTGGCGCTGACAAACTCCAACTGGATCTTTTTTCCTTCACCGATCGGGAGGCAGCCGAACCGGTCCTTTTGCTCCAGAATATCCCGCAGCACGTTGCGCCATAAATCGTCTTTGAGCACAAAATTCAAAAATCCGGGGCCGGCGATTTGTGTCTTTTCCAGGAGGCCTTCCGAATCCTTCAGGTTTTCCAAAATCGACTGGGCGATCTTTCGGGGGTTTTGTTTGGCCTGGGAGGCCAGAATCATGGCCACGTTGGAGGCGTAGTCACCGTGTTCGGGATTGGCCGGGACTTCGATTTCAATGCGCGACAGATCCACCTCCGGCAGCAAGCCCTTGCCGTTGCAAGCCTCAACGGAACGGGCGATCAGGGCAATCAGTTTCTTCTTCATGCAAACGTCTCAAAACCTTTCTTAAAAAAATGACTGCCGGCTTTTATCATTTGCCGCGCCTCACTGCAAGCGTAACTGTCAGGCTTGTTTGTACTCTCCGGAATTGCGGACGAATTGCCGGATGGCCTCAAGGAGAACCGCTTTTTTGATGGGTTTGGTCAGATGCGTGTCGCAGCCGGCCTCTTCGCTTTTGGCCGCGTCTTCCGTGAGGGCGTAGGCGGTCAGCGCGATCACCGGCGTGCGATCTCCGCCCTGCTCCTCTTCCCACCGGCGAATGACGCGCGTGGCCGTATAGCCGTCCATCACGGGCATCTGCATGTCCATGAGCACCAGATCATACGGACCGGACTGAAAAAGCGCAACCGCTTCTTCACCGTTGACCGCCTCGTCGATTCGGTAAGCGTCGCCTTTGAGATATGTCCGGACCAGAAGGCGGTTGTCGTCGGAATCATCCACCAGAAGAATTTTCAGCGGCCGCTCTCCGGACACTGCCTCTTCGACTCGTTTTTCAGACGTCGGCGTTTCCGGCCGGCCGGCTCTCTGCAGCGGCAGCCGCAGGATGAAATGAAACGTACTGCCCTGACCCGGGATACTTTCCACCCAGAGGCGCCCCCCCATCAATTCCGCCAGTCTTCGGGAAATCGGCAAGCCCAGGCCGGTTCCGCCGTATTTTCTCGTCACGGAGGAGTCGGCCTGCTCAAAACGCTCAAAAATCACGTCCAGCTTTTCCGGTGGAATGCCGATGCCGGTGTCCTTGACGGAAATGTGCACGCTGCAGAGATCGTCTTCCCCGCTTCCGGAAGAGATTTTTTCGGTCATCAAGACCACCTCCACGCTGCCCTCCTCCGTAAATTTAATGGCGTTGCCGATCAAATTCGTCAGAATCTGCTGCACGCGGGTCGGATCGCCGATGACGGAATCGCAGTTTTCCGACGCCGTCCGGCAGGAAAGCCGGACCTGCTTTTTCTCGACCCGGACGGCCATCATAGTACAGACGTCGCCAACCACCTGCCGCAGGCTGAACGGAATCGATTCCAGCGTCAGTTGTCCGGCTTCGACTTTGGACAGATCCAGAATCGAATTGATGATATTGAGAAGATTTTCCCCCGCCGCCTTGAAGACCCGAACGTATTTGGCCTGCTCTTCATTGAGCGGGCTTTCCTGCAGCATTTCCGCCATGCCGATGATGGCGTTCATCGGCGTCCGGATTTCATGGCTCATGCTGGCCAGAAATTCCGACTTCGCCTGGCTGGCCTGCTGGGCCTGTTCGGCCAGCCTGCGGGCCAGAACAGCCTGCCGCTCTATCGCTTCGTTCATCCGGCCCAATTCCTTTTCCACCTTTTTTCGGTCCGTAATGTCGAAAATAAACCCGTCCAGATACAGCAGGGCCCCGTCATTACCGGTGACACCGCGACCCTTCTCATAGACCCAGCGCTCGCTTCCGTCCCGGTGCAGGATCCGGTATTCGATTTCCCAGGAGTTACCCAACCTGATCGCTTCAGCAATGGCCTTTTCCACAGCGCCGGTGTCGTCCCGGTGAATAATGCTTTCAAAGGAGCGAACGGCATTGCCGATAAAGTCGGATGCCGGATAACCTGTCACCCAATCGACGTCCGAACTCATGTAGACCATCGTCCAGTTTTTGTCGTTCATGCACCGGTACGTGATGCCGGGGATATTCGACACCAGGGTTCTGAACTGCTCCTCGCTCTTGGTCAGCGCCTCTTCCGTCGTTTTGCGCTCGGCAATCTCCCGGATCAGTTGCTGATTGGCGTCTGAAAGCTGCAGGGTCCGCTCTTCCACCCGGTTTTCCAGAGAGTCGGCCAGATCCTGAATCTCTTCATTTTTTCGACGGACTATCTGGGCCTGCCCGGTCATTCCAAGAAGCAGCATCTGGAGAAGCGCGGAACAAATCAGCCCCATCACGCCCACAGCCCAGGCCAACCAGGGACGGTGATCCTGCAAATATTTTTTTGTGATGTAAATCGACAGCTCCCAATTCCTGTCGCCCATGGACAGCATCGTTTTCCACCGGGGCGTCTGGTTTTGTTCAATGGGACCGGAATCCGGCGTCTGTGAGCGGTAAAGAAGATTTTGTCCATCCGTCGCATCCGTGTCGGTCAATTGAAAAACCAGGTTCGAAGGGACTTTGTTCCGGGTCGCAATCAGGACCATTTCATCGACCCTGACCACCGCCGCAACAAAGCCCAGCAGGCGCTTCTTCGGCTCTCCGGATTCTCCCGTCTCCGCAATGATCGGAAGCAGTTCCAGAAGGCCGACGCCTTTTTCACGGTCCTGCACCAGATGAAGGGGTGATGTCACGGCCATGGCATCGGTTCTTCGGGCGCGTTCGATTGCATCCCGGCGAACCGGTTCGGAATGAATATCAAATCCCACCGCCGGCCGGTTTTTGTCCAAAGGAACGATATAGCGCACCGGCACGTATTCCGGCCTTTTGGCGGCCGGAATCAGTCGCTGATTTTTGTCCCGTTCGGTAATCCGGAAGGAACCCGGCGGCGAGAGATCGCTCATTTGACTTTCGTAAGCCGCCCGATCTTCAAGAAGGACCAGGTCGTTGAAGCTGAGCGCGGAAATGTCTGGGTTATCCTGTAGCGTGATCCGTGTAAATTTCCGGAACTGAAGAAAAGTGAAATCCGGCGTCGCTTCAATGAAATGGCTCAGCGAGGACAGCACTTCCCGGTGCGCGATCAGGCGGTCCTGAATGCGGTTGGCAATGGAGAAACCGTCCGCCTCGATCTCACTGTCCATGGACTGTTTTTCCCAGCGGGCGGTGCCGTAAAAGGCCAGCCACACCAGGCCCAGGATCAGCAGCATGGGAACGACAATCTGACGACGCCTTTCTCTCCAGAGTTCATCCGATCGGTTGAGAAAACAAAAAGTCAGCGGCGCAAAAACCATCACGCCCAGGGCATCGCCCAGGTACCAGTTCCACCAGGTGAAGAACGATTCGGAGGATTCAATGACGCCCAGGGCGCTCAGACCGCCCACGCTGATCGAGGCCGAAACCAGGCAGGCTGCCAGAGCCCCCAACAGAAAAAAACGAAATAAATGCCTCTCGCTGTCCAGGCCGCGCCAGGCCTGACCCATCGTGCGCCGGATCAACGCGGACCCGACTGCGGCCTGCGCAGTCGCGCCGACGGCAATCACCGCCGCAACGGCCGCGGTCTTCGGGCTGAGCGAGCTTAAAAGCCAGGCATGGGAGCAATTGAGCAAAAAAGAAGCCATCCAGATGCCCGGCAGAACTCGCGGGCCGAACAGAAGTGTGCAGGCCAGCGCCAGTCCCGCGGCGGGAAACACGGGGCTTGCATAGCCCGGCGGAATGGCCAGCGTGAGGCCGGCGGCCCCCAGCGCGACATAGGCCAGACCGACAAAAAACACGCCCGTTGCGGAAATGGGGACCCTGGTTGCAGGTGTTACATTGCTGCCGGCTGCCTGATTCACAAAAGGTTGTTCCTCTGCAAGGATGATTGGACGGCTTTTTTGAAAAAAATCATATGGAAAATGGCTTCGCCTGTCAATCGAATATTCTCAACCGCCTTTAAGTTTCTCTTGATATTTAAGAAACTTAATTTATAATCAACGCAAACTGCTGAAAGGAATCTGTCCATGCCGGATTATTTTTACAAGGTCGTCGTTGAACCACAGCCGGAAGGAGGGTTTACCGCCTATGTTCCCGGTCTTCCGGGATGTGTTTCAGAGGGTGAAACATATCATGAAGCGACGAATAATATCCGTGAAGCGATGGAGCTTTATCTGGAGGTCGCCAAAGAGAGAAACGGAAAAATCACTCCCGATAACGTCCATGTCACTGAGATGTGCGTCAGCTTATGAGCGGCGTTATTCCTTCGTTGTCCCCCAAAGAGGTGGCGGCGGCCCTTGAACGCCTTGGATTCACTTGTTAACGGCAGAGTTGATTCGAATTTTATAGGCAGGGTTTTGTGAAATCCACCGCCGGCCGGAAGTTTTCACATGACGTCTTTCCAGGAAGCGACCGTCACCTTTTTGGAAAGAAATTTATCGTTCAGGGCCTCATCAAAATAAAATTGACCCGAATTCTTAATGTCGATGGATCCCCCCCATATCAGGCCGTACGTGTCAGCGCTGTTTTTCATCTCGATAGGCGCGTAGGGCGCATAAACAACTCCTTTGAAAGCGCTGCCGTGCTTAAAAACGATTTTGTCGGTGGAATTGGAAAAAATGGAAAAATCCAATGTGGACCCTGTAACATTGATTAAAGATCCATTTTTCGCCTCCAGTTCGCCTGTCATGTAAATATTGACCGGGCCGTTGGTCGTGTCAACAGTCAGAGTATCACGGTTACCCAGGGTAAGGCTACTAATGTAATAGTTGGCCCCTCCCGGTTTGCCGACCAGCGTCGCGCCCCCATTTATGACAGTGCCGGACACGCCTGTAGTACCGGTCAGCGTATTATCGTTGGTTGCGCTGTATGTGGTGAACTTGGCGGACAGTTCCCCTCCCACAGCCCCCAGCGGATCCGGATCCACACGCCCCACCTCCGTACCACTCGTTCCCGTAATGACCGTTCCCGATTTGATATTTAATGTCGCGGTCGTCCCACCGGCAGATGCACCCAAACCCGCGTCTCCGTCAACGAGCGTGCCATTGTAACCTACGATTTCAGTATTGGATCCGACGTCCCCGTTGTGCAAAGAATCCGTCGTGGTCGGATTCGGCGTCACGTTGGAATTGTAGCTGTAAACCTGTACGCTGGCCTTCAAATCCACAACGCCGTCGGCAAAAAGACCGAAATCGAACGCCGGTTTTCTCTTAAAACGAACCTCGATGGTTTTGGCCGCATTGTTGTAGCCGTATCCCGTCACCTGAAACTGGTAATACGTTCCGTCCACATTCGTGACGGTTACGCTCGTGGTGCCGGCGCCGGCGCAGCCATTGAATTTAAAATCCGACGGACACGCCACGGTAACGACCTGCGAATTACCGGTGGCGGGCCAGGTAAATGTTCCATCATTAACCTTCGCAATCACTGCATTGACTCCGGCCTCAGCGTCGTAAAGAGCCCTGGCGTTTTCCCGGAAGTTGCTGGAAATCTTCATATCCGTCGTCACGGTCAAAATGCCGGTTGTTCCCAGAATCACCAGAACGGCTACCAGCATGAGGATGATCGCCATGACCATGCCCTTATCGTTGCCAATCGGCAACCGGCGGCTGCTTTTCTCGAAAAAACGAATGAGGTTTTTCATAATTCCTCTTAATAAGCAAGGTTCCTGGGGGTTGCGTACCCTGTGAGGGTATAGCGTCGGTAGTGGTCCCCGTTTGTGGGATCAGTATAACTCGGGTCTTCTGTCGGGGCAATGGTGGTAATGGTAATTTTAACTCTTCGGATCTGTGAAAGATCCGCCGGAGTACCTCCGGCACCGTCATCATAAAGAAAGCTCAGCGATTCCACATATTCCACCGCGGGCTGATGAGTGCCCGACGCGGAAGATTTGCGTCCTAGCACCTGTACGCCGTCTTCCGATGTGTAGAGGTCGTATGTAATATCTTCATTAGTAGCGTCAAGAACCCCGTCTTCATTCAAATCCATCGTAAAACGGATGGAACTGACATTCGCTGCCGTAATTCCCGCTGCAGCCGTCCCCGTGGGGTTATACCCCGCCATGCTGATGTCCCGAATCATCATATCCATCGCAATGCGTGCATTCTGATAGATGGACGCCAGTTTTTCTTGAGTGAGCAAGGTCTTGTTCTGAACAGTGAAAACACTGTAGGTCGCCGCCAGAACCACCAGACCCACGACCATGGCGATCATCAATTCTATGAGTGTAAAGCCTTTTTCATCTATCTTCATTTTAATCTCTCGCACGCATGGTTTTTAGTACCACGGACCGATTGGTCGGCCAGGTAACCGTAACGGTTATCGTGATTGGATCGGTTCCGGAAGCGGTCCAAGATCGGGTAAAGTAAGCGTTGGTTGATGTCGCGGCGTCCAGATTCGCCCCCCAATAGTCTATTCCGTTGTAATCCGAGGGTATCGTCGATTCCGGCAAAGGCAGGCTTCTGAGTTCCTCCAACTTATCCTTCGCGAGGGTAGTCGCGATGGTCAAAGTTTTGTTGGAAGCATTTCCTTTGATGATCGTGGAGGTCAGCGACGCCAGACCAAGTAGGGCAATGGTCAGGATGAGGATCGCGATCACGATTTCGAGCAGTGTAAATCCCCTCCCCTTTTTCAATTGATTCCGTATCATTTTATTCATAAACACTCATCATTTATAGTCCCAGCGCTCCGAAAATCATGCACCCGGCGTATTAGGAACAGGTGCCTGTTCTTATCCGTCCAGCCATACTTATGACAACGCATTTTGTTTTTCCTGTTGAGGAGCTCGTCAGCGTAATTGTCATATTATTTCCTGTTCCGTTTGGGTGAAATACGGCATTACTTGGCCAGGAAAAGGTGATATCAGAATAGTCTGGATGGATGTCCCGTAAAGCCAATGTATCGTCGCCAGTTGTAATGTTTCCGCTTCCGTCGTTGTCCCGCACAAACTGGTACTGATGGTTATTCACATAATGCAAGATGATTTTCTTGTTTTCCGTCACGGACTGCTGCCTAGCATTCATCAGATCGGCATAGACCTGACGAGCCGCGCCGCTCAACCTTTGATTTCTGGCGTATTCCAGGAAATTGGGAACAGCTATGGCAGACAATACCGCGATGATGGCGATGACAACCATCATCTCAATCAGAGTAAAACCGCCTAATCTTTTATTCATTCCCATTCCTGACTTCTTTTTTTGTTTGTCAATTACTGCAAATGATATGCCAGATATATATTTCTTATCCGGCAAAGCATCAATATCATTCATGTAGCTGTATATTACGTTCTTAAGAGCCCCTTGTCAATCTCTTCCGGCTTGAAGAATCGAGATTTCGCCGGTTTTTTGCAGGTATGGGCGGCGTTTTTCACCTGTTTTAATTCCTGAAGATCAAAAACCTCATGAATGCATCTCCCCAGAAAATCCAGGCGACGGCCGCCGCGGAGAGGAAAGGCCCGAAGGGAATCGCGTATTTCGTGTCCTGCTTGTGAATGATCATGGCCGCAATCCCCACGACCGCGCCGGCAAGCGAACTGAACAGCAAAACGAAGATCAAAGATTTCCAGCCCAGAAAGCCGCCGATCATGGCCAGCAGTTTGATGTCGCCGCCTCCCATGCCTTCGCGTTTGGTGATCAATTCATAGACGAAGGCAATGGCCAGCAGGACCCCGCCGCCGATCAGCAATCCGA
>Ga0208195_1004891_pt1 | contig 10293 bp, 7 predicted proteins | sample AD_UKC077_MetaG_FD_184441 | JGI IMG/M metagenome (GOLD analysis project Ga0208195, IMG submission 184441) | Active sludge microbial communities of municipal wastewater-treating anaerobic digesters from USA - AD_UKC077_MetaG (SPAdes) (version 2) | ecosystem: Engineered > Bioreactor > Anaerobic >...
AATAATCGCCCAATACATATAACTGCGGCAACTCCTTTTGCAGCCTGGGAATCACGGCCTCCCACTGCCTGTCCTTGTCCGGCCACAAAATGCATGCAGGGGCTGCCTGTACCTCCGGGTTATACGCCGCGGCATTGAGAATAGCTTTCACCAACCGAGAGAGCACAGTCTGTTCATTGTTCAAGGGCATGTATTTTATCCTTTTGTGAGTCCGTAAACAGCCCTCAAAGTCTGGAATATCTCAGCAACACTGATGCCCTGGATACCTAACTGCCTCAGATGATGCTGATCCAGATCGGGCTCAACCGCCTTCAGAAATGCAGCCAGATCCCTGCGGATTGTCCCGGGTAATTCGAGGCGGTGCCCAGGATTCACGACCTGATAAAGACGCAGGACATCGTTTCTATGCTTTTTGATATTCCGGCTGTCGACATCTTCTCCGGCTGCTTTGCGCTGCGTTAAGTCCAACCAGGCCCGGGCCTTGAGTGGGATCAGGCATTCTTCGTCGACGATGGAAACACCCCCGAGCTCGCGTTTGTGCCGGTGAATAAAGTCATAATAGCCTTCATCCAGCAGAATGGCAGAGAGGCTGGAGACGTCTTCCTCTCCAGGGATAGGTGTCAAGCGGCTTCCATCGGGGATCGTCAGCACATCCGGTTTCCGCGAAAACAGCTCCAGCATGATTGGATACCCCTGCCGTGACGGCCGCTGGAAACGGTAAAAGTTTTTTGCTCCCGAACTCTTTTCCTGGATCTGATAGCCGCCAGCCCGGATAAAGTCCCAGAACACAGAGACAAACTCACGGTCCAGCGCTTCCAGGCAAAGCACGATATCCAGATCCTTCGTGGCGCGCGGGTCAATCCCCGCTTCATCCAGAATCAGCCAGGCGGCCGCACCGCCTATGAGCACATAGTGCTCCTGGTATGCTGCGAAGTGAGCGGCAAATGTATCCAGCCCTATGACCATGCGAATTTTTCCATCATCTCCTGCAGGGCGGATTCAATGCGCTCATCATCTTCTTCGGAAAGACTGAGATAGAGTGAAAAAACGTCTACCTTCCCCTCCTTGGAAAACAGAGCGGGATCATAACGCCATAACTGCACGCGGCAGGTCCCTTCATCCTCTACAGGGATTCTATCAACTTTCCCGGCAATCTTTTTCCAATTCTTTCTCCCCAGTGCATAAACCGGTTCCTTCGGGGGTGCAAGCATGCTCATGTCCGCCAGGGCCGGTTCACCGGCTACGATGCGTAATTCAGGCGTCAGAAGGCCCTCTTTGATGCGCACTGTTTCTCGTACCGGGGATCGCATGAACGGCAAGGCCTTCTTCCACAGGGATTGCCGATCTTCCGGGAAAGCGAGAAGCCGTGCTCGACCGTATCGCTCCACCCGGCCAATGCTGTTGGCCTCTATCTCATCAAGGGCGCGGGACATGGTCATGGATGTATAGGCGAGCTTTGCTGCGAGAACACTGGAACTAACCGGCTCCGGCATATTGCCGTTTAAGGCGTAGATGAGTACCGCCTGTGCCGCAGGGCTGAGAGTATCCACCGGCACAGGGGCGTTTTTCGCCTTTCTGGATTGGACGGCAAGGCCCAGATCCGGCCAGTAGAGCTGGAGGTTGGGCACTACGAACGGGATCCCGCGTTGAACTAGTCGATGACGTACATAGCCGGGAAGATCCCGGGCAATCAGGCAGTAACTCTCCAACTCTCCAGCATAAGCCATGAGATGGCGCACATGCTTTTCGAATGCTGCCGGTCTGAAATCATAATCGTCTTCGAGAACAATCCCCAGGAACTTTTTACGGCCTATGAGAATTTGGAAAAGGCTATATCGCTGGGCCAGGTATTGAGGAAGTTGCGCAGGCACCGGTTGGCCCCAGGCAACCGATTGGCCTGTGACATCAGTGACGTAATGTACAAATGTCTGCGAAAGTTTTTCCATAATCGTTTATAACTTATTTTTGCAAACTAACATACTTGATGTTAGTTTGCAAATAAATGTTATCATATTATTATTGCATCTTGTTTCGTCTCTGAGTGCCAAAACGCTTTTGCCATGTGGCGTATTCCTTATCATAGTGAAACCATAGCCGTTAACGGGCCCAATCAGAGAGATTCTATTACTTCCGCAGATTGGCGGTAATCCCCCAGATATCCGTCAAACGAAAATTGCGGGTCTTTTATGGCCGAAATGAAATCATCGATCCAGCTTCCGCATTTCTGTTGCAAAGAGTGAATTCTGGCTTCTGGTGCGAACACACACGTAGGGAACCCCGGGTTTTTTATTGATCTGGTGAAGAGCGACAATTAGAATTCCCGTTTTGGTAAGGGGATAGATTATTTTGATGCTGATGGATTAGAGGCGGCACGATGGTCACAGACAAGCAAGTCAGGAGGTTGTTGATCGATTTGCGCATGTCCGCCTTCCCCACTGCCAGATAGACCTGTGTGTTGCCGAAGGAATGCATCATGCTTATCCCAAGGCCTCGATCAGTCGCTTGAGCGTGGCTCCATCAAAACCGGGCAGGACTTCTACCTGATAGCGCTCATCGATAACCAGTCGCAAGGGTGTCGCAGTATCTGCCGGCGGCAGGAACGCCTGGGACACGCCGATCGGTACCAGCTTCACTGCCGACTGATAAAACTCCGGTCGCTTGAGACGGCGCTTCCAATAGGCGAACAGACCGTAACTCAGTCCATGCTCCCGGCAGTATGCTGCCTGACTCTGCTCGCTCCGCTCCCATGACTCTATGTGCTGTTCCCATTTACTCCTCTTACCCGCGTGGGTTACATCGCGCTTCTCAAAACCAGGTATGCTTTCCATGACTCCACCTCCAGATTCCCTTCTTGGGTGAAATCTTGCCATGGCTCATAACCACTCGCTAGATGCGGTTTACTTGGCGCTTACTGATATCCGGAAGCCCTATCTCACCGAGATCAGTATCTTCGAGCAACTTGGAAAGCAAAAATCTTTCTCACCTAAAGAACTTTCGCTTTCATGGCACCCCATCCAACGGCAACTTACAATCTGATAAACGTTACCTCGAACGCTTTGCATGCCCTGTATTCCTGCAATCTGTTGTTTATCGCAAAGGCATCGTTCATTTCATAGTGCTGGAACACATCGAGTCCGCGGTCCAGGATGATCTTCCAACCATGGTCCGTAATGATATGGCGAGCGTGGATGGTGTTTGTTCCGTCGAATTCCCAGGTGAAAAGGACCCCGGCCGTGAGTGACGACTCTGCGATTTCATTCAAAAACCCAAGCTGTTGATCGCTTTTGAACTCATCTTCCGTGGTCATTAAATGAACCTCGACCTCCTCATCTTCGTTCTTCAGCCTGATAATGGTTTCAATGAGCTCCATGAGATTCCTGGCCTGGTAAAACAATCGAATGTATGGGTCCGTGATCGTTATCTTTTTTGCCCCTTTAAGATAGGGCCCGAGGACTTTCTCAAAGCTCACCCCTCGCTGGTTTTCCTGGAACACCAGATGTGCCTCTCCCGGTTCACTTTCCTTTTCCCTCGGTGAGTCTGTTATGATTACCTCATCCGGGGCATCATACTCACGTTCTTCGTCGTGATAAGACGGGTAGAACCTGGGATACTGTTCTTCTTCCAAAGCTTTCACGAGGATTTCTCTTTTCTTCTCGGTATCCTTATAGGCAAACTTCACCTTCGCGTACGTCGAGTCAATTCGAAGCAGTTGATCCTTGACCCGCTTACGGCCTTCGATGGAAAAACGCAGCAGCTCCTCCACCTCTTCCTTGGTGGCCTCTCCGTGAGGAAAGAGAATTTTCATCATGCCGGAGAAGGTCTTATTGATGCTATCCCTGTCCCGTGTGGAGATATCGCTGTCCAGCTCAAAGTGATCGGAGTACATGTGCGAGAAATCATAGTTACGGAGATGCCGTAAGATCTCGGCAAGATAATCCACGACAAAGCCATAGCCTTCCGTGAACATCTCGCCCCTGATAATATCGATTTCCCACCCGGGAATATAGAAGTGCAGGCGGTCCAGGAAGGCTGAGTCGTGGTACTGAACCGGCAAGTCATCGAACAGGTCCGTGTGCTTGAGCATGTATGCCAGGGTGTGGGTCGTGTTCCCGACAAAGGTCATGGACGCCTCGGCGCCAAGCGTTTCAATACCCCGGGAAAAGGTCTTGTTGGCCATGTAGTTCTTCATGATATCGACCAGGGCCTTGTCCGATCGCTTCTGCTTGCCGGCAAACTCGTCAAAGGCTACTAAGTCCCAGTATCCGACAAGGCCGATCTTGCCGGAATTGTTATTCACAAAGAGTTTGGGAACCGTCACCTCTCCGCCTGAGATGAGTATGCCATGGGGAGAGAATTCGGAGTAGATATGCGATTTCCCCGTTCCTTTCGGGCCCAGCTCGATCAGGTTATAATTGCGCTCGCAGTACGGGATGAGCCGCACCAACTGCAGGAGCTTGCTTCTCCTCCCGAACAGCTCGGGGTTGAATCCGATGCTCTGAATCAGGAGATCGATCCATTCATCTGTGGAAAAGTTCCTTCTCCTGGCAACATATTCTTCAAAATCGAACTGGGAGAGCTGAATCGCCTTCAAGGAATTCAGTATCCAGGGGCTGGACTTGGGCTCCTCGGAATATTCATACTCCAGATCGGCGATGCACCAGACCCCGCTCACCAGCAATCTCTGGTTCTGCTTGACCGTGTCGGTATCGACCAAAATCTTTTTCACACCCAGGTTGGCGAATGCAGCCTCGTATACATCATTCTTGTCATTGAGGCTCACGCTTATCTTGTCTATGACCTTCTGGCGGCCTTTTTCCTTGATAATCGATTTCACGAGACCGGATTCGTTCCGGTGCACATAATGCCGGCGCAGAATCTCCTTCACGGTTTCTATGCCGGATCGTATGCTTTCCTCATCCGCGGTGGCGCAATATTGCCCAAGGAGATACTCCAGGACGTATGAGGGAACGATCGCGTTTCCCTTGACGGTTTTCACCAGGTCTTTGCGGACCACCACGCCCTGAAAATGATCGTTTATCTTCCTGTCAAGCTCGTTCATGGCCTACCTCCACCCGGTCAGAAGTCAAAATCACTGGTGAATGAGCGCCTCAGGGTATATCGTGCCAACTTATACGGCCGGTAATGAGACGTGCCTTCAAGCTTCTCGTCCAGTTTCAAGATAACATCCTGCCCGTTATAGGCCTCGGCCTCCTTGGTGAGAATGAATCTCTTGGCCAGCTCCCGCTCACGTGCATTCTCTGTGGTGAAATCAAATGCCAAATCGTGACTATCGGATATCAGCTTGCCGTCTGCGGAGTAGATGCCTGCCCTGAGTTTCCTCGGCCTCACCTTGTCGGTAACGGGTTGGACCTGGTAGAAGACCACCGACAACTGCCCAGAGGTGATCGTGGTACCGGCGCTGCGCAGGATGTCGACCTCGACCTGAGCGATATCGCTCTGCCTTTTCTTGTTGATATGCAAAACCGGGACAACTATCTCCTGCAACGAAGCCCCGCCATGGACGTACCGGCTCCCGGCGCCTTTCAAGCGAAGGCGGTTGACCGATTTGGGGAGCTGCACCTCGATATCCCCTGCAAGGCCTATCTCCGAGGCTCGAAACAGCCTGAGGCTGTCTTGCGGAGCCAGCCCACGGCCCACCACAAACCGCCTGTCCTGGCTGAAAATGCGCTCGCCCTTCGGCTCGATGTCCGTAAAGTCGCTCGCATCGATCGGCCTGTGCTGGTAAAGGAACCCGTGGTCGGCTGTCACGATCATGTTGGTGGCATTTGCCGCGGCAAGCTTCTTGATGAGCGTGAGCAACTCATCCAACGTCTCCTGCACCGCCTCGAAAACCTTTTCCTCGGTGTCGCGCTTATCGCCGGTGGCATCGATCCGGTTGTGATAGACATACACTACGTCATGACTACGCACCAGCTCCCGGCTCTCTTCCTTGTTCATTGCCAGGAGGTCTTCGGCGCGCAGCGCTTTTGCCCTTTGGCCCAAGGCCTTTTCCAGGATCTTTGACCGGTTTGCGGTGCCTTGGGAGCTTTCGCCGTCTACCAGGATGGTCCCTGCTTCGTCCTCTTTATAGCGCAGCTCCTGGTGCGGCAGGAGAGCCGCCATTCCCAGCTGGGTATAGCTCGGAAGCATAGCGAGGAGCGAATCGAGCGATGCCTCATACCGGTCTTCCTTGCGTATGACCCGCAAGAATTCCTCCGCGATCTCGTAGCGCAAGGCATCCGATATCACCACGAATACCTTTTTTCGATTCTGTGAATACTTCTCGACATACGAGCGGAAGAAGTTTTTCTGTAACGACAGGGGAGGAGCTCCCCATGTGAGGGCCTTATCGATGTGGGCCTGTGCGGCATCGTTTATCTTGAGCACATAGCTGTTGACATAGGTGTTTTCCACCTGCTCGGCGAGCTGCTGCAGCAGGGACACCTGTCCGGAGCGCCTCGCGCTGTGCACAAACTTGCGATAGAGCTGGTCCAGACGGTACCATGAGGCCGTATACCGCTTTATCCCATCGGCAAGCGATTCCATCCTAAGGTCGGATTCAGTGAATGCCTGGAGAAAGCTCGACGCATAACCAACGGCCTCGTAGAGATACTTGAACTCATCGTGCCACGGGCTTTTCCTGCGGGAGCGCAGAATGCTCATGCATTCCATGTCAGTGATCGTCCTCTGGGCTACATCCTTGACCAGATCGCTGATGATCTTCTGTTCGACAAGCCTGAAGAAGTCCACCTGCTCAAGCGAGCGATAGTTCCTCGCAAGCAGGTCTTGTTGTATGCCGAGTATGCCTGCGCTCTCGTTCGAGAGTGCAACAAAGGCATCCCGGTGGTGAACACTGTCTTTCCAGCGCTTGAGAAACACCACAGCATCGCTGTTCAGCAACGGCTTTGCATCCAGCTCCGACCCGTAGCAGTGCTTGAAAAGGGTGATGGCAAAGTCACGCACCCCGGGAGACTCAGACCGATAGCCATAGATGCGGTCGAGCTGGGTCCACAGAAAACCGTGCAGGTTGCAGCGGGAAATCAGCTTGAAAGCCTGGTCGTTCCCCTGGGCATGCTCCGCCAGGAGCGATTCCATGATCGCATCGATCCTCGGGTCGCACCCTGCGCACACGGCAAGCATCTTGGTGCGGATCTGGCCCGGCGTGTCGTCTGGCTTGAGCATAGTCTTGAGCGCATCCCTCCGTTTCGCTGCCTGGAAAAACGCGCTATGCTCATCCACGACATCCCGGAAGATCAGGTCGAGGCCGAGATCATTGAGCCAGATGGTCATCCGATCGGTATTGAACTCTTCGTGCGCCAGGAGCACGTCGAGCAGCCAGTTATCGATGTCTGAAGGCCTTGGGCCTTCATGGTACAAGAGAAACTTGGCTTGTGGCTCTTCCCGCAGAATCCGGTGCTTGACCTGGAACTCGTTGTTGCCGAGCTCGATCTTCTCAACACCCTTGAGGCTCAGCGATTCGAAATCGCTCCTGAGCTCTTTCTTCGCATCGTACCAGAACACGATCCGAAAACGCTCAAACATCTTGGAAAGGGCCTGGGTGATCTTATCCATGTTCTATTTCCTCGTCAGCAAAGTTTCTCTACCAGTCGATAGACGGTCGTGCCCACAGCTCGGGGCCAATCCAGGCACGCAGGGGTGTCTTTCCTCCTGGCCCGCTCAACGGCAGAGGCTATTCCCGGGGATATCCTCGCTACGGCCAGCCGACCTTTGTCGTAACCAGGCAGGTGCCTCGATAACCGCCGCATACAGTCCTGCGGGCTCGAGATGCCGTCGCCGTCCTCAAAGTGCAACAGCAGCCAGTATTCAAACTTGGGGTTGCTCACCGCCAGGCCATAGCCGCCTTTGGTGGTACTCCACTGGTGGAGCTCGGCGAGCTGCTCATCGCTCCACTGGTCTTTGTCCACCACCAGCCAGGCTTCATCGCCGGGCTTAAGACCTTTGTCTTGTATGTAATTTTTCATCCGCGTAAGGACCTGGGCCGGTGTGCTCTCATGCCTGCTCCGGAGACACTCCACGTGAACAAAGGTCTCTGCGGTATTGAACATGCCGAAATATTGCGGCTCTGTCCGGTCCCCTTCTGTCGCAATCACGAATAGCGTGCGGTAGCGGCGTTTGCCCAAGGGGCGTTGAAAAATCCTTCGCCTTCGCGGCATCAGCGCTTCTCTCCTGCGTGCAGCGGCGCCTTGTCTCTGCACGCCGCCGGGTCAGAGGAAATGATCCGGGGGATACCGCCGAGCCGCCCCTGGAGGTAGCTCTTCCTGATGTCCTTGTCGAACCGGATATCTTTGTATTCACTCAGTGAAAACAACGACGAATTTCCCTGCTGGTCGCGCTCGGCGACCCACATCTCGTCGCGCCTGAAGAGCTTCTGATCCATCAGGAGCGCATCGTGCGTGGTGAACAGGAGCTGCGAGCGGGTCTCGGTGGAGCACGAGGCCAGGTACCTTTCCAGAAGCTGGCGGGTGAGCAGGGAATGGAGACTGCGGTCGATCTCGTCGATCACGAACACCTTCGTGGAAGCCGGGCTCATCAACTCAAGAAAGGCCGGAACGAGATCGATGACCCGCCGCGTGCCGTCGGACTCGTGCCGGATCTCGAACTTGATCTCGCGCCCCTCCCTGTCCTGATGATACGACACCAGTTTCTTGGCGAGGAGGTCCCCGCCTTTGCGGGTAATGACGATACGGTCACCGAAGGGCTCCAGAAGCAGGCGTACCGTTGAGCCCTCGGGGATCTCTTCGCGGAGCTTCATCATGAACGGCTCCGGCAGGCCCAGGTTTTCAAGCAGCACGTCTTCGCCCCCCAGATGGGTGATGCCGGTGTCAAGCTGGGAGAGGATGTCGTTCATGACCGGGTAGAGGGGATGATCTTCCTGCAGAAACTGCTCGAACGGCTCGAAGCGGGAGTCGGGCGCAACCATGTCCAGGGTGTTCTTGAACCAATCGTACACGGGCTTGAAATGTTCCACCTTCTGGTTGACCGAGTTGGTCAGGAAGAGCTGGTTGTCCCGCGTGCCCTGGAAGGCGAACTGCAGGAACATGTCGTCCCGGAACGAATGGTGAAAGTTCGGCTTTCCGCCTTTTCGATGGTACAGCACCTTTTCGCTGGTGCCGGAGATCTGCACCAGCTTCTCTTCTTCAATGGCTGTCCTGGTGGCCGCAAAGCTGAACTCATAGATCGTGTCCTGGATCAGCAGCTCGAAGCCGAACCGGCTCGGCTGCCTGGCGCATGCGGGATCGAGCCGGAAAGGCTCCACCGGAATGATGCCCTCTGGCTGGGTGCCTTTGATCACGAGCATCCGGGCAAAGTTCAGGGCCTTGAAGAGGTTGGTCTTGCCCGAGGAATTGCCGCCGTAGATCGTGGCAACGGGCAGCACCCGCGTCTGATACTTCTTCAGATAGGCAAGCCGCCCACCATGCTGACGCTCCTTGCTCGCCACCATCGAGAGCGTGGCCCTGCGATGAAAGGACATCCAGTTCTCAACGCTCATACTGATAATCATCATCCACCCCTTAAGTGATATTTTCTCTTAACAAAACATATAATGCACTTTTATCGGCTATCAATCAATGGTTAATGAGAAAATATCACCTTAAGCCACATAGGCTGGCACTTTGGCCTTAACGGTCACTCCTCCTTCTCTTCAAGGCCCGGGATCTTTTTGAGGGCCTGGCCGAACTTGGGATAATTCTTCTTCACGCCATCATCGAGGTCGATCTCCACCCTGCGGACGGCCAGGGGGTAGAGAACATCGCGCTCGTAGTCGTCGATCTCCTCGATGATGCGGCCCAGCTTCTCGAGCTCCTTTATGGCCTGGGCCTTCTCTTTCTGCGACGATGAGGCGCTGATGCTTCTATGCTCGAGGTTGCCCTTGCGCGCAGCGAGCTTGGCCCTGAAGTCCCGCAGATAGCCGTTGAGAATGACGCTGGCCGTGTCAGGGCGATAGCGGTGCATGTAGATGAGCGCGTTGAAGCTGCCCTTGGGGCTGGAAAACAGCCAGTAGATGGGCCGCTTCTTGTAGCGCTTCACATGGTCGTTGTAGAAGTCCTTGAGAAAATACTTCCGGATGTCCTTGCCCAGGGCCTGCTCGATAAAGGCCATGTTCTCCTCGTAGTGCTCGTCGCCGAAGGTCACGCGCAGAAACTCCCGGAACCGGCCCACGATGTCGTCGGCGAACCATTCTCCGTCCAGGATGGGCAGGACATTGTCCTCGTCAGGGGCAAAGCTCGGCTCAGGTACCTGGGCAAGGTAATCGGCAATTGTCTCGCCCTG
>Ga0208195_1004894_pt1 | contig 10290 bp, 9 predicted proteins | sample AD_UKC077_MetaG_FD_184441 | JGI IMG/M metagenome (GOLD analysis project Ga0208195, IMG submission 184441) | Active sludge microbial communities of municipal wastewater-treating anaerobic digesters from USA - AD_UKC077_MetaG (SPAdes) (version 2) | ecosystem: Engineered > Bioreactor > Anaerobic >...
AATAGATTCCATCAAAATATCTCAACATTCAGAAAACAATGTAGCATAGTCTTATTAATGTTTATGATCATCAAAAATCCAAGCCCTGAATCCTGACCGTCTCGTACCGCAGGGCTGTAGCCCTTATCGAGTATTAAGTGTGTTTTTACGATTAAACGGCATATACCTGACCCAGCAAAGCCCCATTTCTTGACAACCATCCTAATTTGCAGTACATTCAAAAATCAATTAGAAAGGGGGTTTGAAGCTATGAGCCAGATATACCCTGCAAGGTTGAGAAAGTTGACCATGAAAGATCTAGATGCGGTCACCGAAATCGACTATAGCCTTCTTGGGGCGGAAAGAAAGAGATATTGGGAGGAAAAGATTCAACTCACTGAAAGTTCTGCTGTTCCCTCCCTTGCTGCTGAAGTGGATGGCAAGATGGTCGGTTTTATCCTGGGGAGGGCCAGTGGTGGGGAATATTCAATTCCTGGTAATTTTGGATGGATAGATACTCTGGGGGTGATTAAAGAATACCAAAAAAAAGGGATAGCCCGGCTTCTCTTTCGGCAGATGCTGGATATGTTCAAGGCGGTTGGTGTGGATACTGTCTATGTCTTTGTAAACTGGAAAGATTGGGACCTTCTACAGTTTTTCGACAAGATGGGTTTTAGCCGTGGAGACATGATCAATCTTGAGCTGAAGATCTAAAAGAAAAGAACGAGTAATCAGCATGAGTTGCATAGCTGTAACTTGTAAGGGACGGAGACCACATATATGAACTATTGAGAAGGAGATACAGGGTGTTTTGCTTACATAATTAGTTGGGAATTTCCTAGAGTGAATCTACTATCCCATCTGCCTTCTGTCTCCACTTGGAAACCGAATGAGCAAAATTATGGAAGGGATGTCGCAAAAGCTATTTAGGAGGGCTTGATTTAACCACACCTGACAACATATATTCATAATAAATAACTATTTAAATAAAAAATTGGGTTAAATGATGAAAGTGAAGATAAAGATTGAATCAAACCTTAAAATTAAAAATATCTTTGAAACCCCCTTAGAAATAGAGTTAAGCGAAGATCAGGCAACATTAAAAGATGTTTTACAGATAGTCTCCAAGAGGTTTCCTCCTTATCTTCGATTCATTGAGAAAGGAGAAATGGGTGATGATCTCCGACAGGTATACCTCAATGGACAAAGTCACTTTTCCTTTTCCGAAGGGTTACAGAAAAAGATTTCTGATGGCGATACAGTGCATGTAGAGGCATATATGGAACCACTTGCCGGAGGCTGAACATTGTTTGCGATCACTGTCCCCTATTTTTTCCACTTTAGATAAGACAGTTCAAGAAATAAGAATGACAAAAAAATATATCAGGAGAACATAATGTCTAATGGGGACTATGAGAGTTAGCGCTAAACCATTTTACGAGAAGTCCCATGAGAAAAAAGAATATCATGAAGCTGATGATGAACAGCCAACTCTTATACTGTGCTCCTTTGTTTCCTTTGCTCTTCTCATCTTCTTCTAAGGTACTCATTGTCAAAACTCCTTGAAGTTTATTGTAACCGTATTTTGAGTATAGCACATATTTTCATCTTGGAGGCAGCTATCTGTATCCTTTAATCGAGGTGGTATACACCTCTATCCTCTTTATTTTTACGAGTTGCTTATCTTATAGTTGTTAAATACCTCTTTGCGTGGCTGTGCTGGGATATGGATTCACACACTCGTATCATTACTCATAGTTGACTGATAATACGGGATATGCAGCCTGCAATGTTTTCCCCATAGATGACGCAATTACAAAAAACAGCCAGCACATGTATTTTGCGTAATGCACCTGTCCATGGGAATTTTCTTTTTGTTGTTGGTTCTTTAGAAAAAGTTAGGGGAATTCGTAGGTGTAATACTATCAACACTCAACCCTGTTATTGACATTAAAGGTTCGTTGAATATTTGATCAGAACATTCCAAGTCTGGATAACAGGATTTTAAGGTTATTAAAAATTTCCTCAGCGCAGACTCTGTATGAATCGACTGTTCCGTAAAACGGATCTTCAATCTGCCATTGTATTGTCCGATCGACTATTCCAGGATATTTTTGAATGATAGAGTTGAAGACATTATGATCCATAGTAATTACATGGTCAAACTCTGAGATAGGGATATTGTTTATGCCCTTGGCGAGATGACCCATGAGATCTACCCCATATTCTCCCATCACACTGATCGCCCTGAAGTTGGCGCCACCAGATGTTTCAGAATCGATACCGGCACTGTCCACATAGAGTCTCCCGGAGGACATCTTTTGTGCAAGGGCTTTGGCCATGGGACTTCTGCTTTTGTTTGCAAAACAGACAAAGAGGATTTTTATATTTGTTGAAGTCATCGTATCGCCTGTTATCTTCTCCTTTCGTTCTAACCATCTCAAAATGTATTCTATTGATGATGCCTCTCAGGTTATCTCTTGACTTTGGCAATGGATATTTGGAGATATTACTTCATTTTATTTTTCAGCTCCTGTTCGAAATAATCAACTAGGTTTTGCATATGTTCCAGCTCTTTTTTGCCAACTGCAACAAGGGCTTCCAATTCCTCTATCGACATTCGCTGAAGTTCTTTAACAGTAGGAAATTGATCTAAATTTATTAACGTGTTACAAGAGTGTTTTTTCATGAGTCAGAATTTATTGAAATCAGATATTCTCCAAATTGAAAGCTTTCTGAGCATAACAATAGTTTCCCACCATAATGGATAGAACAATTTAATGGGGTTTGATTTTTGAGCAGAATTGACGGTTCAATCCTGTAATTCTGCATGGAGCTGTGGTATTCATAATCACTTTGATTAACTGCTCAAGTTTTCTATCCATCATGCTTGTGAAAGCCATGATTTTTTTGATTTCCTTACCGTTAATTCTCCTTTCTACAGGTCACCAAATGTGTGACCGTGATAATCTGTTGATTCCTTGTTTTACCATGTTACCCCCTTTAGAACCAAAGATACCCACACGGACAAGTATACACGCGATTTTCATTGTGTCAAGGTTCAACGCAGAACGTAACCGCATATTTGCTACCTCTTTTTCTGCAATGATGACGGGGGAGGGCAGATTATTCGGTCTATTATCTCTCCCATTGAGTCTGGAGGGATAGGTTCCCATCCCACAGATGTCTGTTGATCCACAATAAATTTGTTAAGAATTCCTCCATCAGACGAATAGTCTGTGTATGCCATGACACGGTACTCTCTTTTGGCACAATTGATCTCCTGCAATTCCAGAACATAATTTAGTTTATCATAATTTTCGACAGGTAATTTGCTTTTAATCCTGCGTTGAATCCTCTCTTTCTTCCCCTCCATAGAATAGATCCCCTTTATCCATATTTTCGTAACACCTGTCGGGAGTTTTATTATAGTGTCTGGATCATAGAACAATTCATTACCTAGCCTGTCTTTTCCAATTGATAACCACTCAGCTCCATAAACATGAGGAACAAACAATAATACTGTGGATGAAAGCAACAACAAAAAAATATTTTTCAATAAACCCTCTCTCTATCCAAGCAGTATATTTGTTTTATAGTCTCAAACAATATTGAAGTCAGCTGTAGCCTATTAGCTTGAACTCATTGGTTTACAGACGATAGCTTGACAGGTGACTAATGATTGAAGAGAATTACCTCAATTTTTTATTTAAAAAAGGTTATCTCGGCTTAACCTGTTCGTCAGTTTCACCTCTGTGTTTGTCTGCTGGACGGATTTTGGTTGTTGCAGCCCGCTCCTTTTTAGGTGAGGGTTTTTCAACTGCCTCTCTTTCTATTTTAGTGTCAGGTTTAGCAGGCACAATTTGACCCCGCTTAGAAGAGGGCTTGTCGAGGGGTTCACTGTCTACATTGGGTTCTGGTTTAGCCGGCACAACCCCTTCCCTTTTGGGAATCCTTCTTTCTGGGGCTTCAGGTTTCATTTGTTGAACGGGTTTAGTTGGCGCCTCTATCTTTGGTCTCGTAACAGGTTTTACCGGTGCAAGGTCTTCGCGTTCTGGTGTAATGCCCTTTGTTGCTTCACCTTGTGGTTTCTCTACAGAAGGAACCATGGAAGGTTTCATGTGTTCAGGCCTCGGTGTCGTTCTTACGGATTTTTCCGGAGCAATTGCTTCGGGCTGTGGAACCTGTCGTCCAGGCCTGGGTTTCAGCGGCGTTGGTAACTCTTCTGATTTCTCTGGTGGTGTAACAGGTTTGATTGATTTAGAGGATGGTTTACCAGTTTCAACAGGTCTTTCTTTAGTTTCACGGGCAGCCCTTCTAAACTCACGTTGTTGGAACCTTATCTCTGATCTTGGTTTGTTTGTTTCATTCGCGGGAACAATAAAATTAGTGGCCTTTGGTTGTTGTATTCTTGCCTCACGACTTATTTTCCCTTCATGAATACTTTTTGCTTGCTGCTGTAAAACAGAACCTTTTTCCCTCCTTGCCTGTTGAACTAATTTTTGGTTTGTATTAATTCGTTCCAGCACAGTTCTATGAGGTTTTTCCCTCACTTCAACATTAGCAAAGTTAAATCTTTGCCTATTAGTAGAGTAATTTTTAATTACCTTATCGTTCACGATAGGTGCAGCACGATAGTTGTTGATGATTGTCGTAGTATTGATATTAGTTATACGAACCGCACGATAATTATTGGCTGTATAAAAGTTATTCTGAGGTACGATGATTGCGTGTCGTGCATACGCGTAATTTCGCGGACGAATGTTGATCTGAGTTATATTTATGTTGGTGACTCGAGCGAAATGTGGGCCACCCCATCGGTAATGTGAGTAATAAGTCTCTCGCGGGGCAAGGGGAACCCATCCAATGTGCGTTCCGTAATGGATCCAGGAGACACGACCGGGATACCAGAAAAGGCCAATGTTTAGAATTGGCAATCCTACGGTTGCCCGCACAACAGGAGGTGCCCAATACCAGTGGTTTCTCACAAAAATCCAATTACCATAGTGGTGAGTTGTGTAGCCGAAAGGTTCGGCAGGTATCCATGTTTGGTCTCCATACCATTCTGTCCACCGACCTACGGTGAAAGGAGCCCAGCCAACGGGTACTCTCGTTGGTCGCCAGAGCCATCTGGGACTCCCTTCATAAGGGATTCTTTCCCATCGACCATTTTCCTCAAAAACGTATGCATCATGACGAAGGGCAGGTGGAAGATATTGAGCTGATGGGCCAGTCACATTTGCTCTTGAAGCCCAAAAACTCTCCCGACTTCTGTTCCATTCATCCCAGCCAGGGTCAACTCCGCCCTCTCCTGAGCTCACCTGATTTTGATCTGCCAATATTGAAGGGTTTCCCGGGGATAGTTCATACCGTGTGTTCGTCGTTGTATGAACGAAGGTAATTCTACCCTTGATAGGTACAATTTCTACAGAGTTTTCTCCAACGTAGTAGTCGAAGACACCACCGGGGTATACAAGGACATAACCGAAGGGACTCGTGGACTTAATCACCAGGTTATCGTCCTTGTTGTAAAATCTTGCTAGGCCAGAGGCAACATCGACTTCAGAAACATCCAAATCCAAACCTATGAACTGAATTTGTGTATTATCCCCAATCCTGATCCAGGTTCCGTTTGGAACAACAAATTCGGCCTGTCCTTGACTTCCTGTGTAAAGTGTATCTCCTGCACCGAACGGTGCATCTGGGACTGCAGCTACCCAGTCATTTTCTGCATCGATATAACGGAGCAGAGGGCCCTCAATGTGATATATACGGCCAACCATAACCGGGGATTCATCTTGAGCCGATGATACCGAGATTATAGTCATGCAAACTACAAATAAGATACCAAGAGCAACGAACAATCTTTTCATAAGCTCACCCCTTGTTTTGATAGGTTCCATTATTATAGAGACTATTCATTCAATTTTCCACCAAAGTATCTGCATTTTTTGTCACGGGATCCTGAGATAATGCCACAGTTTCTTTTTTTTTCTTACTATCCAGCTATTTTCACTGTTATTTCCCTGCCATCTGTTTTAATAATTGTTCAAGTTTCTTGAGACTTTCCCCGTATCCAGCCCAATCACCCTGTTTCTGCAGAGACTTGGCGTGCTCAAAAACCTGTTCTGCCTCTTTTGCAATATCTTGAATGGATAACCTGTGAGTCGAAGTAGAAATGGCCGACGAAGATGTGGGGGCAGTTCTTCTTCCACCGAAAATAGCATTGAGTGCCTGTTCAAGGGTCTCCTCCATGATGACATTATTCTCATATGCCACAATAACCCTTCTGAGTTCTGGTAGACTTCCTTTGTCTTCTGCTGCCAGAAATAGCGGTTGGATGTAAAGGAGGGAGTTTTCTATAGGAATGATCATAAGCCTCCCCCTTATCACTGATGAACCTCTCTGACTCCATAGTGAAATCTGCTGGGATATGTATGCATCTTGATCTATTCTTGCGTCGATCTGCTTTGGACCAAAGATGAGCCTGTCTCTCGGGAAGGTAAAGACGATTAGTTTCCCATAATGCTCATTGTCGCATCTTGCTGCGAACCATGCTGCTAGGTTGTCCCTCTTAGCAGGTGTGTAAGGTACAAGAATGACAAACTCTTCCTTAGTTTCTCTGGGAAGTTTTATAATCAGATAGTTACCATCCATACTCTTGTCATTGTGAACCGGTACCTCCCAAAGGTCTTCTCTGTTGTAAAAGACTTTTGGGTCCGTCATGTGATAGGTGGCGTACATGGTGGTCTGAATCCTGAAAAAATCCCTGGGGTATCTCACATGTTTTCTCAGATTGTCTTCCATTTCATTCATCGGTTTGAAGACTCCAGAAAATATGGAGGAATAAACCTTGATTACTACATCGTCTGGATCGCTAACGTAGAAAGTGACTTGTCCGTTGTAAGCATCCACCACTGCCTTCACGGAATTTCTCATGTAATTCACCCAATTTTTCAGATGCTTCGAATAGGGCAGTCTATCGGAGGTAGTGTAGCCGTCAATGATCCAGTAAAGCTTTCCGTCCTTTGCAGCTACAACATAAGGATCGGAATCAAGCATGAGAAAAGGAGCTATCTTTTGGATCCTTGAAACAACATTCCGATTATAAAGAATCTTACTCTCCTGTGTTATTTCTGATGATAGGGTTATTTTTACCGTTTTGAAGTGGGCTGCAAAGAGTAACTTCCTCCAGATGGAATCGAGAAGAATACCTCCAGAACCTTTGTATGATGTGTACACATTTCCTTCCGCGGTAGGATAATTAAATTCTGGCATTCTGGTATTTACAACGACGTAGTCGCTGGTGAGTTCACCATAATACAATTCCGGATTTGTTACCTGAAGACTGGAAGACGATATAGGAGGAATATCTTTGATATAGAATTCTGGCAGCCCTTCCCGGGTTACTCTGCTAACAGGTCCCATAACAACACCGTTACCATGAGTAAAAACAAATTTTTCATTGATCCAAGATTTGCTTGGAAGATCATTATAGGACAGTTCCCTGGGAGAAAGCATCACCTGCCGGTACTCACCATTTATGATGTAACGATCAGTATCTATATCGCTGAATCGATAATACGTTCTAATCTGTTGGAGCTGGCTATAGGTCCTGAGTAGAGGCGTTTCATCCCAGAGCCTTATGTTTCTTATTGTTGGGTTATTTTTTTCCAGATCCTTGTTTGTAAGATCGAAAGATACATCAAATGGTATTACCTGAACATTTTCAAGATTATAACCATACTTTGTCATAGTTATGTGATTCTTGATGTATGGTTCCTCCATAGCCTGCTCACTCGGTGCAACCTTAAAACTTTGAAGAATGTTTGGGTAAATTGCAACTCCAAGAATATAGACGGAAAGAATACCGATTACCGGATAGGCCATGCCCTGCCACTTTTCTTTTAAAAGGGCATAACAAAAAACAATACCACCTGCTACGGTCAGTGGTACCAATAAACGGAGCGCTATGAGACGACCATAGATATCAGCGTACGAAGCTCCAGTGAGAACAGGATGGGAAGAATAAAGAAGATCAAACCTGTGTAAATAGAATCCGAATGCAAGTTTAAGGAAGAACAGAAAGATAAGAACAGCGAGATGTTTTTTAGCGCCTTTTGCAAGTGATATTCTGTTTCCCACAAAAAGCATTCCTCCACGCGCTGCATAGCTTCCTGCAATGATGAGAATTGTCAAAAAAATGGTTAAGCCGGAAAATCCGTTCAATATCTCAAAGAGAGGAAGGCTGAACATATAGTAGCTAATTTCATTATTAAAAATTGGGTCAACCTTGCCCGCGTTCATTTTGTTAAAAAACGCAAGTATTACTGCCCAAAGCGTACTGCCCCATAGAGCAACCAAAATTCCACCGAAAATAGCAATCCCACTTCCAAAAAGCTTGAATAGCTTTTGAAATTTACGTAAGTCTATGGGAATCCTCGTTTGTCCCATAAACATAATGTCAATTGCAGGAATTTTAGTACTTGATGCAAGAAAAACATTGCCAGCAACGAATAGAAAGAATATGGCTCCAAAGGCAAATCCCGTAAGAACCTTTGCAGAAATAACCTTTGTAAACATTATCTCATACCCTACTTCATGAAAGAAAAGCCAGTCAACATAGAGGCCTATGATCTTGGATAGGGAAAAAAGGATGATGATTATAAGTGCAATAAATAGTAAACGACTTATTCGGTAGGGCATTTGTTTACCTCCCTGCATGAGATCTATAAAAATGGAAATTGTACCAAATACCTTGCGCATTGGCTACCTAAATTCAACAAGAAATCGCTGTTCAGGTTGGCTTCGACGTTTTAAAATACGAAGTCTTCATTGGGATAGGAGGGTAGGGCTTTGGACATAAAGTCGATCCAAATGGGTAGGGCTGCCATCGACCCAGATTCTTTACTCCCAAGGTTTGTTTTCTTGTCATAGCCTATCCAGACTGCGCAGAGTAGTTCAGGAGAAAAGCCTATGAACCAAGCATCACGAAAATCGTCAGTAGTACCTGTTTTGCCAGCCAGAAAATACGGCATTTTTGAGGCGCTCCGTGCAGTGCCGTTTTTTATTACACCTTTCATAATATCTACGAGGGAGGCCGCAACTTCAGGCGCTACAACGATCTCTCCCTGCGTTTCTTCATTGTATTTTTCCTCGCCTTCGATCGTGGAAATGTTTTTGATTGCTATAGGTGGGATATAAACCCCTCCGCGGGCAAATGCAGCGTATGCACATGCAAGGTCAAGAGGGGCGATTTCTGTTGTGCCCAGAGCAAGAGAAAGGTTGGGCTCAAAATTACTGTTGATATGGAGCCTTTTTGCCATGTTAATAACATCTTCCAATCCAGCTTTTTCTAAAAGCCTTACAGTGGCTGTGTTTAGGGAAAGCTCGAGAGCCTTTCTGACAGTAACACTCCCATAATACTCATTTTTGTAATTCTTTGGTTGCCAAACCTGTTTTGTCCATGGGTTGGTAAAAGATATAGGGGCATCACGTAACATATAGTCAGGTGTAAGGCCCTTCTCAAGGGCAGCAAGATAAATAATGGGTTTAAAAGATGAACCTGGTTGACGCTTTGCCTGCACAGCCCGATTAAAAGGCGAATCAGCAAAGTTTCTACCTCCGATCATGACCTTTATGTCACCGGATTTTACTTCAATTACTATAAGTGCGACTTCAGGAAGTTCTTTCGTTGCCGGATGTCTATCTCTGTATTGTTGGATGCCCTTCTCAATTGCATCATAGGCTAATCCTGTCATTTTTAGGTTGATTGTAGTTCTTATATTGAGACCGGTTGTGTAGATTTCCTGGACGTCAGTTACGTATTCATCAAAGATTTGTTTAACATATTCAATAAAATATCCGGTTTTTTTCTCATAAGCCCTGAAAGGCGCAAGGCTCAATGGTTCTTTTAGTGCCTGTGCATAGACTTTTTTTGATATGAAATCTGCCTGGTACATTTTTCTAAGAACGATGTTTCTTCTTTCTAGTGCTTTCATCTGATTTTTAAAAGGTGACAGCCTGGATGGTGATTTTGTTAGAGCGGCGAGCATGGCTGATTCGTGGAGGGATAGATCTTTAGCTTTTTTATGAAAGTATGTATACGCTGCAGCTTCAACGCCATGTGCCCCTTCTCCAAGATAGATAAGGTTGAGATACATGTTGAGTATCTCATCTTTCGAGTAGGACCGCTCAATTTGAATAGCAAGAACTGCCTCCTCAATCTTCCTTTTAAAGCTTTTATGGTGAGTTAGATAAAGATTTCTGGCGAGCTGCTGAGTAATGGTAGAGGCTCCTTCTGTAATACCA
>Ga0208195_1004896_pt1 | contig 10289 bp, 7 predicted proteins | sample AD_UKC077_MetaG_FD_184441 | JGI IMG/M metagenome (GOLD analysis project Ga0208195, IMG submission 184441) | Active sludge microbial communities of municipal wastewater-treating anaerobic digesters from USA - AD_UKC077_MetaG (SPAdes) (version 2) | ecosystem: Engineered > Bioreactor > Anaerobic >...
CGGACGTATTCATACTATAAGGAAACTTCATGGTCAGCACAAAACAGAAAAAAATCCGAAAAAGTTTCTTTTGAAAAGTATAACATTTCTTTCGGTTCGTCTGAAAGTTATTCAAGCATCAAGCTCTTTGTATCCGGCGATTATCTTCCATATATTCCGTATATGCTGTCATCGGAAAAAATTGTAGTTAAATCGCAATCTGCAAATTCCATCTCTCCTGCAAGTGAATACGGCGAATATATTTCTTCGGGGCCGCTTCTGAAAAATGATACTGTTTCTATCACATTAAATCCGGATTATAATAAAACTATAAATTACGGAGGTATGAATCATTTTGTCGAATTGCTTGGCAGTAAATTGCCGTCAGATGAATTGATTCCGTATTTGCAAATTCCTGAAAACCCCCGTTTGAAAAAACTTGCTGATAGTTTTAAGTCGCATGACAAAGGGACCGCCGGAACAATCGAAAACATTATGAATTATTTTGCTGACGAGATGACCTTGTCAGTAAATCTGAATCCGCCAAATACAAATGAAGATATCGTTGAACATTTTATCGATGAGAAGAAGGGATATTCTGCGCATTTTGCTACTGCTATGGCAGTGCTCCTCCGTTACTGCGGTATTCCGTCAAGATATGTAGAAGGATTCAGGATAAGTTCTGACGAAGAGAAAAGAATTTATAATGTAACTGCTTTCAATTCTCATTCATGGACGGAAATATATGCGGACGGAATAGGGTGGATAAGAATAGAGCCGCTGATGTATTTTTTTCATCCTGAAAACGGAAGAGTATCAAAGATAGAAAAAGATCCTGAAACTGAAAAATATATTTCTGCTATGGAAGGAAGATTAAAAAAGAAAAAACCGTCTGAATATCTGAATAAGAAATATGTTCTTATTATTTCTATATTTGCTGCAGCGTGTGTTTTATTGTACGCATTTTTCAGATGGATGAAATGGTTTCTATTGCGTAAAAAGTATTCTTATCTGCCGCGTGATAAGAAACTGGCGAAGGAACTCCGAAAGTTGACGGATTTATTTTATGATGATGTTCCGGTTCATCCTTCTTCCGCCGGATGGATTAAATGGTTCGGTCAAATAGAAAAAAAATATCCCGATTCGAAAACTTTGATTCAAGTGAAAGATGCGGTTTTAAAAAGCGTTTATTTCCCGGTAAATAATATAGAATCGCTTAAGGAATTGCGATCTATCATTGCTGTTATGCGCAGTGAAAAGAAAGACCGAACAGATTACTGATGACCGGATCGATCAGTTGCTTGTATGATAATGGATAATTTGATTTAGCAGGAGCTGAGACTGCTTCTGTACATAAAATTCATGTTGAGTTTTTTCGGAAGATGGTTTATATTTTTCCAACTGGAGAGTTCATGAAGTTTGTCAGATTAGTATCAATAACTGTTATTCTTGTATCGCATGGTATCTTCGCTGATCAGGCGAAAGATATTCTGAAAAAGGCTGATTCTTTCAAGGATAAGAAAGATTATGTTTCTGCAGAGAAGATGTACCTTCAGGCAGAAGAATCGGATCCGAAAAGCGGTTTTGTTACCGCGCGCAAGGCTCAGTTTTTTCTTTTGACGCTTAAAGATTATACTAGAGCAGCTGTCGCGTATGAATCTGCCTATAACAAAGGCTTCAGGGAATCATGGCTTTTTATTCAGGCAGGCAATTCGTGGCGTTATCTTAAAAACTCTGCTGCTTCCGAGAAGTGGTTCCGTCTTGGAATTGCTGAATATAATCAAAGAATTGATTCTGCGGAAAAAGCCGGCAAACCTCTTCAGCAGTTAAATGACGGAATTGTTTCAATCTATGCGCAGTTTTGTTCAGCGATGATTGACTTAAAAGATTTTAATAGTGCGGATACCGTTGCATCGGAATGCCTCAAACGGTTTCCGGATACGAGGAACAGTACGTTTCTCAATTATGCTGCAAGAAGCTGTTATTGGCGTTCAGTAGAACTTTTCGGTGACGGTGATTTTAAGAGCGCGGCGGATTACGCCGAAAAAGCGCAGACTCTAGCTGTTCGTGCGGGCAAAGATTCATCTGCTCTTGCCGATGAGTTTGCGACGCTTCACAAGGTTATTAAAGCTGGCGAAAAAAACAAATCGGTAAAACCGCTCTATGTTCACCATGTGAAGATAATTATTATTCCTGAGACCGACGCCAAAGATGAAAAAAATACTGTGCACGTAAAAAGTTCAGTGACTGATGAAGATGTTTTTATGACTAATCTGTCAGCAAAATTCGTGAAGCGTTTTGTCGAAGCGTCAACAGGCGGCAAACTCGGCATGGATGTTGTCGTCGATAAGCCGGAAGTTAAACTTGAACGCATAAAAAATGATTCTGATATAGAAACGGAAAACCGCAAAAACCGTACACCTGATCTCGATTATTTTGTTTCTCAGAATGAGGATTATTTCAAAAAAGCTGTTAATGAATTTGATACTATTGTACTCATCTGGAGCGCGATAGAATTCAATGTTGCCAACGGAGGACAGCGCCTGTATAAATTTCCTTCAGCTGATGTTTCTGTTATGCGCGGATACAATCAGATTACGGCGGAAAGGATATCATATAACGGACCCGATCTTCTGCTTCATGAATTTTTTCATACAATTGAAAAGCTCGGCCGTGTTCCGGTACAGCATGGATACTATAAAGAAAACAGGCGCAACTATCCCGCATGGAAAGGCGCAAACGGAAACGATTACTATTTCTGGCAGCTTTCCGAAAATATCCCGAAAGATCTCAAAGATAAATTCAGTGAAGATTATTCATCGTTCGGTTTTATCAAAAAATATCCGGCTGATTTTACGCGTCCGGTACGTGCAAGAGTCCGTCCGGAACTTCCGGTATTCAGCAAGACTGACCGCCTCGCAGCCGATGAGCGTTCCGCTGTTTACCGTACCGGAATTATTGATCCTTTAGCCGAAAAAGCTCCGGAAGATTACGCCGCGTTGATGTTTGCAAAGCCGGATGATGCCGCAGTAAAAGCCTTCGTGAAAGCTCTTTTTGCCGGCATTGACGATCCTTTCAGAAAGGCGAAAATTATTCATGACTGGATAACACTGAATATCGCCTATGATTCCGATCTATTGATCCGTCTGCGTAGTGACGCGGATTCCGACGGCGGAAAAGACGCGTTGAGCGCACTCAAATACCGCCGAACTAACTGTGCCGGATTAGCCGGTCTTTACAAGATGCTCGGCCAATATGCGGGGCTTGATGTGCGCTATGTTACCGGAAGCATTAAAACCGGCGGAACTCCGGACGGCGGGCTTATGAGTCACGCGTGGAATATCGTGAAGATTGAAGGCAAAGAATATATTGTAGACTGCAGTCCCGACAGCAGAATGTATTATACCGGAAAAAAGACGGGTGCTCTGGCTGACTATGATTCGCGCTGTGATCATCTGTTCATTCATCCCGAGGCAAAGCGGATTGCTTATCTCGCTTCAAATCCGGAGGATCAGATTGCTTTTCCGCCTCTTGAGTTTAATCAATTCAGCGGACTTCCGCGCTTTGCCGTTGCGTCATACAAGTACGGCATCAAATTCAGAAAGCACACGAATGCCGCGTATTCGGTTATCCGCAAAACGAAACCGGGCGGAGGCATTGAAGTGTCGGATCTTTATACGCTTGAAAATCAGCCGCTTGAGATTGAATGTGAAGCGCCGGAAGATTCTTTCGCCGACATAACTCTTCTGGATGAAGCGGGTAAAAAAATAAATAATCATACCTCGTCACAGCGAAACGGCGGAAGTTTTATATTCCGTGTTTCCGTTCCGCGCGCGGGAATGTTCACGGCAGTGATTAACGCCCGGTCATTATCACGGCCCGAGCGCGTAAATGAGATATACCGCTTCGCGATTAATTCAACTATTGCCATGAAATCATGTGCGCTTGCTGTTCAGCGCGGGCATTACGCGGATATTCTTGGGGTCAAAATTGTTTCCGTGAATAGAACTGCCGACAGTAAGCGTATTGAAATAGAAATCGATCACCCTTTGCAGACCGTGATTGTTTCTTTGGTTCGTGACGCACAGGACAAAAAGCAGACAGGCAGTGCTAAAAGAAGAACGACTGAGACGGGAACGGTATTCACGTATGATATTTCTCCCGACAGCAAAGATATAATCGTGATATCGGGCCGCCGCACCGATGATACATCGGGAAGAGGGAATCAGAGATTACTTACCGTAAGTTCGGAGAATGTTAAATAGATAAAATGATTTTGCGGTTAAAGAATAAAAGTTTATTTGATTTAATAATTAATGCGGGGAATGTGCGAAAATAAATTATTTGACCGGTGCTAATAATATTTCAATGAAGTGATATAGTTTAATAATCGCGGTATAATTGACGGAGCATGTATGAAAATTCCAAAACGCATCGATACAATAAAAAGGCATATTATAAAATTCGAAAAGTATCTTCAGTACGAAAAAAGAACGTTCGGCTGTTATGACGATGGCGGCGGAATACGCTATATCATTGGTTCGTATTATATGCTTGCAGGAGACATCGAAGGCGCGCTTAAGCATTTCAAGTGGTTTCAGAGAGTTTTTCCTGATGACTGCGGTTCTCCAGAACAGTATCTATCGTGGACGCTCGCGCTTTATAAATCAGGTGATTTAAAGAAGGCATACACCAAATTTCTTCAGACTCTTTTGATGAACCCTTTCGTTATCGCAAGAGTTATAGGCGTTGATTACATAATGCCGTTTGAGCCTGGTTCAAATATTCCGACAAAGGAATGGGCTGACTGGATTGCCGATGAAATTTATAATCTGTGGGATGAAGATGCCGCAGCATGGGCGAAAGAATCTTTCTGTGATGAAAAGTCGCAGAAGATACTCTTCAGATATTATGAGATTGAAAAACAGCTTGTGACGGAACCCGTCGGTGAGAAAAGAAGTGAGCTTGTTAAAGAAATGTTCGCGATGATGGACAATCCTCAGAAATTCATATAGAATTGAAGTATTCAGATTAAATTTAAGTTCTCAAAGATTCGAATAAAAAATGATTGCTTTCAAGTCATCATTCGTAGAATCGAATTTTATTCCTTCATATTGATAAGGAGACCGCTTTGAAAAGAGAACCGAAAATAAACCTGAAACTGATTCCGCTTGCATGGCCTATTTGTATTGAGGGCATTACCGGTTCTCTGGTCAATTTTGCCGATACGTTTTTTCTCAGCAGAATTTCCGACGAGGTCGCTTCATCCGTAGGCATGCTTGGAGCGGTTCTTTTAATCGGCTACTGGGTTCTTCCTTCATTTACATCCGCCGGGACGAGTGTCGCCGCCCAGTATATCGGGGCGGGAAAGAAAGATGATGTAAAGCCGACTTATCTCGCAAATCTTCTCATCAGTGTGATGTCGGGAATTCTTCTGTCGCTGTTCTTTTTTCTCGCTTCAGGAAGAATCGGACTCTGGCTCGGCATGAGTGAAATTCAGAATTCCTATGCGCAGGCTTATATGGAAGTCATCGCCGTAAATTTTATTTTCGTTGGATTGCGGTTTTCATATGCTTCCATTCTGGCTTCAAAAACCCTTACAAGATATAATATGGCGGCGACTGTAGTTACCAATCTTCTCAATGTTTTTCTTAACTGGGCGTTTCTGTACGGTTTCTGGATTTTCCCTCAAATGGGAATTCACGGAATAGCCTTGGCTACGGTTATTTCTTATGCGGCAGGTTTTCTGATTCTTCTTCCGATAGTTCATTTGAGATTGCGGATAAATTTTTACGCCAGGAAATCGTGGCTGAAGCTGAAAAAGGTTGTTCTTCCTATCTTGAAAATAGGAATTCCATCCGCACTGGAGCCCTTCAGCTATACTTTTCAGAATATGATTGTTTCGTTTTTAGTTATCAAATTCGGTGTTGAGGCCATGAGTGCCAACACGTATGTTTTAAGACTCATTCAGCTGGATCTGACGGTTTCGTGGTCGCTTGCAACAGCCGGTCAGATAATCATGAGCCACTATCTGGGGGCGGGAAACTGGAAGGAAGTGGACCGCAGTTACTGGAAGGCCGCAAGATATTCAATGATCTTCGCCGCCATTAATCTTGCCGTCTATACGTCGTTTCATGGAATCTTTCTCGGTGTTTTTACAACTGATCCCGCGGTAATTTCCGCAGGGTTTTGGATACTTCTGATTTGTGTTTTTATGGAACCTATCCGTTCCATAAACATTATCAGCGGTCTTGCGCTGAAAACGGTGGGAGACGGAAAATTTTCCGTCGCTATCAGTTTCATATTCATGTGGGGACTTATTCCCGTAATTCTTTTGGCTTCAAAATTCGGCTTCGGAATAATCGGACTATGGGTATGTCTTATGCTGGATGAAACAGTCCGTGCCTTTATCAATATCCGCAGATGGCGTGGAGAAAGGTGGAGAAACAAGTCGGTTATATTTGAAGAGAAATCTTCGGAGGCGACGGAGTATTGCTAACAATTTCTGTTACTTTCTTTTTGCAAAAAAAGAAAGTAACCAAAGAAAAAATGATAGAAAGCCCTCTCCTTTCAGGAGAGGGCGCGCGGAGCGGGGAGAGGCTTATCTTATTAATATTGACACAAGAATTAATGATATATAGAAAGATTTCGAGTCTGTACTCTGAAATTCGTATGAAATGAATGCAGGTAATCACGTTTAGACGCTGCATTATTTTAAGAATTGATGAAAGACAGTGTAACTCGATTGATAAACGGAATTTTGTAATAAAAGAATTAAGTATCGAAAGATGTCTCAAAGAGGACGAAGTATTCCATGTCAGCGCGGGTGAAAAATAATGGGAAAGATAACCGTACAGGGCACTGAAATAAATATATTATCAGTGAATGAGGAAGATTTTATCTCTCTTACGGATATGCTGAAAGCTAAAGATGGAGATTTTTTTATTTCAGATTGGCTTAGAAACAGGAACACCGTAGAGTTTTTGGGTATCTGGGAAAAAATACATAATCCTGATTTTAATTATGGCGAATTCGCCCTAATTAGAAATCAAGCGGGATTAAACAGTTATAAAATAAGCGTAAAAGAATGGGTCGAAAAAACTGGAGCCATAGGTTTAAAGGCAACAGCCGGCAGATATGGAGGAACATACGCTCATAAAGATATTGCTTTTGAATTCGGTATGTGGATTAGCGCTGAATTTAAAATATATCTTATCAAAGAATTTCAGCGTTTAAAAGATGAAGAACGTAAACAGCTTGGCTGGGATATCCGTCGTAATCTTACAAAAATAAACTATCGTATTCATACCGACGCAATCAAAGAAAATCTTATACCGCCTGAACTGTCAAAAGCAAAAATTAATCTGGTGTATGCCACAGAAGCAGACTTACTCAATATGGCGCTTTTCGGCATAACCGCAAAAGACTGGCGTGATAACAACCCTGGCAAAAAAGGTAATATCCGCGATTATGCTGATATTTCTCAGCTCGTGTGTCTTTCGAATCTTGAAAATCTCAATGCGCATTTCATCTCAGAAGGCGTTAGTCAATCGGAAAGGCTTGAGAGATTGAACAAAATTGCCATTCATCAGATGAAATTACTAACGGTAGAATCCAGTGTTAAAAAACTGGAAAGCGGTAAATAACGGCATTTCAAAAATCGTTTTCAACTTTGCCACATGAATAGTTAAATCCGGAATAACGGCGGTTTAATGCGGATGAAACGCTTCGATCAGCTGTTTTATTAATATTGACACAAGAATTAATGATATATAGAAAGATTTCGAGTCTGTACTCTGAAATTCGTATGAAATGGATGTGTTTGTGATTCCGCACGGAGACTTATTAGTTTTATCAGATACGGCAGTAAATTTTAAGAAGATAATGTAACAGCGGGAATATAAAGCAAAAGCGTAATGAAGAAAAGTGAAAAACAGGTTAAATCGAAAAAGAGAGTTGCTGATCACGGAGAAGTTTATACTGCAGAACGTGAAGTCAATGCAATGCTTGATCTCGTTAAGCATGAAACCGAAAGAATTGAATCAAGATTTCTTGAACCCGCCTGCGGTTCAGGTAACTTTCTGGCTGAAGTATTAGAAAGAAAGTTAAATATTGTAAAATCAAGATACGCCAAGAGCCAGATAGAGTACGAGCGGTACGCTGTATTAGCCGTTTCAAGCATCTACGGCATTGATATTCTGCAGGATAATGTCGATGAATGCCGAAGCAGACTATTTGAAATTTTCAATTCGCATTACTCATTGCTGTTCAAAGACAAATGCAGGGATGATTGCCGCGGCAGTGTAGAATATCTGCTCGCCAGAAATATTCAGCTGGGCGACGCGCTTGATTATACGAACCCTGTTACAAAACAGCCGATCATTTTCTCGGAATGGAGTGCTGTAAACGGATGTATGCTTAAGAGAAGAGATTACATGTTCAGGTTTCTGGTTGAAGAATCCCATCAATTTGTGCTGTTTAATGATGAGGGCAACGCGGCCGCAATCGATGAGCCCGTGAAGGATTTTCCGCTGATTAATTTTTTGAGGCTTGCTGATGCAGAACAATAATATGAACTATAATCCCGATGTATTGTCGTGTCTCGCGAATCTGAGCAATGACGAGGTGTTTACACCGCCGAATCTGGTGAATGATATTCTGAATCTATTGCCTGAACAATTATGGAAAAATCCCGACGCGAAGTTTCTGGATCCGGTTTCAAAGAGCGGTGTGTTTCTCAGAGAAATAGCCAAGCGTCTTGAAAAAGGATTAACAAAGAAAATACCTGATAAACAGAAAAGAATCAATCACATCTTTTCAAACCAGCTTTACGGCATTGCCATTACCGAGTTGACATCACTGCTTTCGCGCAGAAGCGTTTATTGCTCAAAAACCGCCAATGGAAAATATTCCGTGTGTGATACTTTTGACAGTGAACAGGGAAATATTCTGTATAATAAACTGAAACACACATGGAATAATGGAAAATGTGTCTATTGCGGAGCGAGTCAGGAAGTGTATGACCGTGATGAATCACTTGAAACGTACGCGTATAATTTTATTCACACAGACAAGCCGGAGGCGATATTTAATATGAAGTTCGATGTGATAATCGGCAATCCGCCGTATCAGTTGAGTGACGCAGGGCATGGAAGAAGTGCGAGTCCGATATATCATAAATTTATTGAACAGGCAAAAAAACTCAATCCCCGCTATCTGACAATGATTATTCCGGCGCGCTGGTTTGCAGGCGGAAAGGGTCTTGATGATTTTAGATCAGAAATGCTGAACGACAAAAGAATCAGAAAGCTTGTCGATTATGAAAATTCAAACGATATATTTCCCGGTGTAGATGTCGCGGGCGGTATTTGCTATTTTCTATGGGATCGGGATAATGCTGGTCTTTGTGAAGTAACAAATTTTATTAACGGGAATATCGAAAAATCTGAAAGGGCTCTAAATGAGTTTCCGATATTTATTCGTCACAGCAAGGCGATTCCTATTATTAGAAAAGTACTGGCGAAGAAGGAAAATGGAGGCAAAAATTTAAGCACTGTAGTTTCTTCGAGAAAGCCTTTTGGTTTGCCAACAAATTACAGTCCAAAGGATACCGGTGTTCCGTGTTGGTTTATTCAACGCATCGGATTAAAATATGCGAGCAAAAAAGATATTAATGATGAAGCAAATTTGTTAGATAAATGGAAATTTCTTGTACCAAAAGCACCAATTGCCGGACAAACAGACTTTTCAAAACCTGTAGGCTTCTATTATGATGGCAATACAAGAATTGCTAAACCAGGTGAATGTTGCACGGAATCATTTATCGTCGCGGGCGCTTTTTTAACCAAGGAAGAAGTTGAATCATATAGAACCTATATTTATACTAAAACAGTACGCTTTTTATTGTTGCAGACCGTTATTTCTCAAGATGTATCACGAAATAATTTTCAATTTATACCTGATTTGGGTAAATATGAAGGTATTTATTCAGATGAAATGCTGTGTAAAAGATGGGGAATAAACAAAGAAGAATGGGCGTTTATCGATTCCAGGATAAAAGATGTTGCCGGCAACGAACCAGAAGACCCCAGGAAAGAAGGGTCAGATGAGTAAAAAAGAACCCGTTCAGCCGATGCAAAAACCGATTCCGTTGTTCAAAGAAATCAAAGAACTGATTGAGCAAAGCCGGCAGCATGTGGCACTCACCGTTAATTCTGCCATGACAATGCTTTATTGGCAGATCGGTAAAAGATTAAACGAAGAAGTTAAAGGTAAAGACCGTTCTGAAGTGTATGGAAAGGAAATTGTCT
>Ga0208195_1004905_pt1 | contig 10275 bp, 8 predicted proteins | sample AD_UKC077_MetaG_FD_184441 | JGI IMG/M metagenome (GOLD analysis project Ga0208195, IMG submission 184441) | Active sludge microbial communities of municipal wastewater-treating anaerobic digesters from USA - AD_UKC077_MetaG (SPAdes) (version 2) | ecosystem: Engineered > Bioreactor > Anaerobic >...
CCTTGATTACTCAAAAACAACTTGATAAGGTAGTCAAGAAGATAAACACTCGACCAATGAAGTGTTTAGGATTCAAAACACCTGAAGAGGTTTTTGTCGCACTTCGTCATTGAATGCGGGGTTTGTCGCTCATTTATAAGGAGAAAATAATATGGCGTTTATTGACATGGTTGAATGGAAACCGGATTCGAATGACGTATTTGCATGGAAGTATCCTGAATCAAACCTTAGTACGGCCACACAGCTGGTCGTGCGGGAATCTCAGGAAGCCGTGTTCTTTTCAAAAGGACAGGTTCTCGGGAAATTCGGCCCGGGAAAGCATAAATTAACGACGGACAATCTCCCCCTTCTCCGCAATTTATTCGGTATACCTTTTGGCGGGAAGAATCCTTTTACCGCAGAGGTTTGGTTTGTCAACAAAGCAGCCCCATTGACGATAGATTGGAAAACCACCTCTATGCGTTTTATGGATCCGGACTACGGACAAATGATTCCATTAACTGCATCCGGACGCTACGGTTTAAAGGTAATCGAAGCTGAAAAATTTCTCATCCAGCTTGTCGGTACGCTGGAAAAGTTTACTTCATATGAATTAACCGATCATTTTATGGGACCGCTTATCGCAAAGACAAATAGTTCTATTGTTTCATTTATGACCGCAAACAGAGTCGGAATCAACTCCATCGCAGCGCACCTGGACAACCTTTCAATGTTTATCGGACAGCCGATGGCAGAATTTTGGGAGCCGTATGGATTTTCTTTAACAGGTTTCTATATCACTTCTGTTGATTTGGATACATCCACTCCTGATGGAAAGAAAATTGCAGAAGCTCTTTCCGACCGGTCGGCGCAGGGTATCGCAGGGTACACATGGCAGCAGAAACAATCATTCGGCATGGCGAACAATGCTGTTAATCAGGTTTCAGGCATCAACAGCGGAATGGGCATCATGGGCGTTGCCATGATGGCAAATGCGTTCGGAGGTGGCGGCGGCGGCGGAATGGGTTCAGCAATGATGCAGACACCGAATCCCAATCAGTACGCAATGGGAAATACAGGCGGGGCCGCTTCAATGAACAAGCGGGCAGAAGTTTTCTGCTCTAACTGTGCAAAGAAATATCCTTCAACCTCTAAATTCTGTCCATTCTGCGGAGATGCCTATAATCCGTGTCCAGCATGCGGAGCAGACAACTCATCTTCGGCAAAACGCTGCGTCAGCTGCGGGACTCAGCTTCAGGCCGAAACTCAGCAAGCCGGCGGAAATGCCTGTTCAAAATGCGGAACCTCTGTTCAGCCGGGAATTCGTTTCTGCCCTACATGCGGCAATAAATTGATGTAAGGAGCGTCTATGTCCAAAAAAGAGCTCAAACTGTTTCGTTCACTGATATTTCTTTTCGGTCTGGTGATTATAGCAGTTGCATATTTTTCTGCACCTATTAAAGAGGATATTCAAAAATGGAGGGTTAATTACCTTTGGATTTCTATTGCAGCATCGTACATTGCGATTTTCTTTCCCCTGTTTTTTCCTCCAAGGGATACTGATTCTTCCGGAGGAGCTTTTATTTCCGGAGGCATGTACTATATCTCGGATGGCGTTTTCGCAGCGGTTTCAATTCTTCTCGCAATTCTTGTTAATAACGGTGCATTTCTCTCATTGTTTTGGCCGTTGCTACTTCAGGGCATTCTATTCTTTTTCTTTCTGATACAGGTATATCTATGCGTACTGACTGCAGAACATATTTCTTCTGTTTCCCGAATGGAAAACCAGAAAAAAGCTTCCGTAACAGATCTTCGCCAATACTCGCAAATGCTCTCTATCACAGCTTCTTCATTAGGATCGGACAACGCTGAATTGAAAAAAGAACTTGATGCTATATGCAATGAATTGCGGTATCTTTCACCTTCCGATAATGCAACGGCAAAAAACATTGAAACGAAACTGTTTTTAGCCTTGCAGGAAATTTCTGAAGATCCGATTTTCACTTCTCGAGAAGCATCCAATTTTAATGCCATGAAAAAAGCCGCTGAGATATCGCTGCTTATTAAACAGAGAAAAGCTATTTACTAAAAAAAAGGAGACGGAGAAAATGACAGGAAAGGTTTTTGATGATTCGCTAAACATTTACCAGGATCAGGCAAAAGTATTGTTCGATTACTACAAAAAAGCTGCAGAAAAAATTATTGCAGAAGAAAAATCCGTTGAACAAAATATAACCGACTTGAATGCACAAAAAGCTGAAGCAGAAAAGAAAAAGAAGCTTTTTAAAATTCTGATGATTGTGTTCTTCGTTCTAGGAATTATCGGAGGATTTGTTTTTCTGTTCCTGAAGGTAAGAAAACAAAAGGATATTGAGCAGCTTGATGAAGAAATCTCGGCGCAGAACGAAGCATTTCAAAATATCCGCCGCGACTATGCAATTGATAAAATAGGCATTGTCTATGTACCTGTTGCGACTCAAGTTCCTTTTGAAGGAAAGAGCTTCCTTGTTGACCATACCAGACAAGTTGAAGAAACAAACTTCCAGCTCACTGTACTCCACAAGCCTGATGAATTTTCCGAAACTCTTGAAAATTTGCAGCATAGTATGGAAGCCATGCCCATTGTTGAAAACAATGAAATGCCGGAAAAGGTTGACACATCGAATTATTCAACATCGGTTCAAAATGTTACGCTTCACGATTATGTTGGAAATATTGACCGGCAGGTAAGAAATATCAGTTATCTTTTAAGTGACAGCGACAAGGTATCTGTTTCTCTGCCTGTAATTAAACCGGAAAGTAAAGAAGACAAATTTATTGAAGAATATGCAACAAAAGATACTGGGGACAAACCGATATTAAATGTTTTTAATGTCAGCGATTTTGATTCCAAGTTCAGTAATTTTGCATCATTGAATGCAATGAAAAATCAAATCAAGAATACCGGCGACAATGACAATTCCGAATACATGAAAAAACTTATGGTTCAGCTTGCTGAAACAGTACAACTATTAACAACCACTAAAAGCTCAGGATCTTCCAAACTCATCAATTATTCCAACAGTATTTTTGAAAATGTTCTGAAATCATCTTACAATCATTATTCACCGGCACTTGAAGCGGAAGAAATTGAAAGAATCAGAACCGCGAACTTTGATTATCAGTCATCGGTAAACGATTACAAACCGTTCAGTTTAAAACAAGGCTCCCGTGTTAAATACGATTTGATTTCCAATAACTGGATTGCCGAAGACGGTTCTCGAACAGCAATGCCTTTTGGGATGCACCAAGTTGACGAAGAAGTCCTGATGCCAGTCATCCAGAACTTAATGGAAGAAAACAGAATTGAGAGATTAAAGATTTATAACAATATTGAAGATCAAAAACGCAATTACCTTGAAAAATGGACTTCGGAAACAGGAGCTTATTTCCGGGACAACCGAAAAACAGCCGACGAACTTATTTCCCACATGAGAGAAGCGTTTGCTGATTACACCAGCTCCTCCACAACATACAAATCGTTAATGAAAACTCAGGAAATGCTTGATTCGCAAGGTGTTGATGCAAGCGCTAAAGTCGTCGCCGAGGATGCTCAGGATGAAATTATCGCCGGTTTTGAAGCACAAGCGATGCAGTGTAGCACCCAGCAGGAGCAGTTTGCGGATTTTATGGATCGCATTCAGGATGATATTAACGACAGCAAAGAACGGTTCGGTCATATAGAATTTTATGAGGCTTCTTTGCGCGATAGAGAATCCCATAAAATGGCAATTTCTATGAACAGTATTCAGGAGCTTGATCCACGCAAAAAACAACTGCTCGGCGTCGGACCTTATTTTGCACATAATGCTGTAATTCCTCCGCTGCCGAATACACAGCCAGAGATGGTGCAGGATCTGGACATTAATCTTGTACAGCAAGTAACCGGTAATCTTGAAAGTCTTACAGAGTCTCTAACAACAGAACAAACAACAAATAAGGATAACGAACAGGATGCAGATGCCGCAACGGAGCAAGAAGTCACAGTTGAATCCGAGCAAGCACAATATCCCATCCCAGAACAAGATGAAACAATCGAGTACGACCAAAAGGAAGATGCTGCTGACGATCAGGATGAAACTCTCGAAGACGAAGAAGATGAAGCTATAGAAGAAGATATCTATGAAAATGAAGCCTATGATGAAAATGAGGAAGAGGATATCGACCAAGATGAAGACAATGAAACGAAGGAGGATGAGTAATGGCCTCATTTGATTTTGTAGTTGATACTACGCCGATGGCTGACTCCGTTTCAGACGTGTCCGGGCATGTAAGAAATACAACTGCAGCTGTTATCGCCATGGAAACTGCAGTAATAAAGAGTGAACAAATAGCTTCGGCAAACGTCTGTAAAAATGTTACCAGCGGATTTCATGTTTTGATACAGTCGCAAATAAGTCAGAAGGCGTCAGGTTATTTCAGCATAATGTCCAGCAAGATGATTCTTCTGATGGAATTCGCTAAAACCCTTGGTCAGACCCGCGACCGGATGAATAATGATTATCAACGTTTAAAGCGAGAATACACAAAGATATTTCATGGGCTCGACAAGGCGTTGGATAACAGAATTCGTCAGCTGGACAAAAGAGCTACTGAGCTTGGCGATGCAAGAAAATATATCGTTACAGGCCGCATAGTAAAAGACGCGCCTTCTGCCCTTTTTTATTCCAGAGACACACAAAACACAGCCCAGCTGATGTATTGCGCCCGAATAAAAACGAAAGCAGTAAAAGCGCTTGATAATATGGCGAATAATGTTTTCAGTACTCAATGCTATAAAAAACAGCTTGAATCGTTATTGAAGCCGACCACTGTTGCACACAATTCAGAACACTTCATTCCAGTCCTATTTACCGAAGAAAAAAATTTGGTGTCTGCCGGGAATACAGTAAACAACATCTTTATTTCTGAAGGCATCGGATATACATTCAAGCAAACAATTACCAACAATGTTATGCAGAATCTTGAGAGCTATAAAAATCTGTCAAAAGGCGATGCTGAAAAAACAGAAATTTCAAATGAGTTTATGAAACTGGTCTCCTCAGCAGGACTTGAAGAAAGAATTTCCAGTCAGATTGCTTCTTTGTTTAACGGAGGCAATTAATGAGTTATACAAGAAGCTATAGCCGTTCTGTAACAGTATCTGGGTCTAAAACTGCTTCGTATTCTTATCCAGCAAGCGAGCACGGTGGAAATGGATCCGTCACAATCCATTATACAGAAACGGTGCCCATCAATGTGAACATCACTTTAGATACTGATCCTTTTGACAGAAGCGTGGAAAATGCCGAAAATCATGTGGATCAGCTGACAGGCGCTGTTGTTGCAATGAATTCAGCTCAATGTGCTTCAATTCATCAATCAGGTAAAAAGATTTCTGATTCTATTGCCAATGGTTTTTTTAGATTGATAAATTCGGAATTAACAACACAGCTCTCGGAAAATAAAAGTCAGCTTGAATCACGTTTTTCATTGATTTTGGAGCTTGCCAAAGATATAACAAGCAAGCATACCAGAATGGCAGCAGACATGAACCGGTTAAAAAAGCACTATGCAGACGTTTTCAACGGACTCGATGAAGACTGCAAAAAACGCGTTCTTGCCATAGACAAACCTTCTTTTATCCTTTCTCGAGCGCGCAGCAAGCTGATCAATGAGCCGTATCTGAAATACGGTGCATTCTCACTACATGAAACGGCAGACACAACTTCGTTCAATAATCTTTCAACAATCGCGCGCCTGAGAAATCAGGTTTCAAAAGTAATTAACGTCATGACGTATTCCGCAATGAAAACACAACAATGCATGAAAAACATTGAAGCGTTTTCAAAAAATGTAAATGCCGGAAAGGATTGCGTTTTATTTCTACCGGTTGTATTCACTCAACAAAAAAACTTGTCTGAAGGTGACCAAAAGTTTTTTAGTTCAGAATGCAGCATACTCGATTCGGCTGCTGACATTGTAAAGCAGAATGTCAACGGCTTTGTTACAAGCGTTCATGCCGAAACCTGGAAAAACTTTGACGATTTCGAAGGAAAAATGATCGAGCAAAGCTTTTACTCCATTGCAGACAATGAACTCGAAACATCTTCATCCGCAGACAAGCAGAGAGTATATGATCAAATCATAGCAATGTGGAAATCAAACCCAATTAAAACATTATAAGGAGCTGACTAAAAATGAATACAATGAACGAAATCAGATTCGGCGATAATCTTGCTGTCCTCAAAGATAATATTGTAAAAACCAGTATTTTACCGCAGAAAAACACTGAGTTGACCAGAAACTTGAAACTGCAAGGCAATGTTGTTATCGAAGGAGGAGTTTTTTCAAACACTATTGATATTGAGAACGGACCGGCAGTATTTAAGGGCGCTGTATATACAAACAGAGAGCTGCACATTCTTAATACCTCCAAAGACACTGTCATTTTTGAAAAAGCAGTCGCCAGCGCAGATTCTGTAAATGCTTTACTTACTGCTGGACAAGCAGTTTTTGGAGCAGACATTAATGCTATGTCTGTAAAATTAAAGAACTGCTTCATAGCAGGCAGTATTTTTGCGGCTGAAGTGTATCTTGAAAACTGCGTTGTATTAGGGGGCGTCTTCGGTACTAAAAAAATTACTCTTCAAAATACGATTGCAGGCACTTTCAATTCACCTGAAGTGAATATGAGCGGAATAGATTATTTACTTTATCCATCGGCATTTTCCGTCGAGCCGATATCGCCTCTTCCTGGAACAGAGTTGTTTAATCTTGCACTTGCAGACTTGGGCGCACTTTACAAAGGCGTCACGCAGTCCGAAACATCAGGAAAAGTCAGAATGGATTTTCAGCATGATAGTCAACGAACTGTATTGACCGACCCGAATGATCAAAGCGGTATTGGGGGCAATATAATAATTAACAGTTACTCAATTGCGACTCGCGTGCTAGCTGCCGATATGCTGGATTTGGAAAAACTTGAAAACCACTTTTTAATTTCTGCAGGAAGTTTGGGGTCGCAGATTCTGAAGACCTATACACTTGCAAAGACAGACGGAACAAAATCAGATGAACTTTCTTTGATAAGCATTGCGAATTTCTTTTTCAAGATTCTTTCAGGAGAAATCGAAGTTCAAGAATTATCAAGCGCGGTTAAACTCAGTGATTTAAAACGCATGCTTGAATAACTCTTAACCAAGGGAAAAACCGGCTAGGGCTATCAATTATTACATAGCCTTAGCCGATTACTTTATTTTGCATCCAGCAAACCAGACCTGCATAATCGTCAAACCCACCATATAAATCGTAACCGTCAAATCTACCCCATAGATACATGTTTAAAAAATCATATGAACATATCTCGAAGGAGAACAACATATGGTTTTGAGAAAAGACAGAAGAATCTTCGTACAACTTGGTTTCACCGATATGCGAAAGCAGATTAATGGATTGTCAGCACTTATTCAGGCAGAACACGCTGCAGGTCCGTTCGAAGGCTCGTATTATATATTCTGCGGAAAAACAAGGAAGGTCCTGAAAATACTGTATTGGGACCGGACCGGTTTTTGTTTGTGGCTCAAGCGACTTGAAAGAGACAGCTTCCCCTGGCCGCAGGGAGAATCGGATCTAACCGAAATAACCAGAAACCAGATACGATTGTTACTGCGCGGTATCGATATCTGGAAAGCGCACAAAGAAGTGCACTGTTCCATCGCTGGATAATATTTTTCTTGCCAAGTCGAATTCCGGTATGATAAAATTCCGTATGCCGACAACCGTGGCGGAACTGGAAACAGAAATCAGGAATCTCAAGGCGCTGGTGGTAGCGCAAGAACATGAAATCCAGATCTGGAAAGAGAACTATTTCTTGATCCGCCAGAAGCTGTTCGGCAAGTCTTCTGAAAAGCAGCATCTCGAAAAAGATCCGCAGTACCTCCTGTTCGATGAAGCGGAAACCCACGCAGACGAGAAAGCGCCGTCAGTAGAAACCACAAAGGTTGCAGAACACCAGAGAAAGAAAGGCGGTCGCAGAAAGAAAGACATTCCGTTGCCGATCATCGAGAAAATACATGAGCTTGAGGAAACCGATCGCGTCTGTCCGTGCTGCAACAAGACTCGGCCGGTCATCGGCGAAGAACGATCGAGCGAGTACGACCTCGTACCTGCTCATTTTATAAAGATTGTACATGTCCGCCATAAATACGGTCCATGCACATGCGAAGAATTCGAGAAATCAGATACTGCTCCGATACTGTTGGCTCCGCCTCCGGCGAAGATCATTCCCGGAGGCGACTTTTCAAATCGTACAACAGCTTTTTTCATGACAGCAAAGTATACCGACGCCATTCCATTCTACCGGATGTCGAAAGTGCTGGAGCGATACGGACTGCTCGTCTCGCGCGCGACACTTTCGAATCAGGCGATATCCGTTGGCCGGGCAATCGGCCCCCTCATCGATCTCATGAACAGGGATTTGATGAACTCGCCAGTACTCCTGATGGACGAGACAACGGTACAGGTACTCGATGAACCCGACAAAGAAAACACTTCATTATCCTACATGTGGGTACAACGCGGCTTTCACGACGGGAAGCCGATACACCGGTTTGCATATCATCACTCGAGGTCGGGTGATTTTGCGGATGCCATGCTCTCGGGATTTAAGGGATACTTCCTCCAAACCGATGGGTATAAGGGCTATAACCGTTTTCACGATGCAAAACATCCATCGTATCGATCCGATCTTGTCCATGTTGGATGCTTCGCGCACATCAGACGCAAGTTCGTGGAGGCCTGGGAAGTTGCCGGGAAAACCGGAATTGCCCATGAAGCGATCAAGTTCATAGCGAATCTCTATGAAGTCGAACGGAGCTTGCGGAAGCAGCTTGACGAGAAAGCGATAGACGAATCAACTTTTCTATCCCGTCGGAAGCGAAAAGTCGAACCGTATCTGTCGGACTTGCGCATGTGGCTTCTACCTCATCGGCAATTTGTTTTTACGATCCCAAAGATTCTCAGATCATACTTTAAATCGGATAAGCGCCTGTTTGGCGAGGTATCCCGGCTGATATTCTCGTTGCTATCCGATTTTTTTTCCCTGGTAGCAGGTCGATCATTGCTATGTGCCTGTGTTGTCAGCTACCAGTCGTTTGGTGAATTCGCTCGATTCCATCCGCATTGGCATGTTCTAGTTCTGGAAGGTGGGTTCACCAAGTACGACCGCTTTGTATATTTGCCAATCGGAGCAGACGAGGGTATGCTCAAAGTCTGGCAAGCAGCCATTCTTTCGTTGTTTCTACGCAAAGAATTGATTGACCAAGCCCGCGTGGCAATGTTGAAGGACTGGAAGCATTCCGGTTTTAGCATCGAGAGCGATACCAGGTTATTCAGCAAGGCCGATCGAGAAGCCTTGGGGCAGTATGTTGTCCGAGGGGCTACCTGTGCAGAAAAAATCCAGTATGATCCAACTTCTGACACAGTAATCTGGTCAGCTGCCCCTAAAGGCTTCTACAAAGGAAAAACAGAGACCTTCAAAGGTTTTGAATTCGTCGACCAGCTTGTGGCCCATTTACCACCAAGGCGGATTCAATTGGTTCGCCGCTATGGCTTATACGCTGGAAAAGTACGCAAACAATGGCAAGATCGCCCCAATATTTATTGCTTGGCTCCGGAAAGTTGGCAAAAGGTTCACCCAAGCCAGTCCAAAATTGTCCATGCAAAAGCGCCAGAGAATGAGGAAGCGGTGCAAGTCCCTGATGCATGGTCTAAACTACGTAAACAAAGTTGGGCAAGGTTGTTACAAAAAGTCTACGAGGTCGATCCGTTTGTCTGCCCAAAATGCCAGGGGTCAATGTCGGTTGTAGCGATAATCGAGGATCCCAAGGAGCTCACCAAGATTATTAACTGGGCAAAGCAGCAGGACAGGGAGCAGAAAGTGACACTCTGCGCCCGTTCCCCTCCTGAACTAGCACTGGCGTCAGTATAATACCCAAAAATGAAGTTTATGCGGAACAAGATAACACCTCGAAATCGGTGCTTATACGGCTTCGTGGGGGAGTTATATCATTGATCTTTGTCACATTGGCGCGAATCATGGCTTGACAGCTGAAACAGACTGGAGTTATGCTTCTTGGAGTCGACATTGCCGGAAAATTCTGATTGGATTAGTTGTTCGGGGTGCGAAAACAGTCGTATTTCGGGGAAAAAACCGAATTTTGACCCAAAACCGCAAAAACCCCGAAATGACAGTTCCTATCAGTAAAATAGATAAAC
>Ga0208195_1004914_pt1 | contig 10250 bp, 6 predicted proteins | sample AD_UKC077_MetaG_FD_184441 | JGI IMG/M metagenome (GOLD analysis project Ga0208195, IMG submission 184441) | Active sludge microbial communities of municipal wastewater-treating anaerobic digesters from USA - AD_UKC077_MetaG (SPAdes) (version 2) | ecosystem: Engineered > Bioreactor > Anaerobic >...
TCTGCACAATGCCTTCGGTATCATATCCCGCGAAGGCGTTCAGCGCGCGTACGCGGTCGTGGCTGCCCAGCAGGTTCATCAGGCTGTAATAAAACGGCGGGGGATACACCTCGCGCTGGTGTAAAAGCAGCCGTGCCAGCGCGTACGCGTCCGTTTTCCCGGTGAAGAAATCGATCACCGCGCGGCGCAGCGGGTAGTTCATCACGCTGTCCAGCGTGTCCCCCAGGCAGTAGGAGCGCGGCTCCCCGTAGCTTACCTTGTTGCTTGCGTCCTCCCAAACCTCGCCGATCAGCGCGTTGCCCTCCCCGGCGGTTTTCACGGCGTAACGCATTTTCTGCAACAGCCGCACGGGAAGCTCGTCCGCCACGTCCAGCCGCCAGCCGCTTGTGCCTTGCCGCAACCAGTAGGGCAGCACGCCGTTTTGCTGGTTGAGCAGGAAAAACTGGTAATCCGGGTGGTCCTTCTCCACGGCGGGCAGCGTGTAAAAACCCCACCAGGCGTTATAATCGTTTGGAAACGTAAAAAACCGATACCAGCTTGCGTAGGGGGATTGCGGGCTCTGGTACGCGCCGACGCCCGGATACCTCCCGTAGCGGTTGAAATACAGGCTGTCCGCGCCGGTGTGGCTGAACACGCCGTCCAACACGATGCGGATGCCCATATCTCCGGCTTTTGAAGCCAGCGACATAAAATCACGCTGGCTGCCCAGCACCGGGTCCACCCGGTGGTAATCGCCCGTATCGTAGCGGTGGTTGGTGCGCGCGCGTACGATGGGGTTTATATAGAGAACCGTCACGCCCAAATCGCGCAGATAGGGCAGCTTCTCCGCAATGCCCCGGAGCGTGCCGCCGAAGAAATCCAGCGCGCGGTTATCGCCGTTTTCGGGATCTATGTCCAGCGCGGGAGGCTCGTTCCAGCGCGCGTGGAAGGAGGCGTCGGGATGCGCTTGGGCGATTTCCGCCCGCCGCGCCTCGGATACCGGCGCCGTGTCTTTGCAAAAACGGTCCGGGAACACCTGATAGAGCACGCCGTGCCGCAGGTACTCCGGCGTTTCGTAGGCCGGGTCGTACACGGTGATCTGGAAGGCGTGCATCGTATCGTGCACAATCTGCCCTTCGCCGCCCAGGCCGTCGTCCCGGTTGCCGTAGCGCACGTCGCCCCAGTGCGTATGGATGATGAAATCATACCAGAACAGCATCGGCGTTTGCGGCACGGTGATTTCCGCCTCGTACCGGCCGCCGCCCAGGGGCGTCATGGGCGTCAGCCGCTCGGTTCCGTCCCAGGTGCGCAGGGTAACGGCAAACGGATCGTCGCTGAAAAAGCGCAGCGTAACCACGCTTGCGCAGGGCACGGCCCCGATCGGGCTACGGTCGCCGGGGGAATGGGAATCGTGGCGGAGCATCCAAGCCCTCCTTGCCGAACAACTGCCCTCATCATAACGTTTTTGCGACGTTTGATCAACTATGCCGCGCAAACAATCAGAGATCGCGCTTCAGCAGCAGCATGGCAAACGTCGATTCGATTTCCGTCCAGTTCTTCTTGCGCCGGTTCTCCCCGCAGGACAAATGGCTTCCCATCACCGCGTAGCCCTGCTTTTCGGAAAACCATTTGGCGGGAAACGCGTAGCGGCCCGGCGCGGTTTGATAGGCTTCCAAACAGGTAAGCACGTCCTGAAACCACCGGGTTTCCCGTACGGCGGGGTAACGTGCGGCATACTGCGCGTGGAACAGCAGCTACAGGCGACTGTCTCCAGCTTTGACCATACACTGGGCACCGTGGTGACCATCGATGAGAAGAAGAGCAGCTGGGATCTGCGCAATGCTATCAACGACGGTAAGCGCATCATCGTTTCTACCCTGCAGAAGTTCCCGGTCATTTATGACCAAATCAATGAAACAGCCGGTAAGCGTTTTGCCATCATCGTGGACGAGGCACATTCCAGCCAGACAGGCAAAAGCGCTCTGAAGATGAAGGAAGCCCTCGCTGACATGCGGGATGCTCTGGAAGAGTACGCCGAAATCGAAGAGCAGGCACAGGAGGAGATTGAAAACAAAGATATCCTTGTGCAAGAAATGCTGTCTCAGGGACGGCACAAGAACCTGTCTTTCTTCGCCTTCACCGCAACGCCCAAGGGCAAGACACTGGAAATCTTCGGTGAGCCATATCCTGATGGTTCCTTCCACCCCTTCCACATCTACTCCATGAAGCAAGCCATTGAGGAAGGCTTCATTCTGGATGTACTGGCAAACTACGTAACTTATAAAATGTGCTACCAGATTGCCAGCAATACACCGGAAAACCCGGACGTGCCCACTTCGAAAGCCATTAAGACCATCAAGCGGTATGAGGAACTGCATCCACATAATCTGGAGCAGAAGGCCGCAATTATCGTCGAAACCTTCCGCGATATCACTAAGAAGAAAATTGGCGGCAAGGGCAAGATGATGGTGGTCACTGCTTCCCGCTTGGCGGCAGTCCGGTACTACCACACCATTAAGAAGTATCTGCGCGACAACAATTATGATGACGTCGAAATCATGATCGCTTTCAGCGGGTCGCTGAAAGACCCGGACGATCCCAACAGCCCAGAGTACACCGAGAGCAGCATGAATGTCGACAGCAACGGTCATCCCGTGCGTGAGAGCCAGACCAAGGCTGTGTTCCACGAAGAGGGCGATGTGCTGATCGTGGCCGAGAAGTATCAGACCGGCTTTGATGAGCCGCTACTGCATACTATGATCGTGGATAAGGAACTGCGCGATGTGAAAGCCGTGCAGACTTTGAGTCGCCTGAACCGTACCTGTCCCGGCAAAGAAGATACCTACGTGCTGGACTTTGTCAATCCGGTCGAGCGCATCCGGGAGGCATTCCAGCAATTCTATCGTGAGACCAGTCTGGAGGAAGAAATCAATTTTGATCTGATCTACACGACACAGCGCATCCTTCATGAGTATGGCATTTACACCGAGGAGGATATCGAAAAGGTAACCAGCATCTACATCGACGAAGACGTTAGAGCATCCAACTCCACACAGTCCAAAATCTCTAATGCTCTGCTGCCCGTAGCTGAAAGGTATAATCAGCTGAATCAGGATCAGCGGTACCAGTTCCGTCGCGAGGTGCGCAATCTGGTGAAGTGGTATAACTACATCAGCCAGATCACCCGGATGTTCGATAAGGCTCTACATAAGGAATACATTTTCTGTTCCTATCTGGCCAAACTGCTACCGGGCGATCCCACCATTGATTTCAAGCTGGACAATCGAGTCAAGCTGGAGTACTACCAGCTTTCCCAGACCTTCCATGGCGCGATTGAATTGGAAGATGAGTCCGGATCTTGGAAGCCCACCAATCCCAAAAAGGCCGGAGCCAAGAAAGAAAAGCTCAGCCCGTTGGATGAAATCATCCAGAAAATCAACGAGGAATTCATGGGCGAGTTCACCGATGCCGACCGCGTTATCGTTGAAGACTTGTATAACCGTATGAGGAAAGATGAAGACGTACAGAAGGCGGCGCAGACAGATGATCAGCAGGTGTACCACCGCAGCGTCTTCCCAGACATCTTCGATGAGACCGCAATGGAAGCATACGCTCAGAATCAGGAAGCCTACATCCAGTTGTTCCAAGATGCTAAGAAGTATCACGCCGTGCAGGCCGCGCTGGCAGATAGGCTTTATCGTGAGCTCCACGGCACACAAAATACATAACAAAGGAGGGATGCTCTGATGGTGATAAAGCAGAATACAGAGATGATGCTGTTCAGGTACAACAACTATAAAGGTTATTCTTTCATCAAAGAGCATCTCTCCGTTTATGAGAAACATGGCTATGTACTGCTGGGGATTTTTATGCCCTTTGGGGCTGTAAAGGGAGGACAATCACATGAAAATAATCAATATTGGAATTCTTGCCCATGTAGACGCTGGAAAGACGACCTTGACGGAGAGCCTGCTATATGCCAGCGGAGCCATTTCAGAACCGGGGAGCGTCGAAAAAGGGACAACGAGGACGGACACCATGTTTTTGGAGCGGCAGCGTGGGATTACCATTCAAGCGGCAGTCACTTCCTTCCAGTGGCACAGATGTAAAGTTAACATTGTGGATACGCCCGGCCACATGGATTTTTTGGCGGAGGTGTACCGCTCTTTGGCTGTTTTAGATGGGGCCATCTTGGTGATCTCCGCTAAAGATGGCGTGCAGGCCCAGACCCGTATTCTGTTCCATGCCCTGCGGAAAATGAACATTCCCACCGTTATCTTTATCAACAAGATCGACCAGGCTGGCGTTGATTTGCAGAGCGTGGTTCAGTCTGTTCGGGATAAGCTCTCCGCCGATATTATCATCAAGCAGACGGTGTCGCTGTCCCCGGAAATAGTCCTGGAGGAAAATACCGACATAGAAGCATGGGATGCGGTCATCGAAAATAACGATGAATTATTGGAAAAGTATATCGCAGGAGAACCAATCAGCCGGGAAAAACTTGCGCGGGAGGAACAGCAGCGGGTTCAAGACGCCTCCCTGTTCCCAGTCTATCATGGCAGCGCCAAAAATGGCCTTGGCATTCAACCGTTGATGGATGCGGTGACAGGGCTGTTCCAACCGATTGGGGAACAGGGGGGCGCCGCCCTATGCGGCAGCGTTTTCAAGGTTGAGTACACCGATTGCGGCCAGCGGCGTGTCTATCTACGGTTATACAGCGGAACGCTGCGCCTGCGGGATACGGTGGCCCTGGCCGGGAGAGAAAAGCTGAAAATCACAGAGATGCGTATTCCATCCAAAGGGGAAATTGTTCGGACAGACACCGCTTATCAGGGTGAAATTGTTATCCTTCCCAGCGACAGCGTGAGGTTAAACGATGTATTAGGGGACCAAACCCGGCTCCCTCGTAAAAGGTGGCGCGAGGACCCCCTCCCCATGCTGCGGACGACGATTGCGCCGAAAACGGCAGCGCAAAGAGAACGGCTGCTGGACGCTCTTACGCAACTTGCGGATACTGACCCGCTTTTGCGTTGCGAAGTGGATTCCATCACCCATGAGATCATTCTTTCTTTTTTGGGCCGGGTGCAGTTGGAGGTTGTTTCCGCTTTGCTGTCGGAAAAATACAAGCTTGAAACAGTGGTAAAGGAACCCTCCGTCATTTATATGGAGCGGCCGCTCAAAGCAGCCAGCCACACCATCCATATCGAGGTGCCGCCCAACCCGTTTTGGGCATCCATAGGACTGTCTGTTACACCACTCTCGCTTGGCTCCGGTGTACAATACGAGAGCCGGGTTTCGCTGGGATACTTGAACCAGAGTTTTCAAAACGCTGTCAGGGATGGTATCCGTTACGGGCTGGAGCAGGGCTTGTTCGGCTGGAACGTAACGGACTGTAAGATTTGCTTTGAATACGGGCTTTATTACAGTCCGGTCAGCACGCCGGCGGACTTCCGCTCATTGGCCCCGATTGTATTGGAACAGGCATTGAAGGAATCGGGGACGCAGCTGCTGGAACCTTATCTCTCCTTCATCCTCTATGCGCCCCAGGAATACCTTTCCAGGGCTTATCATGATGCACCGAAATACTGTGCCACCATCGAAACGGCCCAGGTAAAAAAGGATGAAGTTGTCTTTACTGGCGAGATTCCCGCCCGCTGTATACAGGCATACCGTACTGATCTGGCCTTTTACACCAACGGGCGGAGCGTATGCCTTACAGAGCTGAAAGGATATCAGGCCGCTGTCGGTCAGCCGGTCATCCAGCCCCGCCGTCCAAACAGCCGCCTGGACAAGGTGCGCCATATGTTTCAGAAGGTAATGTAAAGATACATAATCGTCAAGACGGCAACAATCAGAAGTTATGGAGGGTAACAATGGAATATAGTAAGGAAGATTTAATGGAAGCAAAAAAGCAAATTTGGGGAGTGGGAGAGAACATGGGAACAGAGGAAAGTAAAAAAATCTGGGAGGAGAACGCACAATTTTGGGATAATGCAATGGGTGACGAATCTAATGAATTTCACAGAGAGGTAGTGCGTCCCAAAGTAACGGAACTTCTATCTCCTAATCCTGCGGATTACATTTTGGATATTGCGTGTGGCAATGGAAATTATTCTTCGTATCTTGCACAAAGAGGCGCTTCGGTTGTCGCTTTTGATTACAGCAAAAAAATGATAGAATTGGCTAAAAGACGGCAATCACAATATGCAAAACAAATTGAATTTTGTGTGGCGGATGCGACCGATAGAAAAAGTATATTAGAATTAAAAAGAAATCGAGCCTTTATCGACATTTCTGACAAGCCACCCATTGAATATGTTGGTGTCTATCGGGCCAAACTGGGAGAAGAAGAATATCGTCGCACCTGCACAGAGAATGCTCTGCCGGAAAATTTCGAATCGCTTGATTATCCCGATTTCCTTATCGAACGCCGAAAGCTGATGGCGAGAATCATCCGTCAGGGATATGAAAGGCTTTGTCTATAATGCAAACATAGCGCCCACCATCATCGGTGAGCGCTGTTTTCATATGGTGCGCAGGTAAGTGCGCAACAAAGTGTGCAGCAAGGTGTGCAGGAAACCTGATGGGTGGCCATGAAAGTGGTCAAGCAGGTGGCCAAGTAAGCGGTCAAGAAACTCAATCCTTCCTGTACCATTCCGTCTCATACCCGTCTGCCCGCAACACGGCCCCCGGAAGCCACGGTGGTATCCGGCCCATTTGTTCACAGACAGCCCGCAGGTCGACGCCTGCGCTGCCCTCGATGATCAGTTCGTCGTGGATATGCCCACAGATGAAGCAATGCGACAGCGTCCGCATGGCGTAACACAGGATGTCCCTGCTGATTGCCTGCACAATGTTTTCCACGAATTTCGGGCCGTAGCTTTCGATCCGCTCCCATTTTTTCGTCGCGCCCACGCCTTCGTAGGTGACGGATTCGCCGCCAAATTTGTTCTCGACGATCTTCGGTTTCACATAGGCCAGACGCCTGCCGGATGGAAGCTGAATGAACAGCATGGCGCTCTGGTAGATAAACCGAATGCCATGTGTTTCTGTAGCCGTCCGTCCTCGGATCGCGGTCTTCACGGCATCATCCACATCCCACCAGAAGGCGACGATGTTCGGATTGGATTGCCGCCATGCGGAAACCAGCGGCTGGAGCTCTTCCTCTTTCAGACCCATGTCCAAAGCGCCCATCGCTTTCAGAGCGCCGACACTGCCGCCATAGCCGAGTGCCAATTCGGCGATTTTGCCCTTCTGGCGGAGATGGCCGTTCACGCCATGCTTCTCAACGGGCACACCAAACATCGCGGATGCCGACGCGCAATAAATGTCGCCGTTGTTGCGGAAGACCTCTGTTCTCCACGCCTCCCCGGCCAGGTGGGCGATCACCCTTGCTTCGATGGCACTGAAGTCGCTGACGATAAACTTGTATCCGGGTTTCGGCACGAATGCCGTCCGGATCAGCTGACTGAGGGTGTCAGGCACATCCTCATATAGCAGACGAAGCATTTCATAGTCCCCGGCTTTCACCAGGCTGCGGGCGGAGGCCAGATCCGGGATGTGGTTCTGCGGCAAATTTTGCAACTGGATCAGCCTGCCAGCCCAGCGCCCGGAGCGGTTGGCACCATAGAACTGGAACATGCCTCGGCACCGACCGTCAGCGCAGACACAGTTCTCCATGGCGATGTATTTTTTCACACTCGACCGGGCAAGCTGCTGACGGAGTTCCAGCGCCTGGGCCAGTTCCGACGGTGCGGTCTTCAGCAGTTCCTTCACGGCTTTCTTGTCCAGGGAATTCACCTCCATCCCATGATCCGCCAGCCACTGCTTCATCTGAGCCACAGAATTCGGGTTCTCCAACTGTGTCAGCTTCTGCATTTCAGCGGAAAGCTCATCGCGGGATTGGGCATCCAACTGGATGGCCTGCTCGACCATCTGCCGATCCAGGCCGATGCCTCTGTCGTTGATCTGCTCGGACAGGTGATATTCCTCCCAGACGGAATCCGGCACAGGGAACTTGGCCAGCACCTTCTGGATGGACATCTCCACCTCCACATCGCGCTTGTTGTACGCCTTGAAGGTGGCCCACTTGTCTGGCGCATGCTGCGGGCGGTTCCAGAGCCTGCCGCCGTTGACCTTCGTCGGCTTGCAGGGCACGGAGAAGTATTTGATCAGCGCCTTGCCCTCTGTCATCTTCTGATCCTGCAGCTTCAGCACTGCGCCGACGCCCTCCAGCGACAGCGGCAGGCCAATGTATGCCGACCAGATCAGGGAGCATTTCCACGATGCCGGGTTCAGATAATTGGCAACGCTGTCTTCCGGTATGCTATAGCTGCAGAACAGATCAGGCCGGTTCTTCCGCAGCCACGCCGACAGACAAATCCGCTCAAACGCCGCATTGAACGCCCACTTCGTCACGGACTCATCCACGATGGCCCGCAGCACTTCTTCCGGGATCTGCTCCCCGCGGGCCACATCGATGACGGACACCTCGCCGCCGTTGACAGAGTAACCGAACAGCAGGATGTCAAACTCCGGGTCTTCCGTATATCTGTACACACCGCTCTTGGAAAGATCGGTGCCTGATTTCGTTTCCAGGTCAATGGAGAGATATTCGATCATATGTCCTCCTGAAAAAAGGCGGCACCAGTCCTGCCGATGCCGCCTTGTCGTTACGCCTGCTCGATGATCTTGTCCAGTGCCTTCTGCTTATCCCTGTGGCGTTTCACCATTCTGACGATGCCGCGCACGGCGCTATAGATGTTATAGATGAACGCAACAGCGATCAGGATAACGAGGGCCTCAAAGGCGAAGGTCACCAGGAACATTTTCATAGATTCATATGTGATCATTGTCATCATTCCTTTCATGCCGGGCAGCGGAGCTCATCACTCTGCCGCCCGGCTTTTTTTGTCTCAGGACAGGAAGTCCTCATCGTCGTCGGTGGCGAAATCGTCCTCAGCGCGGCTGCGGCTTCCCATGGGCTCGCCGTCCCGGATCTTCTGCAGGTTGTTCAGCCCGCAGGCGATACCCTTGTTGCCATTGCTGTTGAAGGCGTACAGGTTGATGCTGGCTCGGCCATAGACGCCGGAGTACACCTCGGAGCGATCCAGGATGGGATTGCAGTCCGCATCCACGATTCCCGGAGCGGTGCTGCTGTTGGCGTTGATGAACATGCACCCGGCATAGGCAGGATCGCCCTTGCGCTCCTTGTCGCCGTCGCGGAGGGGCAGCTTCAGGCTCTCCAGGTCGGGGACAAACTTGCTGTTGCCGCGCAGCTTGCTCTGGCCTTCCTCATACGCGGCCTTGATGGCCCGGTTGATCTTCTCGATGGTGGCCGTGTCGGTCTTCGGGATGATCAGGGAGACGGAGAACTTGGGGGTGGAACCGTTGATGGACTTGGCTTCCCAGACGTTCGCATAAGACCAGCGGGTGTTGGGGCCAGTGATAACCTTGGTGGGATTGACAAACTTACTCATGATCTTTTTCCTCCATAAAATCGTTTTTCGCAGTGTTCATGGCCGGACGCTTGTCCGACTCTGGTACTAAGGTTGGCTTTCCCGGCGGCTTAAATGTCAGCCCGCCCAGGATGTCGTCGAATCGTTTCTTGCCCAGAAGCGCCTTCATGGCAGTGAGGCCAAGCAGCTTCCGTTCATAGGGGTCTTCACCAGCCGCTGTGACTGCGGCGGCTACAGCTTCCTCATTGGTGTACCTGGTGACTGAGCGTCCCTCCACCACTTTGAAGCCTGGGTAGTGTGTGCCTGAGACCGCCTGCTGCAGCGCGTATTCCTTAACGTCGCCGCCCCATGCGATCAGTTCATCGATCCGGGGCAGGATGACGGCGATCTCGTCGTCAGTGAGTTCGGAAGGAACCTCGAAGTCATACCGGGCCATCTCCAGGTTGTACTCTGTCCGTTTCCGGCAGGTGGCCTTTGCGGTACAGAACTGGCAGTGGTCTCCGGCTTTGAACTCACCCTCGCCGTTGAAGGCCAGCTTTGCTGTTGGAGCCAGAACGTTCTCAGCCCAGCCGAGCAGGTCAGCCTTGCTCATTTCAAAGGTGGAGATGTTCTCACGCCGGGGCTGGAAGATCGTCATCCGCACGGTGCTGACATCGTAGATGCCGTCGAAAGCCTCCAGCAGGCCCAGCGCGTAACACATGGTCTGCGGATTCTGTGTCGCGTCCACCATGATGCCTACGCCGTATTTCAGATCAATCACGTGGAGCACATCGTCGGCCACAATACAGGCGTCCCCGGTACCGAACCCTTCCG
>Ga0208195_1004919_pt1 | contig 10242 bp, 15 predicted proteins | sample AD_UKC077_MetaG_FD_184441 | JGI IMG/M metagenome (GOLD analysis project Ga0208195, IMG submission 184441) | Active sludge microbial communities of municipal wastewater-treating anaerobic digesters from USA - AD_UKC077_MetaG (SPAdes) (version 2) | ecosystem: Engineered > Bioreactor > Anaerobic >...
ACCAGGGAAAGGATGTGGTCGAGGTTTGTCATGGTGGGTACCTCCTTAGTGAAGGGTGATGGTCAGGTAGCCGGTGCCGTCCTGCCAGAAGCGGAATTCCGTCTTCCCGGTCTTCCTGCTCTCACGCTTGGCCTTGGCGGTCATGCTGGCTACAAAAGCTTTTCCGAAGTACCACTCGGTCAGGCTCTTGGTGGTGGCTGCGTGGTTTGTCTTGTAGGTGGTCATGTGCTTGTCCTCCCCGGTAGGTGTTCTGTGCCTTTCGGCATGTGTATATATCACTCTACTCAGGGAAAATAGCAAGTTATTTATTCCGAGAATCCGGAGAAATATGTGACAATCATCACAGCCTTGATTTGTCTACATTACACCCGGAAGGTCAGCCCTCCCAAGGACCATCGCCGTTCTGCGGACCGGTAATCGCGGTCCACTGTGTCAGTGGAAGACGCTCCATGATTCCTGCGTCCTCCAGTGCTTCCCGCATACCGTCTTCATCACAGATCATGATGGTTGCCCGACGGCTCAAAGCATGACGGAAAGTCGCACTGTCCATCAGGCATCCACACCTGGGACACCTGGCGTTCTCCTTCGGCTGGTGTTTTCCGTACCAGTCCAGAGTGACTTTTGCTTCCGCTTCCGTGCTGACCTTATGACAGCGATCCGCGCCGTATGCGATAGAGAGTGAGCTTCCTGTATCCCATGCAGCCATAATGTTCCCAGCATCATCAACGCCATTGCAGGTTGCCTGTGTCCCAATGGGGATCTTCATATACAGGTCATTCATTTCATCCAGAACGATGCGGCATCCAGCCGGGTATTCCTGTCTCATCCGCTCAATGGTTTCTCTACTCAGGAAATTCATACCGTCGCCTCCTTTGCCGCCAGCTCCAGCTGATAGGGATTGAAGCCAAAGCGTCGGTAGCCTTCAGCCAGTGTGTCCAGGTACCCCCTGTACGGCATCCGGATCTCGTGTCCCTCTGTCATCAGGTAAACCATCGCCGTGATCTCCTGCGGGTTCTTCCCGCCCAGATCTGTCATGGTAACGATTATGTCCTGCTTGTAGTAGTAGGACGGATAGCCTTCATAGCGGTCCAGGTTTCGCTCATCCCGCTGGGAAATCTCCCAGATCAGAACCGGCACCACCCGGCCCTCGCAGGGCTCAATCGTCGCGTGTGTCCGGAAGACCAGCTTCCAGTCCTTTAGCGCCGCCATACCTGCGACCTTCGCGTCTGGGCAGCGTTGCGCCATCTGTTCGACGGACAGGTTGCTGCCGTAGGCTATGTAATACTTCTTTCTCATGTTCTTCTCCGCTCCTTTTCGTATGTTCTGATCCAGGCGTTCGCCTGCTTATATCCGATGCTGTTTTCCAGCGCCGCATACAGTGGGTCCTTATCAAAACCCCAGCGGTCATATCCATCATCCAGCAGCCGGAAGTAATCTGTTCCCGGTTCCCCAAGGGATCGGTACTCATGCATGATGTAAGCTATGCAGGTTCTGCGCTTTTTCAGCCTACGGCCGCTCAGGTTCCATACCGGCAGGAAGAACTCCCGCTTGTAGTAATACTTGGGATAGCCCTCGAACCGGTCGAGCCTCGCCTCATCCGCAGCGGTCATCCGGTATATCACTACCGGCACACTGCTGTTGGCGTCCTGCTCGACGGTGGCATACGCGCCGGTCATGCTCTGCTTGAACAGCATCCGGTAGCCGAGGATCATGGAAGTGCCGAAAACCTCCGCTCCAGGGCAGCGCTGCCGCATCCTGGTCTCGTTCAGGTTGCTTCCATAAGCGATGCAGAAGACTTCCTCATCCTCCGGCCGCACCAGCGTGAACCGCTTCAGATAATCAGCCAACCGGATCACCGCCCTTGCACTCGATCCGCTCGATCCGCTTTTCGTCTGCATCGCCGTCCGCCTCTCCGATCACATGGAACTCCACTCCCTGGAAAGTCTCCGCGTCCAGAATGTACTCCGCGTTCTTCCAGGCATCGGATGCCCGCTTGTGCGCTTCCTGTTCAGATGCCGCTTCCACAAGCACGGTCTTCTGCAGCGTCTCCGTGATCAGGACTTTGTACTGTTTCTTCATGGCCTGTCGCCTCCTTTCACTGCCTGAAGCCGGGTTTCCCCGGCCAGGCTTGTTTTCTTCTCCTTAGCAGGCCGCCTGTCTCCAGGCCGCGTTGCCATCCATGTTCCGAAGGAGGATCTCCCTTGCGGTCTCAAACTCGTCGCCGATGAAGCCGAGCCGTAGCATCCAGCACCGGAAGGCGTATTTTTCGTTTTCGGTCTGCTGGGGCTTGGGGCTGGCGTAGGCGATCTCCTTGGCCAGTTCGCTCATCGCCAGGCAAAGCTGGATGTAAGCCTTCATCTCGCCTGCGTGGATGCCGCCGCGCTTGCCGTCATGCGGGTCGGAAAACTGGAAGAGCCGGAATTCGACCGTCCCTTTTGTGAAGCTTGCGTGGAGGTTGAGCATGTGGTACCGGCTGTCATTGTAGTGCTGGTTCCTGCCGTAGCTGGCGTGGTTGCCTTCGTACCAGCAATCCGCGAGGCGCTGCATGGTCTGGGGCTTCTGCCGGTTGATCCTGGCCAGGAAGTCGGGGTTGACCACCTTGCAGTAGTGTCCGGTGCGGCCTTCATCGATCCGGATCGCCCGGCCGATCTGTGTCTCATGTGCGGCCATGATGTTCACCAGGTTGCGCAGTGTCTTGGCGTTGTGGTCCCGGCCGTCGAGACCCTTGAGGCCGATGTGAATGTGCACCCCGCAGCCTCTGCTCGGGCTGCTCTTCATCCCCGCGTGCCGCAGCTGCCGGAGGAGTTCCTGGAAGGTGTCCATGTCCGCGTAGGTCAGGATCGGGGTGACCAGTTCGCACTTCTCGTCGTCCGGCCCCTGGATGCTCACGTCCCGCTGGAATTTCCATTCCCGTTCCTGGGCGTCCCAGGCGCTCCAGGTCATGTAGCCGTTCCGGCTTGCTGTGTATTCGTAGCGTCCGGTTCCGAAAAAGTCGGCGGCAACCTTGGCTGCCTTCTGGCGGGTGATGTTGTTTCCCTCGACCTCTACTCCGAAGGTCTGGGCTTTCAGGTTTTCAATCTGGCGGGCGGTTTTCTCTGTCATGGTCGTTATCTCCTTTCGGCTTGCGCCTGTGTGTTTTCCTTTGCCTTTGGCATGTGTATATATCACTCTGAAAGGCATAAATAGCAAGTCAATTCTGAGATAATTATCAGACAAATATCCGGCCTGTTTTCGCGCCAGAAATTGGTACATTTACACCGCATCCGCAGGCCTTTCTTCCGCCTGTACAGCGGCTTTTGCAGCCCTCAGCTCATCCCGTTTTTCCTTCTGACGTGCCTTCCATCTGGCCTCCTCATCCTCAGTCCTGAATGCCGCGTGTCCGGAGAGGTTTGCCATCAGGATTTTGCGGCTGGCCTTGTACTCATCACCGTTCATTCCGATGCGCAGGAGCCAGATTCGGAAGGCGTACTTTTCGTTGTCATCATTGACCACCTTCGCCTGAATCCGCTTCTGCTCCAGAGCGTGCTTGTTCATCAGGCAGGCAATCTGCTGGAATGCGGTGTTCTTCTCAGAATCATCTGTCAGGGGAAAGCCTGTGAAGCTCACGTTTCCGTCAGCAAAAGACAGTCCAGTCAGCCCGCCATGGTCGTCTACCAATGCGATAAAAGCCTCTGTAGTTATCACTGTCCCGGCTTCGTCGAGCGCTGTGATCAAATCCTTATCCGCCCCGAAACAGCCGCCCGTCGCCTTGGAAAGTAGCGGTCCCCGGCTGTAGATCAGGTTGACCAGCCTGCGAAGCGAATCCGCCGTGTGCCGCGTCATCGGCAGGCTGATCGTCAGGCTATTCTGCTCTGCCGCCGCTGTCGACATCGTTTCTCCCACACTGTCCTCTGCCCTAATCAGCCCTTCGGAAAGCAGCGTCTGGATGAGCGCCTCATCCGCTTCCGTGTCCTCAACCACCAGGTCACCGTTGCGCTCTACTGTATACACCCCGATCTCATATGCGCATCTGGGCATGTAGGTGTAACGCGGCTGCTGACCGCTGAGCTCTCCGATCCGCTTTACCAGGGTCTTCTTGTCTTCGACATTCAATCCAAATCTCATCATGTTCCCTTCCTTTCTGGAGCAATGCTCCACAAGTGATGTTGCCTACCGGTACTCTCCGGCGGTATGGTATACATCACTCTGAAAGGCATAAATAGCAAGTCAATTCTGCGAGATATTCTGATAAAAACTCAAATTCGACATAGTACACAATCACCGATGCCCGGACCGTTTTTTCTTCTCCTGCTCCTGCGCCCAACGTCTGAGATACTCCTCCTGATCCCGGTCGTCGTATTCCTGCTGCTGATCGTCAGATGCGCCAATGATGACGGCAATCCCAAGCAGGAAAGCGATCACACCGATTACAACCAGACCAATAACTACAACAACACCCATCGCTCCCTCCTTGAAGAAATGAAGAGGCCAGCATCAGCCAGCCTCTCCAGTTTCCGTATCATTCTTCTTCCTGCGGTTCAAACGTCGCTACCTCATCAAAGCGCAGCTTCTGTCCGTCACGAATCACATACACATCATCGTACCTGCCGCCTGCCCACTCGATATACCTTTTCACAATGCAATCGATAAACTTCGGATCAAGCTCAATGCCTCTACAGACACGATCTGTCTCGCAGCAGGCGATCAACGTGGAACCGCTGCCCAGGAACGGATCCAGTACGATCCCATTGGTCATGGTGCTGTTTTTGATTGGATAGCTCATCAGCTGTACCGGTTTCATTGTCGGGTGGTCCTTGCTGGATCTGGGTTTGTCGTATTCCCACACGGTCGTCTGCTTCCGGTCTCCGTACCACTGGTGTTTTCCCTTCTGCTTCCATCCGAACAGGCAGGGTTCATGCCGCCATTGATACGGGCTTCGGCCGAGTACCAGTGCGTTCTTAACCCAGATACAGCAGCCGGACAGATAAAAGCCCGCGTCCCGGAAAGCCGTGCGGAAGTTGATGCCCTCGGTATCCGCATGCCACACATAGATACTGCCGTCATCAGCCAGATTGGCATGCATGCAGCGATAGGCAGACAGCAGGAAGTTATAGAACTCCTGATCGCCCATGTTGTCGTTCATGATCTTTCCGGCTGTCTCCTCAACGTCCACGTTATATGGCGGGTCCGTCAGAACGAGGTTGGCAAGCTGCCCGTCCATGAGCCTGGTATAGATTTCCTCCCCGGTGCTGTCACCGCAGATGACCCTGTGTTTTCCCAGGCACCACAGATCGCCGAGCTGTGAGAAGCACGGCTGCTGCAGTTCCTTATCAACATCAAAGTTGTCTTCCTTGACCTTCTTATCGTAAATGTTGGAAAAGAGCTGCTCCACTTCCGGCGCTTCAAAGCCGGTATAATCCAGATCGTAGTCCGCTTCCTTCAGATCCGTCAGCAGGTCGGCCAGCATCTGCTCATCCCACTCGCCGGTGATCTTGTTCAGGGCAATGTTCAGCGCCTTCTCACGGGTTTTGTCCACATCAACCACCGCGCAGGGCACTTCGGTGTATCCCAGTTCAATCGCCACGTTGAGCCGCTGATGCCCGCCGATGATCGTCATGTCGCTGTTGACTACCAGCGGATCGGCAAAGCCGAACTCCTCAATGGAATCCTTGATCTTCTTATACTCCTTGTCTCCCGGCTTCAGTTTCTTACGCGGGTTATACTCTGCCGGTTTGAGTACGGAAATCGGCAGCACTTTCAATTCCGCTGTTTTCTTCATGTCGTACCTCCAAAAAATCTCATGATCTCGCAGAAAGGAACGAAGAGCTCACCCAGGTGAAATCCCAGTTCAAGCTCTCCACTCGTTTCCATATATTCTTCTGTCAGACTGCACCACTCTGACGAATCTCCGTTAATGCTAGCCAGCACCTTCTCCTCGCCGTAATCAATCTTATGAACGAGAACGGCTCCTGTATTGCAGATCGGATACACACCGATCACCGATGCAAGATCTATCATCCCCATTGGCTTTCTCCTCTCAGATGGATAATTCGCTGATTCCGGCTTCCCCGGAATGCAAGCCCAGCATCTTTCTCCGCCTCAATATAAGGACCGTCAACAACCACATCCGCGTATGACAGAAGCGGCGATGTCCCGACCTTCCCCAGAAGGTATCCGGTATAAAGCCAGACGTCCTTTTCCGGCAATTCTTCTTTTACTCTGCGGAGGAATGGAAGGAGTGCTTTCTGGTTTTCCGGCTCCATCGGGTCACCGCCGAGAATGGAAAGGCCCTGTATCCACGAGGGACGCAGAGCCGTAATGATCTCGTCTTCCGTTGCTTTGGTGAAGGGCTCGCCATAGTCAAAATCCCATGTCTCCGGCTGGAAGCATCCAGGGCAATGATTCCGACACCCGGAAACGAACAGGGATACGCGGACGCCCGGTCCGTTAGCGATGTCCGTCTTCTTGATCCCACAGTAGTTCATAGATGCAGGACCCTCTCTGCGATTTCCTGTGTCCTGCCCTGGTTGAAGAAGTTGGTGCCCAGATATCCACACACACGGCGGCAAACGTTCATCCGGTGCTCATCCCGATTGCCGCAGTTCGGGCACTCCCACAGGAGCTTTCCGTCTTCCTCGATGATTTTGATCTCGCCGTCGTAACCGCAGACCTGACAGTAGTCGCTCTTGGTATTCAACTCTGCGTACATGATGTTGTCGTAGATGAACCGCATCACCGCCAGCACTGCAGGAATGTTGTTCTGCATGTTTGGAACTTCAACATAGCTTATCGCGCCGCCCGGAGAAAGCGCCTGAAACTCTGCCTCAAAGGCGAGCTTAGAGAACGCGTCGATCTCTTCAGTCACGTGGACATGATAGCTGTTGGTGATATAGTTCTTATCCGTTACATGCGGGATAATGCCAAATCGGCGCTGCAAGCACTTGGCAAACTTATACGTGCTGCTTTCCATCGGTGTGCCATAAAGGGAATAGCTGATGTTCTCTGCTTCCCGCCACTGCGCCGTTTTCCTGTTCAGGAACTTCATGATCTCGATTCCGAAGTCATGCCCGGCAGGGTCAGTATGACTGCATCCCTTCATCCTGTAGACACACTCGCAAAGGCCAGCGTATCCAAGACTGATCGTGCTGTAGTTGTCGTACAGAAGCCGGTCGATCTTCTCACCCTTCTGCAGGCGATTAATCGCGCCGTGCTGCCAGAGAATCGGAGCGACATCCGAAGGCGTCCCCAGCAAGGTCTCATGCCGGATGCGCAGTGCCTTATGGCAGAGCTCAGTCCGCTCCTCCATCAGCTGCCAGAACTTTTCTTCATTACCCTCCGCGCTGCAGGCCACATCCACCAGGTTGATGGTCACCGCTCCCTGATTGAAACGGCCGTAGTATTTATGACTGCCGTCCAGATTCAGGCCTACGGTATCCGACGTGAGGAAAGCTCGGCAGCCCATGCAGGTATATACATCTCCCTTGAGCTGTTTCATGATCTTGGCGCTGATATAATCGGGTACCATGCGCTTTGCCGTACACTTGGCGGCCAGTTCCGTCAGGTACCAATAAGGTGCATCCTCCGTGATATTGTCCTCGTCAAGCACATAAATCAGTTTCGGGAATGCGGGGGAGACCCAAACGCCAACCTCGTTCTTGATTCCCTCGTACCGCTGCTTAAGCGTTTCAGCGATGATTAACGCAAGATCATCTCTCGTCTGACCGGCAGGCACCTCATCCAGATACATGAACACGGAGACAAATGGCGTCTGGCCGTTGGTGGTCAGAAGCGTCTGTATCTGATACTGGATGGTCTGGATGCCCCGCTCCACTTCTTTGCGGACGCGCATCTCCGCCATGCGGGTGATCTCATCCTCCGTTGCCTCTTTCTCGATAGCGACGAACTCGTCCCGGAGCTCCCGCTTATACTTCTGCCGGGATACATCCACGAAGGGAGCCAAGTGGGCAAGGCTTATTGTCTGGCCGCCATAGGTATTGCTGGCCACCTGTGCGATGATCTGAGTAGCGATGTTGCAAGCGGTCGAAAAGCTGTGCGGCTTCTCGATCAGGGTGTCCGTGATGACCGTGCCGTTCTGGAGCATATCCTCCAGATTGACCAATTCGCAGTTACTGATCGGGCCGGACACATACCCCATATCGTGGATATGGATCATGCCCTCATCGTGGGCTTTGATCACATCCTCCGGGAAAATGTATCTCCGGCAGATGTCCTCGGATACCTCTGACGCCAGATAATCCCGCATGGTGCTGTTGATGATCGGATCCTTGTTGGCATTCTCCTGTTTGGCCAGCTCGTTATCATGGCGCAGCAGCGACAGGATTTTCTTATCCGTGCTGTTCTGCTTGCGGAGCAGTTCATGTCGCAGTCGGTATTCGCTGTAATGAAGTGCCAATCGGTAATGCTCCGACTTTTGCAGTTCATCGATCACCATATCCTGGATCTCCTCAACGCCTACGCTCCGGCTGAGATCAACACAGCGCTTTTCGATCCGTCCAACAATAAAACCGACCTCCGTATCGGTAAGCCGGTCTTCCTCTGCCACCTCACCGTTTGCAGCTTCGATGGCCTTTTTGATTTTGGTGTAGTCATATGGGACTTCTCTTCCGTCCCGTTTGATGATCTTCAAAGCTCATCCTCCTCCATTTGGTTTTGCGCCTCTGAAAGCAATTCCGCGCAGCCTTTGCTCAGGTGTTGGCGACACTGTTCGTCCAGGCACACATAGATCACATCCTGTTCCTCGGTTGTCAGGTCAATGGTATATTGCTGTTCGTTGTCATCACTGTCCGAATTGACGACGACAAATTCGATGCAGCTGTCCATGTGGTTTTCAGCATAGCCATTGACGCCAAGATAGAAGTCGTACCAGCCGTCGTTATCACATGTGTCATCGGTATACTCGTCCATCGGGTGCATTGGTTTGAAGCCCATATCCTTCCGGATGCGATCCGCAATCTGGGATAAGCCGTTTGTAGCCATCAGCTGAAAGCCCACTGTCGGAAACCGGCAGGGATAATCGACGTAGCACTGATCACTCCCAAACATGATCTCTGCGCCAAAGTCGATGAACACCTCATCTTTCACAAATCCTTCTGTCAGCGTCATTTCGCAGCCTCCTGTTCCAGCAGGTCGATGTAGCGGTTGATGTACCACACAGCTTTCTGGAGATCCTCTGTTGTTTTCTTCGGATCCTTCTTTCCTGCTCTGCACAGGTATTTGCAGGCGTTCCCAAGGTGATACGGAAATTTCTGGTCCTCGATGAAATCAATGACCTCAATCTTCCCGCTGGTGTAATGACTGGGGTGATTTACCGGGTCATTCATTTTCTCTTCCGGCGTCATGTTCTTTTCTCCTTTCCGCAGCCCTGCCCCGGTTGGAGCAGGCAATGCTGCAGTACTTCCGTAGCTGGCCGTATTCACGTGTTGCGATGAATGTCTTCCCGCACTGCGGGCAAATACATGTACGGGACGTATCCTTCCAGTTGGATATGTTGGGGTGACGGTGATTCCATGCCGTGCGGCATTTATCCGAGCAGAACTTCTTCCTGCGGCCTCTGGCATTTTGCGAGAATAGGCCACCGCAATTCGGGCAGATGTCCACGTACTCATCTTCTCTGATGACTTCTTCCTGCATGGCATCTGCCCTCCTTTCGTATTGCGTCGAAATGCAGCGGCAATCTTCCCAAAATCTCGAAATATACCTGAAATTCAACGAGGTTTTTTCTGTTTTCCGGGAAGATTTTGCACGCTTGTTCCAGTTCTGTTTCGCGGCAGCACAAGGCGAGGAACTGCCGAAAATGCCCGTATTTCAAGGCTTTCACGGCAGTTTCCAGTCTCATTTCCGCTTTTCGGATTGCGCCGGAACAGGAACAGCTGACCCCCTCCCCCTGTATTTTGCGAAAATCAACGCGAGAGGGGGCGGCGGTCTCCGTGGGACTTCACCACAGAGAAGTGACCCACCCCCCAGGGGGCCTCTCCAGGCAGAGAAAAAGTTTACTTTCTCGCTTCCGAATTGCTCCTCAGGTAGCATAAAAGTAAACTCCGCCATTTCAAAAATGATATTCCGGCGTCTGATCCTCGTTCCTCGTCTTGATGGAGTGATGCCGATGGCAAAGCGCCTGCCAGTTGCTCTGATCCCAGAAGAGGGCCTTATCTCCTCTGTGCGGGATGATGTGGTCAACGTCTGTTGCCTTGACGTACTTGCCTTCCTTCATGCACTGCACGCAGAAGGGATGTGCCTCAAGGT
>Ga0208195_1004923_pt1 | contig 10237 bp, 8 predicted proteins | sample AD_UKC077_MetaG_FD_184441 | JGI IMG/M metagenome (GOLD analysis project Ga0208195, IMG submission 184441) | Active sludge microbial communities of municipal wastewater-treating anaerobic digesters from USA - AD_UKC077_MetaG (SPAdes) (version 2) | ecosystem: Engineered > Bioreactor > Anaerobic >...
CATCGCCTGTGACCATGCGCCGCACGCGCGTACGGACAAAGAAGTCGAGTTTGAATACGCGGCCTGCGGCATCAGCGGCCTGGAAACCTCGCTGGGACTGAGCCTGGAGCTGGTCCATGACAAAACACTAACGCTTGCGCAACTTATCGACAGGATGAGCCGGCAGCCGGCGAACATACTCAAAATCCCCGCCGGAACCCTGGCCGCAGGCGCTGACGCGGACATCACGATCATCGACCCGGCACTTGACTGGACGGTGGATGTGCAATCTTTTCGCTCACTGGGCAAAAACTCTCCGTTTCACGGGCGTAAAATGAAAGGACGCGCGGTTTTGACTATCGTGAAAGGCACCGTAAAATATGACGGGCGCGCGCTCCGGCCATGAGCGCCCGCGAAAGCCATAAAGCTGCCGGCTATCTTTTGAAAAGCCTCAGCTACGGGGAGTCGGACCTCATTGTCACCTTTTACACCCGTGAATTCGGCAAGCTAAAGGGTATCGCCAAAGGCGCCAAAAGAAGCAAAAAACGCTTCGCCAACGTCTTTGAACCTTTTTCGCTGGTCGAACTAAACTTTTCCAGAAAAAACCGAGACGGCCTGGCTTTCATCGAATCGTGCGATATTATCGATCACTACACACTCATTCGACAGGATCTGGAAAAAACACTTACCGCATCTTATTTCATTGAACTGGCCGACCATTTCAGCCGGGAGGAAAAATCCAATGAAAATCTTTTTATGCTGCTGCACGATTTTCTTGACTGGCTGTCACGCGAAAACGTCTCGGATGCGGCCGTGCGTTTCTTTGAAATGCGGCTTTTGAAAGTCACGGGATTTGAACCGGCGCTGGCCGCCTGCGTACACTGCAAGGCTCCAGTGACCAACGGCGTTTCCTACTATTTCCTGCCGAAGGAGGGAGGCATCTTCTGCGCCGCGTGCGCCCGGCCGGAAAGATACGACCAGACCGTCTCCGCCGGCAGCGTGCGGACGTTGCTTTTAGGCAAGGAGATGGACATCGAAAAAATGAAGATGATTTCCATGCCTGAGCGCCTTGCCTGTGAATGCCGCACTATCCTGTGCGGCTTTATTTCCCACGTCCTGGGAAAAGAAGTGAAATCACTCAAGGTGATGGAGCAGGTGCGCAGGTACTGTATCTGATGACGTTTTCTACGAAACGGCCGGAACTTTTAAGCCCTGCCGGCAACCTGGAAAAACTGCGCACGGCGCTCCTTTACGGCGCGGATGCAGTATATACGGGCGCGCCGGGACTGAGCCTGCGCGCCGCGGCGGCGGAGATGTCTCTCGATGAGCTGGCAACCGGGGTGAGTGAGGCTCACGCCAAAGGGGCCCGCATTTATGCCGCGCTGAACATTTTCGCCCGTGACGCGGACATAGCCAAAGCAAGGCAGGTGCTACCCCTTTTGGCCGAAACAGACGTGGACGCTCTTATCGTGAGCGACCCGGGCCTTGTCCGTCTGGTTCGTCAAATCACACCGGAAATACCTGTGCACTTGAGCACACAGGCCAACACGACCAACAGCGAGTCCGTGCGCTTCTGGCGCGACTGCGGCATAAAGCGGGTTATCGTGGCCCGCGAGCTGAGCCTTGAGGAAGTCGGCGAGATTGCCCGTTGCGTTCCTGAAGTCGAGCTGGAAATCTTTGTCCACGGCGCGATGTGCATGGCCTATTCCGGCCGCTGCTATCTGTCGGCGCTGCGCAACCGCCGCAGCGCCAATGAAGGAGACTGCACCCAGCCTTGCCGATGGGAGTATCTTCTTCACGAATCATCGAGGCCCGATGAACCGTTCATTGTGGAAGAAGACGAACGCTTTTCCTATCTGCTGAGCTCAAAGGACCTGTGCCTGATCGGATATCTGCCGCAAGTGCTGGCCGCCGGCGTGTCCGGCATCAAAATTGAGGGACGGATGAAATCAGCCTACTATGTGGCTGTTGCCACCCGCGCCTATCGTCAGGCGCTCGAGTCCCTGACACAGCAAAAAGAAAAACACTTGTATGACCCGCGCTGGCTTACAGAGCTCGAGACGATCTCGCATCGCGGATATACAACCGGCTTTGCCTTTTCGGATGAGAAAATAAACGAAACCAGCCCGTCGGTCAAAAGCATTCAGTCGCATAAACCTGCAGGCGTGGTGCTTAGCTTCGACGAAACGCGCGGACGCATATTGGTTGATGTGCGCAACCGCCTGCGGGCGGGAGAAAAAACAGAGCTGCTCTTCGCGGATGACAATATCCCGATCGACACAGCCGTCATGTTCGATGAAAACGAAAACATTACAGACCGGGCACACGCGGGCAGCCGCATTTACCTTCCCTTTTCCACCCCGGTGCCCGAAGGGACAATTCTGCGTAAACGGGCTGTCGCTGATCAATGACCTCATCCCGGAGATTAAGATGGAAATGTCCATACGGTAACCACAGAAAAAGCCCCCGCGGTATTACCGCGGGGGCTTTTGTTTCAGGAATGCAGCTTGCAGGCTGACAGTCACACAGCTAATTTTTCTTGATGGTGTACTCGGCGGTTTCCGCTTCCACACGGCGGTTCTGAGCTCTACCCTCTCTCGTGGCATTGTCGGCAACCGGCCGGTCCATACCGTATCCGATCGCTTCAAGGCGACCGGCGTCAATGCCACCCTTCTGGATCATGTAGTTCATGACGGCTTTGGCGCGGCGCTCGGAAAGACCCTGGTTGTAGGCCTTGTCGCCCATGTTGTCAGTGTGCCCTTCGATGGTAACGGTGAGCTCCGGATACTGCTTCATGACGGCTACCAGATTGTCGATATCCGCCACGGAATTGGTTTTGATAACATCCTTGTCAAAATCAAACAGCACTTTCAGTGTGGTTCTGCCCTTTTCCAGAATTTCCGGAGCGGGAGCGGGCGCAGGTGCGGGAGCGACCACCGGTGCAGGGGCAGGGGCAGGCGCGGGTGCAGGGGCAGGTGCAGGAGCAGGTTCGGGAGCCGGAGCAGGAGCGGCCGCTGCAACAGGCTCGGCCTTTTTGGCTCCGCCGAAGGCAAAGGTCAGGCCGACCGTGGCCAACAGATTGTTATGCACATCGCCAAAGGGGATGACATGGCGCACATCGGCGCGCACAGCGAGGTTTTCCGACAGAAAATATTTCAATCCGCCGCCGTAGGTCGCAGCAACTTTATTTTCTTTATTTTCGGTTGTATCTTCATAATGGCGGGAATAATGCATTCCAGCGACACCGGCAGCCACAAAGGGCACAAGACCCGTGCCGGCAAAACCATCGGGCAACAGATTGACGACTGCTTCAAGGCCGTAGTTGACAACGTTGAGCGATTCATTTTTGTCTATTAAAAAGCCGTTTTCCACAACATTCTCACCAACTTTAGTGGGAATCCACTGGCCGTAAATTTCCGCACCGATATATTTGGTGAAAAAATAGCCGGCACGCACGCCCAGCGTAGGGGCGTTTTTCATATCTTCATTGCCTTCAAATACGTAAATGCCGGCATTCGGGGTAATGTTAAATGAACCAGCCTTCACCTGCGCGTATCCCGGAACGGCCAAAGCCGTAATCATCAGGACAGCTACAACCCAAATCATTTTTCTCATGTTTCTCTCCTTCGTGTTTTTATTTTTCAACAGTTTTGTAGACATTAAACCATCATCATTGACAGTGCCACTTAATGCGTGCTCAAAATATGATCTGCCCGTTTAACCGAAGCTTACTTATAATCAGTCACCCCGCTTATGTCAACTCAGTTTTTGAACTTAATAATTAGCCGTCACCCTGCGACGCGATGGATTGCGACAAATATTTGACGAATTGTTTACATACTGAAGCTGCAGGCTACAGGCTATGGGCTTTCCATTATCCATCTGCCATCCACTAACCACCCATTCCCTTTTTCAGAAAAGGCACAGGCCTGTCCAGACGGTAAACAAGCGACTGGCAGGTGGCCAAAAGCTTCTCCCGATCATCAGTAGCCCTGATGCCGTAAGCGGCGGTTCTTCTGGTTTTGTTGATCTCTTTGGCTTCCGCAATGAGCTTTGCACCCGCGGCCGGCGACGCCAGATAATTGATGTTCATGCTCAGGGCCACCGCCATGGTGCCGTGTGAGTTGGATGCGACTTCGAAAGCTGCATCCATCAGAGAAAAGATCGCGCCGCCATGGGCCATACCGAACATATTTTCCATATCGGGCGTGAAATACATCTCGACCCGGGCATAGCCGTCATCCACTTCCAGAAGGCGGATACCCATCTTTTTCCCGAAAGGCTCGTCCTCGAATTGAGCAAGGATTGCACTTCTCGTCTCTTCGTTCATTTTGTCTCCGGATAATCAAAAGGTATTGTGATCAATAAGCAAAAATTACAGCTAAAGTCAAAAAAAGAAAACGCGGGCGAGCAAAAAATAAAGCCGCCGGATGTATAAAAAAGAACTGCACCGGAAGCAGCCCCTGCATATGGGCTTTTTTCATGAGGCCATCCCCGGTAATTTCTATTCGCCCCACTGAGTGAAGCAAAACATACGTCTGTATTCGCATGTAATTTTCCGTCCGTAAAACGCCATACTTTTCAGAGACATAGCCACCTCATGCTTGTTGATTATGATGCAATTGATCAAAATGCCTTGACAGAGAAATTTGATTCGGTTAGACGAAACAAAACAGGCGTTTCTTGGGTGACAACCGGCTTCGCCTGTATTTTGAATTTGCAATCAGAAACCGCGGGCGCAGGCGGGCTTCCGGTTTGCGCCTTGTAAAAAAACCGGCGCGGAGATGCCGGAAGATTATTTCCGACCAACTTGCCTCGCCGCCTTGTTTTCAGGCCGATGAAGATGCTCCGCGCGAGCCGAAATTCATTGACCATGAATCCCGGCAATTTAAATTATTATTTCACAACAGGAGGAAGTCATGAGCACACTGAAAAATATTTTGTCGCCTCTGAAAATCAGGTCGATGGAGCTGCCCAACCGGGTCGTCATGCCCCCCATGGGGACAAATCTCGGCGCCGGAGACGCCACCGTGAGTGACGAAAATCTGGCCTATCTGGCGCGCCGCGCGAAGGGACGTCCCGGCCTGATCATCACGGAGATCACCGGCATCCATCCCGACGGTGTGGTCGGCCCCAGCCAGTTGGGAGCTTATGACGACAGGTTTATTCCGGGGCTGAAAAAAATGGTGGACGTGGCGCATCGAGCCGGCAGCCGGATTGCCATGCAGATTCATCACACCGGCCGCGAAAGCCTTTACCTGCTCAAGCAAGGGCGAGCCATGGCGCCTTCGCCGATTCCGAGCATTGTCTTCAAAGGCGAGCCGCGCGAGATGACGCTCGAAGATATACAGGAAGTCATCGCCGCCTACGGAGCGGCCGCCCGCCGGGCACGCGAAACGGGCTTCGACGCGGTGGAGATTCACGGTGCCCACGGCTATCTGATCACGCAATTTCTCTCCGCTCTCACCAATCAGCGCTCCGACGGTTATGGCGGGGCAACGCTGAAAGAACGCGCACGATTCGCGCTGGAGGTGATTGCGGAAGTACGCCGTCAGGTCGGTGCGGACTATCCCGTCTCTATCCGCCTTTCCGCGGAGGAATTCATCAAGGACGGTTATCTCGTGGAGGATATCCAAAGTATCATCCCGGATATGGTGCAGGCCGGCATCGATATAATTCACGCTTCTTTCGGCACGCATGGCAGCCCGGGCGGCATCACTCAGGCGCCTGCTGAATATAACCCGGGCTTTAACATCGGGCTTGCCCGAAAAATCAAGGAAGTGACCGATGCACCGGTGATCGGTGTGGGCAGATATACTGATCCGGCGGATGCGGACGCGGCCATCGGCCGCCTGGACGCGGATCTGATCGCTTTCGGGCGGCAGTTTCTGGCGGACCCTGATTTTCTGGTCAAGGCACAGCAGGGGCGCACGGCGGATATCCGTCAGTGCATTGCCTGCAACCAGGGGTGCATCGAAAGAGAAATTTTAGGCGAAGGCAATATCCGCTGCTCGATCAACCCGGAGACGGGACAAGAGACGATCTATCCGGCCGCCGCTGAAAAGCCGCGCAGAGTCTGGGTGGTCGGCTCCGGCCCTGCGGGCCTTGTCGCCGCTTCCGAGGCTCAGCGCCTCGGGCACAAGGTCACGCTTTTTGAGAAAAATAAAATCATGGGCGGACAGATCCGCTATGCGCAGGTGCCGCCTCACAAGGAAATTTACGGTCGCTGGATCGACTGGGAAATCGATCAGGTGGAAAAATCCGGAGTGGAAATAATGAAGGAAACCCGTGTGACACAAGAACTTCTGGCAAAAGAAAAACCGGATTATGTCATTGTGGCCACCGGCGGCGAAAAACTCATCCCCCCGATTGCCGGCATAGACAAGCCTTTTGTCTGTGACGCCTGGCAGATACTCGACGGGCGTGTGGCGCCGGGGAAAAATGTGGTCATCATCGGCGGGGCGCTCATCGGGATGGAGGTGGCGGACTTTTTAAGCGATAAAGGTTCCCAGGTGACGGTTGTGGATATGCTCCCACGCTCGCCTGTCCTGAAAATCACGTCGCACGGATATATGCTGCACAAACGCATGCGGGAAAAGAGCTGCCGGCTGATTTTCGGTGTGGAGGTCAAAAGTATCGGCGACGGTTGCGTGGAATGCGGGATGGGCACAGAATTGTCCACCATCGCGCCGGTGGATCAGGTGGTTATCGCCGCCGGAATGAAACCGGTCAATGATCTGCAGGATGCCCTGGAAAAGCTGGGGATAGAATACGCGTTGGTCGGTGACGCCAAAAGCCCGCGCAGGATCATCGAAGCGACGGAAGAAGGAGCGCGCGCTGTCTGGAAGCTGTAATTGCTCGCCCCCTCAATCATGATTGAGGGGGCGGATGTTTTTCACCGCGCACGGGGAAGTTCACCCGGGCATTCATGCAGGGGGAGTAAACATTCTCTCTGCATGAACAAAACAGCAGGCGCCGGAAATAAGGTTTATACCGGGCCTGTGAAAAATCTTTCATAATGTCCGGTCAATATTTCCCGGACCACCGCATTCCGGAGTATAACAGGTAACATTTTTAAATTCACATTTCCGGAAGCACGATGGACATTGCTCCGGGATTGTCAGTGATTTCAGTATAAAGCCGCACTCGCGACATTTCCAGAATGTCTGTCCGCAGGAAGGACAGATATCGTCTTCAAATTCCGTGCTGCTTGAAAATCCGCAAATCGCACATTCTTTTACAGGCATGGCCAAGTCTCCTTTGACAAAATTGACGTGATCATCAGGAGTTCATATTGACAGCATTTCGGAAAATGTCAACCGGTTCGGATGACAAATCCCAAAGCGGGCGGGGCCTTGTCTTCTTGCCTCTCGCTTTTTGACAGCCTTTTATCTGATGTCTATTTTACGCGCCGTGTTTTTCAATAATCACGGTTGATTTTTTAAGACCATGCAGGTAGTTTGCGCAAGCCGTAAAAACCGTTCCACAATGAGGAGATGAAAGATGGGTTCGTGGGAAACGATATTTGTTGTCGGGGTGATGCTGTTTCTGGCTTTTGCCATGCGTATGGTGCCCAATGAACAGCGCATCGCGATTTTCCGGCGCGGCCGTTACCTGGGGCTGAAAGGACCGGGCATGGTCATGGTGATGCCGGTTTTGGATCAGGAATGCAAAATCCGCATTGGAGAACATGGCGAGCTCGCCGCCGGGGGCATGGGCAGATTCCGGGAATTCCTGCTGCCGGTAATTATACACACTGATGCGAAACCGGGCGCTGCCCTCAGAGTGACAGGCTTTACCAGGGACGCGCTGCAGGTGACGACTCCGTAACAAACTCAGCAGCGAAAGGCAGCCCGGCCCGGGTGCATTTTCACACAGGGGCCAGGCCGTACAGACAGTTTTTATGTTCTATTCACGGTCCGGGTCGTAGGCGGCGGCAAGCTCCGGGCTTGTCTGCAAAATATGCTGGGCCCGCTGTGCTTTTTCTTCCAGTGAAAGGCTTTCGTCTTTTTCATTCGCCATCAGATAAAGCAACTGAAGAGTGATCTTCTCTTCAGCTGCGTAAAAAGCAGAGGCCACGTCGGCGCCGAAATAGGCCAGACGCAGATCATGCATGCCCCGGAAGCGCTCGAGCATGTCACCGAGCGACACCGGCTCCACTTCAGGCGGATAGGCTTCCATAAGGTTTTGGGTGTATTTCTCATAGTAATCCAGAAGGTTACCGACCTGGCGATGCGCCATCTCCGGCAACGCACCGGAAAGCTTCTGCATTTTTTCCGCCAATTCTTCCGGCGTGTTCAGCGCGTACAATTTTTCAATGTTGAGGCGCGCACTTTCACTCAAAACGAGGTTGCCGTGGCTGTCGGCCTGGAACATGGTGAGTATTTCATCATCCGCGGCCGGCGGCCCGCCTTTGACCTCGGCCGGGGCGCTCTGCTCCACCGACATGCAGTCCTCTGAGGTGCAGGCGGTAAAAGCATTTTCCTGCCAGTGGCTCTTTTTGTGCGTGGAAAGTACATGGCGGGCAACGTTTCTGTATTCGGCCATCTGAGGCGTTTCCTTCGGACGGGTGAAATAAGCGACAGCTCCGCCGATGATCAGCAGGATCAGAACCAGCAGGATGATTTTATTCTTGGTCAGGGTTTTGTTCTTGATAAGCATGGACAGTACACCTCTCTTTTTAACCTTTTTATCTCTGATAGATATCATAAAAACACGCCGGATCAAAATGACCCGGCGTGTTGTCAGTAAATCTTGAAATTCAACTCTCTTAGTACGGGCAGTTACTCAGATAAGTGGCAAACTTGCTGCTCGTCGCATAGGAATTGTGCTCAGATCCGCACAGAAACGGGCTGTAGCGTGTGTCGCCGTCAACAAAACGCTTTGCAAACGCCACACCGTAACGGCCGATACGCTGGTCCGTCGCGTTGGGCGTGAAGTGTGTGGCGGATTTCAGCAAGCCATACGCTTTTGGGGCTTTGCTCAGGCTGTTGTAGAAGGGGCGCGCATGAGATGCGTAAGGAGCGATCGTGTCACCGTCTGCGCCGAAGATCATCTGGGGCACCTTCACCGAGGAGAAATTGGTGGAAAGGTTCCAGGGAGTCATCGGAATGCCGACGCGCAGTGTTGAATCGCTTTGTGAGGCGATGAGCGTACCGCCGCCGCCCATCGAGTGGCCGGCCACACCACAGTCAGCGGCGCGGATACGGGCGCGCACCGTGCTGCTCGATGAATTGAGAACGTATTTCAGCGCGGCGGCAAGCTGCGTGGCGCGGCTGGCCGGCTGGTCCAGCGTGGTGGTGGTATTCATGGCAATCGTCACAAACCCGTGCGAGGCCAGTCTGCGGGCAAACCAGGAAATTGAAGAGCTCGTCCCGGTAAAACCGGGGCAAACGGCGATAACTCCGTACTGACCTGATGTGCTCGGGTAGTAAATTGTGCCGCTGCCGAAGCCTCTTGCACTCAACATGCTGACACTGCTACTGGATACAGAAAAAGAGCCGTCCTTGTTGAGCGCGGCGGATGTGGGCGCGGGACCGATCTGCACCGCATGGGCAAGGCCGGCGATCATGAACACGGTTAAAATTGTCGTAAACATAATTCTTAACGCTTTCATAAAACTTCCTCCTTTTTGAAATAGTTCCCCTGTTTTTACCGTTCCCTGCCCTCATTAAGGAAAGGTAATGGCAAGCATGAGCCTGCTTTTATCCAACACGGACACATCAAATTTATATGCCCTGCACGGCAAAACCAGAATCCGAAACGGCGCGTCAGTCTGATTACCGCTGGAATCAAAGGGGTGTGCGTTGTGTGTCGGGATAATCTGATGAGCACAATACGTGCCATATCAACTCCAAAATCCCAACCATCCAAGAATACTTATGAAATAAAAAGACTTGTGAAAACATGGTTCTGTAGCAGAGCGATTTGTCTCAAAAAAGTCTCAATGGTATCACTTGTATTTCCTGCCCTGATACCCGTTTGAAACGATATGCATTCCGGCTGCTGCCCGGAAATGCACGCTTCTGCGCCAGCTTTGCTTTATCCGTTCTTCCCTTCGTATTTTTCCAGCTTCTTGCGCAGGGTTTTGCGGGTGATCCCCAGACGCCTCGCCGCTTCACTTTTATTGCCGCCGGTCGCCTGAAGCATCTCCAGAATGCTTCTTCTTTCCACTTCTTCAAGCGGCAGCCCCGCAAGGCCTGTTGAGGCGGGGGTGGCACACGGCAAATTGTCCTGCGGCGCCGCCAAGTCCAATTTG
>Ga0208195_1004924_pt1 | contig 10236 bp, 13 predicted proteins | sample AD_UKC077_MetaG_FD_184441 | JGI IMG/M metagenome (GOLD analysis project Ga0208195, IMG submission 184441) | Active sludge microbial communities of municipal wastewater-treating anaerobic digesters from USA - AD_UKC077_MetaG (SPAdes) (version 2) | ecosystem: Engineered > Bioreactor > Anaerobic >...
TGCGTTCCTTGAAGCCTGTACCTGTTATTTATGGACACACTCAAAGTGACCTATACCGATAAAGTATGAATAACAGGCTACAGGCTACTCTCCGTATGGAGAGCTGAAAGGACGGTACTACGATGATTGATGAGATTTATAACAGCCGAATTGGTGTAATTAAGACCAGTCACTCCTCTGACGAGTGGGAAAAGACTGCTATCGCTTTTGAAGAGTCGCTCTCTGAGGAGCAGACTATCATATTCCATAAGCTCTGCGATCTGCAAAGCGAGACCGCCGCCGATGAGATGAGAGCTGCATACAAGGCTGGCTTCAAGGACGGGTTAACCTTGATGAAGGAAGTTCAGGAGTGATGGAATAGACGGAAATTACTTAAACAGTCTTATCCCTATGATGCAGTGGATAAGGCTGTTCTTCTTTTCAGGTGATTGACTATTTCATCAGGGCTTAGCCTATTGGCGCACCTGTAATCCGTTCCGCACAAGTCCAATCAGGCATTGTGTAGCATACCAAAATAACAGCATACCCTATTGAAACTGAATAACAGATACAGCTCTCGATTCGTGTTGAGAGCTGTATTATTTTGATGAGAATTTCTGAAAACATATTGACAAGTTTCAATATGTGTGATATAATATAGAAAATCATCAATGTGAGGTGAGCAAATGGAACTGACAAGCAAACAGATCACCGTGATTTTCAAGGCTCTGTGCGATGAGAACCGTGTGCAGATATTCAGGCTTCTGCAAAACGGCGAGAAATGTGCCTGCAAGCTGCTTGAAGCGATGCAGTGTACCCAGCCTACGCTCTCCCACCACATGAAGATCCTCTGTGACAGCGGTCTTGTGGTCGGCAGAAAAGAGGGCAAGTGGATGTATTACTCCATTTCTCCGGAGGGTACGGAGATAGCCGTGAATGTTCTGCGTGAACTGACAAAAGTGTCTGACAGCGGAGAATGCTGCTGTAAATAAAATGTCCGTGGGAACACGGAATTTAATTTGCAGTATGTATAGATAAATTCAAATATATTTATTGGAGGTATACTTATGAAACACACAGAAATTGCAAGCGAGCTTTTCTCAAAAAGGTACTACTGCTCTCAGGCGGTGCTGGCGGCATTTGCGGAGGAGCTTGGAATGACGAAGGAACAGGCACTCAGAGTCGGTGCTTGCTTCGGCGGCGGTATGTGCAAGGCTGAGGTCTGCGGAGCGTGTACGGGTGCGCTTATGGCTTTAGGGCTAAAATATGGTATGTGCGAGGACGGTGACTTAGAAAGCAAAGAGAGAGCAAACAGCTATGCCGTGCGTTTTCTTGATGAATTTGCGAAACAAAACGGCTCTTATATCTGCCGTGAGCTGCTTGACTGCGATATTTCCACCGATGAGGGCAAGGCTTATGCAAGGGCAAATGGTTTGTATGCAACAGAATGTCCGAAGATGATAGAGAGTGCCGTGCTGATCGCAGAAAAGCTGATAAACGAATAATTCTGCCGTATGAAAAATACGGCTTTTTATCCCGTAAATAAATCGACTGATTTCAATTTATCTATGGAAGGAGGTGCTTTATGGGAATTTGGGACTTCATACAAGATGAGATTCTCGGTATGAAATGGCTGAACAGGCTTATCGGCTCGTTGCTGAATGCCTGCGGTCTTGATACAAGCGAAAAAATCGGCGGAAGTGTGCAGTTTTTCATCTATGATGTGATCAAGATCATGGTGCTGCTCGGAGTGATGATATTCCTTATATCCTACATTCAGAGCTACTTTCCGCCTGAGAGGACAAAGAAGATACTCGGACGGTTTCACGGCATCGGTGCAAACTGCATTGCCGCCTTGCTTGGTACGGTCACACCGTTCTGCTCATGCTCATCAATACCGCTGTTTATGGGATTTACAAGTGCAGGACTGCCGCTTGGTGTGACGTTCTCGTTCCTTATTTCATCGCCAATGGTTGACCTCGGCTCTCTTATTCTTCTGATGAGCATATTCGGCTGGAAGGTCGCTGTGGTGTATGTGATCGTCGGGCTTGTGATCGCAGTCGCCGGCGGTACGCTGATCGAAAAGCTGCACCTTGAAAGTGAGGTCGAGGAGTTTATCCGCAACGGCAAGAGCATTGACACTTCGCAGAACGAGCTGACAAAGCGTGACAGGCTGAAATACTCATGGGAACAGGTCACGGGAACGGTGAAAAAGGTCTTTCCCTATGTCATAGTTGGTGTAGGTATCGGTGCAGTTATCCATAACTGGATACCCGAAGAATGGGTGATAAAGCTGCTCGGTACTGGCAATCCGTTCGGCGTTATCATTGCCACGATATGCGGAATACCGATGTATGCAGATATATTCGGGTGTATCCCCATTGCAGAAGCACTCGTCGCAAAGGGCGCAAAACTCGGCGTTGTTCTTGCATTTATGATGGGCGTTATCACGCTGTCGCTGCCGTCGATGATCATGCTGAAAAAAGCGATCAAACCGAAGCTGCTTGGCATATTCATTGCTATATGTTCAGTCGGAATTATCCTTGTCGGATATTTCTTCAATATCATTCAAAACTATATCATTTAGGAGGAATATATCATGTCACTGTTTGGAAAGAAAAAAGAAGAAGCAAAAGCTGCAACATCCTGCTGCTGCGGAGGTTCAAAGTCTGCAAGTGAGGTCACATCGACCTGTTGTGGAGAAAAGGTCAATGGTATCTGCTGTATCAAAGTCCTCGGTTCGGGCTGTAAAGCCTGTCATCAGCTTTATGACAACACTCTGAAAGCTGTGGAGGGTATGGGTATCGAGGTCGAGTATGTCACCGATCTGCAAAAGATCATGGAGTACGGTGCAATGTCAATGCCTGCACTTGTGATAAATGAAAAGGTCGTATCGGTGGGTAGGGTTTTGAAGCCTTCGGAGATCTCTGAGATTGTTGAGAAGTATTGAGTGAAAGCAAGATATATGAAGAAACGGTGTGAGACGGCTCTCAGGCTGTTTCTTTTTTTGCGGTTAGTTTTCCGCTCCGCAGGCTCGGACGGCTCTGAGGGGCGTTTCCGTTCGTCTGAGGGGGCTTTCAAGCAGAGGTCGGTTCTGCAATCCCATGTTCTGCTTCATACTCCCTGATACGGCGATAGAAAGTGTTAGCTGACAAGCCCATTCTCCGCATAAAATCCCTGCCTGTGATACTCTTGGACTTCCATTCCCCATAGAGCCTGCCGAATTTATCCCAATCAATCGGGATAGGCTTTCTGCCTGTATACTTGCCCTGTGCCTTAGCGATCTCGATACCCTCACGCTGTCGCTGTTTGAGTTGCTCACGCTCCAACTGCGACAAGGCGGCAAACACGGTCAACATGAATTTGCCCGTAGGCGTGTCGGTGTCGATATTCTCCTTGTGGCTGACAAGCGTAACTCCCTTGTCGTTCAGGGTGTCGATGATGTTCAGCAAGTCCCGTGTGGAGCGTCCCAGGCGGCTGATGCTCTCAACGTACAGCGTATCGCCCTCACGCACATAGTCCAGCATAGCTTTGAGCTGAGGACGGTCTGCGTTTGCTCCCGATAGCTTTTCGGAGAAGATGCGGTCAACCTGATTGTTGTTCATGATCTCCTGCTGTCTTGCTGTTTCCTGATGTTCCGTAGATACACGGATATAACCTATTTTGCTCATAAAAATGTCCTTTCTTTATTCAAGCTGATTTTTCTTTCTTTTGGCAGCCTGTTCGTTCTGCAAATATCGCTGAATTGTCTTTTGACTGTCTCGTTTCTGCCTTGCAAGCCGTGACAGCCTGTCCGCTTCTTTCTTGTAAGCTGTACGTTCCGCACAAAGTTCGTCATATTCTTTCTGAACCGTTTCACGCTCGGCTCGGAGGGCTTTCAGCTTAGGAGGATTACCGTCCGGAAACAGCTCTTTCATCTTCTGATATACCTCATGATACTCACTAAGCTCATAGCTATGGTCGCTCTTATATTTCGTTTTCGCCTTGCCTTCAAGAGAAACGTACTGCTTATGATACGGGTAGAATTTATTGTATTTCTCGATGACAGAAATCTGCTCGTCTATCTCATGAAGTCTGTTGCTCATGCTGAACATCGGCGCAGACGAAACAGTGAACTTCGCCAATGCTCTGTGCGCTGCCGATTCCAGTTCTTCTATCGTGGAGTTATCTGCGGTCATCTCATTAAGTGCCTTGCTTACTACTTTCATATTCTCACGGTCTGCCCAATTCTGCAAGCCCTGCGACTGCTGAAATCTCTCTGCTGTGGTCGGTATGAGCCTTACTTTCGGAGCGTGTGTTGTCATATACTTGTATGTCTCGATACGCCTTGCGATCTGCTTGCTCTCGTAGAACCAGCCCAGCGTTTTCGCCCTTGTAAATCTCGCTCTCGGATTGCGTTCTTTCTGCGCCGTCAGCATAAATTTCAGGTCGATCTTGTGGTCGGGATTGTAGTCAACCAATATTCCGAACTCAGCACATTTCGCAAGGAAATCATTGAAGTCCTCGCTGACCTTAATAACCTCGTCTATGGCTTGCTTTAGCTGTGCTTTCCATGATAGGCTTTGCTTGTCAAGCTCCCATTCATAGTGGCTCTTGCCTTTGGATTTTTCGGGGCTTTCGATTACGGAAAGATGATGCTTTTTACATAGCTCATCCGATACCTGACGGAGCTTTGACCACGCTCTTTCGGGTATCTTTCCCTGATTAAATTCAGTCTCAAAAGTCTTGCCTGTGTAGAAGTTCACGTTGTTCAGAATGATGTGATTATGGATATGCTCATGGTCTACATGGACAGCTAAAACATACTGATACTCGTCATTGAAAAGTGCCTTGCAAAGCTCCTGTCCGATAAGCAAAGCTCTTTCGGGAGTTACCTCTCCGGGTGCAAAGGATTGTATTATGTGCTGGGCTTCGGTTCGGCATCGTCCTGTGCCTGCAAGCTCTCTTGTTTCTCGGAACTGCTGTGTTGCTCCTTGTGCAGAAGATACGCACAAGTTGCTAATAACATACCTGCCGTCTCCGGTTTTGTTCGGGTTGATGATATAAGCAATTGCATTGTACGTTCCTTGGTGTATCGTATGTACGTTAGTAACTGCCAAATTTCATTCATTCCTTTCTTCATTGACTCTATGTCTGATTCATAAAGATGACCTGTCTTGTTTACTCGGTGGGCAACCTGATTGAAAGAATTTGATACCGATGATATGCCCCTCGCCGCCGCCAGAAGGCTCTCGTTATCTTCCTCAACATTCATCACGGTCAAAGCAGAATATCGGCAGTAATCGCCACGGCTTTTGAAGCTCGTCTGCTCATATCTGCGGTTGATGGCAGCAAGCTCAGCGTCATTCACCCTGAATGTGATGATATGCCTGCGGACTTCGCTCGGATCGGCGGTCTGTATATTCTCCTGCGGTGGTGATTCTTCCTGCTCGGTTTCTGCCTTTTCGGTATACTCGATCTCGCCCGTGTCGCTCACTTCAAGCATATTGACTTGTTCTATTTCTGCTCCTGCGGTATCGGTTTGCTCGGCGGTAACCGCCTGCACTTCCTCGGCGTAGGTATTCGCTATTTCATCAGCGACTTCCTCTACGCTCTTATGGCTGAACAGCTTTGATAAAAATCCCATTCTGTGTACCTCTTTCTTTTTTATTTCTCTATTTCGATTGCTCTGCAATCGCTCTCAGGGGTCTTAGGGGAAAATTCCCCTAACAAGCTGTATAAAGTTTACGATTCGCAGTAATCGTAATACTTTATACCGTGCTTGCGAAATATGTCGGACGCTTCACGCCCTCTGTTTCATTTCGGGCTTTATCGCCCGAAATTTCACGCTCCGCTGTGATTTGGAGCTGTGCGACTGCGGTTATCCTGACGGTATCATTATTCTATACTGGCTCGGCGCAGTTTCAGCGCAGTCTCGGCGGCAGTCTAATGAAAACACCCATCATTATTTAATACCAAAATAATGACCGCTTCGTTAAGTATAACCGCTGAAAAATTTCTGCATTGATAATGATATGTAGCAGGTCACGGCAACAAAAGCCCTCTATATATCTACCGACGTTTTCGGGTTTTTGGCGGCTGTTTTCTGAAAAGTTTACAGTTTGTTCATGACGGTTCTCCCTCCTGCATAATTTCAACAGCGGATTTTTATATGATATGCGAACAGATTATGATTTGTCGCTCCGATTTCAGGTGTAATTGCGGTTGCTTTTTCAAGGCAGATGTGGTATAATCTTTTCGATAAGTTCGTTTCTGACAGTATGAGGTGTATCATGGAAAAATGGTTGGAACAGCATAAAAATATACAAGAACGATATTGTAGCAGAAATGAAATTGAGGAAATAGTAAAGAAATGCAGTATTGATAGAAGTCGCTTTTATGAATACTCAAAGAACGACTATACTAAAATCCTCAAAAAATTCTATTACTCGTTTGTTGATTACAAAAAAATTCCGAACTTTCACTTGAATTATGTTTGGCTCAATTTCAGAGATAATCTGAAAAAAGTATATTTCCAATATGATTGGGAGAAAGCTCTTGATGGTATAAAACAATACTTTGACCGAATAGGCAGCCGAAAGCTATTTTTGATATTATCTGACGGTTGGGTTTATGAGGGCTATATTAACGAAATAATATCTGTAGTTTCTGAAATAGACGGAACAACAATCGAAGATTTTTATATTGTTTCTCCTAAATTTGATTCATTCGCTATGTTCTGTTCAGATGGTGATTGTTTCAATATTTTTGAAGCATAATCCTTATTTTAGCTGTGAAGCATTACGCTCCGCAGCTTTTTTATTTTTCCCCATAACAATTTCACGAATGAAAAAGTCTTATGGCGCACTCAACTTCATGCGCACTGCGAATAGACTTTTTATCCCAAAGTGCGCTATAATTTTAGTATGGAGCTGTGTATTCAGCTCGGCATAAATTATAGAATGGTGGTGATATTATGGCAACAGCTTCGATTGCTGACAAGCTTGCAAAGCTCGAAACAAAGATCGCCAAGCGTGAGAAAACTATCGCTGACGAGACAAAGGAGCTTGAAAAGGACAAAGCGGAATACAATAGGCTCTACATCATGCTTCTCTCTGACAAGTACAAGCTGAGTGGCAAAGACCTTTTCTCTGCTATCGAGAACGATCTTGACGAGCTTGAAAAACTCCGTGACGGCAGTGTGTCCGAAAAGGATTCGGACAGCAGTTTCTCTGAGAAAGGCGGTATGATTAAGGGTGCGAGTGCCGATACAGCTCGGCATAGTTTCCCTCATACCTTTACAGAAGGACATGAGGCAGAACAGAAGAAAGGAGACAACATTTGAGCGATGAAGTTTACCTGATCGGTGAGGATAATTTCAGCAGGGAGAACAGGGATTATGTTGCTCTCGATACCAATGAGGGACAGCATATTGCATTGGCTCTTACCGCAAGCACTATTCCGTTCGATGGCAAAGTGAGCGATGAGCATATTACCTTTGCCTACGATGCTGATTATAAGGAAGAAGTTGACGAGATAATAAAGAAAGCAACTTCGGAGGAATACGCCGACTTTCGCCGTGAGCTGAACGAGAATTACAAGGGCGAAAAGTGTATGCACTTCCTGTCTGCCGCCGCTGAGATGCTGAACATGACGGAGGGTACGCTCCGCAGCAGACCGCTGGACGTTCAGTTCATTGTTTGCAGGCGTTATGCAGATTATTGTATCTGCGATTCCAATACGCTAAGGCGTGAGCTTGAAAAGGCATTACTGCTTAAAACCGATTAGCTGTTTGGCACGGCTCTGCCGTTCCTCTCAGCATAAAAAGACAACAAACAAACGAGGGTAAGATAGAGAAAGCGATGCCCTCACTCTATAAGCGTAGAGAAAGATAAGCTAAGGAGAAAGTTCGCTATGAAAAACAAAACAATGCAGGAAATGAACGAGCAGTATAAGGACTGTCCCGTTCAGGTCAACACCTATGAGGTGGACGGTACTCCGTGTATCGTTACAAGTCACTTCATTGGTGACAAGGACATCAACGATGTTATCATGAAGTACGCAGAGAACAGGGCTATGAACGAAATGTTCGGTCTTGTTCCGTCTGCGGTAATAGCTTGACAACAAATTCCAGAAACCTATTGACTTTGCCGATATATTGCGCTACAATGAGTATATCGGTAAGGTCGCTTTGGGAGAAAGGAGTTAATATGTTACCAAAGCAGACCGATTATAAAGTGGGAATGTACCTTAGACTCTCCCGTGATGATGAGAGACAGGGAGACTCCCTTTCGATTGAAAACCAGAGAAGAATACTCACAAACTACATCGAGGAAAACGGGTGGACGCTCTACGATACCTATATCGACGATGGCATCAGCGGAACTACGTTCGACAGACCGGGTGTGCAGAGACTGCTTGACGATGCAAAGGCGGGCAACATTAACCTGATACTCTGTAAGGATATGAGCCGTTTCGGACGTAATTACATCATGGTAGGTCAGTATGTGGATTACATCTTCCCGATGTATAATATCCGCTTCATTGCCCTGACAGATAACATTGATACGCTCAACTCGGACAGTGCGTCTATGGATATGCTTCCGATAATGAACGTCTTTAATGAATGGCACGCCGCCAATACGTCCAAAAAGCTGAGAACCGTTTTCCTGAGCAATGCAAAGGCTGGCAAGTATATGACTACTGCAAGCTCCTACGGCTATGTTAAGGGTGATGATGACAACTATACTCCGCAGATTGATCCCGAAGCGGCTGCCGTTGTACTCCGTATCTTCAAGATGAGGGCAAGCGGAATGGGGCATAAGTCTATTGCAGATGTACTTAACCAGGAGCATATTTTACCGCCGCTTGATTACAGATATGAAAAGCTCGGTAAGCCTGTTCCTGTTTATTCAAGACATCTGTGGCAGGCGCAGACGGTCAAGAGACTTCTTGCTAATCAGATTTACATTGGCAACCTTGCGCAGATGAAAGAAACTACGGTTAGCTATAAAAATCACAAGGTTATCCGCAAGGATCAGTCCGAATGGGTTGTTATTGAGCATAACCATGAACCTATCATCAGCCGTGAGCTGTGGAACAAGGTACTGGAAGTCAATGCTTCTGTAAGCCGTGGCAAATGCACAACCGAACGTGTAACTCACGCTCTTTCGGGGCTGTGCTATTGTGACGAGTGCGGAGCTAAAATGAAAATGCAGAAAACACCTGAAAATAAAAGCCCGTATTCCTATCGCTGCGGTATGCACGTCCGCTACGGAAAAGCCTACTGCTCCTCGCACAATATCAAAGGGACTATCCTTGAAGGTGCGATCTTGCAGGATATTCAGCGACAGTTGGACTTCGTGACCAATGATGCGGAAGCAAAGGAAAAGTATCTCGCAAGAAAACAGGGTGATATTGCACACAAGAACGCTGAGGACAGCAAGCGTAAGCGTGATATTGAAAAGCGTATCGACGATTTGAGCAAGCTGATTCGCAAGCTCTATGAGGACAGAGTGCTTGGCAATATGCCCGAAAAGACCTGTGCTGAACTGCTTACCGACTATCAGCAGGAAAAGGAAACATTGCAGGCGGAGCTTGACGAGATCATGAAACGCTCGGAGACTATAAAGCAGGACGAAGCCGATGTTGATGAATATATCCGCCGCCTGAAAAGGTATGCAGGAGTTACTCAGCTCACAAGGCAGATGGCAATGGACTTACTTGAATATGTGACCATTGACAGATATGAGGGCGAGGGCAAGCCTCGCAGTATTCACATCTATTACAAGCTCATTGACAAGCCCCTGCGTGATAAGAATAATGCCCTTGCGTAAGCGAGGGCAAAGACCGAAACACAGCCGATTTAAACGTCGGCTGATTATTTGAAGCAAGTGCGTGTCCATAAGTCACGGTTATCCCGTTACCCGCTGGCTTTAACTCCCAATCTGTTTTCTGTTCACCGAACACCGCAACCCAGTTGTCGAAGTGCTGTAAGCCGTGATCGCTCAGGAAGTCATATTCAAGGTAACGCATCATGGTGTGCAGCTCGGTAATGGAATTGCTCAGAGGTGTGCCGTAAGCAACACCTTAACAACGATTATTTGGGTTATGTTTGGACGGTTGGTTTTACGATAATAAACGAAAGGAGGAATACAAATGATTGATATCGTTCAGGGCAACGCCGCAACTCCCGATAAACTATTGACCGAAACAGCACAGAAAATAATAAACACGACCACAAAATACTGCGGAGGAACAGGGCATATAGTTGTGCCG
>Ga0208195_1004970_pt1 | contig 10164 bp, 9 predicted proteins | sample AD_UKC077_MetaG_FD_184441 | JGI IMG/M metagenome (GOLD analysis project Ga0208195, IMG submission 184441) | Active sludge microbial communities of municipal wastewater-treating anaerobic digesters from USA - AD_UKC077_MetaG (SPAdes) (version 2) | ecosystem: Engineered > Bioreactor > Anaerobic >...
TGGACAGCGGGCTTCAGGAAGTGAATGTATTTGTGAAGGGACCGGGCGTCGGGCGTGAGAGCGCCATCCGCACCCTTGGTGTTCTCGGGCTGAAGGTCCGCTCCATCCGCGACATCACCCCGATCCCCCACAACGGATGCAGACCTCGCAAGAGCAGAAGAGTCTGATGAGGAGAGAGTAGGCAATGGCAAGATATACTGGACCTAAGTGCAGATACTGCAGGGCTGAGCGAACGAAGCTGTTCCTCAAGGGCGATCGGTGCCTTTCGAGCAAGTGCCCGATGAATGACATCAAGACCACCGGAACGCCTGGAAAGGACCCGAGGGCCCGGTCGAAGAAACCGACCAACTACGGGTTGCAGCTGCGCGAGAAGCAGAAGCTGAAGAGGACCTATTGCATGCTGGAGAAGCAGTTCAAGCTCTTCTTCAACGAGGCGGCGAGGATTCCCGGAAAGACTGGTGAGAACTTGATCATGTTGCTCGAGCAGCGGCTCGACAACGTCGTCTTCCGCCTCCATTTCGCCTCCAGCCGCAACCAGGCCGCACAGCTGGTCAACCACGGCCACATCCTCGTCAACGGCAAGCGCGTGGACATCCCGTCCTACCGCCTCAAGCCCGGCGACGTGGTCTCCGTTGGCCCCCGCGGTCAGAAAATGCTGATCATCAAGGAAAACCTCAAGGAGTTCACCAAGAGTGGAGTCAGTCCCTGGCTTACCCTCGACGCGGACACCATGAAGGGCACCTTTGTGGCAGTCCCGAGGAGAAGTGAGGTCACCGAGCTCGAGAAGATTAACGAGCAGCTGATCGTCGAGTTGTATTCCAGATAAGGAGTAACCATGGCACGCAAAAACCTTTTGAAGGGTTTCAAGATACCCAAGGGGATAACCTTTGAACACAGCACTGTTGAACCGAACTATGGGAAATTCATCGCCTATCCGTTTGAGAGAGGGTTTGGAACCACCATCGGCAACACGCTGAGGCGGGTGCTGCTCTCTTCAATCCAGGGGTACGCGGTTACGGCAGTGAAGTTCACCTCCTTCAACGAGGATGGGGTGCCGCACATGATCAGCAGTGAGTATGAGCAGCTTCCCGGAGTACGCGAGGACATCAGTGATATCATCGCCGCCTTGAAGAAGCTGCAGATCCAGATGCCCGAGGATACCGAGGGCACCAATCTGCTGATCGAGTGCAAGGGGCCCGGCGTCCTCACCGGCGCGAGCTTCGAGCGCGACCAAGTCGAGATCATCAACAAGGATCTGGTCATCTTCACGATGATGGATGACGCCAACATCGAGATGGAGGTCCAGATCGACCTTGGACGCGGCTATGTGCCCAGCGAGATCAACGAGAAGTACATCGAGGAGATCGGCACGATTCCCCTTGATGCGAACTTCAGCCCGATCGACCGGGTACGATACGCCATTGAGCCGACCCGCGTCGGGTACCGCAGTGACTACGACAAGTTGACCCTCGAGGTGTACACCGACGGGACCATCGCGCCGCAGAATGCGCTCGCCGAAGCAGCGAAGATCGCCAAGGAGTACTTCCAGATCTTCATCAACTTCGACGAGACGCTGATCAACAATACCGATGAGGTCGATGAGGAAGAGGAGCGGGTCCGCAAGATCCTCAACACTTCCGTCGAGGAGCTTGAGCTGACGGTCAGGTCGAGCAACTGCCTCAAGAACGCGAACATCCGCACCATCGGGGACCTGACGAAGAAGACTGAGGAAGAGATCGCCAAGACACGGAACTTCGGCAAGAAGAGCCTGCAGGAGATCAAGGAGAAGCTCAAGGAGTGGAACCTCGGCCTCGGGATGACCGACTACAGTGTCCTCAAGACCGCAATTGCAGTATCTGAGAACAAGGAAGAAGAGAATGAAGCATAAGATTGGGTTCAATGCGCTGAGTCGAACCAGCTCGCACCGCAAGGCGATGAAGCGCAACATGGTGACCTCGCTCTTCCGCTACGAGCGGATCGAGACCACCAAGGCAAAGGCTCTGGAAGTACGCAGAATGGCAGAGAAGATGATTACCCGTGCGAAGGTGGATACGGTGGCTAACCGACGCCTCATCGCCCGGGACATCACTGACAAAGCCGTCGCTGCAAAGCTGTTTACGGAGATCGCACCGATGTACGCCGATCGCAACGGCGGGTATACCCGCATCCTGAAGACCGGCAACCGCCTCGGCGATGCCGCCGAAATGGTCATCCTCGAACTGGTCGAGAAGACGGAAGGGAAGGGTGGCAAGAAGGCCAAGAAGGCTGAGAAGGCTAAAAAAGCCGAAAAAGCCAAGAAGGCGACCAAGCCTGCCACGCAGGAACCGAAGGATGAAAAAGAGGAGTAAAAAGCCCTCCGAGTACACCTTCACCACACAATGCCCCTCAGGGCTCTGCCGCTATCGTAGGATGGCGGTTTTTTTTCACCTTCGATCGGGATGGGGTTCTGCTGAAGACTTCTGTGGAGAATTGCGCTAATTCCATAGTACTTGTACTCATAGACAAGTTAGTCTTACTTACAAGCCTTGACAATTGCGACAGCCGTACGTATCATTGTGTCAATATAATTGGGGGTGGTATATGAACAGTATACTAGTTATCCTCCTTGGTTGTTTTTTTGGTATTGTCTTAGGTTGGTTAGGCCGTTGGCTGTATGCGAAATTTAAGCTTACCTCGGTTGAACAGCGCGCTGTCAGACTGAATGAGGAAGCGATAAAGGAAGCGGAAGCAAAGAGCAAAGAGCTCTTGCTTGAGACTCGCGATCAGTTGTTGAAAGAACAACAACAGCAGGAACGAGAGGCTAGAGAGAGACGGAGTGAACTGCAGAAAGTAGAGAGGAGAATCCTTCAGAAGGAAGAGAATCTCGAGGTGAAGCAGGCCGAACTGGATGCCATCAAAAAGCAATTGGGAGATCGGGAAGGGAAACTGACCGATAAAGAGCAAGAGGTTGCTGAGATCGAAGGCAGCCTGATTACTGAACTTGAACGCATCTCGGGGCTCTCCTCCGAGGAGGCGAAAAACCTCATCATGGAGAACCTCTACAACGATGCGAGGAGAGATGCCCAGCTGATGATCAACAAGATCGAGCAGGAGGCGCACCTCTCCGCTGACAAAAAAGCCCGTGAGATCGTGGTCACCTCGATCCAGAGGATCGCCACCGAGGTCGTCTCAGACATGACGATCACGTCGGTGAGCCTCCCCGGTGATGAGATGAAGGGCAGGATCATCGGACGGGAGGGGCGGAACATCCGTACCCTCGAGACGCTGACCGGCGTCGATGTCATCATCGACGATACGCCTGAGGCAGTGGTCATCTCCTGCTTCGACCCGGTGCGCAAGGAGATCGCCCGCGTGGCGCTCGAACGCCTCGTGCAGGATGGACGGATTCACCCCGCCCGGATTGAGGAGGTGGTGAACAAGGTCTCCAAGGAGGTCGGACGGATCATCGCGGACGAGGGGGAGCGGGTCATCTTTGACCTGGGCATCCACAACGTCGGCCCGGAGACCATCAGGGCGCTCGGGCGGCTGCACTTCCGCACGAGCTACGGGCAGAATGTCTTGGCCCACTCCAAGGAGGTGGCCATCCTCAGCGGCATGATCGCCAGCGAGATCGGGGCGAACAGTGAGTTGGCCATGCGCGCCGGCCTGTTGCACGACATCGGCAAGGGGATCGAGACGGAGAGCGATGCGAACCACGCGGAGCTTGGCGCCGACCTTGCCAAGCGCCTCGGTGAGGACCCCCGGGTGGTCAACGCCATCCTCTCCCACCACAACGACGCCGACCCCACGACGCTGGAGGCGGTGATCGTCCAGATCGCCGATGCCATCAGTGCGGCACGACCCGGGGCGAGGCGCGAGACGCTGGACAGCTACATCAAGCGTCTTGAGTCGCTTGAGCAGATCGCCGAGAGCTTTGAAGGGGTGGATAAGGCGTATGCCATCCAAGCCGGCCGGGAGCTGCGGATTCTGGTGAACAACGACCAGGTGAGCGACGACGGTGCCAAGGAGATCGCCAAGGGCATCGCCAAGCGCATCGAAGCGGAACTCAGATACCCGGGTCGCATCAAGGTGACCATCATCCGGGAGATGCGGGTCGTCGAGTACGCGAGGTAAGCCGGTGGCTGATCAAAAGACCATGGTTGCCCTGCTCTTTGGCGATGTCGTAGGACAGCCGGGAAGCAGGGCGCTCTTTCTTGGACTCCACTCCTTGGTCAAGGAGTGGCGGGCCGACGTCGTCGTCGTCAACGGTGAGAACGCCGCCAACGGCTTCGGCCTCAATCGTGAACAGGTCCAGCAGTTCCTCTCCCTCGGTGTCGATGTCATCACCAGTGGGAACCACATCTGGCAGCAGGAGGATCTCAGGGGGATGCTGGACAGTGAGAAGCGCCTGCTCAGGCCGGCGAACTACCCGCCGCAAGTGGTGGGCCACGGTTCGGTGGTCATTGACAAGAAAGGGTTCAAGGTGGCGGTCCTGAACCTCCAAGGACGCCAGTCGATGCCCAACACCGACTGTCCCTTCCGGGTGGGGTTGGAGACGGTCGAGCGCCTGCGCAGACAGACGCCGATCATCCTGGTGGACTTCCACGCCGAGGCGACCGAGGAGAAGGAGGCGATGGGGCTCTCCCTCGCCGGCAAGGTCAGCGCTGTAGTGGGGACGCACACCCACGTGCAGACCGCCGACGAGAAGATCCTTGGGGGGGGCACCGCCTACATCACCGACTTAGGGCTCTGCGGACCTTCCAGGAGCATCATCGGCTCCGATGTCGCGCTCTCCATCACCCGACAGATGACCCAGATGCCGATCCGCAGCCAAGTGGCCGATACCCCGCCGGTGCTCCAGGGCGTCGCCGTCACCATCGAGACGGCCACCGGCAAGGCCCTCTCCATCACGCGCTTTTCCAAGGAGTATGCCATCTGATGAGACGCGACCAGATCGCTCTGCTGCAAGCCCTCAGACAGCGCTTTCCACAAGAGAGCGCCGATGCCTTGACCGCCCAGGTGGTCTGTCGCAGGGTCTTGGTGGACGGGGAGGTGGTCAGCGATCCCAAGCAGCCGATTCTCAAGAGCGCCCACATCCAAATCGATGCACGTGAGCAGTATGTCTCCCGGGGCGGCTACAAGCTTGAGGGTGCCCTCGCCTCGTTCAACCTCGCCGTGACGGGCCTCACCCTCCTCGATGCCGGCGCCTCCACCGGGGGGTTCACCGACTGCCTGCTCAAGAGCGGGGCCAAAGCGGTCCATGCGGTGGATGTGGGGTACAACCAGCTCGACTGGCGGCTGCGCACCGACAGTCGCGTCATCGTCCACGAGCGGACCAACATCATGGAGGTTGAGCAGTTGCTCCCACAGCCTGATGGGGCGGTCTGCGACCTCTCCTTCCGCTCCGTCACCAAGGCCGCCTCCCACATCCTCTCCCTCTGCGCAGCGGGTGCGTTCCTCCTGGCCTTGATCAAGCCCCAGTTCGAGACCCCCAAGGGAATGGAGGGCTTTGATGGGGTCATCAGGGAGCCGGACGTGCTGAAAACGATCATGGAGGATGTCCTCTCTGCCCTCATCGACGAAGGCTTGGGCATCCGGGGCGTCACAGAGAGCCCGATCACCGGGACGAAGGGGAACACGGAGTTCTTCGCCCTCCTCCATCAGGGAGCGGGGCTCACCGTCCCAGCCCTCCTCTCATCCCTCACTCTATAGGGGAGCCTTCGACGAGGATCACCACACCCTTGATACCGCTCATGGCGCGCGCGGTCGCCTTGACCTGCGCATCAGCCAAGTCCCGCCGCTGGGAGGCCAGGTACGGGGAGTCGAAATCCACGAAGAGGATCGCGTTGGAGAGCGTCACCCCCCGCAGCTGTGTCTTGGCATCGATATAACTGATCGCTCCCTCCTCGAGCGCCTCGCGCGGGGCTCCCGCCAACAGCGCCTCGAAAGTGTCGTGGTAGGCACTCCCCCCGAGGCGGTCTCCTTGATAGGCATAGAGGGCGGTCTTGCCGTTGGGAAGGATGAACGCGCAGCGTACCAGGCGGGTGGTGGCGGTACTTGCCTGCCCAGAGCGCTCTGTTGAGAGGAGGGAGAGCACCCCGCTCTCCTGGAAGGCGGCCTTGACCTTTGGATAGCCCACCAGGGCGATCACCGAGGTGAAGATGAGCCAGATGAGGAGGATGAGGATTGGTCGCGTGCGCTTTGGATTATCGCTGTCCATCGCCGCCATCGTAGCAGAACATCGCCCCCTCTTCCAGCTTTACACCGCACCGTAAACTCCGTATAGTACATTACATATGAGGATCTTCAAGGGAATAGCTGCCTCCGAGGGCATGGTCAAGGGAAAGGCGCTGGTGTTCAGGCGTGCCTCGATGGCAGCCGAACGAAGGCACATCCTTGCCGATGGCGTCTCTCGTGAGCTCAAGACGCTGGAGAAGGCGTTGGATGAGGCTCGACACACCATCGAGGCTCATGACCAAAGCCAGCTCCCCGACGAGTCACAGCAGATCCTTGAGGCACACCTCTTGATGCTCTCCGATCCGGAGTATCGCAGAGCGATCGAGGCGTACATCCGCACCAATCTCGTCTCCGCCCAATGGGCCATCGAGGAGGTGAGCGAACAGTACGCCTCCCTGCTCGCCGAGAGCGGTGATGCACTGCTCCAAGAGCGTGCCGACGATATCCGGGACATCTCACTCTACCTCCTCGAAGCGGCCAAGGGGCGCAAGCGGAGCGTCGACTTCGTCATTGATGATGATGTGGTCCTGGTGGCTGACTCCCTCATGCCCAGCGATCTCTTCGCCTTGGATAAGAGCCGGATCCTGGCCCTGGTCCTCGATGGTGGGGCCCGGGCAAGCCATGTGGCGATCCTCGTCAGGGCCTTCAACATCCCGGCCGTCATTGCCACGGGACGCGCGTCGCGCTCTGTCAATGACGGTGATGAGGTGATCGTGGACGGTATCTGGGGGGAGGTCTACGTCAGGGCCGACCTCAACGCCGCCCAGATGCTCGATGAACGGTACGCCCGGTGGCAGGAGCATGAATCTGAGCTTAGGGAGATGATCGACCTCCCCACCGAGATGGTCGACGGCCACCGCGTGGAGCTCCTCGCCAACATCCAGGGGTTGGTGGAGATGGAGGGGGTGTGCGCAAGCGGGGCGAGCGGCATCGGGCTCTTTCGCAGCGAGTTTCTCTTCATGGAGCGGGCGACGCTCCCCACCGAGGAGGAGCAGTACCAGGCGTACAAAGCGGTATTGGAGAAGATGGCACCCAAGGCGGTGACCATCAGGACACTGGACATCGGCGGGGACAAGGTCGTCAAGGATCTCGGCATCGACGAGAAGAACCCGGTCCTCGGATGGCGGGCGGTGCGCTTCTGTCTCTCAAGAAAGGATATCTTCACCACCCAGCTCAGGGCCCTGCTGCGTGCAAGCGTGCATGGGAAATTGAAGATCATGTTCCCCATGATCAGCGGCGTGGAGGAGCTCAACGCCGCCCTTCACCTGCTTGAACATGTGAAGGAGGAGTGCCGGATCGAGGGAATCGCCTTTGATGAGAAGCTTGAGGTCGGCACGATGATCGAGGTCCCCTCGGCGGCCCTCTGCGCCGATATCTTGGCCAAGCGGGTCGACTTCTTCTCCATCGGGACCAATGACCTGATCCAATACACCATCGCGGTGGACCGGGGCAACGAGAAGATTGCCTATCTTTATCAACCATTTCACCCAGCCGTGCTCCGATCGATCAAGATGATCGTCGACATGGCCCACAAAGAGGGGATCGAAGTCTCCCTCTGTGGTGAGATGGGAAGTGATCCCCTCTGCTCCGTGCTGTTGGCCGGATTGGGGGTGGATGCGTTGAGCATGGGAGTGCAGAGCCTCTTGCAGGTGCGCCAAATCCTTCGCTCAGTCTCCTCTGTGGAGGCCAAGGAGCTGGCCGACCAGGCGCTCTCCATGGACTCGTACCAGACGATCAATACGTATATACGGGAGTGGATGCATGACCGATTCGATCATCTCACCACCATTTGAAACAGAACAGAAGATTCCGGTGATCAGCATCATCGGAAGACCGAACGTAGGAAAATCGACCCTCTTCAACCGCCTCGTCGGCAAGCGGCGGGCTATCACGGACCCGACGCCGGGGGTGACGCGGGACGCCATCAGCGAGCGCTGGTACCTTGAGGGGCATCCGGTGACGTTGATCGACAGCGGCGGCATCAAGTATGAGCGGGAGGGGCTGGACGACCTCGTCACCGAGCGCAGCATGAGCCTCCTGGAGAAGAGCGACGCCATCATCTTTTTGATGGAAGCGGGCGAAATCAGCAGCGAGGACGAGGAGCTGCTCTCCCACCTGCGCCCATACGCCGAGAAGCTGGTGCTCGTCGTCAACAAGATCGACGACCCCAAGCACCAGGATCTGGTGTGGGAGTTCTTCGCCTACGGCTACCAGCGGGTGCTCGGGATCTCGGCGGCCCATGGCCATGGCATCGGCGAGCTGGAGGAGATTCTCCTTGAGCTCTTGGGCCTCACGCCCCGCGAGCAGGCGGAGGAGGCTGAGCCGGCGATCCGGCTCTCCATCATGGGCAAGCCCAATACCGGAAAGTCCACCCTCGCCAACCTCCTGGTCGGCGACGAGATCTCCATCGTCAGCGACATCGCCGGGACGACCCGGGACGTGGTGTCGGCGTCCTTCGTCTACAAGGGCACCGAGTTCAAGGTCCTCGATACCGCGGGCATCCGGCGCAAGAGCAAGGTCGATGAGGACGTCGAGTACTACTCGGTCAACCGGGCGATCAAGACGATCGACGAGAGCGATGTGGTGCTCTTGGTCGTCGATGCCGTGGAGGGGCTCTCCGAACAGGACAAGAAGATCGCCGCCCTCATCGTCCGTCGCGGCAAGGGGATCATCCTGGTCCTCAACAAGAGCGACCTGCTCTCCGGTGTAGCCAATGAGCAGACGGCGATCAAGGATCGGGTGCGCTTCCTCTTCCCCATCCTCTCCTTCGCCCCGATCACCTTCATCAGTGCACTCAAGGGCATCGACATCGGCAAGATGCTCGATACCGTCTGGTCGGTGTGGAGGCAGCTCAACCGACGGGTGGAGACCGCCCGCCTCAATGAGGCCATCGCCCAATGGGGTGAGACCACCCAGCCGCCTCGGGACAAGAGCGGGTACTTCAAGGTCTACTACGGGACCCAGACCTCATCCAATCCGGTGCGTTTCCTCTTCTTCGTCAACCGGATCAAGGGCTTCCCCCAGAGCTATGTGCAATACCTGAAGAACTGCATCAGACGCGACCTCGGCTTCGATTCGATCCCCATTGAGATCGACCTCAGGGAGCGGAAGCGCAACCCATCGCTCCATGAGCGGGGGGTGAAGCGGCCGATCGAAGAGGAGGTGAAGAAGCCCGTCAAGCAACCGGTCGGGGGGGGAAGGGCGGTGGCCAAGCCGAAGGCCCGCAAGCCCGGAAACCTCGCCTCCTTGGATAAGAGACGCAAGCGCCAAGACCAGGAGCAACAGCGGCGGGGAAGGCGCGCCCCGGCAAAGAAGCGAGGATAGGATGGCGTTTCTGAAAGATAGAGGAGTGCGCTGTCTGGCGCTGGACGTCGACGGGACTCTCTACCCCAGGCGGATGCTCAATGCCCGGATGGTCCGCTCCTTCTTTCCATCTGGCCGCCTCGCCCTCTCCTTCAACCGGGTGCGGTCGCACTATCGCAGCCTTCAGGAGGAAGAGGAGACCATCCCGCCCACCCGCGAAGGCTTGCTCATGCGCCAAGCTGCGCTGGTAGCCGGACGAATGGGGAGATCGGATGCCCACGAGGTGCAGCGGGCCATAGACCGACAGTTTTATGAAGCATGGGAGCGCTCCTTTCTCACCATCAAACCGTTTGACGGCCTGCGCGAGACGCTGGTTCAGGTCAAGGACCAAGGGCTCACCATCGCGGTCCTCAGCGACTTCCCCATCGCGCGGAAGCTGGAGACGCTCGCCATCGCCGACTTGGTGGACTATGCATACTGCAGCGAGGAGAGCGGCTACCTGAAGCCGAGCCCTCATGCGTTCTCCCTCCTGCTCGACGGCCTTGGCTACAGGGCGGATGAGTTTCTGTATGTGGGCGATTCGTATACAAAGGATTGCATCGGGGCAAAGGACGTGGGGATGTACACCGCACTCTTGACCGGAAG
>Ga0208195_1004979_pt1 | contig 10154 bp, 11 predicted proteins | sample AD_UKC077_MetaG_FD_184441 | JGI IMG/M metagenome (GOLD analysis project Ga0208195, IMG submission 184441) | Active sludge microbial communities of municipal wastewater-treating anaerobic digesters from USA - AD_UKC077_MetaG (SPAdes) (version 2) | ecosystem: Engineered > Bioreactor > Anaerobic >...
ACGGCAGCTGGTCAAGAGGTGAGCTATAAAATAAGACGTTCTTCAGATATTTTGCAATTATCTATTGCCGCTGAGCAATTAGCTAGCAATAATAATGAGTATAGTTTAGGAGTAGCTTTAGTAGAAAGTGGATTGGTATCCTATGCTTGGCCTAGGGCAATTTGGGAAGGCATTAAATTAACTGCTCTGAGCTTGAAAGATATTGCTGTTGGTTTTTGGCAGCTTTTTACTGGATTATTTAAGGGCCAAGATATGTCTGATAATGTTGCCGGTCCGGTGGGTATAGCGGTTTTAGTGGGCCAAATCAGCCACCTGGGCTGGCTTTATCTTTTACAATTTATTGCCCTGCTATCTCTTAATTTAGCCTTTATTAACATTTTGCCATTTCCAGCGCTAGACGGCGGGCGCTTATTTTTTATTGGGCTTGAGGCCATCACAGGTCGTCCAGCCAAGGCTCAACTTGAAGCCATTGTCCATAGTATTGGATTTATTTTACTTCTCGCTTTGGTCGTTATAATTACAATTAAGGATGTTGTTAAATTGTTTTAGCTATTGCCAGACAATTTTGATATAATAATTTTGCCATGAAGATAGTTGACTCTTTTAAATTATTAGTTAATTTCCTTCGGCTAACTTTAATAGCGGCGGCGGTATTGGCCATTATTTATGGCAGCTGGTTTAACCTGTTAATTATTGTGATAACCTTAGTATTTACCTTTCTGCCGCGCGTAGTGGAGAAAAAATATAAGATTTATATTCCTTTAGATTTTGAATTTGTTATTATTTTCTTTGTTTATGCCAGCCTATTTCTAGGAGAGGTCGGCGACTTTTATGGACGTTTTTGGTGGTGGGATGTCTTTTTACATACTTTCTCGGCTATTGCTTTTTGTTTTCTTGGTTTTATCGCTTTTTTCCTTTTATTTAAAGCAGAAAAAATTAAAACTCATCCAATATGGATTGCTATTTTTTCTTTTTGTTTTTCAGTAACAATTGCCGCGTTGTGGGAAATTTTTGAATTTATTATGGATCAAACATTTGGGACTAATATGCAAAAAAGCGGTCTTTATGATACTATGGGGGATTTGATTAGTGCTAGTGTCAGTTCTTTATTAGTAACAGCTGCTGGTTATGTTTATTTAAGGGGTAATCAAAAATCTATTTTACACCGTGGGTTAGATTGGGTGATAAAAAAGTTATTTATTAGGAAAGAGACTTAAGAATTGCTATCTTGCATTGGATCTTTCACCGCTATCCAAACTAATTTTGTAGATCCGTCATATTTACCGAACGCTTGCTTGTTCTAATTAGCTCCTCATCGTGTGAAACACAAATAATTGTAGTGTCTGGATATTTTTCGTTTATCTCGCTGATAATTTTGATAACTTCGGTTGCAGCCTGTGAATCAAGGCTGGCTGTTGGTTCGTCAAGCAATATAATTTTTGCGCCCTTAATTAAGGTTCGCGCAACTCCAATTCTAACTTTTTCACCGCCCGACAAATACTTAGTTTCCTCGTCAAGCTTATCGGCGAATTTATCCAAATGTAAGTCTGATAGTACTTTTTTAATTCTTTTGTCATCAACTTCATCTTTGGACCACAGCAGTAGATTTTCTCGTAAGGTCATGCCATCAAAAATTTGAGGGTCTTGATTGCAATATGACATTACGGAATATAACGACTCTTTACCGTATTTTTTGACCTGGTCATTTCGTATTCCGCCAATTTCTATTGCTCCACTGTCTGCTTTGTAAAGTCCAACTAAGCTTCGTAGCAGTGTTGATTTTCCGGCCCCAGAAGCTCCGGCTATAGTTATAAATTCGCCTTGTTTTATATCTAAATTCAAGCCTCGCAGAATGTTTTTATAGCATAAATTTTTTATGGAAATATTAAAATTTTTCAATTCTGAAACAGAAACGCGATTCTTTTCTTTCTCGCCCTCGGGTAAATCCAAGTTTTCGTATTGCCCGAAAATCTCGTCCATTCTTTGAATATCCTGAATATAGCGAGAAAACCTGTTGAAATAAAGGTTGACCAATTCTTGAACAGGCCTATTTAACTGATTAGAATAGATAATATTAGATAGAATGGCTCCACCCGAAATCATGCCTGCCTCTTGAAGCGCATATCCAACAGCAGCTGACGCAATACCTGAAACATCGAAAGGAATCATATTCTTTATGCCGTTTTTTACTTCTTCTATAAGTCTTTGCAAAGAGAGCGTATCCATAACATTCATTTGTTCTTTGACATGGGTTGCGATTGTCGGTGTTTCGGGCGATGTTTTAACTTCTTCAAATCCGTTTTTTATTGAATCAAGGCGAGTAGTAATTTTTTCACCCTCTCGCCTTTCTTTTTCATACATTGGCCAGATTTTTTTATTTTGTTTTTTGGCAACTGTATACATTATTGGTAAACTTCCAACGCCAATCGCGCCGAGAGTGGGATTAATTTTAGTCAAAAACCCAAGCGACATCGCAATTCCCGCAAGGGTAGGGGTAAAGCTTGCAATTGTATCTCGTAAAAGTCCTTCAGTCGCATTTTTACCTCTTTCCATAGCACTGAAGATCGCTCCTAAAGGTTTTTCATGGATAAATTCAAATTCTTGGAAAAATAATGAGTTGGTTATCCTTTCATTGATTTGATGACTGATTTTATTCATTATTTTTGCTAATTCAATGTCTGTTTTTGCATCAATTACTCTCGATAATTTATTTAATCCGAAGTATTCTAAGAATACGGCGATATTAAATTTATCTTGGGCGATAATATTTTGAAAAAGTGAAGGTGCAAAACTCTCAGCTCCTTTTGACATCAAAAAGCCAAGAGAAATTTTTGCTATTGCCCCCTTCTTTTTGTCCAGCCCATATTCACCCCAAAGGCGGCCGATTGTTTTAATAAGAATTTTTAGTGAATAGTTTTTATTTTTATCTTTTTCAGATTTGACTAAATCAACTAAAATTTCAATCTCTGTTTTGTCCAGCGGATAACGACCCTGTAATTGTTTAATTAACTCTGATTTTTGTTTTGTTGCTTCTTTTTTATCGACTTTCTCTGTTTTATCTTCGTAGAATTCCCCGATATCCTTCTCTAGAGAGTTTGTATTTATTACATTGCCAATCGAGTTAAAGAGTAGCCAGCACTGGACGCGCAATTCTTCGACATCGTTTTCATCAAGTCCAGTTGCTCTTTTTTCTTTTACTTCATTTATTAGATTGTTGATCCAATTTTCAATGTTTGCTGAAAATTTTTCATTATCTATATCGATAAATTCTCTTTGCGGATGCTCTTCGGTTTTTTGAGCTTTAATATTAAAATCTCTTATAATCTGTTTGTACTCTGCCATTAATTCAGGAGTGATAAGCTCGTTCAATTGTTTTGTTTTTTCCTGTTTGTTTTAGGCACACACATTTGGCGGTTTTTGTTAAGAATAATTACGTACAGCCTCGACGGGCGTTAGCCCGGCGAGAGCTATATGTTCTAGATTATTGTAAACCATATTCCAAGTTCTAACTGCTTTTCTTAATTCTAGCGCTGTCTTGAACTGATGTCTATCATAAAACATCTCTTGGTCAGTACGGTGACTTCTTTCAACCTTACCATTCTGTGCTGGTTTACCCGGGTCTATTAAATAATGAATGATGTTTCTTTTGGCCCAGAAGAGGTCAAACGGATGAAGCCGAGGATTAATAGGATCAACTGACTTTTGGTAGCCAGTATAGCGGTTGGTAAAGCAAGCACCATTGTCTGTCTTAATTGCCCTAATTCTAAACGGAGCTACCTTCAGTAATTGTTTAGAGAAGGCAATGGCTGAGCCATTGCCACAGTCACTATATATTTTTAAATAGCGCCACCTAGTGGCGCAGTCAATGGCCGTAAATTGATAATATCTTTGTCCCTTGATCTTAGCTGGCACAAATTTAATATCTATCTCAACCAATTCACCAGCGGTAAGTGGCACTTTGACATAGCTATACTTTAACTTTCTGATGTGATATTTACGGACTAACCCTTCTGCTTTAATAATCTTGCCAATAACTCTATCTGAAACCTTAATTCCTTCTTTAGCTAACTTGTAGTTAAGTTTCTTAGAGCATAGATTAGTTTCTTGTCTTAGTTCAATGATACGTTCCTTTACTCTAATGGGTAACTCGGCAGGTTGGCTTTTGGGTCTTGTGCTCTGAGGTACAAGTGCCTCAATTCCCCTGATCTTATATCTAGCTACCCATCTTTCTAGTGTCCTTTTACCACCAGGGAATACCTTGGCAGCATCTTTTAGTTTAATCTCGCCATTAGTGATGGGTCTTACCCATCTTAAGCGTTCTTCTAAAGCATTGACTGGCAATTTTGTACACATACCTGTAGATATTGGCATAGTTTTTGGAAAACCGCCATATGTGTGTGCACATTACCCGTTATCCTTGACACACATCTATAATATGTTAAGATGGAGCATTGCCCAAAATTGTAATGGGGGTAATCCTAATCACGAGGGAATCGTGAAAAAGCAAATTAAAAAAGGAGGTTAATATGATCGTTGACACGATTCGTGGTGACGTTTTCAAGACGCCTTACAATCACATCGCCTTTGCGGTGAACATTGAAGGATTCAACGATGCGGGTTTTGCAGGAGCTGTGTCCTCTCGTTGTTGGAACCAACTTGCCAACACGGGAAAAAAGACACTGGGTGATGTTCTCACCAAGAACGGAAAGGACAAAACCTTTCACGCTCTCGTCTGCCATTCTCTGGGAGGCGACGGCTGGAGCAAGACCGCCGAAACGGTCACGAAATGTCTGGATTCGCTCAATGTGCCTGAAACCGAAACTATCGCCATTGTATTAATGGGCACTGGTATGCTGGGACAGATGGGCGGGGCAGATTTTTTTCAATTTTGGGCGGAATGGCTCGCTCCAAAAAGCGAGTGGCCGTCTACACACTGTAGTGAAGGAGGTGAACAAATGAGCAAGATCCTCAGTTCTGAACGTGTCGAAGCCATCTTTAATGACTGCCTGTTTAAGGATGGTGAAGATACCAGTAATTATGTCAAGGCAGAAGGCATCGCACATAATGTCGGTTTCCACCCCGAACGGCTTCAGAGCCACAAGGCAGAAATCGAAGCGATGCTTGACGAGCTCCCCGACCAGTTCAAGAAGTCAGGCGGTGGCGGATGGTCGTTCCTGAATGCCTGTTTGGATAAACACGGTGAGCAGTGGACTGATCTTCACCTTAGAATGGAACAACTGTTCCAGCTTGGCATTGCTATTGGTAAGGTGGAGTGCCAGCTTCCCCGTGAGATGTGGATGGTGTTCCCCGGTGGGATGCCCTACTACGTCATTAACTGAGCTGAGGTGAGCCTCAGCATCAACAAATGGGTTTATCAGTTGTCCCTAACAACTGATTTTTTATTTGATCGGATGTTAATTTGAGGGATATGTGATTACCAAAAGAAACAATTGAACATCTGCGCAAAACTAATAAATTAGAAGTGGTTACCAGACATTAAATCCTCCACGCAGCAGAAGACATATAACGACACGCTCAAGGAATTGGACGTAGTAATGGAGAAAAAGCTTTTAAGCAAGAACCTGACGCAAGAAGAGAATTTTTTCTGGAAAGAAAGGATCAGGCTCTTATCGGTAAAAAAGAGAAACACAGAGAGGCCTTAAAAGGTATTGACCACAGAGTTGACCAATGGCTGGAGTTTTCAGAGAACATAGTTAATTTCACCCGCTACGTCCCTTTCTGGTTTAGAGAGGCTATTGAAAATGAAGACTTACAAAAGCAAAGAGAGATTCTTAACACTTTTAGTTTAAATATAAAAATAATGAACGGAAAACTGTGAATTGAACCGCCAGAACCCTTTAAGATCATTAAAGGAGGTTTGAAGGCAGTTCCTGAAGCAAGGGCTCGTTTGAATTTGCCAAAATGAGCATAAATAAAAAAAGAGCGGTTTTTGCCGCTCTCAATCCACGCTGGCGGTACCTTTTGGTTAAAATCCGAACTTTTTTTGACGAAAATCCGGACTGCGAATTTTGAACGCTCCGCCCCGCCGCCGCTCGCTTCGCTCGCTGTCCAGCAAAAAAGTTTTCTTCGCATTTTTTAATTTGCGCGCGCCCGATTTTTTCTTCTAAAAGGAAAAGAAAACTTTTTTGCTGACCTCTGCTCTGAACGAGCAGGGCGGCGGGGCTTCGCTTGGGCTCGGGCTGGCAAAAAGGAAGGGGGTTGGGGGGAAGGAATTTTTGCCCGCCCTCGCTTTCGCCGCTTCTTTTTTCGCTGCCACAATTTTTCGTATTTCGCTTTGCGAAATGCGCCGCCAGAAAGGAAGTTGTGTTTGCCCCGCCCACCCGTGCGCACACAACAATTTTACTCCCTTTATTTACAATTTGTAATTTTTGGTGTAGCATTAAAGTAGTTGAAAGGAAATATAACCTAATACTTTAATTCTACTACCACGATATTAGTATGTCAAACATAACCAAAAACTTAAGAAAGATGAGAGAAGCCAAAGGGCTTTCGCAAGAGAAACTGGCGAGATTGGCCGATGTCGCCAACAATACCATTATCAAAATTGAGGCTGGTAAAAACCAGAATCCAACACTTGATACACTCAAGAAAATAGCGAAAGCACTTGAGGTAAGCGTTGATGAACTAATCAAATAGTTATGGAAACAAGCAACATATTAAAACCGACCGCTGTAGCAACCCAATCACTCGCCGGAAAATTTGGACGATTTATTTCGTCTTGGCTTCTTGCGGAAGTGGTTTTGATTGGAGCCGTATTTAATTTTCTTGAACGACTAAATCAAAAAGGGATTTTAGGCATGGGCGATGATTTTGTCACAAGCCAGCTTTATTGGGGTGCTGGTGTAGGCATGAACATTTTCCGGCTCTTGATAGTAATTGTTTTTGCCGGAGCATTCGGTTTGCTATATGGCTATCTCTCAAAGAGAGTGGTCAGCACAAGCGAAAAAATAATTGTAAATACAATTAATGCCTTACTTGCCATATTTGGAACCTTTTTTGTAATGCTGTTGGCATTAGCAATATTTCAGCCAGGAGCTTTTGGAGAAATCAATAATAGTTTGGGTGAAATTTTATATCTTTTCACTGCCTCACCGTTCTATTTAACATTTTTAATTTTGAATTTAGTCGGTAGTTTTGCCGCCGGATTTTATTTTGTAGATGTTGGAAGCAAAATAATCGGCAATCCCTATCATACGATAGATAGAGAAAAAAACGGTACTCTTCTAGGAATAAAATGGTATCACTATCTTTGGCTTTGGATGCCGATAGGATTTTATGGACAAGTCGCATTAAATCTTATTTATGCAACTGGTCATACACTCATCACTTTTATAAGAAATGTTCACTGGTTTGATTTTCTTGGCGGTGTTGTTGTCTCTGAAAATGGAACTACTAGTCAAAACAGCTTGGATATTGCTTGGGGTAAATTAATAGGTATTTATATTGCAGCAGTGATAATTTATTACTTACTCGCTTATCTGCGAGAAGTTTTGGCTGGAGAAAAGCAAATGCACATCGCCTTAAAAATCCTAGTCGCTGTGGGAATTGGCGTGGTCATACCATTTCTCTTGTTATGGTTCACTGCTCTTGGCGGATAAAATATGGCTTCACAAAATTATTATCAAATCTTCGGAATTTCAAAAGACGCTTCGCCTGATGAGATTAAGCAAGCATACAGAAAACTAGCGCACAAATATCACCCTGATAAAAACAGAGACGAGAACGAGAAGCTGGCTGAGCAAAAGATGAAGGAAATTAACTTCATCTACTCAATCCTTTCAGATCCATACAAACGAAAATCTTATGATGAGACACTGGGAGCAAAAGAATACTTTGAAAGTTTTGACTGGGATTATGAAGTTAGAAAAACTTGGATAGATATTTATTGCGATGAACTGGAGGTTTTAGACAGTACTGGCAGAGAAACAAAAATCAAGGTTGGTCAAAGGATTTTCTATCCTGTTGATATAGATAAATCAATTATCACTTGGAAATATAAGAGTAAGGAATATTTTGATGTATATATTAAGAAAATTTTTGACCCCGACAAAAAAGACTCTTTTGCAAAAGTCCTTGAATATGATTTTAAGAAAGAACCTCTTTGTCTCGTGCATTTCGGCGAACAAGATTTAATAATTTACAAGGATGATTTTCGCGCTTTCTGGCTCAGCGAAGAAAGCTACAGAAAAATTGATATAAAGAAAGGACTGATAACGGCTGTTATTGTTGGGTTAGCATTGATTTTCGGGATATACTACCTCTTTGCTTCTCACCCTATTACGCAAGATCAAAGAGATGAAATCAGAAATGGCTTAACATCAAATCGAGATAGCGAGTGGTACAGGGATTTTCTAAAAGAAGAATACAAAGCTACTGACGGAGAAATTAGTTATATCGAGAGTGGGAGATATGAAACTTGTTCTGGGGAAAAAGTGAAGACAATAGAACAAACCGAAGTTAAAAATGCCCCCGATTTTTACGCGCTCACTGCCGGAGAATTGCCAAAAGACACAGAGGTAGAAATTTTACTTTATTATTCCGACAAGGACACTTACAAAATAAATTCTGACAAAATAATAGGATGGGTGCCAGCAAAATTTTTAGATAAACCAATTTGCGACACTGATCAAGAATAATTATGAAAACTATAAATAAAAAGAATCCGTTGGTTGCTGGTGCCTTGTCGTTATTTTTAGGGCCACTTGGATACGCCTATCTTGGCCTTAATTTTTTGGTTGCGGGTGTTTCAATTGCTCTAATAATTGGAATTGTGTTGAGCTTGCTTAATTTTCCATATCCGGGTTTCTTTAACTATTTACAGCTTTTGGTTTGGGCATATTTCGGCTACAAATTTGCTCACATAAGCAATATTTTTTCGAGTGAGGAAAATATCACCGAAACGGATGTAAAAGAGTATAAGAGCATGAGTTTTGCTTTTTATATGATGATTCATGTAATGATGTCCATTGTCAGGTTTTATGCCGTGGTCGTCGCGCTATTTTTTACAGCTGTGTTTTTCTCGCAAGGAAAAATTTTGCTGGCAATTTTGATGTTAATTTTTGGTATCGGGTTTGCTCAATGGATTATAGAAATGATTTTTGGAATTGTGTCGGTGGCAATTATGAAAGCGTTTAAGATTGATAAAAAATATTTATGACAAACGAACAATCAACAGATCAAGTTAGGCAAGAAATGCAGAGAAAAGCCGCCGCCAAAGCAGAGGCAAGCGTATATTCGCTTAATAACGCCTATCTAACTCCGCAAGAAAAGCAGGAAGTGGAATTGTGGTATCAATTTCCGGGCAATGTGATGTTGTGGGCTTTTGCTATTACTGCAATATATTCCGTTTATAGTCCCTTATCGTGGAGTAAAATTATTGCCATACCTCTTTTAGTTAATCTAGTTGTAGGACTTTGGAATTGGTATTTTTACAAAAAGAATCTGATTTACAAACTTTATCTGACCGTTTTGCATAGTTGGATTTTGTATTTAGTGGGTTTTGGCGCGGCGGCTTTTCTCTTTTTCAAAGGTGCAATAGTGTTGGGGATTATCTCAGCTATTGCGCCATTTGGTCTGTTGGCACTTGTTGAACCAAGTATTTATATTTATTCAATTTTGGCACAAAAATATCATATGCACCCAAAGTTTGCTTTTTTTAAAAAAGAATATAATCATACATTTCCGTTTGAACAAGATTTATGAAGCCCAAAAATATTTATCAATCAGTTTCCTTGATTGCGGCCGGTGTCGCCGCACTTATAGCAGTTCCAAGTATTTGGCCTTACGGGGTTTATCAGCTTGTGCGGTGGGTGATATGTCTAAGCGCGGGATATAACGCCTATCAACAAGGAGTAAAGGAAAAATATTTTTGGGCTTCTACTTTTGTATTTATAGCTATTTTGTTCAACCCGATCGCCCCGATTCATTTTGATAAAGAAATCTGGCAAATTATTGATTTTGTTATTGCAGTATTTATTGGTATTGCGTATTATAAATTGAGGAAAGAATAGGCGGCGCGCCAACTTCGTTGGCACGAAAAATTGTGGCAGCGAAAAAAGAAGCGGCGAAAGCGAGGGCGGGCAAAAATTCCTTCCCCCCAACCCCCTTCCTTTTTGCCAGCCCGAGCCCAAGCG
>Ga0208195_1004982_pt1 | contig 10145 bp, 10 predicted proteins | sample AD_UKC077_MetaG_FD_184441 | JGI IMG/M metagenome (GOLD analysis project Ga0208195, IMG submission 184441) | Active sludge microbial communities of municipal wastewater-treating anaerobic digesters from USA - AD_UKC077_MetaG (SPAdes) (version 2) | ecosystem: Engineered > Bioreactor > Anaerobic >...
TGAAAATGTGTACAACCATAAGAGGCTGCATTCAGCTCTCAATTACAGATCTCCGGTTCAGTTCGAAGTGGAGGTTGCCTTAAATACCATTGCTTAACTATTTGTCCATTATCAGGGGTGCAGTCCAGATCTCTGCTGTAATGTGGTACCTGAAGAAGACAACTCCAGAGTTCTCTATCTCAGAAGAAGCCAGAGCGATCCTAGAGGAAGGCCTGGAGAAAAAGTATCCCGAGCTTTTCCAGAAGGTAAAGGAAGGGCTGAAGAAATGAGCGACTGCCAGCTATCTATTAAGTGCTGTGATGAGGATATCAGGAGAAAGGACTGGTGGCCGTTCTGGAGGAGAGGATGAACAACACAACGGCCATGATCTTGTCTATTTCTCCCAGCTCTCCATATTTCATCCTTGTTAGCAGCCTAATAAGTGGCTTAATAGGAGTTATAATCGGCTCACTCATTACTGCGTATCTAGGGCATATCAAAACCAAAGCTATGATGAAATGGGAAACGAAATTCAACACCTATAATGCCATTCTTGAATTAGAAAACGGGCAGCCTTCAGATACAAGAATTCTTAAAAAGCGAATTAGATTGGCTAAACTTCTAAAGGCACTTTCAAGTAACGAGGAAATTAAAAAGATCGCAGATACCCTAATTGAAGAAAAATTCGAGAATTTAGATGCCAGAGAAAGGTTTATTGATAACTCACTCATACCTGCGATGGATAAAGATCTAGAAGACACAATAAGTTTTTTTAAGTGGCAATTCAGGAAATGAAATCTCAGTCGCAGCATGATCGTATCCTATGGGCCCTCTCCAACAGCAGTGGGAAGATGAAGCGAAGCGACTTGAGGCGGCGCGTGAGTATGAAGCTTTCAGATCTGGATCATATCATTGAGGAACTGGCAAAGGAAGGCCATATAAGGATCTCAGGCGATATGGTAAGCTTGGATCCAGCTCATGCTTCCAGGCAGAACTCTTGAGGCCATAGGCCATCTTCAGAGCCCATAGAGCCCATATCCTCATCTTCGAAGCGGCACCTGATCATCTCATCGACCTCCGAGAGCCTGACCCTGAAGACCTCAGCCAGGATCTCTTTGGCGGCTTCCAGCTCCATAGCCTTCAGATCGCGGTGCACTGCCTTATTCTGTGGCCTGATTAGCTGCTCAAAGACTCCTGCCATGATAGGCATATACTACATGCAAGGTTAAGTAGTTTGGCCGGAAAACAATATCAATAGACCATTTTTACATAATAAAAAGTATGGATAAGATAGAAAAAACTAAATAAAGATAGGCTTACAAGCAAAACATTTTTTTATTTGCCCCAGCAAAGAGCTTCGACAATGGAGAGATCTCAATAATGAAAAAAGAAATAATATCCATTTTGGTTTTATTGGCGCTGCTGCTGCCTTCATTCGCTTCAGCAACTTCAATTGAAGCTTTTGGTACCGTGACAGATGTTATAGACGGCGATACCATAGATGTCCGGATTGAAGGTCAAGATTATAGGATCTATGAGGACATAATCAGAGTTCGGCTTGCGGATATTGATACCCCTGAAATGGACACGCCTACCGGACCAATCGCTAAACAGTTCACATATCAAGAACTAAACGGCAATACGGTCTATCTGGACCTCGATAATAAGACTGGCAAAGATCCGTATGATCGATGGATAGCGGTGGTCTACTTATTGAAGCCAGATGGAACCCTGGAGAACTTCAACAGAATGCTGGTCGATTCCGGTCAAGCATGTATCTGGGACTTCGATGATAATGAATTTGATCCCGCTACATGGTGGAACGGGTATATACCTGCAGATACCTGCATTAAATCCAGCGATTCAGATTTACCTCAATCCACTGTTGGGTCAATCCCTGGTTTGACAAGTTCTGGAAGTGCTGCAAAGATCAGTACAGGAAGCCAGGATTACATAAGCCAAGAAACTAGTTCATCGAATAGCCAAAAGGTCTCAAGTAATAACGGTCCATTTGTGGGATCCGCAAAGAGCGATAAGTATCATTACCCTTCATGCTCTGCAGCAAAGAAAATTAAGTCTAGCAACCTTGTTACATTCTCAAGCTCTGCAGAAGCTAGGGGAGCTGGCTATGTTCCTTGTAAAATATGCCATCCACCTTGAAGAGGCAATTTTTCAGCGTTTCAGGTGAAGCCCGAAGGAATGAATAGCAAACTAAGGACCTTCAGGCCGATTGAGGACATAACAGTATAAGTTTATGTAGTTTGTGGATGTCCTAATAAACCTAAATTTAGGATTTAGGCTTTCCACCCTGTCTTTATATACTCCGAGAAAACCAAGAATTTCGCGAGAATTATTTTATTTTACAAATATTGATTTATATACATTACTCATTATTCTTTCTCTTTCTTAAACTAAGGTAATATTAGAAGTATCTGATATCTCAGATCTTCATTCATTTATAGATTCTAGATAATTATTATCCTGCTTACCGTTCTCGTTTCATCTCCTAAGAGCCCTAAACCCTAAATTTAGGCTTTTGCCGCTGTAATATTTTAGTAAGTTCAAAGGCCAGGAGTATCCCATCGCGATAACCTGAAGATCTTGGTGTTCTTCTTCCGGGGATGCCAGGAGACCACCAGTCTCTGATCTGTGGCTGCAATCCTGGAGAGCTGGCGAACCCTGTCCACAGTCACCCCGAGCAGGCCGGCTATGTCAGAAAAGGTCATTCCTTCGCTTCTATACCGTTTTAAGTATCCTGGAGGAGCTTGGCAGTCGATCAGCTTCTTTTCTTTGACATGGAGAGCATTGACAATGCTCTGAATGTGGTCTTCAGTCTTCTTGGTGGTCTTCTTAGTAGGAGCTGGAAATTCTTGGTTGACCTTCTCTTTCAGTTCATGAATAAGCCGGAGCTGGATGAGCTGGTTCTCAGAAAGAGTATCCCTGTCTTTCTCTAGGGAAGCCGTTTTTAGGCGCAAGGCGGCTATATCCTGGCGGTCCTGGTCTATCTCTTCTCTGAGCTGGGCAATCCCATCCTGCAAGGGCTGGATGGCCTGCTCTATGGCTCCTTTGATGAGATCCTGGAGCTGGGCATAGGTCAAAACGATAAGCTGATCTGAAGGCGATTCAAAACCGGCTTTGGGCGAAGGCCCAAAGGTATTTATCCTAGCTATAGCTACTTCTGTCATAAGCAAACTCCTTCCCTAAGTGGAGTCTTCTATCCAGGGCGGCAACCCTGGATGGACCTAGTTTTTTTATTACTATTAATCTCGTGAATTCATTTGACTCGTATTAAATCTATCCTTTGCTATCTTGCTTTTAAGATGATTAGGCTGGAGGAGGCTCTAGCCCGAGCTGATGAACTCCTCGGGCAGATGGAGGGCTGATCCATGCCCACCCGTTCCATAAGGCGGCACCACCGGCGATCCGAGGCCAACCGCGAAAAAGTAAAAAGGCGCTGGAGGCAGGCCCTTATCCGGGCTAACCTCCTTTTTGACGGCACGGTTTCCTAGACCGGCACGCCAAGCCTGAGCAGGTGGAAGGCTCTCCCTTCCATTCTCGGGATATGTGCGGCCCGCATGAAAATGCATGCCTCAACAGTCCCACCATGCTCTCGGACCGTGTAAGTGGGTGAGCGGTCCGGTGCTCCCTCTCTGATTCGCGAGGATGTGCCGGGCAGCGATGATCCTTATTTTTCAAAAGTTATTTTGAATAGCAACTGAAAGTACTTTTTTTACATCATGACGAATTTCTGCGCTCTGACCCGGTGGGCTCCCTGTTCTCGATTGCTTATGAATTATTAATCTAGATTATTGATTCAGAAATAAGTATGCAAAGACACTTTTCACCCCGAATACATTCTCTCCGGTGATCAACTATATAAAATAGTAAAGAACTGTATTACTATATGCCCACTGTGGGCATAGGAGAAAAAGAAATGAGACAGAAATATTCGACAATGTTAACCGCCAGGATGCCGGCCCCACAGAGGGCAGCACTTGAGCAGTTCGCAGATGATCAAGAAGTGAGTGTGGGCGAAGCGGTTCGCATGCTTATAGCTGCGGGCCTTGAGGCGAAGAAATGGTAAACGAAAATAGTAAGGTGCCGAACGTCGTCGCAAGCGTCGTCCGGCGGGCGTGGTTCAGCTACGGCCTCTTCCAAAAGCACGGAGCTAAATTATGTACTATCCTACATCGATGATATTTAAACCTATCTTAGAGCAATCAGAGCGTTCTTACTGCTCTAAATGCCAAAGGGCAATACGAATAGCCGATGACGACCTAGAAGAGCTTTATTCAAGCTCCGATTACTGCCAGTGTGATAGCTGGCAGTGGTCCGAGTCCGGGCGGTGGTGAGGATGGATCCCGCCTTTGAGCGAGCGTTGCTGAGAATCCCGGCACAACTCCGAGAGAACGGGCCCTCTTCTTCCAGGGAGAGCGGGATTATTACAGGGAGCAGGGGGAGTAATCTTGCTCTGTGAGGCTCATAAATCAAGGCTCTCCCTTCGTTATGCGATAGATCCAGAGCGGCTAGAGATTCAGGACCTGGAGAAAACAGGCCTCCTTAAGACCGTTGGCTCCGAGGAGATAGAGCAGCTTTCAGGCTGGAGAGTTGACGGGCCAGGCCTTTACATTGGATACCCTGGGAATGGGACCTTTGTTATTCGGCCAGATACTCCTCTTCCTGATGGGCCTAAATACATCCATCCCAGGGGAGAGCCCAATCATCTGTTTATTCCTCCAGGCTTCGACCTAGCCAAAGCCCAGGATCTCTGGATAACAGAGGGGGAGCTAAAGGCTCTTGCTGGCTCTCTCCAGGGCCTTCCCATAGTGGCTCTAGGAGGGGTTTGGAACTGGAAAACAGCAGGAGAGGAGGCCTCTCTTCTGGCCAAAGGGGAGAAGCTGAAGGATAAGGAGAGTCTCCTCCCTGAGCTGGCCCAGGTGAGCTGGGCGGGGAAGAGAATCAATCTCCTCTATGATAGTGACATAGTCCCTGGCCATAAGGCTAGAGATGCTTTCCCCAGGCTGGCAGAGCAACTTTACAGGCTGGGAGCTGAAGAGGTAAGGATTCTTACTCTCCCTCCAGGAGATAAATCCCAGAAGGTAGGCTTAGATGATTTTATTCTGGCCAGAGGCCCAGAGCAGGCTCTTCAGGACATCCAGGCCATTAGGAGCAAAGCAGAGCCATATCTTCCCTGGAGAGATGGGGGCCTGGCCTTTGCAGAGAGGCTGATCAAATCCCAGGGCCTGGAGGATAAGCAAAAGGCTGTAGTGGCTTATCTGGGGACCAAAGGGGAAGTATTCACTTTAGATTGGTTGAAGCATCAGGCTGGCCTCCAGAGCGATGTAAGAAAAGCTCTCATCTCCGAAGCAAAAAAGAGGTTGAAGGAGCTTCAATCTAGGCCTAAGGCCTCCAGCTCCCAGGAGCCTCCTTCAGGGCTGGGGCCGGAATATGAACAGGTTAAAACCCTGCTCCAGCCTCTCCTTCAAGAACAATACGGACTAGATGAGCAGGGGCGTTTAGGGAGATTTGAATGGGAAACCTATTACGAAAATGGCCAGGAAGTAAAAGAACTAATTCATAAGCACTTCTGTAACTTTGCAGCCTGGCCAGTACGGGAAATACTCAAAGACCCTGGTTTAGGGGAGCCTGAAAAGTTCTTGGAACTCCAGGGCCTCCTTCCTGGAGGAGTACCACTTAGGCCCATCCCAGTATCCCTTACTGAATTTCTAGACAAAACCTCCTCCTGTTTAGGCAAAGCCTGGGGGGTTAATGCAGCTATCAAACCCAAGAAAGATCAAGACTTGAGATATCTCCTTCAGCTCATGGCCAGAGGGATCCCAATGACTACAGTCCATACCCATCTGGGATGGAAGAAGGAAAATGGAAAATGGGTTTACCTCCATGCTGGGGGAGCTATAGGCTCTAAAGCTGTGGAAGTGGAGATCTCCGACAGGCTCAGGAGATACTCCCTTCCTGAGGCTATTGAGGATATAAAAAAGGCTGTACTGGCCGATCTCTCCCTTCTGGAGCTGGGGCCTAAAAAAATCATGTACTCCCTTCTGGCTCTGGTTTATCTGGCTCCCCTTTGTGAACCTCTGAGACAGGCCGAAATAGAGCCTAGTCTCCTTATGTATATCTGGGGTCCTACTGGGACAAACAAGAGCACACTGATAGCTCTCCTCCTCTCTCATTATGGAAACTTCGGTCCTAAAGGTCTTCCAGCTAGCTTCAGAGATACGGCTAATTCCATTGAAAAGCTGGCCTTCCTAGCTAAGGATACGGTTCTATCTATAGACGATTTATACCCAGCCAAAAATTCTAAAGAAAAGGAAAGGCTGGAAGGAGTACTGGAGCACCTCTCCAGAAATCAGGGAGATAGGACTGGCAAAGGGAGGATGAAAGCAGATACCTCTCTGAGGGAAGGCCTCCCACCAAGAGGCCTGACTCTCTGTTCTGGGGAAGTAATGCCTCTCACTGGATCCTCTCTGGCCAGGGGCCTTATCCATAGGCTCCAGAGAGGGGATATAGACCTGGCAAAGCTTACTCAGGCCCAGGCCCAGAAGGATCTCCTCTCCCAGGCAATGAAGGGTTATCTGGAATGGCTGGCTCCCCAATTGGATGATCTTCCTTCTGAGCTTGAAGAGGCCTTTACTCATCTCAGGCAGGAGGCCGCTAGAAAAGACCCTGCTAAAAACAGGCATAGCAGGCTGAATGAGTCTATCTCTCATCTCCATATAGGCCTGAATGCTTTTATTAAATTTGCAGTATCCTTAGGGGCCTTATCTCAAGAAGAAGGAGAGACAATCCTCCAGGAAGGCTGGGAAATCTTCAATCAAATAGCGGATGAGCAAACCCAGTTAGAAAAGGCTGGAGAGCCTTCTAAGAAGATAGCAGAGGCTTCAATGGAGCTGGAGGCCCAGGGGAGAATCTACTGGGCTGACATGGAGGATATTCCAGGTTTTTTGCCAGGATTAGTTAAGGTAGGCTGGAAGGATGAGGGGAGAGGCATCTATTACACAAACCTGGGCTCTCTCCTTAAGGAAGTAACCCAGCATCTTAGAGGCCAGGGGGAGAACATCTATCTTTCTAAATCCGATTTTATCAGCTATCTTGATCAAAATGGGCTTTTAGCAGAGAAAGACAAAGCAACCAAACAAAATAGAGATCAGAAAACAATCTGGATTAAGGATAATTCAGAGGAGAAAAAGACTAGGAAAACCTATGCTATAGCTGCTAAGTTCTTTGAGGAGGGGGAGAATGAGGAGTAAACTGTCTAAACCAAGGGAAGTGAGGGAAGGAAATGGAGAAAAGGGAAGAGATAAATCAATATCTATAGATAGATTCTTCCCTTCTTCCCTTCCTTCCCTCACTATATCCTCGCGTGTAATAAGGAGATTTTTCTTCTACACATATGGTATAAAAATAGTCTCAACATCTCTTCCTATGTGTTTTTTCAAGGGAAGGGAGGGAAGAGCAGTAAAAAAGAGCCTTATAGATAACGCTTTTTCTCTTCCCTTAAGCCTGATTTTCAAGGGAAGTGTAAGGGAAGTTAAAGGGGAGTGCAAGGGGAGTTTGGGGGGAGTTTTTTGAGCGGTGTAATTCTGTGGCTCCCAGGGAGATCTTCTCCAGCTCCCCAGCCAAAGGATGGAGCTCTCTCTGATCAATCAGGATCAAAAAAGAGGCTTTCCTCCCAGGCGACTCTCCCAGAGGCTGAAGAGCCTGCTTTGTCCAATTTTGTCCATTTGTCCAATGTAATCAATATCGCTACTCAAGGAGCCTGGGCTTCTGCTCTCCAGGAGGTAGAGGCGGCGGGGATCTTTGGCTTAGACCTGGAGACAACAGGACTGGATCCACTTTCATGCAGGGCCAGATTAGCCCAGCTCTCTCTTCCCTCTGGGCGGGTTTATGTGGCTGATCTCTGGAAGCTGGAGGCTCCTCTCCAGGACCTGGGCCAGCTTTCCGAACGTTCGGACATAAAAAAGGTAGGTCATAACCTGAAGTTCGATCTCTCCTTTATCCAGGCCTCCCAAAGCCGAAGGCTGCATATATTGAACCTCTTTGATGTTATGCTGGCCTCCCAGGTATGTTGGGCCGGATACTTCGATCTCCTGAGAGCTGAGAAGGCTTCTAAGAATCCTTGGAAAACGAGGCTTCCAGAGCATAATCTCAAGGCTCTAGCAGAAAGGCATCTGGGCCTATCTCTCTCCAAAGATCTCCAGGCTTCAAACTGGGGAGCTGGGGAACTCTCCCAGGAGCAGAAGGATTACGCGGCCAGAGACGCGGCGGTTCTTCTCCCTCTTCATGCTATCCTCCAGGAGCTACTCCAGAAAAATGAGCTGGAAGGAATAGCAGAGCTGGAGTTTAGGGCTCTTCCCTCTGTTATCGAGCTGGAACTTCAGGGCCTCCCTCTGGATGCTCAGGCCTGTAGAGCCATGATGGAGGAGAAAAAAGCTCGAGCTCTAGCCATAGCCCAGAGCCTTCAGGCAGAGGCCCAGAATGCAGGCTTTGAGCCCAGGAGGAAGAAGGGTAAGAAGTACTCTCCCCTTCTGAATCCAGATAGCTCTCAGGATGTCCTAGCCTTCCTCCAGTCTCAGGGCCATAATATCAGCTCTACAGGAGAGGCTTCTCTCAAAGATCTGGCTCAGGCCGACTGCTCCTTTGCTGGGGATCTTCTCCGATATCGCAGGCTGGCCAGGCAGAAGAAGTTTATTGAGGATTGGCTTTTGAAGCTCTCCCCAGTTGATGATAGGCTCCATCCTGGATATTTCCAGTTAGCTACCAGAGCAGGCCGGTTTAGCTCTAAGGCTCCTAATGCCCAGCAGATACCGAAGCGGGGAGAGGATGGCCAGGCTATGAGGAGATTGTTTAGGGCTCCTCCAGGGAAGAAGCTTATCAAAGGTGATTTTTCAGGTATCGAGCTTAGAATCATGGCCAGGCTCTCCCAGGATAAGACTATGATAGAGGCCTTCCAGAACGGCCAGGACCTCCATAAACTGACAGCTTCCAGGCTGGCTGGGGTCCCATTAGATCAAGTCACTAAGGCCCAGAGACAGAGCGCAAAGAGCGCAAATTTTGGCCTGATCTATGGAGTCTCTGCTCCCAGGTTTAGGGAGAACGCAAAGAATGAATATGGGATAGAGATGAGCCTGGAGGAAGCGGAAAAGGTGAGAGATACCTTCTTCTCCACTTATCCAGGAGTTGCTTCTTTCCATTTATGGCAGAAGACCTCAAAGAGGTATCCTAAAAATCATTTCTTCCATAATTCAGAGAGGGGATTCTATTCCTCTCCTCTGGTATGCAGTAGCACTTTAGCAGGCCGGAAACGGGTTTGGGGCTGGAAGGACGGGCGAACTCTGGCCAGAGATACTGAGCTATATAATTCTCCTTCCCAAGGTACAGGAGCTGACCTCCTAAAAGTGGTAATGTCTGAAGTCTATTCTTCCCTCCCTGATGAGGTTAAGATGATAGGCTCAGTCCATGATGAGCTTATCCTGGAGGCTCCAGAGGCTCTGGCTCAGGATATGGCCTCTCTTCTCCTAGGGATAATGCGAAAGGTAGGCTCTGCTCTCCTGGATCCAGTCCCTGTAGATGCTGAGGTTGAAATTTTATCGAGCTGGGGAGGCGATTAATTACGAAAATTACGCCCTATAAAAAGGAGGTTCAAGCTTGAGATCTAAGAAAAGTGTTTCCAGAAAGAATAGGCCCATAATCAGGCCTCCTAAAGTATACGAGCCTCCTCCTCTTCCTTCAATAGCTGAATTGATAGCAGAGGCCAGGGAATTAGGGGAGGACGATATAGCAGATGCTTTTGAGAAAATCAGGTATCTAGAGTCTCCTTCAGGCCAGAGGGCCCTAAAACGCAGGGAAAGAGGCTATGACTAATTTTTCCTCCAGGGATATCAGAGATTTGGAGAGATGGGCTAACGGATTAAGCAAATTTGATTTTTTAGATCCTTTATTGATAAGATCAGCTCAGAATTGTGTTAAGCAACTTAAGGCAGGCGATTCAATGAGTAAAGAAGTAGATGAATTAAACAAGATGCAAGATAGGCTTTGGGATCGCTCTTCAGCTCCCAGGTTAACCCCAGAACAACTTAATGCAATTGACCTGCTAATTCTTGGGAAAACCGATAGGGAAGTATCGGAATTAGTTGGGGTTAGGCGGG
>Ga0208195_1004983_pt1 | contig 10145 bp, 5 predicted proteins | sample AD_UKC077_MetaG_FD_184441 | JGI IMG/M metagenome (GOLD analysis project Ga0208195, IMG submission 184441) | Active sludge microbial communities of municipal wastewater-treating anaerobic digesters from USA - AD_UKC077_MetaG (SPAdes) (version 2) | ecosystem: Engineered > Bioreactor > Anaerobic >...
GAGGTTATACATATAATGATGGAAAAGTATAACTCTCTAGACTTTGTGATGATAGGAGACCGTGAAAAGGATATATCTGCAGCCCACGCCAACCATATACCCGCCATAGGCTGCAACTACGGATACGGAGGGAAAGAAGTTAAGGATGCTGATATTATAGTTAACAGCTTTTATGATATTTTAGAATACATAGAGTAGTTTTTAAGTTTTTTTTAAGTGATGCCAATGTATAATAATAATACAAAACTTACTATAAGAACTATTACGGAGGTGAAGTTTTTATGAGAAAAGTCATAGCTGTACTTTCTGTTTTGCTCATCAGCATAGGTATGTTCGCTTACGTAAATGAAGGTTATGTCAGTCCGGTGGTAAATGTTGTAAAGTATGCATCGCCAGCCGTCGTAAATATAGAAGCAGTAGGTAAAAGCCAGCAGTCATCACTTTATGATCCATATTTTGATGATTTCTTCAAAAGGTTTTTCGGCGGAGAGCTCCCCGATACCCAGCAGGATGTAACTGCAATAGGCTCAGGTTTTATATTTGACAAAGCCGGTTACATTCTCACCAATTACCATGTGGTTGAAAATTCAAGCAAAATAACCGTAAGTATGGCTGATGGAAAGAAATTTGATGCCAAGCTTGTGGGAGGAGATTCAGAACTGGATCTGGCAGTAATTAAAATAGAAACACAAACAGACCTTCCCGTTCTTGAACTTGGTGACTCTGACAAAATAGACATAGGCGAGTGGGCAGTTGCCATAGGTAATCCTCTGGGACTAAAACACACAGTTACTCTGGGAGTTGTGAGTGCTGTTAACAGAAGAATAGCCAAACCTGACGGTTCCGGTTACTATGTAGACCTCATACAGACAGACGCTGCAATAAATCCAGGTAACAGCGGAGGACCTCTTGTAAACATCCACGCACAGGTCATGGGAATAAATACCGCTATAATAAATACATCTGAAGGAGTTAACTTAGGATTCGCTATTCCTATAAATATTGCCAAAAGGTTTGCTTCATCCATAATAAAAGATGGAAAGTTTGAAAAAGCATACCTTGGTGTTGTAGTACAGACTGTTAATGAAGAACTGGTAAAAGCACTGGGACTTAAGGTTGAGACAGGAGCTTTGATAAGCGATGTAGAAAAGGATTCACCTGCAGAAAAGGCAGGCATAAAAACAGGTGATGTAATAGTAAAGCTTGACGAAAGAGTTATAGAAAGTAACGAAGACCTTGTAAGTTACCTTAGGGCATACTCGGCCAATACCAAAGCTAACATAGTTATAAACAGAAAAGGACAGGAACTCAAACTGAATGTCATTCTTTCAAGCAAGGAATCAAAGATAGTAACAGCTAAAAAGAGCTACTTCGGAATAACGGTAAGGGAGATAACAGCAGATGATATCTCGGAGATGGGTCTTAAGAAAGATCTTGGAGGAGTTATGGTAGAAACTATAAGTTCAAGTTCACAGAGCATCCTCGGACTTAAGACAGGAGATATAATAACCTCAATCGCAGTAAACGGTAAGGAATCAAAGATAGCTACTCTTAAAGATTGGGAGTCAGTTGCTTCCACAGTGAAAAAAGATAGTTATGTCGCACTTTTGGTTTACAGAAAGAGTTATGGAAACTTCTACACCAAGTTTTATTACAGAGGAGAATAAATAAACATCTATTTTTAGCGGCATGCTTAAGCATGCCGCTATTTTGTTTGCAGATGAAACAAAATGATTACTGACCTTTCACCTTAAAAAAGAGTTTTTATACCCGATTCTTTGTCTATACCTTTCTCCATTAACCAAAATCTATTTGTTTTTATATGTAATATTTATTACTATCTTTATTGTACATAATTTTTTTGGGGAGGTTGAATATGAGAAAATTTTTTATGGTACTTATGGTTATAGCCCAGGCAGTACTGTTTTTCGGTATTGATGTACTGATGCCGTCTTTTAACTCAAGCGGAATGGAAAGGATGCCGTGTTTTTTTGAGAATACGATCTACTATGCCGGTCCCAACTACGACATATTTTTTTCCAGGCTTGAATCAAATCAGTGGACAGCACCGCAGAAGGTACCCGGAGATATAAATACCGCTGAAAATGAAATAAGTCCTCTTGTTTTGAGAAATGGCGGAAAGCTTGTTATGTACTTTGGAAGATATATTTCCTCAGAAAGGGATTATGATTTTTTCAGAGCTGAGTATAACGAGAGTAAGCAGATATGGGAAAATATAACTCTTGTCCCGGAACTTTGTACTACGCTTCAGGACTGGGATATATGGGTCGACAGCACAGAAAGTACCGCTTATGTAACCACAAAAGGAAGCTTTGGAGATCAGAAGTCTGTTGGTGGAAGAGATATATGGATGAGCAAAAAAACCAACGGCAAATGGAGCGTTCCGGTAAATGTTTCCGAGGTTAACTCTTCTTCAGATGAATGGTCTGTAGCTGTAGCGCCTGACGGAAAGATATGGTTTGATTCCAGCAGAAGCGATTCAATCGGTGGATATGATCTGTACTGCTATGATCCTGCTAAAAAGAGCATTGAACATCCTGCAGAAGATATAAACACAATGTACAACGAGAGAAGCCCTTGGACCGACGGAAAGTTAATTGTTTTCAGTTCTGCTGACAGAAAAGGAAATGCAGGCGGATATGATATTTACATTGCCACACTTCCTAAAGAGCAACAGAGTCAGCCTGAGAAAACAGAGTCCGTAAAGCAGGACGGCGACGTAAAGGTAATGACCATAACTAATCTGAGAAGTAAGGTTGGAGACAGTTATGTGTACGACGGGCAGACTGTTGAAGTGGAAGGAACAGCTTGTGTTTCAACCGGTCAGTGGCACGATAAAGCTAATTATTTCAGTATTACAGATGGAACAAGTGCTGTTTTAATCTATGCTAATGGTTTTGCAGAACCCAAAGTTAAAAAGGGAGACTTGGTTCGTGTAAGGGGTAAAGTTTCAGTTGCAGGTTATACGTCTGATGTAAACAGTCTTTTTGTACTTCCGCAGTCTCCTGAGGATATTAAGATTCTTTCGGCGGATAACAAGCTTCCTGAAGCAACTATTCTTTTTACCGATACATCAAAAGAAAATTTTAAGACTTTTGAATCTATGCCTATAACTATATTTGGAAAACTTCATCAGTACGATAATGACGGTATATCAAGAGGTTTTTATGTCGATGGAAGCAGTGACAAAAACTTTGATGATCAAGCAGGCGGAATAAAGATAAAGTTTTATTCTTACGCAGATGTTGATATAACTAATCTTTCAAACGGAGATTTTGTGACTGTAAACGGTATTCTTGTACAGGATAAGGATAAAAACTTTTATATAAGGCTAACGGATATTTACAGTGTCAAAAAACAGCCAAAGAAGATGATCGATTTTCTTACCACGGTTGCTAAGGCTGATTTGGTTGCCATAGAACAAAAACCCGTTTCAAACTATATTGAATACTCTTTCCCAAAAAACTTTCAGGCCATTACTGGCCTGAAAGTTTTAAAGGGCACTAATATTGCCGAAGATATGCAGGGCTCTTTTAACGGTGAAAAATACTTCCTTGCCATGCACAAACTAGAAGGAACCAGAACTTCAGATATGGCACCATGGCTTTATATGCTCGACAGTTCAAAGAACACAGTATCAAGAATCAATATGAGTGGAGAAGTTGACTATATCGATTCAAACAAGGAAACTCTTATTTTTTCAATAAGGGTTACTCCCGAAAATCCCAAAAGCTCCAGGGATATATATTTAATGAATCTTGCAACCAATAAAGTAAGCATAGTTTCAGATTCAATGTCAGATGATATTGAACCTGCAATAAACAGTGACTCTACAGTTGCTGCCTTTACACGGATAGTAAACGGAAGGTACACTCTAATCATAAAGGATCTTAAGTCCGGAAAGGAAAAAGTTGTCTGTGAAAATGCAAGAAAACCCAGCTGGAAAGGAGCAAGCATAGTTTTTCAGGTTTATAACGGCTCCAACTGGGATATCGCTGAATATGACAGCATGACATCCAAAACATCATTTGTTCTTAATTCAAAGTTCAACGAGTTCTATCCTGCCGTCTCAAAAAACGGAGATCTGCTTTTTATAGCCGATTATGATTCGGGCAATGAAGTTTATGTATACAGTTCATCAAAAATATCGTTTGTTCTTAATTCAAAGTTCAACGAGTTCTATCCTGCCGTCTCAAAAAACGGAGATCTGCTTTTTATAGCCGATTATGATTCGGGCAATGAAGTTTATGTATACAGTTCATCAAAAAAGAGTATCGTAAAGGTTATTGAATCTGCATATTTACCTGACAAACCTTTTTGGGCCGAAAAAGATATGGTCGGGGCAACTATAAAAACCGGAAGTATCTATAACTTAGCCGCAAAAACGGTACCGCCATCTATCCCGGTTTCAGGCATAATAAAAAAAGCTGAAGGCTTAATAAACAGCCCTAGGTTCGGTTGTCCGTCTATAATACTTAATAACGAAAGAATATTGAAAGTAGCTCTTACCCAGAACACACTTAAGCAGGTATCTATCAGCGGAAAATCAGGGAGTTACACAGTACCGGTTATTTCAGACGCAAGAGCTGTTATTCCTTCTTATGTTCCGGATGGTCTTTATGATCTTAATATCATAAGTGAGAAGGACGGAGTTTTTTATGAGTCAAGAGAACCTAACTGTGTTTTTCTTACAAAGGAAAAAACTGAAGTAAAAATACTTCAGATAACAGATACTCATATGGGTTTATCCAAGAAATCAGAAAATAAAGATGGACTGAAAGTTCTAATAGAAAAGGCAAACAATGAGAATGCAGACTTTATAGTAATAACAGGAGATATAACAGACTCAGCACAGTACTACGAGCAGGACTACCCATATCTTGTCAATACTATGGATGAACTGTGTGATTTGCCCGTGTTTGTAATTCCCGGCAATCATGACAGCCAGAGTGCAGGAAAAGTAGTCGGAAAAGAAATATGGAAGAAAGTTATCGGACCGGTAAAATGGTCTTTCACATATGCAAACTGGTACTTCATCGGAATGGACACCGGAGATAATCCTTACGGGCTGGTAAACGGCGATGTAAGCAGCGAACAGATAAGCTGGCTCTCACAGGAGTTAAAAACAGCAAAAGATAATAACATGAAAATTGCTCTTTTTGCTCACCACAATATGTTTGACACAAGATGGAACTTCTTTGAAAAAGAAGAAGTCAGAAGTACATTGGCCAGAATGCTTAGTAATTCAAACGTTCTTTTAGCTGCATTCGGTCACAGACACTCCGATACGGTTGACCTTTATGGAAATATAACTGCTGTAACAACTCAGAACTGTCTTGAAAAAGAAAAAGCCGGATTCCGCATAATAATTTTGGACTCCTTTGGAATAAAAAGCTTGAACATGTCAGATCCTATAACTTCATTCTGATTTCATAAAATAAAACAAGAAGAGTGAAAACTCTTCTTGTTTTATTTTTTTATAACCTTTATTTTTCCGTCAGTATCAAAGCATACTCCGCAAAAACTGCACTTTGACCATCTGCAGTCGGGTGTAAGTGAAGGTTCCTGTGATTTCTTCCATTCTGAAATTAAAAACTCCCTTGAAACTCCACAGCTCATAAACTCCCACTCGAGCTCTTCTTCTGTACTTCTTTCTCTTAGGTACCATGTATAATCGATCTGTTCTTCTTCAAAAACATGCATCCATTTATCATAATCAAAATTTTCATCCCACTGCTGAAAGATGGCATTATATCCAAGCGCTGCTTTCATAATTATCCTTCCAAGTTTCTCATCACCTCTTGCCATAACGGCTTCAAGGGTACTCATTCGGGAGTCGTGTACTTTAAGAATCATACCGCGCTTTCTTACCTCAGAAAGAATCCTTATTTTTTCTGATATTGACTGCATCTCTTCAAAACGGGCATACTGAAAGGGAGTATGCGGCTTAGGCACAAATATTGAAACATTTATGGTCAGATCTCTTATTTTAGATCTGTTTTTAACTCTTGTGCAAAGCTCCGCTATGGCTTTTACATCCTCATAGGTCTCTCCGGGGAGTCCTATCATGAAATAAAGTTTTAATTTATTCCAGCCTCTCTGTTTTGCAGTTTGAACAACTTCAAAAATTTCTTCTTCGTCAATTCCCTTATTTATAACGTCTCTCATCTTTTGAGAACCTGCTTCAGGTGCAAAAGTAAGACCGGCTCGTCTTCCGCCTCCCAGTTTATCAGTTATTTCTATTCCAAACTTATCCACTCTGCTTGAAGGAAGAGAAACACTTATCCTGTTTTCTCTAAAGTATGGCATCAGCGTGTCCAGAACCACTGACAGTTCAGAATAATCAAGCGTGCTTAACGAAAGAAAGGAAATCTCTTCATAACCTGTATTTTTTAATGCTTTCATGGCATTGTCGATTATATTTTTCGGGTCTCTTTCCCTGACAGGTCTGTAGAACATGCCGGCATGGCAGAACCTGCAGCCGCGGTTACAGCCTCTCATTACTTCAACAATTGCTCTGTCATGAACCACTTCAAAATGAGGTATTACCTGTCTGGTAAGATCAGAATACCTGTCCAAATCAGTAACCTTCTGCGCAGTTACCTTAATTGTCGAATAATATTTTGGGACATATATTCCTGGAGTTTTAGACAGAAGCTGAAGCCTTTCCTCCCTGCAGGAAGTACTTCTGAAAATTTCAGCAATCTTTTCATACACAGTCTCCCCGTCACCTATAAAAAAGGCGTCAAAAAAATCTTTTACCGGCAAAGGATTAGAAACACAAGGTCCCCCACCTATTACAATAGGATCGTTTTGCGTTCTGTCCGAACTAAGAACTGGTATTTTTGAAAGCTGAAGAACCTTTATAACGTTTGTATACACCAACTCATACTGAAGAGTTATACCAAGCATGTCGACATCTTTTACCGGGGTGAGACTTTCGAGTGTATAAAGGGGTATATCGCTCTTTTCGAGTTTTTCAATCATATCCATCCACGGAAGAAATACCCTTTCACAAGCCACAGCTTCATTCTGGTTGAAAAGACTGTAAAGAATATGAAAGCCTGTATGAGACATGCCTACATCATAAAGATCCGGAAAACACAAAGCTATCTTGACCTGCGGATTATCTTTTTTTATCTGATTTAACTCTCCGCCGATATATCTTGACGGTTTTTCCACTGAGTGAAGAACACCCGTTCCAAAAAGAAACTGTCCGATTGTCATACTCTCTCCATTCTACAAAAATCCCCCTCAACAAGGGGGATGATTTTAGGCTTTTCCAAAAGAACCAAGTACATCTATTCTGTCCATGACCACTTTTTTTACATACTCTTTGGCTGTTTTCTGATACTTTCTGGGATCGAACTCCTTCGGATTGTTAGCAAGGAATTCTCTTAATCCGGCTATAAAAGACATTCTAAGATCTGTATCTGTATTCACTTTATTGATTCCGAACTTAACCGTTTCTTTCAAAACATCTGAAGGAACACCTTTGGATCCGCCAAAGTCTGCCCCGTACTTCTGCGCTATTGCAACCATTTCCTGAACAACACTCGAAGCGCCATGAAGAACCAAAGGCATACCTGTTATCTCTTTTACTTTTGCCAATCTTTCATAATCAAGTTTAGCATCACCTTTAAATTTAAAAGCTCCGTGTGATGTACCTATAGCAGGAGCCAGAAAGTCAACTTCGGTTTCTTCAACAAAAACCTTAGCCTCGTTAGGATTTACAAGAACCGATTCGGCAGCCTGTATGTTGTCTTCTATTCCCGCCAGCTGACCGAGCTCTGCCTCAACAGATACTCCTGCTGCATGGGCTATTTTTACAATTTCCTTTGTTTTTTCAAGATTCTCTTGAAATTTAAAATGCGAGGCATCAATCATGACCGAAGAGTATCCGGCTTTAATACATGCCATTATATACTTTAGATCTGTTCCATGGTCAAGATGAAGGGCGACCGGAATGTCCAGTGTCTGCGCATAAAGTTCCACCATTCCTACAAAAAATCTTGCTCCTCTAAGTGCATCACCGTTTCCTGCATATTTTACTGCACCTTCGCTGGTTTGAAGAATACAAGGAGATTTTTTTTCGTCACAGGCTTCGAGTATCGACTGGGCAAACTCAAGATTGTTTATATTGAATGCTCCTACTCCATAATACTCTTTGTTAGCTCTGTCCAAGATTACCTTCGTATTGACGTAAGACATTATATTACCTCCTATACTATTTTTTACAATGGAATTATAGCATACTATTTTTAACGTTGTATATCGACGGAAAAGATTAAAAATGGAGCTCGCAAAAAAATAAATAATACGATATTGATTTTTAGGCAATTGGCTACTAAACTGCAACAGTAAAGCCTTATCATGAGGAGGAACTATGTCAAAAATAGAACGCGATAAAGCTGTTAAAGTTACTCAAGAAAAAGAAGATGTTGTAATCAACGAAGAGCTCCTTATGGATTTCGTAAAAACTTTTTTAACATATGATTTGCTTATGTGCAAAGTAAAAGAAGAAGTTGTAGAAGAAGCCTTAAAAAGAATAAATTTTAGTGAAGTCAAAAACAAGAAAGATAAATTCCTTTCAGATCGGGAAATGTATTTATATTGTACTACCGATTATTATGACCGATACGAATATATGAATAAATATTATAATTCTGATGGTTTCTTTCTTCCTGATGATGATGACAATGAAGGCTGGGATGAAATATATCAAGAAGAAATGAGCAAAATAGATGAACAAATGCATAATAGAGATGACCACGAAAATGATTATGAGGATGAAACATTTGAAGAAAAGATAGAAATTTATGATAAAAATAAAGAAGCTAAATATTATGATGAGTTCTATAAAAACATAGAAGAGTTATTTTATTACTACTATGTATACTTTGAACTTATCTATATATATTCAAAAAGAACAAAACTTTGTTATGGGAATCAATCTACTGAAGTATGGTTTGATAAAGAACTGATTAAATTAGATGATGTTTATAATGGTTTAACAGTTGATGATTATTTAAACGAGTCAAATCCAAAACCAAAAAGGAGCTTCGTGGCAAATGCTTTTTCTGATAAAATCGATAATCTGGAAGAACTGGCAATAAACACCGCAAAAAAACTTGCAACAAATCATTTATTGGCTTTAGGGATAGATAAAGATTCAATAGAAAAAAGGCTCAGTAAATATACAAAAACTCCAACACCAGAAGAATTAGAAGAAGAAATAAGGAACTTTGAACATCTATCAGATGATTTTGCTGATGAATATAAAAATTCTGTTGACAGCAACTTTATTGAAAATTACAACGATAGTTTCTGGCCTAAACATAATCGTGTTGTAAAAACTAAAAAAAGACATTTAAAAAAACCTTTGATAAATAAACAAACTTATGAATATATAGACGACAGCATATTTTCAAACGATATACCTGATTTTGATATGTTTTTCCCTATTGATGGAAATATAACTGAACCAACAAAAACAGAACAAAAAAACAAAGATAGCAATTTAAAGGATGGTTGATATGAAACGTATAAATTTAGAAGTTTATGTAAGAAAAATCTCGTTTTATTATTCATACTTTGGAAAAGATGCATTTACTTTTGCTCTTAACAATGAAGATGGTATAAAAAATGATTATGATGAAACAATAAAAAAGTTTGAAAAAATATGTGCCAAGCATATGTTAAAAACAGCCTCATTAAAGTATTACAAAGGTTTTAGTTTTATTCCTTACAAAAGGATAAGTTGGTTTAATTTCTTTGATTTTGTTCATCAATATAGACAGAGATATATGTATGAAACATACAGCCAACGGCACTGCCCAGAGTTTGATTATGCTTATTATCTTGAACAAAAAAGAAAAGATAAAAATGCAAAAATGGATGACTACTATATTTTGCCAAAACCATATGGATCTGTACAGTTATTGGATCTGCTTGCTCACTTTTTTCAACATGAATGTGATCTTTTTAATGACGTTATTAGTGTGTTTAAAAACTATATTGGACAAGATCGTGTATTGTTTGACAAAATAATGGAGTTCAAGACTCTAGACAGAGATCCAAGGTTTTGTGATAACAAGATAATTAATAATCTGGAAGATCAAGTA
>Ga0208195_1005000_pt1 | contig 10120 bp, 14 predicted proteins | sample AD_UKC077_MetaG_FD_184441 | JGI IMG/M metagenome (GOLD analysis project Ga0208195, IMG submission 184441) | Active sludge microbial communities of municipal wastewater-treating anaerobic digesters from USA - AD_UKC077_MetaG (SPAdes) (version 2) | ecosystem: Engineered > Bioreactor > Anaerobic >...
GCCAATAATGTAATTCCATAGGTTTGTGGCTGTGTGAGTCACCTTGCCGCTTCTGATGTTGTAAGGGTAGGTGAATTTCATATCTGGGCGATCCGCGCCAATTTGGGCAAATGTCTCTACACTACGGTCATAGTTAAAGCGAAAATCAAACTGACCATCACTAAGGTTGGTAAGATTAACGCCAGCATCACGAACGTTTTGATCTGTATATTCACGATCACTTAAAAGCCCCGTGTCATATTGCTGCGGACCAGGTACAACGCCAAAATCATCATCTGGGTTGCCAGTGTCTTGCGTTTCATTTATGAGGTCTAGGAATATAGCCACACGCTCTTCTTGGGTGTATGTCTTGGTAACATAACGATCAGCAAACAGGTCAAAGAAGCCTGTGGCTTTCACATCAAGCGTAATGCCGCTTTCTGCCAGTCCATAACCCATATCAACCACATGCACACCAAAATAGTAGCGACCTTTGCGCTTAACGCGAATATCAGTCACATAGGCTTCTAGCACTGCCTGCGGCACAGCCCCTAGCTCAGCACAATATGCTTCCCATGCGGTTAGGCTCATGCTAAAGCTTAATTGCTCACTACCGTTACGGACCAATTCAAAGCTGCGGTTTTGCGCCAGTTTAGTAATGTCACCTACCTGTGCGCCGTTTATCCAAAGTTCTAGTTCATATTTTGGGGTTGGGGTCATTATAGCCCCCTCACACCGTTGCGCCAGTAAATATCAGCTGTTACGGTGTCGCTGCCGCTACTGCTATCAAGCACTATTGAATTTGGACCAACCTGCAAGCCCCACCACACGCTATCATCTGTTTTGTTACCAATGATATTTGAGCCGTTTAGGGTCACTGTGCGCTTAAGCATGTCAATCACTACTTCATCGCCGTCTACCAAGTTAATATCAAGCTCAAAGCGCTCACCAGTTGTTTGGTTGGTAATTACTGGGTTATCTGCCTGATCGTGTATTTCAATGCGTGGCAAGTATACGGCTTCACCATCGTTATTTACTACCGTTGGTGAGCTACCGCTTGCCCAGTCCACTGGTAGATCGTAAGGCGTGACATAACCACCCTGAGTAACGCGTGTGATGTGGGCTGTTTGCTCATCACCGCCATCAGTGCTGTAAAAGAATGGATCGCCTGCAGTCAGCTGTATCAAGAATTCGCTCATAAGACCGCGCTGCTTATACTCTAGCTTGAGGTCTGTAACATTACAGTCAATGCGGTAGGTTTCACCGCTAAAGATCGTTATGTAGATTGGGATGGTTTCACCGATTGGCAAAGCGTCCTGCAGTGCAGCGCGATCCAGCTTGTGCTGGGCGTGGGTCATAGAGTTGCTACCAATTTTACCTGTAATGTTTATCTGCCTAAAGCCATAGAGCTGGTCTGTGACCATTCCACCAGAGCGACCACTGAATAAGAAGCTAGAGCTGCGAATGTCGGCAGAGCCAAGCCCTGTAACATTCTGAATAATGAAATTGCCGCCGTTTGCATCGGCGCTCAGGGTTAGTAGTTCGTTTATTGATATATTCATTATTACGCTCTTCTCACTTGCCAGGCTAGATCAGTGGTTACTTTGTCCAGATCAACCTGGTTGTAGATATTATTATTTTGGACTATCTCAGGCATTCCAGCAACCTGCCCTGCGGCAGCTGGCGCGCCGTATGATGCTGCACCAGTAACAGAAGCGCTTAGCATCGGACTCATAGCATTTGCGGTTAGGCTGCTCAGTGCTGAATTAGCCATACTGACTGATGCTTGCTCTACTTGCTTTGTACCCTTGTAAATACCCTCTGCAAGTCCAGCTGGCACTTCTACACCAAGCGCTGCAGCAACCTTTGATGGTGAGTGAATACCCAGAGCTGATTTAATCGGACCAGGTATTTTGTCTTTGACAAAGTTTACTACCTTGTCTTTGAGCCAGTTGCCCATGTCTTTGATGCCGTCCCAGATGCCAGTAACCACACTCTTACCGATTTCAAAGAGGTTACTAGGCTTGAGTACATTACCAATGCTCTTGATGATTTCCCAGGCAGCCTCTACAACTGCTTTATTCATGCTAATAATGCCCTGGATGGTGGCTTTGAGCAGCTGAATACCAGCGTCAATGAGCATCTTGATAAATTTAGGATCAAGCAGCGTTTTGAGCAGGTTGTCTATGATTACTGGGATCGCGCCAATAAGTGCTGGCAGAATGATTGGTATTGCTTGGACCAGAGCCAAGAATAACTGTACAGCGCCCATTATGATAGCCTGTAGCGCTTCTGGGTTTGTCAGACCAGTAACTAAGGCATCAATGATGGTAGGTAGCGCATTAGCAATATTTGTAACGATCTGCGGCAGTGCTTTTACGATTGCCAAGAATAACTGAATGAAAGCATTTATGACTGTTGGTAGTGCCTGCAAGAGTACATCAATTACGCTAGGTAGCGCCGCTACAATCGCATTTAGAAGCTGGACCACCGCATTAATCAGAGCTGGCACTAATGTTGGCAATGCCTGTGAAAGCGCGCCGACAAGGGAAGTAAGTATTGATCCTAAGCCCTCTACCAGTTTTGGCAGCATTTCTACAATCTTTGGTACTGCAATTTGGATGGTCTTAGTAAGACTATTGACAAAGCCAGTGATGTTGCCAGTAGCCATAAAGTCTTCAAAGGCTTTTTTGGTGGTGTTTATGCTACCAGCCAGGGTGTCATTTTCTTTGGCGTAGTTACCTGCATACTTGGCGGTCTTTTCCATAAACATTTGCTGCGCCAAGCCCACCTTTTCCTGTATGGACATTTCAGAGGTGCTTTTATTGATGCCCTTGCTCAGCGCGTATGCGCCAATGGCGGTATCATTCATAGCAACACCCAAGTTGTCCATCATAGTGAAGTTACCCTTAGCCATGCCTGTGACAGCTTCTAGGGCTGCAGTGGTATCAATACCCATGATTGAGGCAATATCGCTGGCGCGCTGCATTGACTCACTAGACATCTGCATGGACTGTTGGACACTAAAGCCAGCACCCTGGAATAGTGACCCCATCTTGTTTGCGCCCTGCAAGAATTCATTTTGGCTTAAGCCCATGTTGGTGTAGGCATCGTCAGCTTTTGCTTTTATGCTGGCTGCGAATTCACCAAACACCGCATCTGCACCACCAAGCTGCTGCTCAAGCTCAGCGCCAGCCTGTAATGACTTTGCGGTAAGAGCGACCAGCCCAGCTGTGCCTGCAGCCAGACCGCCTGCAATAGCAATACCAGCGCCCTTTGCAAAGCCGCCTAGTTTACCTAGAGCTGCTTGGAATGGACCGCTATTACTTTCAACCTCAGCGCCTAATGCGGCAGTTGCAGGACCAGCAGAGCCTTTGAAGCCTGCGGCGATCTTGCTTTGAATACCCGTCATGTTCGGGGTTATTCGTACTGATGCTGAGCCAATGTTACCTGCCATTTAGTTGCGTATCTTTCATGGTTTTATTAAGCCAGTTTTACCGCAACCGTTGGCGTGTTGTTTATATGGCAAATTATACCATAAGCTGTTACACGCGCCCAGCGTCTCTTGCCTTGCTCAGAGCCATACGCCCAATATAGTTTTGGTGAGCATCCTTGCCTACAGCAGTCACAGTTGCAATGGCGCGCCTACCGCGCTTCACAGTTCCTACAGTCTCAGTAACGGTAATTTCTGGTGGATCGGTGCTTAAACTACTTGCCATGCTTCTAGCGCGCGCTGCAATGGCTTCTGCGGACCTTTTAACGATTGGTGCAGCCATGTCAGTCAGGATCACCGCCGCCGCGTCTGTGTCTAAAGAAAATGATACATCTCTACTCATATTGCTATTAGTATAGCACTAACATTATAGGCACTCCCCTACTCTGCCGTGTGTGTCGCATGAAAAACGCCGTCAAGGTGTTGACGGCTTGTCAAAATTGTGTTGAATAGGGCAGGGGAGTGGTAACCACCCCTGTTAGCTGTTGTATTGCCTACAATGCCACTTTTTGGCTAAAAAAGCCAGCAGGGGAGTGGTTTTTACCTATTTTCGGGGTCTTGCAAGCAGTTCTTTTACAGTATCAATATCTGCTGCAGTAGTGTCTTTGGCTATGCTGTTACCTGCATTGAGCTTAGGCATGAAATCAGGCTGGAATAGCTTAGGCTTGTTCGCATTATGGGCGGCTTTCTTGCCCCTTTCAGTTGGTGTGGCATTCTGCCATGCGATTGTCTCTAAGTAATAAACAGCCTTATTTAGAAGCGTCTCAGTCCAGCCCCACTGAGTTGGTGGATCAACCTTTGCATACACGCGGCATTCGCGCGGTAGCTGGAATAGCAACCGCGCCGCTTTACGCCAACTGACTGCCGTGATGTCTAGGTTGTAATACTGCTGAAAGTCCGCCTCTAATTCGTCAAAATACTCACGGCGTATTTTGATTAGAGCTAAGATTTTGGGTCAAAGTTCTCAATGATCGCCATGTAGATGTCGCTAAGCACCTCTACACGCATACGCGGCTTGTAGCCCTCTTTGTCTTTGTTTTCTTCACCATCCTGCTTAGTGTAAAACTCTTTCATTTTGGCAAATTGCTCATTGCCCAGGATCAGCTTAAGCAGTGGCAATACTGCAGCCACCTGCCCTTTGTTTTCAATACGCTCAATAATTTCAAGCGTGTCAACATCGTCCATTAAGTCCGTATCAACAGTGAATTTGTAACCGTGTACTTCTAATTCTTTTACAGTTGACTTTTCGGCATCAGCCATAGTTTTTTACTCCAATTCTTACTTTAGTTGTAGTACCCAAATTATAGCATAAACAAAAACACCCAGCATAGTGCCAGGTGTTTCTGCGCCTAGTCAGCATACAAGCTAAGAGCTTGCTATAGATGCCACATACTCTTTGTGAGTGTCGCTGTCTGTAGCGCTTGGGAATGCCCTTAAGTTGATTGGGTAAGCCACTGGCTCACCGTCAACATAAGAAATCTCAGCACTTCTGTCAGCGATGCGACCACGCTCAACTACAATACGCTTTACGCGATTGCCAGTCATAACGAGTTCTGCAACAAAACAAATTTCAGGCAGCGTAGAGCTGTTTACCCTGATAGTGATGTTGTCACCGTCAACAGAGACATTGTCCTCACCATAGTATAACTTAGCAACTTCTACATTCGTCTCAATGAGGTTGAATGTAAAGGTTTCCATGAAAGTGGTTTGATCTGACAATACATTGTCACCACCCCATGCAAATACATCTTCTACATCCGTCTCAATGTTGTTGACCAAGCCCTCATCACTGACATACCCAAGATTTTGGAATGCAGCGTCAAGTGCATCAGTGGCGTTGGTTGGCAGCGTAGTGCCAAGCGGTGCTACAAATAGCGCGCCAAGTGATTTTGGTTTTCCAAACGAGACATTTTGAGAGTTGTTATTACTCATGGTTTTACCCTTTGTCTAGCTTTTGCGGCACAACAACCGTGTTTCAGGCGCTCTGCTTATGGTTGTATTATAGCACAAGAATTTTATTCAACAGGAACTTGGCGGCAATTAATCTTTATGCCCAAAAAGTTTACGCTGCAGCGCTCTACAAACTGTGGTGCTGGCTCTTGCTCTGCAGGTGGGTTATTGATTGTAGTACTGTTATTGGTAGTGTTATTGGTCACTGGCTGCTCACGAATGATTACAGGCTCTGTTTCGGGGCTAGATTGCTGTGCTGGGGCTTCTTGGGTGCTGTCAGTCTCTTTATTTGGAATATCCATAATAAAGTTACAGTCTTTGCGTCCTGATGCTTCACATTCAAGCTGCTGGCGGCGCTCTTTCGTCACTATGGCAAAGTTCTGGGTGTAATACTGATATTCAATGCGCCTAATGCCAAATGGGGTTTGTATCTCATATAGGTTGGTAAACTGCAGCACACAGTTAGCGCCAACTGGTATGTTTTCTGGCAAGTTGCCAACAATAACACTTTCACCCTCTAGATGGCGCGGTTTGCTCTGGGTACTAAAGAAATTACCAACTGCACTGCCAGCTGGCGGCTTAATTACCCCTTTGTAGTTCTTACAAAATACCTCGCGTAGTACACGGACCTCACCGCTGTAATAAGTATCACCAAAGAAGATGCCACTGATGTCTTCACCTGGGTAATAGCTTGATTGATCGGTTGCTACTGGCACTTTTATGTTGGCAGTCTTCACTGGCATTACATACATCAAGATTAGCGTTATAAGCGCTATCACACCTATGGTAAATGCTGCTATTGCTGCAATATTGGTGGCTTTGCCTAATAGATCGCGGTTTTTTCGGTAAAAATCACCTACTGCCTCAAATGGGGTAGCCAGCAACTCCTTTGTGTTAGCGATTAGCTGTTTTAATTTCCTGCATTTCTCTTACTTGCCCTTTCAAGTGCTTCTAGATGCGGTTTGACATTTCTTTCAAAGCGGTGGCGCAAATAGATACGACTCCCACTACTAAGCAATATTATAACGATTATGGTTAGGGCTGTCACCATGCTAGTTACCTCGCTCATTGTCCAGCCTTTTCTCTAGGCGCTCTACCACACTTAACATCTTGGTATCTACCTCTGTACTCTTATTTATTGCGTCAATAGCTTTCTGGGCAATATCTTTGACATAACTATTATACTCTTTTGATATGCTGGTGTTCTGCCAAATAAAATACAAAAGTAGCGCAACTGGCAGTCCAAAGTCTTTTACTGCAGTGGTCAAGTCCATAATTATGAACTTTCTATGTCTTCACAATACAAATCTACATTAGGCGCGGTGCTAATGCTTGAAAGCCGTTGATTTGCCAAGCCTAAGTCATGCAACTCACTTTTCTTAAACCATAAATCGCCTGCAGGGTTGGTAAATACGATGTTTTCAGAATATGGACCTGCAGTTTGCTGAATGCTATTTGCTGGTGGGGCATCTGTTGGTGTGAGCATGGCGCGCTTGGTAGCTTCCATAACAACCCACTGGACCGTGTCAAAGTAGGCAGGATCGCTATTTACGCGATCATCCATACTAAAGCCACTCTGGGTAGCCTTTGTGCGTAGGCGGTTGCTGGCTAACTTGAGTAGCTTGTCAGCGCGTGACTGTTCTGGCTCAGTTAGGGTGCGCCAGAAAGCCGCCAAATCTTCGTGATCGGCGTAAGCATTCGGTGATGTTACTGGTGTAGATACGCTCATTGCTGGTTACCTCCTGAGCCGCCATTTTGCATGAAGCTGGCAGTAGTGTTTGCTATACGCTTCTGTACAAGCTCTTCTGCCTGCCTAACACCAATGCCCAGCATCTTGTAGCCCTCAACAGTACCAATAAGCTCTGGCATTGCCTGGAATAGCTTAAACATGGCATCGCCAGCTGGACCAATATCAACCTGAAATATTGGCTTCCAAGCAGGTATGATCTCATTTAGCTGGGCTGGTACTTCATTATTGCCATCAAGCGCTAGGCGTAGGGTGATACAAAGCTCTTTGATTTGCTTGCCCATTTCTTCTTGGGTTTTCTGCGCCTCAAGTAACAGATCATCTGACATTGCAACTAGGCTTTCACCACTGGTAGGGTTGGCTGTTTCATAGCCCAGGTTACGCATGGTCAAGCCAGTTTCAGCACAGAAGTCACGCGCTTTGTCTTTTTTGCTAGTCTCAAAGCCGTCAATGCTCATCTGGGTAAGCACACCTACATTTGGCGCGTCACCGTCTTCATCTTTGGTTATAGTCCATACTTTGCCAATGGCGCTGTCCAGGTTGGTGTCTTTTTCTGCACCCTCAGCAAGCCCACTAATGTAGCGCTGTGGCATTGAGTAAAATTCTTCTGCAATTTCTAGGCGGCGCTTCATGCGTCCTACCTCATTGATGATGCGGCGCGCGGTGTTTGTGATGCGTGACTTACCTAGTGGGCGGTCTGCGCTGGCGCGGTGGGTGATCGGGTGTAGCAGTGTGCGCCCTGTAGGGTTTGGTACTACCTCTACAAGATAGCGGTTTTGGAATACTGCAGTGAATTCAGGGGTGAATAATATATAGTCTTTTGGCGCGTACATAATGCCAGGCTTGCGCGGCTTAGGGATCATCCACTTAGTAACAGCCAAGCCCCATTTGAGCATTCCTGTGCGCTGGTCAACCTCACCAGTTGCTTCTTGGGCGGTGAAAGGTATAAGCACTTTGCCACCCTCACCATCATCAGAGACGGCAATAAATGAGCATCCAGCGATTAAAGCATCATCTGTTGATTTGCCAATAACACTGTACCCATTAATTTGCTCAAGCAAATCATTTATGCCAAATGTATCTTTTGCAAAGCCCTCAAACACAACACGGTCACCAAGAGTATTTACAGCGCGACTTGCCCAGCCAATGCCAGGGCGCAAGTGCTTCATCCGCATAGGAGTAGATATACCGAAGTCAGGCGTGTCATTATCGGCATTGTAATAATCGTATTTTGTTTGTACTTTTACAGACTTTTCAGTAAGGCAATAGATCAGCCTGTTGGCTAACTTGTTCGCGTATTCTACAACTGGGTCTTGTGCTGGCTGCATTCCTATTGCTTTTCCTTTTAAGCCAGTTTTACCGCAACCGTCAGCGTAGTTGTTATTGCCTGTTATTATACCAGATATTGTAATTGTAGCATAAGTGCTTTACTTGCGCTTCTTACGGTCACGCTTCTCAGCTGCAGCAAGGTACTCAGCCCCTAGAAAATCGCTAGGCATTTCAGTGATCCGTATGAATGCGCCGCCTTTGCCTGGGCGGTAGGCAGCCTCATAGACTGTGCGTACCACACTTTCCCAGTAATCATCTTTCAGCACCATGCCCTCTACTAACATATCTAAAATGCTGGTTACTTTGTTATCTGTGTCAGCTCTGCCTAATGTCGCAAAATATAAGATTATCTCAATTTGCACATGACCAAGAAAGCGCTCACGCGTTTGGCGGCGGACCTGTACTAATTGCTCATCCTGCCATTGAACAAATTTTTTGTTCGGTACTGATACGCCACTTGCCAGATTTACGCGGCTATTCTTTTTGCTGGGTATAGTACCCTCAAGAGTTATTTCAGCGATCTTTGGGTTTGACATAGTTGCCTAGTAGCCCATTGCGTGATCGGTAGCCCTCAGTACGAATATTACAATCACAGCCACCATGCCGCCTAAACACATCAGATGGTGGGTTAGTATATTCGCCTGCAAGCGACCTACACCACTTACATGTATCACCATTGGTAGTGCGTATGACTCTTGGGTGCTTACCACTCTGGCGCGCATTTATCATGGCATCTTGCTGCGCTTTGCTGGCTACATGATCCAAATAGTTCTTTACATATTCCTGCAGACCAAGTGTGCCAGTAGAGACGCTGGCTGCAGCCACTTTTGCCAGCCCATAATACCTATCATCAATGCCTGGACCGCGTGTATGCTCAATTTCAAAGTCAAAAGCATTCATATCATAGACTTTGGCGTACACGGCGCTGCCAACTTCCCTAAATAGTATCTCTTGATTGAGCTGGCGTATTTCTGGGTCAATCTCTGGGTTATTAATCAGCTTAAGAGCAGCCATTACTTTGGCTAGGATGGTGCGGTTTAGTTTTGCGTAGTCCATTAATTGAAGCCCCAGTTATCAATGGTTGTTTTTATATCATCCAGTATGCCAATGGTGTTGTTTACGCGCCTTTCTGAGTACGCGCGCGCCCTTGCAGGCGTTTTGGTGGCAATAAGTACATCAATGAGCTTAGAAGCCTGCCCATCGTCAAGTGCGTGGGTTATTTCAGCAATGCTTTGCGCGGTTTTTACTAATTCAGCATCAGCGCCAATAATCTCATTGGCTATAAGCAACTCTTTGACCTCTTTGAATTCTTTGGTCTTTACAACTGCCAGATCAGCAATGTATTTACTCTGCGTTTCCGTTGCCATCTTCTGCTACCTCTGATGTTTCAACTTCCGAAATATCAACTACTGCAATGCCCATGCGTGTTTTACCATTCTGATCTTTGACTGGTGCAGCAATCTGAAAGCGAAATACGCGATCACCCTTTTCATTTGTAGCCATCTTTGCGCGCGCCCAGTCTTCATTGAGCTTACTACCCTGACTTTTGGGCAGTATTTTAACTTCACCAGTGAACTTGTTGATATACGGTAGTAGTTTTTTAGCCATAATCATATTCTAAC
>Ga0208195_1005012_pt1 | contig 10104 bp, 7 predicted proteins | sample AD_UKC077_MetaG_FD_184441 | JGI IMG/M metagenome (GOLD analysis project Ga0208195, IMG submission 184441) | Active sludge microbial communities of municipal wastewater-treating anaerobic digesters from USA - AD_UKC077_MetaG (SPAdes) (version 2) | ecosystem: Engineered > Bioreactor > Anaerobic >...
ACGTAAATCGATTGCATCGAGCAGTTTCCATTGTGTATCAATAACATAAACAATTTCAAAATTTTCTACATTTTTTCCAACTTTTCGAATATGCTCCATTGCTTTTTGTATCGTCCAACTTTTTTTAATAGCAATATAATTTGGAGTCATCAATCGTCCAACAGAATATTCAGGATAGCCCAAAAGCTCAAGCGATTTTTTTCGCTCATCAACAGGCAAAAATTCGATGAGTTTACGTGTTACTTCTGAAGGACATTCTTCAAAAAAACGGGTTCGTTCGTCTGGTTCAAGCTCTGTTAAAATCTGACGAATTTGCGTATTATTCATACCTGAGAGAATATCTTCTTGCAAATCCCAGTCCATTTCGGAAAAAACGTCTGCTGCAATATGGCGAGGGAGCAAACGAAAGATAATTACGCGTTCTTCAGTACTTGAAACTGAACGAATAAGGTCGGAGGTATCAATCGGTTCTAAACCAGGTAAAACTTCTTTGAGACTTTTCCAATCGTGCGAATTGATTAGTTCTTGAATTTCTGGTGTAATGACATTTATTAACATCGATTTTACCCCCTTTTTTTAATTGATAGTTTATAATACTATCATTATAATATACTTAATCGATTTTGCATACTATTAAAATCAAAAAATCTTAAAGGTTAAATCAAGTTATGATTGAAAATGCTTTGAAAGAATATCTTTCTCCAAGTATTTTGAAAAAAACAGCCTTATTTTCTCTTTATTGCCCCGAATGGATTTTGCAAAAAAAGTCTTTTTTTTATAAAAAGCATTATGCTTTTTCGATAGTTTTATCATTACACGGAGCCTTAATTCCAACAGAACTTATTTTCCAAAACCTTGAATCTATTTTTGATGAAATAGGCTTAAATGCTAGCATTGCAAAAAAAATTTCTTGGTTTGTACTTTCTCCAAAAGGCGGAATCTATCTTTATGAAACAATTGCAACAAAGGAACATCGAAAATACAAAAATTTACGCAATTCTTTTATTATTGTAAATACAGAATCAGCTTCAATTTCTTTTGGACCTGGTCATGGAAAAAATCCACTTGCATCTCAAGTTCTTTTTTCTTTGATTCAAAATAGCCGCTTTTATCGTCGAGAAGAATGGCTTGAAAAAATGTTTGACTTTTTTAGACTTTGCGAACATACTATAGTTCATGAAAGATAAACTTAGTTTCAACAATAAGAGTAAATCCTTTTTTACCGCATTGCCACTTGAAATTATGTTTTTATATGTAATTTTATTATTAGTTCTTTGTGTTATAAGTGTTTTTTTAATTACTAAAATTTCAAAAAATGCAGAAAACACTTATGCGAATCTTGTTTCAGATCAAATATATGAATATAAAAGAGATTATTTACGAGATACCGTTGAAAATGTTATTGCAACTTTTGATGGTTTTCAAAAAAATGTGCAAGATCAATTAAACAACGAGCAAAGTTTTTTTTTAGAAAAAGTTTCTGAGTTAGTTTCCTATTCGGGCAAGGATTCACATGTCGTTACACGCGTTATTCAATCTGTTTTATTGCCTGAGCATTTGTTTTTGCATGTTTCAAATGTACAATCAAAACAAGTTTTGTTTTCAACTATACCGAAAAATGTTCAAGATGGAAATGTTCTTTTTACTAAAAGAGCAATTGTTGAAAATTATCTTATAGAAGTGAGCTATAGTCAGTCGTATTTGTATGCAGAATTTCTGTCGCGAGTACATAGTTTTCTACATTCTCAAGTCTTTTCAAACGACAGTTACATTTGGATTAATGAAGTACATAATTGGGACGGCGGAGATGATTACGCTGTACGTTTGGTCCACCCAAATTTAGTTGAAACAGAAGGAATGTTGTTGTCAACAAAAACGGAAGATATTGCAGGAAACTTTCCGTATTTAGAAGAATTAGAAGGGATAAAAAATGAAGGCCATTTTTTTAATACCTATTATTTCAAAAGAAAAAATTTGGATGAAGTTGCAAAAAAATTAACCTATGCAAGTCTCTATGAGGATTACGACTGGATAGTTGCAATGGGTGTATATGTAGACGATGTAAATTATCATGCTCATTTTATAACAGAGGAAAGCAAGCGCTTTGTAAAAAAAAATAGTGCAAAGATACTTTTTGTTTTAGTCTCTTCATTTTTATTTGTGCTTGTTTTATTGATTATAACATCGACCTATTATATAAATCGTGCAAAGCGTCGACTTGCGAAAGAATCAAACTTAGATTTCTTAACAAGCATTTATAATAGAAAAATAGCAGATGAGCATTTATTGGTAGCATTTTATGAATATAAAAAAACAGCAGATAATCAATTTGTATTTTTAATCGATATAGATGATTTCAAAGAGGTGAATGATAGCTATGGTCATAGTGCTGGTGACAGGGTACTGAAAACAATTGTCGAAATTATAAAAAACGAAATACGGGAAACAGATTCGCTTTTTCGTTGGGGTGGTGAGGAGTTTTTGCTTGTCTGCAAGTACATGGATGTCGCTGATATTGCTTCTTTTGCTCAAAGAATAATTGATTCTGTGAAAAATACTCCTATAACAATACGGCATCCTCGAAAGAAAAAACAAAAATTGCTTGAGTATAAAAAAGAAAATGGATCAGATGAGCTCGGTGTTTCTTTGGAAAACACTGTTCTTTTTAACGAAACGACAACAAGCTTGTTCCTAACTATTTCTGCGGGAATTTCTTGTTTTTCTCCTAAAGATACCAGCTACCTTGAATGTTTTAAAAGGACTGATGCGGCCTTGTATGAGTCAAAGAATACCGGCAAAAATAAATATACCATATTGTATTAGTTGGGGTGGAGATTTTTTTGTTTTACAGGCTGCAAAAAAGAGGCTTTGTTATTTTTTTAACAAGCTTGCAAAGGGGTTGTAAGCATCGTCAACATTTTGATGTTTTTTAATTTCCTTTGCGTTTTCAATTTCTTCTTTTGTTTCACCTTGTTTGAGCGCTATTTTTTTATTGTAGCTATCGACCGATTTTATAATAACTTCGATTGTATCGCCTTTTTTTAAGTTTATATCTCTATTGCCTCTTTCGTCTTTACGTATTTCTGAATTATGTAAGAGCCCTTCAAGACCTTCTTTTAGTCGCACAAAAACACCAAAACCTGCGATTCGTGTTATCGTACCAGTGTGAATTGACTCTGGTGCAAAGTCTTCGAGGTTTTCCCATGGGTCTCCCAGGAGAGCTTTTTTACTGACGCTTATTTTGTCATTTTCCCAATCAAGATTGAGAATTGCAACTTCGATTGTTTCCCCAAGGCTGAGAAAGTCTTCGATTTTATCAATTCGATCGAAGCGTATTTCGCTAATCGGTAGAAGTGCTTTTATGCCTTTTAAATCGACAAAGGCTCCAAAGGGATGGAGGGATTTCACTTCGACGGACACTTTTTGTCCGACGGATAGTGTTTTAGAAAGTTCTTTGAGGGCGTTTTTTCTTTCCTCTTCTAAAACAGCAAGATGCGAGAGAGTGAGGCTTCTGCCACCATCTTTGTATGTGATAATTTTAAAAGTGAGTACTTTTCCTATGATATTTTCTTGCTCTTCTTTTGCTATGCCAAGTTGAGAAAAGGGACAAAAGGCTGCGTGTTTTCCGATGCTTACTTCAAAGCCACCTTTTATCTCTTTTTCTATTTTGCCTTCGACAGGAATAGAAGCACGGTAGGCATTTTCAAGCATTTGTAGAGAAGCCTCTTCTTGAGCAATTTTTGTGCTAAAAAAAAGTTCTCCGTTTTTTGCAGCTATAAAATGTGCTTCTACAAAGTCGCCTTCTTTTATGCGTAAATTTTCCTCATCGTCGAGAAATTCTTTTTTTTCTATTATGCCTTCGCTTTTTCCATTAAGGTGAATAAAAACGTATTCTTTAGAAAAAGAAACGACCTCGGCTTTTATTTTTTGACCAGGTTCTAGTCTTTTTTGATTGGGAAGGGATTGTTCTAAAAGAGCTTCAAAGCTCGCATTATCGCTCGTATTGTTTATTTCGTTCATACAATGAGAGTACGAGAAAATAGAATTTAGGTCAAGCAAGCAAAAGGCTCGTTTTTATTTCCTACTAGTAGACTTTGTTTAACTTGTTTTTTTTTAGACTATCGATTAGAGTATAAGAATATTTTTTACATCCGTGTAAAAAATATTCGGACAGTTTTGCTTTGCAAAACACGTCAAAGATTGGTTGCCTCTCGCCATCCGTGGCGAGAAAGTATGTTTTTGGAATGAAGGATAAGGTATGGGACAAAAATACAGCACAATAGGGCTCATCGGTCTTGCGGTGATGGGCAAAAATCTCGCTTTCAATATGGCGGATAAGGGTTTTTCTGTTTCCGTTTACAATAGAAGTTTTGATAAAACAAAGGATGTTTTTGCAGAATATACATCGGAATCTTTTCGAGGTTTTGAAAAACTCGAAGACTTTGTTTTCTCTCTAGAATCTCCTCGGAAAATTATGCTCATGGTAAAGGCGGGAGAGGCTGTAGATCAAACGATTGCGCTTTTGCTTCCCCTTCTTTCTCCTGGAGACCTCATCATCGATGGAGGAAATTCTCACTTTAAAGATACGCAAAGAAGAACAAAGGCTCTTGAAGAAAAAGGTCTTTTGTTTTTAGGGACGGGAGTTTCTGGAGGAGAAGAGGGAGCGCGCTTTGGGCCTGCGATTATGGTAGGGGGGAGTGAGACTGCCTATAGCCTTGTTGAAAATATTTTTTCTGCTATTTCTGCAAAGTACATAGGACAAGATGGCAAGAGCGAAGATTGTTGTGGCTACCTTGGAAGTGATGGTGCAGGCCATTTTGTAAAAATGGTTCACAATGGCATAGAATATGCGGATATGCAACTCATTGCTGAAGCCTATAGTCTTTTAAAAGAGGATTTTTCAAACGAAGCACTTTCTCAGATTTTTGCCGAATGGAATGAAGGCGAGCTGGAAAGCTATCTAATAGATATAACAAAAGATATTTTTAAGAAAAAAGATGCAGAGACGGGAGCCCACCTCGTTGACCTCATTCTCGATAGGGCTGGTCAAAAAGGTACGGGCAAGTGGACGGGGCAAATTTCCCTTGATCTCGCCAGTCCTATTCAAAGTATTACAACAGCGGTTTATGAGCGTTTTATGTCGGCAAGAAAAGATGAGCGTATACGTGCAGCTTCTTTGTACAAGGGGCAGGCAGAAAATGGATGCGAGTCTAATTTTGCGGCTAGTCAAAAAAGCGATGCAGAAAAAAAAGCTCTTGTTGAAGAAGTGCGTCGCGCCTTGTACGCGAGTAAAATATGCGCCTATGCACAAGGCTTTAGCATGCTCCTCGATGCTTCACGGGAAGAAAACTGGAATCTTGACTTTGCACAAATCGCAAAAATTTTTAGAGGTGGTTGTATTATTCGAGCGCGATTTTTAACTGAGCTTGCAAAAGAGTTTGATGCAAAAGCTGACTTGGAAAATATTCTTCTCTCTCCCTTATTTAGTGCGACGATTAAAACATACGAAAAAGATTGGCGGTCAGTTGTATCAAAGGCAATTCTCCAAGGAAGGTCGCTTCCAGCCTTTAGTTCTGCTCTGAGTTATTTTGATAGCTATACGACAAAAAATCTTCCGACAAATCTCCTGCAAGCGATGAGGGATTATTTTGGCGCACATAGCTATGAGCGCATAGACAAGGAAGGTTTTTTCCACACGAACTGGGGGGAATAATGAGCGGTGAAAAAATGTCAGCAAGCTTTGTTATCTTCGGTGCAACGGGAGACCTCACACATCGAAAACTCATGACCGCTTTTTATAGCATGATTCGAGATGGCTTGCTTTCAGACGATTTTTGTATTGTTGCAATTGGTCGACGGAAGCTCTCCACAGAAACATATCGCGAACAAGTCTATGCTTCTTTGGGAAAATTTTTGAAAAGCCCTGTAGATACAAAAATATGGCAGCGCTTGGAAAGAATGATTTTTTACTACGAGTTTGATTTTACACAAAGCGATGGCTATAGAGATTTAAACTCCTATCTTGCAAAACGCGACAAAGAGTCAAATACAAAAGAGAACCGAGTTTTTTATCTTGCAGTTGCTCCCTCCTTTTTTGAAACAATTATTCATGGCATAGAAAGGGGAGAACTTGCATCTTCTTGCCGAGGCTTTTGTCGCTGCGTTATTGAAAAACCTTTTGGAAAAGATTTAGAGACAGCAAAAAAACTCAACGATACTATTCTCCGTGTTTTTCCTGAAAAGTCTATTTATCGCATTGACCATTATTTGGGAAAGGACATGATACAAAATATCATGATACTGCGTTTTAGTAACCTCATCTTTGAATCGCTTTGGAATAACCGGTATATCGATAACGTGCAAATATCTCTTACGGAAAAACTTGGGGTAGAAACGCGAGGGGACTATTACGAAGACTCTGGTGCTATGCGCGATATGGTGCAAAATCATATTTTGCAAATTGTCAGCTTGGTTGCAATGGAGCCACCAGTAAACTTAAAGATGGACTCAATACGAAATGAAAAACAAAAAGTCTTAGAGGCCTTGGAAAAAATTGACGAGACATTTTTGGAAAATAATGTTGTATTTGGTCAGTATGCTGAAGGCTTTATAGATGGAAAAAAAGTGCAGGGCTATCGCTCGGAAGAAAAGGTAGATGCCAAATCTGAAACAGAAACCTTTGTTGCATTGAAATTACAAATAGAAAATTTTCGCTGGGCAGGAACGCCTTTTTATATTCGCACAGGAAAACGTCTGAAGGAAGCTTCTGGTGAAATTATTATACAATTTAAAGAACTGCCGCATAGCTTGTACAATGCGGAAAAAAATCTTGCAAAACCAAATCTGCTTATTTTACGCATTCAACCAAAGGTAGGATTGTACTTTCAGTTTAATACAAAGGATTATGCAAGCCATTCGGGTATTATTCCCATTACGATGGACACCGGTGCAAGCGATGCGGCTCAGGGAAATACGCCCGAAGCCTATGAGCGTTTGCTCTACGATATTTTGCGGGGAGATGGCTCTCTCTTTTCTCGTTGGGATGAACTTGAAGCAGCCTGGCTTTTTGCAGATAAACTTATAGAATATCGCGAGCAAAAAAAGACAGACTTTCCCAACTATGCGGCTGGGACAATGGGACCAAAGCGCGCCTTTGATTTAATTGAAAAAGATGGTCGCTCTTGGGTAGATATGCACTAGGCGAAAAGGAGGATGCATATGATTTGTTTTAATCCAAAAGAAATTATTGATATTTCGATGCCACTTGTTGAAGGCATGAAGGTGTATAAGGGACGAGAGGCAAAAAAACCTCGCTTTGAAAATCAGGTAAATCATCAAACAGGGACAGTGCATGAAACTTTGCTTTCGATGAACTTACACACGGGCACTCATATCGATACAAAGCTACATATGATAGATGATGGAGAAAGATTGGAAGCGCTTGCAATTTCTGACTTTATTGCGCCAGCTATTGTTTTGGATTTTTCAGATATTCAAAATGCAATAACAAAGATTGACATAGAAGAAAAAATAGCAAGCCTTGTGAAAAAAAATATATTAAAAAAATGCTCGGTTAAAAGTATTTTGAAAGAGCTCTTTGTTATTTTAAAAACAAAAAATTCCTTTGAAGATATTCTTGAAGGAGCTTTTATTTACTTACAAGAGGATGGTGCAGAATATTTGGCAAAGATGGGCTTGCGAGGAGTTGGCATCGATGCACTGGGGATAGAGCGAGACCAGCCAAATCATGGAAGCCACCTTGCGCTCATGGAAGAGGACATTCATATTCTTGAAGGCTTGCGATTGGGACATGTTGCAGAAGGCTGCTACACCTTGCTTGCATTGCCCTTGTCGATTATTGGTGTTGAGGCAAGCCCTGTTCGCGCGGTTTTATTTCCAAGCACGGAAATCACAAGGTGAAAAAAATGGAATACAAGGAAATAAAAAAACTTTCTGTTAGCTCTGCTGTCCTCAATCCACCGCCATCAAAGGCACATACGCTCCGCGCTCTTATTCTTGCTTCCTTATGCAAGGGAAGCTCGACCATAAAAAATGCCTTGCTTGCTGATGATCAAAAATATCTCATCGATTGCCTTAGAGCCTTGGGGGTCTCTATTTCTATAGAGCGAGGAGATGAGGGAGAAAATATTATACATGTTGAAGGGAAGGGAATTCCTTTTCACGTAGAAAATACAAAGCTTGACTGCGGAGAGTCCGGGGTCGCAATGAATTTTCTAAGCTCCCTAGCTTGCTTTGCAAATGAAACTCTAATTCTAAGCGGTAAGGAAGGCTTGTTAAAAAGACCCATAGATGATTTAACTTCTGCCCTTGAAAGCCTCGGTGTCGCTATTTCTTTTTTAGGCAGAAACGGTTATCCGCCTTTGAAAATAACGCCAGGTTTATTTAATAAAACTGAAGTCTCCTTGAGTGGGAAAAAAACATCGCAGTATTTTAGCTCCTTATCGATTGCAGGGGCTTTAAATCCCGAAGGACTTATTATTCATTGTACAGATGATTTAAGCGAAAAGCCCTATCTTGATATTACACTTGAAATGATGAAAGCCTTTTGCGTGCTTGCTGTTCATGAAGACTATAAAACAATACGCGTCTTTCCGAAGCAAGAATTTCGCCCTCAAAAGATTCGCATAGAAGGGGATTATTCGAGCGCTTCGTATTTTTTCCTCGTAGCGGCTATTACGGGGATAGAAGTAAAAATGCCCTACTTAAAACCTGACTCTGTGCAAGGTGATAAAAAAATTATCGATTTTATGCAGGAGATGGGCTGTTCGATATGGGAGGAAGGCGATGCCCTTGTTGTGAAGGGCGGAAACTTAAAAGCGGTTGATATTGATTGTCTCAATACACCAGATATTGTGCCTACGCTTGCTGTTGCGGCAGCCTTTGCGGAAGGGGAAAGCGTCTTGCGAAATATTAGCCAATTGCGCTACAAAGAAAGCGATAGAATTGCTGCAATACAGAGCGAGTTAGGGAAAATGGGTATAAAAACAGCGCTTAAAGGCGAAGATTTATGTATTTTTGGTTCGCCAAAAGAGATACATTCTGCTATAATTGACTCACATAATGACCACAGGATCGCAATGAGTTTTGCAGTCCCCGGTCTCATTTTAGAAGGGCAGAAGATTATGAATCCCTCTTGTGTAGCAAAATCTTTCCCTCATTTTTGGGAGCTTTTTGATGGAATTTTTACACAATAATGCAGCAGAAAATGCTCACCTGCAAAAAAGAAAAAATTCTCTTGCAGGCACCCTTGCAAAAACCTTGGGCTTTGTTTCTATCAGTTTTATTATACTCCTTCTTTTTTTAGCTCTAAATTCTTTTACGGTACAAGGCTATGCACGACTTATCAATGAAAGCGGAAAAATTCGCGGTGGCATACAACGTGTTTTACAGCTTGACCCAGAATCCCAAGAATTTAGAGACATTGCAAATCAAATAGATGCATCGATTTATGAATTGCAAAAACTTGAAAAAAGCTGCCCCTTGCTGTATGGACGTTTTGACATAGATAAAATACTCTTAGTTCAAGAAAAATGGGAAGAAATTTCTATTCTGCTTGAGCAAAAAAATACAAATATGATCGAAGAAAAGAGCGAAGTTATTTGGCTTCTGTCAAATACACTTGTATTCTATGTCCAAGAAAAAGCCATAGATATAGCACAAAGATCTTATTATATTTTAGTGCTGTTTTTTTTATTGACAGTTATTATTTTGATTGTTCGTTATTTTACTTCCCGAGTTATCAAGGATAAGGTAGAATATCAAGCAAATTATGACTCGCTTACAGGGCTTTTTAATCGCTATTATTTTTACAAAGAACACGATGAGGCTATTCGAGATTTTTTTCAAGAGGGCATTAGCTTTGCACTTTGTATGATTGATATAGACCACTTCAAAACGGTGAACGATAGTTATGGCCATGATGTTGGAGATGAGGTGCTCCAATTTCTCTCTCGTACGATGGTACATACACTTCGCAAAAACGATATTGCCGTTCGCTATGGCGGTGAGGAATTTTTACTGCTCCTTCGCGATATAAATTCTACTGCTTGTTTTCATACCTGCGAGCGCCTAAGACATTGTGTA
>Ga0208195_1005019_pt1 | contig 10093 bp, 9 predicted proteins | sample AD_UKC077_MetaG_FD_184441 | JGI IMG/M metagenome (GOLD analysis project Ga0208195, IMG submission 184441) | Active sludge microbial communities of municipal wastewater-treating anaerobic digesters from USA - AD_UKC077_MetaG (SPAdes) (version 2) | ecosystem: Engineered > Bioreactor > Anaerobic >...
CCTTCATGCAGGTAAATGGCCTGCGGGTGCACCATCCAGTAGGCGCTGGAAAGGTCGACCTGCCCGATGGTCTGCGAGTTGTGATCGACCTGGAGAATCAGTGAGATGTAATCCGGGGTGGCGTTCCTGAGGGAGATGCCTGAAGCAGGATATTGATCTGCCATCCAGAAGAAACGCTCGCCCTGCTGGTGCAGATCACCGTGCTGTGCCAGCATGGTCAGAAAAGCGTGCACCTTTTCAGCAGGAATGGCGCCAAAGCCTTCACCTGCCGCAAAGGGCAGCTCAAAAGCTGCGCAACGAATGTGCCCTAAAAGGATCAGGAGGTTGTTGGGTGCAATCAATGCCTGTTCGGGTGATCGTTCAAAAAAGTATTCCGGGTGTCTGGCAAGGTACTGGTCCATGGCGTTAGCAGCGGTGATCATCACCGCCAGGGATGGCGCCAGTTTTCTGCCAGCGCGTCCTGCCTGTTGAAGTGTAGCCGCGATGCTGCCAGGGTATCCAATCAGCACAGCGGCATCCATTCCACCAATATCGATGCCCAATTCGAGGGCATTGGTGGCCACCACGGCTTTCACCTCCCCGCTGCGCAGACCGTCCTCAATGGCGCGGCGTTCCCTGGGAAGATAGCCGCTGCGATAGCCGCGCAAACGCAGTGGATCGGCATCTGGATTACGTTGCCGCAGGTAAGTGAGCAGCAGCTCGATCGCGCGCCGCGTCCGCCCAAAGATAATGGTTTGGATGTCTTCATCGATCAATTCTCCTGCCAGGGAGGTGCCTTCCATCAGGGAACTCTGGCGGATGCCCAGCTTTTGGTCGATGAAGGGCGGATTGTAGATCAGAAAATGGCGTTCGCCGTGGGGTGAACCATCCTGGTCGATGACCGTGACCGGGTTTTCAATCAACCTTTCTGCCAGGTCTTTGGGGTTGGCAATCGTGGCTGATGTGAGGATAAATTGGGGCTGGGCGCCATAAAACCGGCAGACACGCTTTAAGCGGCGCAAAACATTAGCCACATGTGAACCAAATACGCCGCGGTAGGTGTGCATTTCATCAATGACAATAAAGCTCAGGGCGTTGAAGAAATCCTTCCAGGCGGTGTGGTGGGGGAGGATCCCTGTGTGTAGCATGTCGGGGTTGGTGAGGATGATGGATGATTCCCGGCGTAGCGTGGGGCGGGCGTGGACGGGTGTATCGCCATCGTAAATGTTTACGCTGCGCTGCGGGCTTTCCAAAAGCGAGAGGGTTCTCCTCAGGTTGGATAGCTGATCCTGCGCCAGGGCTTTGGTAGGATAAACGTAGAGCGCCCTGGCTGTGGGTTGTTGAATCATCCTGTCGATGACCGGCAGGTTGTAGCACAAGGTTTTCCCGCTGGCTGTGCCGGAGACCACGGCGATATTCTCCCCAGCCCGAACCTTTTCATAAGCCAGGGCCTGGTGCCGATATAGACTTTTAATACCCAGCCGATTTAATGCGGAAACCAGGCTCGACGCAAGCGCGTCAGGAAATGGGCAATCATCAGCAGGTTTGGCTGCCAGGAGGCGCCATTCGACCAGGTTTTCAGCGATGCCAGGCTGACTGCGCCAGCGATTGAGGAGACGTTTGATGCGGGAACTCATATGATTCTTCGAATATTTGTTTTATTTATGATAATCCAAATACTTGATTATTTCTAGAGGATGGGTTCGAAGGTGTATTTCGATGAGGCTGTTATTTGCAAACCGGATATACTTGTATTATCGACCTATGGCAAGGGAGTGTTTCATGGAAAAGAGAACAAACCGATCTCGCTGGGGAACTGTGTTGATCCTGTCCTTGTTTCTGCTTTTTTCTCAGGTTTTGGGATTCTTTATTGAAACCATCACAACAGTGGTCAGTGAGTTCACTTCGATAACGGATCGCTGGTTTGACTTTATCATTCCCACGGATTTGATTATTATGGCGCTCTTCTTGCCCGCCGGGGGTGTTTTGTTTGATCGGAATTCCCGCAAGCCCCTGATCGCGCTGGGGGGATTTGTGTGGGGCGTGTCTGCCCTGTTGATGGGCATCTCGCTCACATTTGCGACATTTAATGTTTCAAAAGGAATTTACGGATTAAGCCGGGTAAGTTTCTGCGGAATTTTCGCACTGACAAGTGATTTTTACAAACCGGTCAACCGCGGGAAGATCTTATCCTTGCTTTTAATGCTCCATCCACTTTCTATCGCGATCGGCACAACCTTTCAGGATGTGATTAATTTAGAATTGCATTGGCGAGAATTTTTATTTCTCATGGGTGCGGTTGCCTTGTTTATCGCCCTGGCAGTGCGACTAAAAGTCGATGAGCCAAAACGTGGAGAGAAAGAGCCTGCGTTAACGGACATCCCTTTAAAGGGGGCTTATCGGCTTGATTTGGAAAATATTAAACTTTTACTGACCAGGCCAAGCCTGGTTTTGCTTTATTTTCTAATTTTGTTTATTGCGATGCCTGCGATCGTGCTGTGGAAAGGGATCCCCATTTATTTACAAGATGTCCATGCCCTCCCAAGGACTGAGTTATTCAGTTTAATCATCCCCGGCATGCTGGGGATTGTGCTTGGTTACCCCGTTGGCGGAGCTTTGGGAGACTTGCTTTTCAGGGGCAATAAGACCGGTCGCTTAGTGGTCTCTTCGTTAGGGTTTTTTGTGCCTCCAATCAGCTTGCTCTTTACACTCAGGTACACCGATGTTGGAGGCAATCCATTTCTTTTCTGGTTATTAATCACGAGTTTCTTCCTCGCCCTGACCCTGCCAAACCTGTTCGCGTCGATAATGGATGTGACCTTGCCCGAGATCAGGGCGTCAGCACTTGCCATCGGCCTTTTTGCGCAAACCTTAAGCTTTTTGATCACACCTCCATTGTTCTCCTATGGACAAAAATTTTTTCCGATTGCAGATTTAATGCTATGGATATGTTCAGGATTGTGGGTGATTTGTCTGTTCTTGTTACTGGGTTTATTCTTTGTGCTTCACAAGGATATCGAAGCACTGCGCCGCCACATGGCTTATCGCGGCATGGTGGAGACGCGACTATCCGGATCGGAAGAAAAAGCGCAGGATTAAGCTTTTTTCCGCGCCCTTTTTACCATCCAATCCAGGATGGGGTATTGTAAATTCCCGAACAAATTTACAAGGCGGTAAAACAGCTTTCCTTCCAACCCGGGCAGGATAATAAATTTCCCCTTTTTTAATCCAGTTAATGTTGAAGCAGCAACTTGTTCTGCTGTTAGCACGCCCGATTGGCTGGAAATTGCCCTGGTTTCGATGGGTTTCAGGGGTTCTTCAAACTCAAGCTGAGGCGTTTGCGTATCTGGTGGGAAGACAATTGCTATGCGAATACCGTATTGCTTCAATTCGGCGCGCATGGCCTCGCTCAATGCCCGCACAGCAAATTTTGATGCGCTGTATCCCGAATAGCCAAAAATCGAGATAAACCCTGCCTGCGATGAAATGTTAACAATGGTCCCGGAACCACGTCCAATCATCCCCGGGATGATGATTTTTGAAACATACAGGGTGCCAAAATAATTAACATCCATCAAGCGGCGAAAGACATCGATATCTAATTCTTTAAAATAGCCTGGATAGGCGATCCCAGCGGAATTAATCACCAGGTCCGGACATCCGTAGACCTGCACCCATTGATTCAGAACCCGGGATAAAGATACATAATCAGTAACGTCACTGGAAATAAGATGAACCTGTTGATCTTCTCGCACAAGGGTTTCTGTGAGCGCTTGCTTTGCGGTTTCCAGGGCGTTTTGATTGCGAGCAAGCAGGCATACATCGCTGCCTTGCGCAACAAGCGCTTTTGCCAGCGCAAACCCGATTCCGCTTGAACCACCTGTGATCAGTGCCAGTTTGTACATATTCAAGGCTAATGGGACCCACAGGTGCTGCAAGAGCCGCCGGAACAGGTGCTACATTGCCCTCCCCCTGCAATGATGCGACCAGCGCTGGAAGCATTAAACAGGGACAGATTGCGTTTGAGGTGGTGTCCCTGGCATTGTGTGCAGGTGAGGGGGGCATCGGCTTCATGCATGGGACGCAGGATTTCAAATCGGGTATTGCAATCCTGACAGGTGTATTCGTAGATGGGCATTCGGGTTGTTTACCTCCTGTTAAAATCAAGGATAGATTGTCCAGGGTGTTTACAGCTTAAGTTATCAGTTATCTTCCCGATGGATCATCGAATTCGGGGTTAGCATGAAAACCTGAATTGAAGGCATCGTTAATCGAAGAAAGCTCGGCTTGGGTCTCGAGATGGGCCTGGTCAAGGGTGTTTTCAATTTCCTGCGCAGAAAGGTCAAGCTCGTTGACCAGGCTTTGAAGTTCAGCATCATCGAGGATGTGCCGGGGTAAATCATAGACCTCGTTTGAGGCGTTCATTGCCTCACGCCACAGGGGTGAAGTGACCAGGTTTCTGAGCCACACACCGATTTTCCTGGCGGTCACAACCGCCTTTTTGGGTCCCAGCACGATAAACGCCAGGGCCAAGATGAAGAGGAGCTCTCCAATGCCGACATTGAAGATTTGCATCATGCAATCCTGACTTTAAGAGGGGTCATCTTTGCTATCGTTGTTTTCCTCTGGATCTTGGTCTTCAGAAGATTTTCCTTGCAATCCGTCTTTAAAAGCACGAATGCCTTTACCAAGCTCCCCGCCCAATTTTCCAATCCGACCCACACCAAACATAAGTAAGATGATCACCAGTATAACGATGACTTCGAGCGGACCAACAGTTTTAAACATAGGGCACTCCTTAATGATTTAGATGATATTCATCCGTTTTTTTGCGGGCAAACACTGCCAGCAGTATACCCAAAAAATATAAAAATAATAATGGCAGCATCAACAGAGCCATGTTGATTGGATCAGGTGTTGGGGTTGCGACTGCAGCAATAATGGAAATAATGACAATAGCGTAACGCCAGGCTTTGAGCAAACCCTTAGGTGTGACCAGCCCAATTTTTGCCAGCAAAAACATAACTAGAGGCATTTCAAAGCTCAAGCCCATCCAAAAGATCAGGCTGGTAACAAATTTGATGTAATCATTCCATTTCGGGAGCACGGTTGGTCCGGGAATCTGCGCCAGAAAAGGGATTGCGGCTGGCAACATGACCAAATAGGCAAAAGCCGCCCCGGCGATGAACAAAGCGGAAGCCAAAGGAACAGAAATCAGGATCCAACGGCGTTCGTGCTGCTTTAACCCCGGGCTGATGAATAAGTACAACTGGAGCAGAAGGAAGGGGAAAGCAAGGATAAAGCCGCCCAGCAAAGTCACCTTGAAATAGGCGGTAAAATTTTCGGTAACCTGGATTGAGACCAACCGATCAAAACCGCCGATTGGCCTGGCCAGCAATTCGAGTAGAAAATCAGCAAAGATGATCGCGGAGACCACCCCGACGACGATTGCGAGTAAGGCATAAAGGAGGCGCGTACGCAGCTCGTTCAGGTGCATCGGGAGGTCAATATCAAAATAATTTTTTTCCATAAAACACCTGAGCCCGGGTCAAAAAGGAATCAGATTTTTGACCCTGCGCTTGCTTAATCAGTATAGCACGCGGGAGAATTTTTAACAAATGATGTGCAAATCTACAGGCGGTAAACCGGTTGGATTAAGCGCTTTTCTGACCAGGGCATTTGATTGTATAATCACCTTATGGTTCGAAAAATTTTACATATCGACCTGGATGCATTTTTTTGTGCGGTGGAAGAGCTTCACAACCCCAGTTTAAAGGGAAAACCCTTTGCTGTGGGCGGAAAGTCCGATCAGCGCGGGGTGGTTGCCTCCTGCTCGTATGCTGCCCGACAATTCGGTGTTCGATCAGCCATGCCGATGGGTCGCGCACTGCGGTTGTGCCCCGGTCTGATTGTGATCTCATCCCGGCATGGGGTTTATGGCGCTGTTTCAAAACAGGTGATGGCATTAATTGATATAACGCCGCTTGTGGAACCTATTTCAATTGATGAAGCTTTTGTAGATGTGTCTGATCTACCTGATTCGATCGAAACAATTGCCACAACCCTTCAAACCCGCATCAATCAAAACCTTGATTTGCCGGTATCTATTGGCGCTGCAACCAATAAACTGGTTGCGAAAATCGCAAATGATTGGGGCAAAAAACAAAAAATTGGACCTGAGCCGCCCAATGCGATCACAGTTATCCTTCCCGGAGAGGAAGCCGCCTTTCTGGCGCCCTTACCCGTGCAGGCGTTGTGGGGCATCGGCCCCAAGACTGCAGATAAACTGGGAAGCCTTGGCATCCATACAATTGGCGCTTTGGCTCAGGCACCGCCCGAAACTTTGAAGATGCTGTTTGGCAGATTTGGGCCGGATTTGCGTCGTCGGGCGCTGGGAATTGATGACCGTCCTGTGGTTGTTGAACAGACCGTCAAGTCGATCAGCAACGAGATCACTTTCCCGGAAGACTTGACCGATGAACAGGTGCTGCTGGCTCATTTTCGAAGTCTTTCGGAACAAGTTGGTCGCCGTTTGAGGAAGGCGGATTTAGCCGGTACAACTGTGCAGATTAAATTACGCTGGTCGGATTTTACAACCATCACCCGACAGAAGTCTTTACCATCGCCGAGCAACCTGGACCATGAAATTTATGAAACGGCAGCGATGCTATTCAAGAGCAATCAACACAGGGGTAGACCGGTTCGATTAATTGGGGTTGGGGTGAGCAACCTGCATCCCCCTGTGCGTCAATTGAGCCTGTGGGATGACGATCAGAAGAAAGAACATCAATTACAATCGGCGGTTGACCAATTGCGTGAACGCTTTGGTCCAGATATTATCAAACGTGTCCCACAGGTCAACGAGGGCGATCATGAGGGTTTGGACGAGGAAGACTAATTAAACGGGTTTCGCTCCCCGGTTTATTCAGGTATGATGAAAGGCTAAAAGAACAGGATCAAAACGTATGAAACGTAATAATCAATACCTGTTGGTGATTGGCTTGTTGGTTTATATCCTGGGTATGGTCGCCAGTTTAATGTTTAACGTGCTCGTTCTGTGGGCTAACCTGGAAGGCCAATCCTTTTGGGGATATCCTGAAGCCCTGAGCTTTGATTCGAGCCTGACTGCAGAAGCGCGACTGGGAAGATTAACCTGTCCGATGATCATTACGCCGGGAGAGGTGGGTCATTTGGAGCTGAAGGTTCGCAACCCGAACAATTACCCGATTGAAGCCTGGATCAGCGCACATATCAGCAAACCGGGCGAAACTGAAGGAATGATTCGGGAGTTGACCAGCGTACCCCTGGAACCTGGAAAAAGTTCGAAATTGAGCTGGCAGGTGAGCTCTGAAAATGTGATTAACCGTCCGATAGTCCAGGCACGGGTTTTCCTTCGCCTGACGAAAGCGCATCCGCCGGCACGCACCAAACATTGCGGGATCTTTGTGGTGGATTTATGGGGAATGTCTGCGAATACGATCACCTTGCTTGCCCTGGTTGGGGGACATATACTCCAGGTGGGTGGCATCTTGATGTGGGCAAATGGGCTGCAATTCTCGCGGAACAGAAATCACACGGCGCGTAATTTGTTAATAGCCTTGAGCATCCTCTCGTTGTTAATGACCATAAGCAGCCTGTATCATAGCTGGGTGCTGTCGATGGTTGAGTTTTTGTTGATACTGGTGTTTCTGTTCACGACCGTTGGCTATAGTATTGGGATGCCAGGAAAACCTTCTTCGTAAATCTGACAGAAGGAAAAATTCAGTCCAGGTCAGCCAGCAGCCTGCTTATTCTGTGGTTAAGTCGATCAGAACCATTATGCTGAGGGGGAAATCATTTCCTGGTAAACCTGGTGAATTTGTTGCGTGATTGACTCCCAGCGAAAACCCTGGGCATAGTCGACTGCCTGGGCGCTCAGTCGAGCACGCAATTCCGTATCGACAAAAACCAGGCGGAGTTTTTCTGCCAGTGCGTTTGGATCTTGCATTGGGATGGTGAAACCGGTTTGGCCATCTTGAATAAGATGGGCGAGCCCACCCACGCGTGAGGCGATCACGGGCGTCCCGCAAGCCATTGCCTCGAGTGCGACGATACCAAAGCTCTCATAATGGGAGGGCATCACAACGACTTCAGCGGCAGCATAATAGTAGGGCAGGGTCGCCTGCCCGCGTTTTCCCAAAAAGAGGATCATTTCGTTCAAGCCTAAATCCTGGCACAGGGATTGGATGCGTGCCATTTCAGCGGACATTTCATCGGGGTCTTCTTCGGGGTCGCCGCCAATGATGACCAGGTAGTGGGGACACCGAAAGGACTTACAGGTGTTTTTTACGATGGACATCGCCCTGACCAGGGTGTCGAGACCTTTCAGGGGTTCGATCCTGCCCACAAATAGCGCCATACGATCCTGAACCGGGATACCGATGGCTTCTTTGGCTTCATCCTGGGGAATGGGATAGAAATGGTGTGTATCAACGCCAGGTGGGATGATGGTGATTTTTTCAGGGTTTACACCATACAGGGACCTCAGTTGATCAAATTCAGCTTCAGTGGCAGCGATGATCCGGTCTGCGGCAGCCATCACCTCCATTTCACCGACGATTCGATAATCTCCTTCGAACTCATCAGCGGAACGGGCGATTTGCTGTTTCATCAGCCCCAGGGTATGGAACATCTGCAGCATGGGGACGTTCCAATGGGTTTTCAGAATGGCGCCAGCCCTGCCCGACATCCAATAATGGGCGTGGATCAGGTCATAGCGGATACCCTTTCTTTTGGCAAACTCAACGATCCCTTCAGCAAAAGCATCGGTGTAACCCCAAATCTTTTCGTTCGGCAGATCGTATTCTGGCCCGGCGGGGATGTGAACGACGCGGTTGAAATATCCCAGATCGTGAGATACCGAGGGGACGTGTTCGTCCTGTGAGCGGGTGAAGACGTCGGCGTGAACTCCCTCTTGACCCAAAAAGCGGGTCAACTCCCGAACATAGACGTTCATCCCGCCGGTATTTTTCCCGCCCAGAATGGCCAGTGGACAGGTATGGTATGAAAGCATGGCGATGTTGATCAATTCAGGCTCCTGGGTGAAATATTGTCAAAGTTCACGGGTTGCTGGTATAATGGATGATACGCCAACGTAGCTCAGTGGCAGAGCAGACGCTTCGTAAGCGCCCGGTCGAGGGTTCAACTCCCTCCGTTGGCTTTTTGTTCAAACCTGACAGCTCATTGAGCTGTTTTTATTTTAACGATATATCCGGTTGATATATAAGTCGATTAATGAGTGCTTCACTTCCTTTCGTCCCAAGGATGGGTGAGGTCATCATTCTGCGTTGATGGACACATTCGTATAGATTAGCGAGTCTGGATTTTGGTTCCGTAAGCTGAAGTTCTTGTTCATTCAATCTCCTGACCTGAGCCCTCCGTAGGGGTCAAGTTGAAGGCTTGTAAATGGTTCAGCAATGCCAGGATGCCAGCCAGTAAAACCAGGGCAATTAATATGACCCAGCCATAAGCCATTTCAGCCAGGGAAAGCGAGAGAATGATCCCATTGATGAGGACTTCCAATCCTATGGCGGCTGCCAACCAAAGTCCGTTTTTACGTATAAAGGTTTGAAGCACCAGGACTGTGATGGCGTTATGCAAAACCAATGCCAGGATGCGTTCAACCGATCCGGCAGCAGGCACCCAGGGTGAGACCTGCCAGAGGGCTTCAAGCTGCGCGATGATATCAGGATCGAGGGCACTGGTTTGGGGGTTGATATATCTCAACATGGTAATAAACGTCATCAACAAGGGCAGCCCAACCCGGGAAATACTCTCAGCGCTGCCAAAGCCCAGGCCAATTCCAAAGGATGCTTCCAGGCTTGTAAGGGGGAGTTTGGAAAATTTCATCCCAACCCAGCGCAGGATCACCCCCAGCAGCGCGGCGAGGAGCACGCTGACCGCAAGCTGGATCAACTCGTTGCTCTCATTGAGAATTTGTGCGCCTTCCGTTTGCATCAGGGCAATGAAAGCAGTGTACAGCAGGGTGAGGAGCGCCTGAACGATGAAATACCCTAACGCCCCTAAGACGATCGTCTGCCAGGCGACCTTCAGGCGTTTGTTAAGCCAGAAGCCT
>Ga0208195_1005022_pt1 | contig 10093 bp, 10 predicted proteins | sample AD_UKC077_MetaG_FD_184441 | JGI IMG/M metagenome (GOLD analysis project Ga0208195, IMG submission 184441) | Active sludge microbial communities of municipal wastewater-treating anaerobic digesters from USA - AD_UKC077_MetaG (SPAdes) (version 2) | ecosystem: Engineered > Bioreactor > Anaerobic >...
AGAGGATAACGTTGAAAAGACATCCTCACAAGAAATTGCTTACATACTTGGTATAAAGGCTTCACAGGTGAGGAAAGACCTGTCTTACTTCGGGGAGTTTGGGAAGAGGGGAGTAGGTTATGATGTGGATAAGCTTTCTTTTAAACTTCGTGAAATACTAGGTCTTAATAAAAGTTGGAATGTTGCGATAATAGGTGCGGGAAATCTTGGAAATGCAATTGCAAATTATTCTGGACTTGAAAAGAACGGTTTTCGTGTTGTAGCTGCGTTTGACAATGACGAGAAAAAAATAGGAAAGTATATTTCGACCAATGTTAAGATATATAAGATGGAGGATCTTGAAGAAATAATAAGAGATAATCTTATAGAGATTGCTATTCTTACAGTTCCTGCCCAGGCGGCTCAAAATGTTTCAGAGCTTGTAATAAAAAAAGGAATAAAAGGTATACTCAATTTCACACCTGCTACCATAACGGTTCCTCTTAATATTTCCGTTGAAAATGTAGATTTTGTAGTTTCTCTGAAATCACTTACGTTTGCTTTAGGGTTTCTTTTCGAAAAATAAAAACAGCCTTAAGGCTGTTTTTTTTAACGATTTAATTCCAAAACTCTTTGTTCATTAGAATTTTATTTTTTTCTTCCCATATTTCCACAGCAAGGGGTTTTTGAAGGTAAAGGGGTTTTAGATCGTTTAGTTTAACTGGTTTTGAATTCATGAAAGCCTTCATCATGCCTTGAGGAGTGACCTCTGTTTCAAAAAAAGTATTACCAAGTGAGAACTTATCTATGAAGTATCTGGACTCCTCACCTGTAAGTTCTAATCCTTTTAAGACATAAGCCAGTTCTGAGCCTTTAATCATATTGGGTTGCCCTGCAAGAACTCTATCTCTGTAGATACATACATATGCTGCATCTTCGCGCGCCCTTCGCAAAACTGCAAAATTAGAGATTGTAGATGTGTTGCTTTCATTAATAATATCAGTGGAAATAATGTTTTTTATTTCCATATCGTTTTTTATTGCCAGTAGTCCGGAAAGAAAAGATATTCCTATACGTATACCTGTAAAAGAACCGGGACCTGTATCAATTCCAAAAGTATCCATATCAGAAACAGAGATAGCGTTTTTCTTAAGAATATTATCTACTTCATAAGCAAGCTTACTTCCAGAATTTTTTGAATCGATGGTATTAAAATCATAAAACTTTCCTTTTATGAGAAGAATATAAACTTTTTTCATTGAGGTGCTCAATACAAGAGAATTCATTTCTATTCACCTTTATTTTCATGATTTTTTTCGCGTATACTCATGGCTGTTTTATAAGCATTAATTGAATCTTCATATCTTCCACATACTTCAAGTGCTTTGGCCAGAGCAAAGAAAGATCTGAAATCATTTGCATTTTTTATAACTAACTTCTCTGCCAAATGTATGGCATATCTTCCCATGCCTATTTTACATAAAAACTCTATTTTCTGAACGTTAGGAAAAAACTCCATGGTTAAAAAAAGAAAAGCAGTAACTAAAAATATAACAGTGCCCAAAAAATAAAAAAATGTATAAGTTTTCATTTCAGTTCCAGAACTGCTTGTTGCTCCTGTTGATACTTTTGTTTGATCGGGTTTTACTTGCGCTGATATATAAAATTCATCAATTTTCAATTTAAGGCGTAAGAGCTCATTTTGGATATTGTCAGGGAATGAAGTAAGAACTTTGTCAAAATCGTATCTTTTCGAAAATAACTTTTTGGTATTTTTATCAAGTCTTGTATTAAGAGTTTTTAAGACCAGCAGAAGAATCTCCTCTATGCTTTTTTTTGACGAGGAAAGTGTTGAAAGCTCTTCAATCTGAGTATAAAGATCATCCAGATAAACCTGCAGTTCCTGATCATCCACCATGAAAACAGAGTTTGAAAGTTTTGTAATAGAGTTACGCACTGTATAGTATTTTTTAAGGGTTACAAAAGAATCTATATTTGTAGAATCAATCATTCCAAGCGTATTTATATAATCAAGGAGCACATAACCTCCGATATAATCACTTTCATTAAGTACTAATCTGGATGATGAAATTATCGCGTTTATGGTAGAAAGAATGTTTCTGGGAACAAAGAACTCTATAAATTTTTTCATATCATCATCAAGAAAAGAAGGAGTGTTAAGAGTTTTAAAAACTACAAACTCCAGAAAGGGTTTATACGTCTTGGGAGTTACCATAAGATTTATTCCATCCAGGTGATACGAATGTTTGAGGGAAGCTTCCTGTAGAGTACCTGTTTCAAAGATCTTTTGAAGCTTAGGAATAAGATCTTTCAAAATCATCACTACCAACTGGGTGTCTTCTGGAGGTATCTTAAATGAAGGACTCATAGCGCTTAGACTCATCAGAAAATCATTAGAATTTTCTGATATTAATCCGTTTACAAAAGCATATGATGGGTACTTGTCTCTTATAGTCTTTTTTGAGTATATGAGAGAACCGTAAACTTCCAGCTGAGGATCAGCAGGGTTTTCATAAAAATATTTAAGAAACTCGTCTATTGATTTTTCCAGGGTTTGAGGCAGTTTGGAAAGATTATAGATCTCCTCTACCGTAAGTCCAAAAGACATAGAAAAAAATAAAAAACATAACAAAAAAATCACTGTTTTGCGGAAGTTCAAAAATGAATCAGCCCCTCTCAAAGTAGGGTTTTATAAAGTTGGTCCAGAAAAGTTTTATAATAAGACACAGAGGAACAGCTATTAGTATGCCTAAGACATTAAATATCTGACCGAAAATTAGTATGGCAAGAATAATAAAAAAAGGATTTATTTTTGAGTAGCCTCTCATCACAAACAAGAAAAATATGAATGCCGATCCATGAATAACGGACATAAGAACCAAAAGCCATACCATGCTCTCTACTCCAGATGAAAGACCTACAAGAGCAAGCGGTACAAATTCAAAAATTACTCCTACTATGGGTATAAAATTTGTTACAAAAGCCCAGAAGCTCATCAAAACTGTGTACTTTATACCAAGAAAACTCATAATGAAAAAAGCACATACTCCGACAAAAATTGCAGAAAAAAAATGTTGAAAAAACGAAACTGTCAAGGCTATGGTAGAGTTCAGAAAAGAACTTCTCGCCTGTAGAGCGTATTGAGCGTGGGTAAAGGTAACCAATACATTTTTTAAGAGAATCAATATTATAAATACCATATAAAGTTAGCAGGAAGTAGTATGCCAGAAATAAGGCGATCTGCTGCCCATATGCCGGAAGCTTACCGACAAAGGAGTTGAGAAATTCCAAAAGTTTCGGTTGAAGTGAAACCATGAAATTTGAAAGGGTTTTTTCAGTATCCGGGAAAATGTTTGTAAAAAACTTTTCCCACTCTCTATTGACAAAAAATCTGTCTATAAAAACTACAAAAGTATCAATCTCTTTTATTACTGCCGGAATAAGAAAGACAAAAGCAATAACAAATATGGAAAATATGAATATCATAGATAGTGTAAGCGATACCACCCTGCGGAATTTAAACCATTTAGACAGGACTTTCGCAAAAAGATCTATTACAAGTATACTTCCAAGAGACAAGACAAGAATAGCGAATATCTTCATCGAAATAATAGCAATGCTAAAAAAAAGCAAAATATAAATACCTGTAAAAAGACCTGCTTTCTGGTTTTTAATCAAGATAATCCTACTTATCGGTTTTGAAATTCAAAGTATCTTCGTAAACTTTCCGTATCCTTTGTCTTTCCCAAAACAACGATCATCTTTATCCGGGCTTTCTGACCAGAAACTTCCTGACCAAGAATTATTCCCCTTTCCTTCAAATCTTTTCCGCCGCCTATATAACCGTATACTCCAAGTACCCTTCCCTTGAAGCATCTGGAGACAACTACTACCGGTATATTTTTTTCCAAAAGATACTCCATGGCATCCGCTACTGCCGGAGGTACGTTTCCTCTGCCGAAACCTTCAATAACGACTCCTTTGTATCCCATATCAGGGAGAGTCTTTATTATTGCTCCATTATCGCCTGTATATGTTTTGATGAGTGCAACACGATCCTCTATCCTGTCGGTTTGAATATACATTCTCTCAAGCGAGCGCCTAAAGAAAACAACTGTATCTTCATCTACTATGCCTAACGGTCCATAACCCGGAGAATCAAAGGTTGCGACGTTGCTAGTGTATGTTTTGGTGACTTCTCTCGCGGCGTGTATTTCATCGTTGAGACAGACCATGACACCTTGGTCGACGGATAGGTCACATGAAGCTATTTTTACAGATGCAATAAGATTCATAGGACCGTCTGTACTGGGCTCACTCCAGTTTCTCATTGCGGCTGTTACTACGACAGGCTTTTCTGATCCAATGGTTAGGTCAAGGAAGTAAGCCGTTTCTTCAAGAGTATCGGTTCCATGGGTGATGACCACTCCATCTATATCTGATCTGGAAAGGATCTTTTTAACGTATTTTGAGAGCTCAAACATCATGCCTGGGGTAATATATGGACTGGGCACATCGAAAAACTCATGGAATTCGATATCTGCAATCTGATGTATTTGAGGAATTTCACTGAGTTCTTTGTTTTTGTTTTCTGAAAGGATAACCCCCATGTTTGGATCATGTGCCATAGCAATAGTACCGCCGGTGGTAATGACAGCAACTTTTTTCATATTACCCTCCATTATAAGTATTTATAAGATTATAAATAATATATGAGTCCAAAAAAGCCAGATTTCTTCTGGCTTATGTATCGGGTTTACTTGTTGTCAAGCCAATTTTCAACTTCAAATCTTACCTCATCATTGTTATAATCAAATCTGAAAGTCCTGGGATCGGTTTCGTAAAAATTCGAATCTGTTTCAACTGAAAATAAAGTTCCTTTGGAAAATTTAAAGTTTATGGTTTTCCCCTTTTCCTGTGAAAGCGTTATTGAATAAGTAACAGAATCTATTTTTTTCAGCCTGTACTCTTCATCACCCGGATTCCAGTTGTTAAAGTCGCCCATTATATAAACATAATCTGTGTTCTGAGGTACCGTGACAATAAAAGAAACAGTAAAACGAATTTTTTCAGGAGTTCCCGGCAAAGCATTCTGAGTGTTCTGGAATGCGGATTGTGAGGAACAGGAAAAAAGGAAAAAAACCATAAAGACAGATAAGAATAGGTATAAAAATTTTTTCAAAAAAATCCCTCCTTTTGATTTCATGATACCACACAATTATTAAAAAACAGTGTAATATCTGTTTTATATAGAGATTAAAGGGGAATAAAGTCACTTGTAAAAAGAAGGATTAAGTGCTATATTTTTATAAACAGAGAATGGGGGTGAACCATGAAGATTGAACTTTCAAATTTTTTGGACAGTTCCTGTTCAAAAATGAAAGAAATCATAAGTATTTTGAAAAAAAACTTCGACTATGTCTCGGTACTTGGAACTGACTGTCATGGAAAGCAGTACAGAGTTAACAGAAAAAGTACTGGTGTGGCCGACAGCAGATGGAACGAGAGAGGATTTGTAATAAGGGCAGTGAAAGATGGTTTTTACTATGAATTTTCAACTGATTCTATAACGGATGCAGTTCAAGTTGCTGATGACTTCTCTAAAAACAGCGACAGAGCAGCTTATTTTGAGACCGAAAGCTTTAAAATTAAACGGCTACCCATTATTGAAGAGGAAAAGGCTCAAGCTGATTTTAGAGGGGAAATTCTTTTAAATCCTGATGAGTGTATGGCTTCACAGAAGATTTTGGATTCAATGAATAATATAAAAAATACGATTGTAGCCGTTTCGGAAAAAATAATAAACTGTGAAGTTGTTTATGAGCACGTAAATGTATCCAAGATCTTTGTATCTGATAAAAAAATCCTTTCACAGTCATATATGTGGAGCCAAGGCTACTTGTTTGTCTATGCAGCCCAGGACGATAGTATAAAGTATAACTATGACACATTTTCCGGGCTTAGCGGGATGGAACTTCTTAATGAGATGGGAAACAGATGTGAGGATACGGCACATACAGCCTTGAAGCTTCTTCAGAGCGAAAGGATAAAGCCGGGAGAGTATGAAATTCTTTGCAGTCCTGAAGTGGCTGGTCTTATAGCTCATGAAGCCTTTGGGCATGGTGTTGAGATGGATATGTATGTAAAAAACAGAGCAAAATCTGTGGAGTATATGAATAAGGAGGTTGCTTCTGCGCTTGTCACCATGCATGATGGTGCAGCAAGCGCCAAACATGTTTCATCATATTTTTTTGACGATGAGGGAGTTCTTGCCCAGGACACCGTAATCATTAAGGACGGTATTCTCATAAACGGCTTATGTGATCAGGTTTCCGCACTTGAACTTGGAGTAATACCAACAGGCAATGGAAAGAGAGAATCTTTCAGGCGCAAAGCGTATACTAGAATGACAAATACCTTCTTTTCCAAGGGAAAGGATAAGTTTGAAGATATGGTAAAGAGCATAAAGCACGGCTATTATCTTGAAAAAGAGGAAAGCGGTATGGAAGATCCTAAAAACTGGGGAATACAGTGTGTGGTGCTTTATGCAAGGGAGATCAGAAACGGTAGACTAACTGATAAGTATGTCTCTCCTATAATAATGACAGGGTTTGTTCCGGATCTTCTCAAATCAATATCGATGGTATCGGATGATTTTGGACTTTCCGGATCTGGAGCATGCGGAAAAGGATATAAGGAGTTTGTAAAGGTTTCGTGCGGTGGCCCTTGTATAAAAGCTAGGGCTAAACTGGGATAGGAGGATAAGATGAATAAATATCTCAAAAATATTCTTGAAGCTAATAAAGAGTTGATCGGCTGGAAACTTAAAGATATGCAGACTCAGTCTACAGAAGTATTTCTTGTAAGAAAAAATATAAATATGATAAGAAATAAAAAGGTTCACGATATGGAGCTCACAGTATATACTGAAAGTGAAAACGGAAAATATATAGGCTCAGCTTCAATATTTCTGTATGATACTATGACTGAGCCTGAGATCAAAGATGCCGTAAATGATGCGATACAGTCCTCAAAATTAGTAAAAAACGAATACTACAGTATTGCCCAGCCTCAAGAGTTTATTCCTGTAAAGCTGGATTCATATTTTGATCATAAAAACAATGAACAGGCAGTAAAGGATATCATGGATGCACTGTACTTTAAAGATACAAGACAGGATGTTTATATAAATTCCTGTGAAATATTTCTTGAAAAAACTCAAAAGATATTATTTAATTCTAAAGGAATAGAGTACAGGGAAGATTTTAACAAATGCTACATCGAGTATGTTATTACAGCCAGCTCAAACGGCGATGAGATTGAACTCATTGATAAGATGGAGTTTTCAGACTTCAACAAAACGTTTATTGAAAATATGATTGAGGATAAGTTTGAGATAGCTATGATGAGATTAAAAAGTGTCAATACACCCAATCTTGTATCCTGTGACGTAATTCTCAGGGATGATGCGGTAAAAGATTTTTTTGGATACTATATATATAAAACCAACGCTATGGCTATTTATGAAAAAACATCGGATTTTATGGTAGGGAAAGATGCTATAAAAAACAAGCTCTCCGATAAACTAAGTATTACGTTGGATCCATACATAGCCGGTTCAACTTTTTCTTCGCAGTTTGATGACGATGGAGTACTTTTGAAAAAAACTCAGATAATAAAAGATGGTGTGGTTGAAAAAATATGGGGTAATTTAAGATTTTCACAGTATATAAACACCCAGTGTACAGGAAATATAAGTAACTTCTGTGTAGCATCAGGGAAAAGCTCTTATAAAGAAATGATTTGTGGAAAAGTACTTGAAATACATGCATTTTCAGATTTTCAACTGGATGAAGTAACCGGAGATTTTGGAGGGGAGATAAGACTGGCATATCTTCATGAAAATGGAGGCATGAAAGTGCTTACCGGTGGGTCTATATCAGGAAATATTAATCTTGAGGAATGTGCAGTTATTCTTTCTAAAGAAACAGTTCAGATAAACAATTACTTCGGTCCTAAGTATATTAAGCTTACAAATGTATCTGTAACAGGTGAATAGAAAAATAAAATCCGGCATATGCCGGATTTTATTTTTTGGTCGGAGCGACTGGACTTGAACCAGCGACCTTTTGCACCCCAAGCAAACGCGCTACCAACCTGCGCCACGCTCCGTCAAACAAACACAAGATTATTCTATCATAATAAATGTTAAAAATCAACAGCAACAAACTACTTTGTTATGTAAAAAATCATGCCTGCGTACTCGTGCCATGCCATTGAAACTGCCCTCAGCGCGGATATGCTTGGAAAAAAATCATACCAATTCAGACTATTACGCGATAAAAGATATCCAACAGGTACCGGAATTACCTCCAAATCCTTCATATATTTTTTAAAAACACTGAAAGATCTAGGCATATGTATAGCTGAAGTAATAAGATAAACCTTTTCAGCTCCAACTTCCTTTGCTTTTTCTGCAGAATAAATAGCATTCTCTGATGTATTTACTGCTTGGGGTTCCAGAAGAATATCAGAAGGGTTTACACCCAATCTCACCAGGGTTTCTTTCATTTTAAGAGCCTCTGGTGAATCATTGGTATTAGGAAGCTTTCCTCCCGTTACCACTATAGGGTATTTAAGGTTCTGATAAAGAAGAAAACCATTGTATATTCTTTGAAAAGATATTTCAGAAAGGTCTCCGGTAGGATCTGATGGAACGTTTGAATTCATTCCTCCTCCTAAAACTACCAGCAGTCCTTTTTTTGAAAACATTTTTCCCTGAGTTGAAAAAGGCGGATACATATTTTCAAGGGGATAAACCATAATCCTTGCAAACCAGCCGCTTGAGATTACATATACAATCAAAGTTATGATTAAAAGAAATTTTCGGATTTTTTTCTCTTTTTTTAAGTAATAAAAAAACATTATAATACACAAGGTTATAAATATCCCAGGTACTTCAAAGAAAGAAGAAAGTATTTTCAGAAAAATAATCTGCACCTCCCTTAAATTAGTATGTCACAGATAAAAAATACTGTAGCACCGAGCATAAGGTAAAACCCCATAGGTATACGTATGTTGTCTTTTCTGAAATTTAAAATAATTATAAGTGTACAGGCTATTGCTATGATGAAAAGGGCTTCATAACCGGATAATAAAAAGATGGCTGAGATAAGCTGTATATCTCCAAAACCTATTTTATGTTGTTTGTAAAAAATAAGTAGCGAAAAAAAAGCAACTAAAGAAAATAAAAGATTTTCAGCTCTGAAATCAATAATTGATAAAATGATAATCGTAATTACTGCCGTTTCAGGTATAATATACTTGTAATAGTCATATATTCCCGCAAAAAATAAAACATTCATATATATAAAATCTTTTGCTGATTGTTTAAAGATAAAAAGTATCAGGTTGGTTAAAAGCACTGTTGCCACAAAGAATAATGATTTTCTCATAAATTCATTTTATCATAGAAAGAAAGTTTTTGCAATAACAGGAGGGTTTATGAAAAGAAAACGGAAGCTACTTATCTTTCTTGCTGTAATTATAATAGCAACAGTATATATTTTCTTTATTGAACCATCGCTTATCATTGTTGTCAATCGCATAAAGATTAATAGATTCAACAGTTCGGATGTTTTAAAGATTATTCAGATAAGTGATCTGCATATTGACTATTACTATTTTTTCCACGATAATATACTGTCCAGAGTTTTAAAGGAGCGTCCTGATATCATACTCTTTACAGGTGATGCGCTTACCAGGAGTTCTTCTTTTGGCGCACTTGTAGAGTTTTTCAGCAGGCTTTCTAGTATAGCTCCGGTTTATGCCATATATGGAAATTGGGATTACTATGACAAGGAAAAAATAGATTCGGTATACAGAGTGTGTCATGTGGGTAATATTGAAGCTGAACAACTTCGATTGAAAACAAAGAATAAAAAAATAACTTTTACCAGCCTGCCCATGTATGAAAGTCCCGAACAGTATTATTTTGAGAAAGAAGAGTATAACATATTTCTTACACATGTTCCAGCTAATGTATATAAGTTCTCTTCTTTTATAGATAAGGCAGATCTTATTTTGGCCGGGC
>Ga0208195_1005029_pt1 | contig 10080 bp, 7 predicted proteins | sample AD_UKC077_MetaG_FD_184441 | JGI IMG/M metagenome (GOLD analysis project Ga0208195, IMG submission 184441) | Active sludge microbial communities of municipal wastewater-treating anaerobic digesters from USA - AD_UKC077_MetaG (SPAdes) (version 2) | ecosystem: Engineered > Bioreactor > Anaerobic >...
ATGATCGGCGGTACCGGGAGCTGATCGAAACCCATGCCAAGCTGTTTTGCGAAGAGAATCCGATCCTCTTCTCCACCGCCGGCCGCAGCGAGCTCGGAGGAAACCACACCGACCACAACAAAGGACGGGTGATCGCCGCCACGATCAATCTCGATACGATCGCCGCGGTTACGAAACGAAATGATTCGATCGTTACCATCATCAGCGAAGGGTATCCTCCGGTAACAGTGGATCTGAACGATCTTGCGATAAATAAAGAGGAATACAACACCACCGAAAGTCTCGTTCGGGGAATCGCTTTTGCGTTCAAAGAACGAGGCTTGGCGATCGGCGGCTTCTGTGCCAATACCTCGAGCAGAGTGCTGAAAGGTTCCGGTCTCTCCTCCTCAGCGGCAATCGAGGTGCTGTGTGGAACGATTTTCAATCACCTGTACAACGATAATGTGCTTAAACCGGTTGCCTTGGCTCAAATCGGCCAGTTTGCCGAAAACACCTACTTCGGCAAACCTTCCGGGCTGATGGACCAGCTCGCCTGTGCGTATGGAGGCATCATCGGCATCGATTTCAAAGACCGGAATCCGCAGATTCACGAAGTCTCCTACTCCTTTGAAGAAAAGGGATACCGCCTGGTCATCGTCGATACGGGGGGCAACCACGCCGACCTTACTCACGAGTACGCCTCCATTCCGATCGAAATGCGAGCCGTCGCCGCCTTCTTCGGTGAAGAAAATCTTCGCTTCGTTTCCGAAGAACGCTTCCAGTCACAGCTTCCGAATCTCCGCTCCTCGCTTGGGAACGATCGCGCGATCCTCCGGGCCCTCCATTTCTTCGAGGAGAACAAGCGGGTTCAGTGGATGCTCGACGCTCTCAAAGCGGACGATATGAACCGTTATCTGGAATTGGTGAACGAAAGCGGTGAATCCTCCTTCTGTTTCCTGCAGAACCTCTACCCTTCGATCGATCCCACCGAACAGGGCCTCAGTCTGGCGATCGCGCTCAGCAAACGGATCCTTCAAGGCCAGGGAGCGGTACGCGTTCACGGCGGCGGGTTCGCCGGAACGATTCAAGCGTATGTGCCGATCGCTCTGTTCAATCAATTCACCAAGAGGATGGAGAAGGTCTTCGGTGAAGGCAGTATCACCGCCCTTGCGATTCGGAAAGCGCCGACTACCGCACTGATCTATTGAAACAGCTCTCGATAATCAGTCCCGATCGATGTGCAGCGAGTATCTCTTTTTAGGAGTTCTTCAAGAGCGGGCGGCACCTTGAGGGTGTGACCGATGAGGGGTTCGACCACCATCTCGAATTTCGCCGGATGGGCGGTACTCACCACGATTGTAGGAGACTCTGAAACGAAATCTTTTCGGACTCGGACTCCGGTGGCAGTATGGGGGCAGATGATATATCCATATTGCTCATATGTTTCTTTGATCGTCTGCCGGATCGCCGCATCATCGATGCTGTAGGCGCTTACGTTCAGGCGCATCGTCGCAAGATCGCCATAGAGAGCGAAGAGCCGTTCCATGTTGCTCGGAGCACCTACATCCATCGCATTGGCCAACGTCTCGACCGAAGCGCGCGGAGCGTAGTTCCCGCTTTTCAGATAATCGACGATCGTCCTGTTGGCATTCAGGGCGAGCGTGACCGATTCGATCGGGGCGCCCATCGTCCTTGCCCAGTACGCCCCGCAGCTGTTCCCCACGTTCCCGCTGGGAATGATGAAGTGAGGCTTTTTTCCGCTTGCGGCCTGCACCCGGACCGCGCCATACACGTAATACACCATCTGAGGAAGAAGTCTTCCGAGGTTGATCGAATTCGCGCTGGACAAGCCCCACTGCCTGCTGATCTGCTCATCCATGAACGCCGCTTTGACCATCGCCTGACAATCGTCGAAGGAGCCGTCAACCTCATATGCTTCAATGTTTCCGCCCCAGCACGTCAGTTGGTGCTGCTGGCGCTTGCTTACCCGGTTCTTCGGAAAGAGCACTTTGACGTCGATGCCTTTTCGACCGGCGAACGCCGCTGCGACCGCTCCGCCGGTATCACCGCTGGTGGCGACCAGAATCGTAAGCTTCCGCTCTTGAAGCTGCAACAGCTGCTCCATCGAGTATGCCAGGAAGCGCGCTCCGAAATCCTTGAACGCCGCAGTAGGGCCGTGAAACAGTTCGAGAACGAACCGTCCTTCCTCCAGCTGAATCATGGGTGCGGGAAACGTAAACGCGTTGACGCAGATCTCAGCCAGATAGGGAGCGAGCGGATCTCCATTGAAGAAGGGAGCGAGCACCTCATAGGCAAGCTCGGGATAGGAGGAGATCTCATGGACATTCACATGTGCAAGAGAGGGAAAGGATTCGGGGATATAGAGCCCCCCATCCGGGGCCAACCCCTGCATGATCGCCTGACTTGCTCCGACCGGTTCGGCATTGCCGCGCGTTGAAATGAACTTCATCGTCCGTTCTCCTAAATTCGGGCGCCCAGGTAGGATGAGAGGCGGAGGATGTCGCTGAAGACTCCCCCTGCGGTCACTTCCCTGCCCGCTCCGGGTCCTTTGATCACAAGCGGCTGGGTCTGATACCGATCGGTTATGAAACAGATCACGTTATCGGTCCCCGATGCCTGACTGAAGGGATGATCCGGTGGGAATGAACCGAGTCGGGCATCGCAGTTTCCCTCTTCATCCACCGTTCCGACGTAACGGAGGAACTCTCCCTTTGAGCGAGCGGTCTGATACGCTCGTTCGATGATCGGATCGATCTCCTCCAGCCGATCCATGAACTCGTCCAAGTTGATTCCTTCAAGGGACTCGGGAACGAGACTCTGAATGGGGACATCGGCCACTTCGATCTTGCTGCCCAGTTCGCGGGCGAGAATCACCGTCTTTCGCCCCACGTCCATCCCCGAAAGATCGTCTCGGGGATCGGGCTCGGTATATCCCATTTCTTTCGCTTGGCGGACCAGAGTGGAGAACGGAACCGATCCGTCATAGGTGGAGAAGAGCCAAGCGAGCGTTCCGCTGAGCATCCCTTCGATCCGGTGGACATGATCACCGGTCTGTACCAGGTCTTTCAGGGTCCAGATGACCGGAAGCCCCGCCCCCACCGTCGTTTCATAGAGGAATCGGCTGCCGGTGCTCAGACATGCATCCATCAATTCCTTGTAGTAGGAGTATTCGGCGGTTCCGGCTTTCTTGTTGGGCGTGATGACGTGGATGCGGTCTTTTAACCATCCGACATAATGGCTGGCCAATTCGCTGCTCGTCGAGCAATCGATGATCAGGGAGTGAGGGAAGTATGTCGCACTGATATGGGCGGCAAACTCCGTCAAATCCAGATCGACGCTCGATTTCTCGAAGCGGTCTCTCCAGTTCCCCGGATCGATCCCCTCTTCATCCAGGAGCATTTTCTTCGAGTTCGCGATCCCTCGGATATGAATCGCCAAGCCAAACTGTTCACGAAGGCGGACGAGCTGAGCATCGATCTGAGAAAGGAGCTCGCTTCCGATCGAACCCGGTCCGAGCAAGCCGACTGAAAGCGTCTGGCGGGAAAGGAAGAACCGGGCATGAAGAGCGCGCAGGGCTCGACGAACGTCCTTCTGGAGGATGACCGCTGAAATATTGGTCTCCGAGGAACCCTGGGCGATCGCCACGACGTTCACTCCCGCTCTACCCAGAGAGGAGAAGAAATTCCCGGCGATTCCTCGTTGGCCACTCATCTTTTGTCCCACGGCGGCGAGAATCGCCAGATTCTCATGTCCTTCAATGCTGTGGATTTTCTTATTGGCCAACTCGTCTTTGAACTCAAGGCGGGCGACGCGGACCGCTTCTTCCATCTTGTCCTGATAGACGGCGAAACAGATCGAGTATTCGCTGGATCCCTGGCTGATCAGGATGACGGAAATATTCGCGTTGCGCATCGCGCTGAAGAGGCGGGCGGAAATCCCCACCACTCCGCTCATTCCGACACCCTCCACGTTCACCAAGGCGACGTTTCGGATCGTAGAAAACCCTTTCACTTTGTAAGGACTTGCCGGATTGCCCTCTTTGCTGACGACCGTTCCGGGGTCATGTTCGGCGTTCCAATAGCGCAATGTCACTTCGGTCTCCGCTTCGATAGCGGGCAGAAGCGACTGAGGATGGATGATCGGCGAGCCATAGTAAGACAATTCGGTCGCTTCGGCATACGAAAGGGAGCGAATGACGAGCGCTGAAGGAACATCGCTGTCATCGGCGCTTTTCAGGAGCGAGGATGAGTTCCAGAAGGTAACGCCGTCCGCCCCGAGGCGCGAAGCCAAGAGTGCTGCGGCATATTCGCTTCTCTTCTCTCCTTTTTCGCAATAGACCACGGTAACCGGTTGTTTCACCTGTGTTCCGACACTGCTGTACTCCAGGTATTCGCTTTGAATCTCTGCGTTCTGAAGGAAGGAATGAACGATTAATGCCACCCATGAAGCGGAGAGCTTTTTGACGTAGAAATATACGTCATCGCTGACTTCACCGACGAGCCATACCGACCGAAAGAGATCTTCAATATTGTCGAAGCCTTCTTTAATGGTAGCAACGACGGAGCTGCTCACATCCAAAACGGATTCGACCATATGCTCCCAAGAGCTTAATCGGGCCTCGGCCATTGACCACAAGCGCTCATCCCGGGTTTTGGCCAGAACCAGGAGATCTGTTACATCCAGCGCTTCATTGCCCAGAGAGGAAAGGACAAGAACACTCTGTTCCTCAGGCGAAAGGATCCGAAGAAGCTTTTCCAGGCCCACTTTCGTAATGACATTGTGAGCCTCCAAGGCATGGATTCGTAGCAGATTCACGACAATTCAACCTCCGTATACTGAAACAGAGCCCAAAGGGCCCTGTTACAATTGCACTGACGTACTCTCTATGCGAGTTGCTCGGCCCGTCCACTTCTCAAGCAACGAGTGCAAATTTTGATCGTCTTGGGGGTTCCCTTGACGATCGTCTTCACTGTCACGAGGTTGGGGCGGAACGTGCGCTTGGTGGTAACGCCAATATGCTGACCGACACCACCTTTTTTTTTGGCTTGACCTTTGCGCGGGACGCTGTTTCCTGCAACAGTCCCTTTTCCACATAATTCACATCTGCGAGCCATTGCTATATCCACCTTCTCAATAAGTTCAACGTGTTATCGGAGTCTCATCATCTTTGTCCGGGAAAACGGCCTCCCGTGAGCAGTCAAACAAAGCCCAACTCCAACCTAGGCAAACATATCAGATTACCGAATATGTGTAAAGAGAGCGGGAAGTTTTTTGTTATTGTTCAGCGATTCCAATACCTGCAAATTGTTCAGCGAATCCAATACCTTTTTTTCAGGGCTTCTCCCCATGCAGGAACTTTAAAAATCATCTATACTGCAGGCATGCAGGACTATTATATTCTTCGCCTTCATAAAGATATTCGTATCGGTTTGGAAAAAGAACGCAACCGGCTCTATGCGATGTGCGGCGATCGTTCGCTTTTGACATGGGAACCATGCATCATCTTGGGATCCGCTTCCGGAAATGTCGCCCGCATCATTCCATCCCCTCCGCTGCCGGTCATCGTCAAGGGTACGGCTCAGTACACCAACGGAATTCTTCACCTCCCGTTAGCCGACCCTGCGGTTTTAGACCGGACACGGGAATCTCTTCAAACCACGTCGCCGATTCACGGCATTTTCCTAGGCACCGTGGACATCGAATACGAACGGGCGGACTTGGCTCTGCGTTCCTTGAGCTTCGCAATCCTGGAGACGACCGCTACTTCTTGGCGTATTTGTCAAGAAAGGAGGCTGCACTCGGACAAATATCGTTAAGAGGACAGGTTTCGCACTGCGGTCGCTTTGCAAGGCATGTCGTTCGGCCAAAGAGGTTGACGATCATGCTGAAGCGATAGTGATACTTCCCCTCCAATTGCCCGGCTACATCCAGTTCAATCCTCGTCGGATCCTTCTCTTCGGTGATTCCCAGACGCTGAACAACCCGTCCGAAGTGCGTGTCCACGATGATCGCCGGCTTGTCGTAGATATCGCCCAACACGCAGGAAGCGGTTTTGCGCCCCACCCCCGGCAGCTTGATCAGCTCATCCATCGTATCGGGAACATCGCCGTCACCGAGCGCTTTGCTTGCGGCGATGATGTTCTTCGCCTTGTTTCGGTAAAAGCCGGTGGGATAAATGATCTCTTCAACATCCTTGACATCAGCTGCTGCCAACGACGGAGCATCGGGGTACTTGGCAAAGAGGTCTTTGGCAACGATATTCACAATGCGGTCGGTCGTCTGGGCGGATAGAATGACACTGATCAGAAAGCGAAAAGGATCACGCTCATCCAGGAACTGGATGTGTGGTGGAGATATTTCATCGAGTCTTCGGTATGCTTCAAGCGCCTGATTCATGGTTTCATCCTACCCCTTGACGGAAATGAGAGCAACTCTCTATACTCAAAAAGCATTCGGGGCGTAGCCTAGTGGCTATGGCGCCTGCTTTGGGAGCAGGATATCGAAGGTTCGAGTCCTTTCGCCCCGACCTATTGTATCTTGTTCATTCCATCAAGATGAACGGCAATTTGTTTGTAGTTGCGACATACAGACAGGTTGCCGGTTTTTATTTGCATTCACTTTCACTTCGAATAGATTCTCGGCGTACTCAGGAGAAATTCATCAATCAACGGGGCCTGACGAAACAGTAAATGGTGGAGGTGTATACGCCATCCGCCGGGTGAACCTGGACCGGAATATATATCTTTAGGTCTCCCTCAAGGACGTGCATATTACGAGGAATCAAATCGATCGGGGAAAGAACCGACAGGATTTCCGTTGCAAACACGCTCAACAGGTTGACCGGTGACACGGGGAGATTCGGCTTCGTCGCATCAAAGGCGAGGTAATAGCGAAACGAGAGGCCGTCCCCATGGAAATAAAACAGGTCGGAGGTCCCATCGGCATTGGCTGCGAAACTGATGTTCGCGGCACAGTTATCCGATGAATATACGGAAACGCCGACGGTCAACGCCTGGGCAGGCGTCGTTCTGCCATCCAGTTCGGAAAACGGGAAGGGATCGTCAATCGTCTTCGTCACGCTGAATGAGTAAAACGGAGGAGGATTGCCTGACGCCGACCTGTGTATGCCGCTGAGCCGAAGGATATGGCTGGTGAGGCTCTGAGCCGTCACGGTGATCTCCGACTCATAGTAGCCTGTGTTCAGATTCAACCAGTTGTGTGAGATGATACGGGGTCGGATCAGCGTCACGTCCACCCAGATGTATCTGTAGGGATATTTGTACTTGTAACCATTCGAGCCGTCGTACACATCCTTGGCGCCGTCGTCATTGTACCCTTCCTCCCCCACCGCGACTTCCTCCGATCCACCGCCATAGGGAATCGTAATCGTCTCACCGGGATGCTCCACGACCGTGTTGATTCCGGAAAAGTCGTGTTGGTTACCGGAATGTCTCAGGCCCTTCGCCCTGAGCACGAGGAAGAATTCGCTCCAATGTGCCGTACTCGATAGAGAGGTGAAATAAAAGCGGTTGTTGCCGGTGCCGGTGGCTATCGGTCCGGTATTGGTGAACGAAAGCGTCGTCGGAGGTCCGGTGTAGACGACCCTTCCGACGAAGCCTGATTTTTCCCACACCTCCGTGCTGTTTTTGTACTGATTTGGATTTCTTGGATTGTCTCGCTCATAGACATCAAAGCCGTTGAGGGTTCCGGTAGCCATGTCATATGATAGACAATCGGCATACAAAGAAAACATGCTTAATAGTAGGGAAAAGAGAACCAGTAGAAGTATTTTTTCACATGATTTCATGGCGACTCCGTTACATCTCTTTGATGTTATAGTTCCTTATGTCATAATTGTATGCCATTCTCTGTCGATGTCAACCGCTACTTCCCTCTGATAATGTATTATATACTGATAAGGTAAATGCTGAACGTATCTTTCACACTCTTGGTTTTTGCAGTACCCTGGATCAAACCACTGATGTGAACTATGAGCCGGGTTGCCGGTTTTTATCTGCATCCATCTTCGCTTCATGCTGATTACCGACCTGCTCCACGGATGGGTATCAATGAATAGGGGTTACGAAACAGTAGACGGTGGACGTATAGATGCCGCTCGCAGGGTTGACCTGATCGGGAAGATAGATCTTCAAATCCCCCTCGAGATAGTTCCACGTATAGGTTCGATACGGATAGTCGATTGGCGAATACACCGTCTGCGTTGCCGTTGGAAATCGTTCCGCAAGAGTGACCTGCTCAAGAGGACGGTTTGGCTTTGTCGCCTGGAAGGCGAGGTAATAGCGAAACCAGATGTTGTTGTTATCTTCGTTTCTGAAAAGAAATACGTCAGAGGTTCCGGCTGCATTGGCGGCAAAATGGATGTTCGCAGCGGTTTCGTACGATGAATAGGTGACGGCGCCGACCTTCAACCCCTGGGTGGGAGTCGTCCTGCCGGTCAGATCGGACATGGGGAAGGGATCGGCGATCGTCTTCATCACGCCGAATGAGTAAATCGAGGGAGGATCGCCCGCGGGGGCTCCGTGCTCGCCGCTCAGAAGCAGGGTGAGACTGGTGCCGCTTTCCGCGGTCACGGCGATTTCCGACTCATAGAAGGAACCCGATATCAAGGATGAACTATTGGCGGTTCGGATCAGCGTAACGTCCATCCAGACGTATTTGTAGGGATATTTGTATTTGTAGCCGTTCAAGCCATCGTACGTACCTTTGGTGCCGAAGATATTGTATCCTTCCTTCCCCGACTCGACTTCCTCAAATCCGGCACCAAAAGGCATCGTGATCGTATCAAAGGGATGCTCCACGATACTGTTGACCTCGGAATAGTCGATTCGGGTACCGGAATGTGTGATTCCCTTCGACCTGACCACGAGAAAGAATTCCTTCCAGCTGCCTTGATTCGACAGGTGGGTGAAATAAAATCGGTTCTCTTGGGTGCCGGTGGCGATCGGGCCGGTATTGGTGAACGTAAGGGTCGTCGGCGGTCCGGTGTAGACGATTCTTCCAATGAAGCCTGATCTTTGCCACTCCTCTTTCTTCTTGCCGTCATACGCAGTAGGATTGGAGGGATTGTCGGTCACACCGACGTCGAAACCGATGAGCTTCCCGGTTACCGGATCATATGACAGGGAGGAGGAATAATACGCGGGGCCTTCGTACTCCCCACTCAGAAGCAGGGGGAGACTGGTGCCGCTTTGCGCCGTCACGGTGATGTTCGATTGATATAAGGAATTCGGTACCAAGGACGAACTGTTGGCGGTTCGGATCAGCGTCACGTCCATCCAGACAAATTTGTAGGGATATTTGTATATGTAGCCGTTCGAGCCGTCGTACGTACCCTTTTCACCGTTGGCATTGTACCCTTCCTGACCTATCAAAACTTGCTCGAGTCCTCCACCATGAGGCATCGTGATTGTCCCGCCGGGTTGCACCACGACACTGTTGACTTGGGAAAAGTCGATTCGGGCGCCGGAATGCCTTTCTCCCTTCGATCTGACCACGAGAAAGAATTCCTTCCAGCTGCTTGTATCAAGCAGGCGGGTGAAATAAAAGCTGTTGTTGCTGGTTCCGGTGGCTGTCGGTCCGGAATTGGTGAACGAAAACGTCGTCGCAGGTCCGGTGTAGACGATTCTTCCAATGAAGCCTGATTTTTGCCACACCTCCGTTGAGTTGCCGGCATACCATCCCGGATAGTCGGGACTGTCGGTCTCACCGACATTGAAACCGATGAGCTTCCCGGATGCCTGCTCATAGTACAGGGAGTCGGCAGAGAGTGGTGCTGCCAATACGACTACGAAAAGGAGAACGGAATATACCAGTTTTTTATACAATGTCAGACCATCTGTTTTCACCGTTGCTGTAACCTCATGATGCTTTATCTCTATGGACAATCCGGCATATATGTATAACCTACAAACATTCCATCATCGATGTCAACCCAATATTATATATTGTACCGTTAGAGTTGTTTGTATTCATGTGTCGACCCCCATGTTTCCGCAGTTAGCATTGAAAGAGCGCCATGAATAAAGCTTTTCCTGAAAAGGGATAGAGCTTTTTATTTTG
>Ga0208195_1005042_pt1 | contig 10054 bp, 17 predicted proteins | sample AD_UKC077_MetaG_FD_184441 | JGI IMG/M metagenome (GOLD analysis project Ga0208195, IMG submission 184441) | Active sludge microbial communities of municipal wastewater-treating anaerobic digesters from USA - AD_UKC077_MetaG (SPAdes) (version 2) | ecosystem: Engineered > Bioreactor > Anaerobic >...
GGGAATATATCTAGAGTGATCGGGTAAAGAGTACCGGCGGTCGCACTTGTGGTTTGGGCATCTCCATAATAATGTCCAAGTGCTACAGCATTGTTTGAAGAATCTATGGAAGCATGACCATCAGTACTTGCGGTTTGTTCTCCATATACAATACATCCAGTTGTTAGGGCTTCTGACGCAGCCATAGCCACGTTAACTTCAAGACCACAACCTCTTAAATAAAATAGAACTTTATCCCCGGCAGTCATAGTTTTTGCATCACCATCAGCATCTTTTGTAGAATATGCTGCAACTGCAGCAGGTACATCGGTTACCGTAGTATGGACGGTCAGTTTATTGGAACTCCATTTATATAGAAATCCTTCGTATATTGCTTCGGCAGCAACCGGCAATGCAGTGCCAGCGTGCGCAAATCTATCTTGAACAAATGCCATTTTTATTCATCTCCATTTATTTTACAACGTAAACATTCATAGTTTTCTTAAAGTCTTCAATATCGTCAACATCGGCATCTTCATCTTTGTCATTCTGGTGAAGATCGCCGGTAAACTGATCGCCCTTTGCGATATTCTCAATTTTCTTCGGAGAAACCAACTTAATATATTTTTCGTTAAGTTTCACATTCTCAATTATTGAATTCGGATCGAGAATATATGCGTCTAGCAATTCTTTAAATTTCTCTTCAGAAACATCTTCCGGGAATCTAGCTCTGAACTCAGCAATTTTCTTTGCTTTGTCAATTTCTGCAACTTTTTCAGTAAGTTCGGTTATCTGAGCATCTCTCTCGGAAATAACAGTATCTTTTTCTGCAAGAAGTGCAGTTTTGTCAGTCTCGAAAGTTTCTCTGATTGTTGAAATTTCGGTTCCAAGTTCCGAAATTTTCTCGTTAAGTTTTACAATCTGTGCGTCTCTCTCTTTCAGTTCAACTTTTAGGTCGATGTTCTCCGAAAGAATTTTTTCATTTAGTTTAATAACTTCTTCTGTCATAATTTTACCTCCAGTGTCTTCTTTTAAAATTTCTATTGAAGAATTTAAATTAGGTCCGCAAAATGGCGGTTCGCAAGCTGCGGTTTCTCCTTCCAAAATACTTACATTATCTATAATGTAATTTCTTTCAATTGTTCCGTCGATATCTGCATAATAAGCTGCAGAAAGTCCGAGAGTTGGATCAGCTTTAATTAGTCTGTCTAATAATTTTTTTGGTGTTTTATCTACATCGAAAAGACCATATCCGAAAATGTCGCCGGTTTCTGGTCTCCAAATTGGGTCTATAACTTCTCCAATATTTTTTGTTTTATTCGTTGCGATTCCGCCGGGGGTATGTCCGAGGGAATCGTCATCTCTTATAGTAATTGGTCTATATGTAAATTTCCGTGCGGCCTCCTCTAATTCTTCTGGAACTTTATCAAGATTGTTAAACTTCCCAGTTCTCATTAGAATCATCGGCACTTTTACAGTTTTTTTGTTAAGTATTACATCGTGACTATTACATAAATGGCAGTTTGATGACGCCATTTAATCACCTCTTTAATATTTTTTTATAGGAATTCGTGGGGAAAAGTATTTATAATTAACTATTTAATTTTTTTACCAGTGTTTTCATAAGAAATCCAACAACCGCATCGTGGCGCTGCCGGATATAACTGACCAAAAGAAAACACTTCATCAATTTTTCGTTCTTCACCGTCTGCTTGAAGATGTTCAATACGTGGGTTACTATTTCCACTATGATGCATCACTTTGATAATTTCCCATCCTTCTTTTGCCATATCTGCGGCAACTTCATGGCGTGCTGCAGTGTAACTTTGGTGATATTCACTTTTGAAAATAGTTTCTAATCTGCTTTTCGATAGTGGATAACTATCTTTAGTTTCTCTGAGAAAAGTATCTAATCCTTTCCCCCAATTATCTCGTAAAGTATTTTTCATACGTTCTACATCAGTTTTCGAAAGAGACTTTATGAGTTCAGTACCATGATTTTCAAAATATTTTAATGCTCTATCATTCTCTAATTTTTTAATTTTATCCACCGATTTAATTATTTCCGGTTTCATTTTACCGCGAGTCATATCTCCATAAGTATATTTTTGTCCCTTCTCATATGCTCCATAAGCTGAAGTAGTCCAAATTGCCGCCCACAATTTCCAGTTTTCTTTTTCCATCTCTTTTTCAAGTTTTCCCCAAAGTTTCTCATCTTGAAGAACGGATTTTAATTCTTCGTCTTCTATATCGTCATAATTATTTTCTGGCACGAAATCACCGAGGGAAAGTTATTTATAGTTTAGCGTTGTAGTATAGTGCATGGCAAAATTGAGCGAAACTCTGAAGCAATGGATCGGCTATGATGTAATCATAACGTTTCGTGATGGATCTGAGTATTGTTGTGACGAGGAAATCTGTGAAGTGCTATATGAAGTTGGAGATGATTATATTGCTCTCAGATCGGCAGAGAAAAGCAAGTATACTCGCCCCGAATACTATTTGCTAGATGATATCCGATCCGTCCACGTAACAAACGAAGATGGCCCTCTCGAAATTGAAGAATAAATGTCATCTAATATTTTTTTATGGGACCATTTACGCAAATCTGCTCGCGTAGAACTATGTTATGTATTTGGTTTAAATAAAAATATAGCAAATAAATCATGGGACGAGATTGATGAGTGGATTAGAATGATGATTCAGGAAGATTTCTTTGATAAGCATAATTGCGATTATATGAAAATGAAGAAATATCGATAGCGAAAGTTATAAATAGTATAGCTAACGTATATAGTGGTATGCCGTGGTGTAAATACTGGGATTGCAGACTCGATTCGTGGGGCGACTGCGGTGGATGCATGTTTTTGACCCAGGAGATCGCCCACGTCGCCGGATCATACGACGATTGTTGCCTAATTAGATTTTGTGATACGTACAAAATGGGAGACATTCGACCCATAGAAACGTATGATCCGGGTCGAGACGAATGGCGGGAATAGCGAAAACTATAAATACTTTCGCGTTATTGGTAGTGACGGAGGGATTCAATGGACGACTACAAGAAAACGCTGGAAATTAAGCTGGCTCTCCTTATGGAGCACGGCTACCAGAATGTCTCCTATGATATTCTTTATGACGACCCGGATTTGCTGAACATTGTTGAAGATCCGCAGGAGAGGAATGCATATAACCAACTATGCGAAGCAATTATGCGAAAGCTATATATAGAAGCTGAGATAGAGTACTGGCGGGAGAGACTATGACGGAAAGATTTCATCTGACGGAATTCCGAGATATCGGCGGGAAACAGTATTATATTTCGACTACTGACATTCTTGGAGATTACTACGAAACTATGATTTTCCCTGCGAAAGACAAAGAAGTTACCGATTGGGGAGAATTATATGGTGCTAGATATAATTTTCAATATGAGGCAGAAAATGCGCATACCGCAATCTGCGAACTGTCTGATGAAGATTTCTTGAAACTGTTGGAGTGAGAAACAATGAATCTGACTCTGGAAAGATGTTTAGGATGTATTGAGATAGCATCGATGCAAGATCGTAGCGCATTTCTCAGCGAACTATCTAGGAAACTTCTTCCATATTTTACGGATGAAGACCTGGAATTTCTGAACGCGAATGTGACAGCGGAATTGCAATTCAGGAAGTGATTCTACTGAAATCTTTTTTTATTATTCCCGGAAAAGAATTATTTCCAGTATATGATCTCACTAGAAATAATCAGTTAATGGGATGCATGTCTGACAACTGTCTCCAATGGTGTGCGGGGTGCGGGGATAAATTAAATTGCCCGTATTATAATCGCCCGTATTATAAGGAGTGATTCTCATGAAACTTTTTAGAGATTTTTTGGAAGACTGTATTGGTAAGAATGTCGACTTCCGATACTCAAAATTCTGAAAAATGAGTAAATCTTTACAATTTCTAATTTTTGAGGTGATTTACTTATGCACACATTTAGAAGTGTTCTTCGTGCCGCCATCGGAAAATTAGTTTTTTAGACTTTGGCTGGGAATCAGAGAAGACTTAATCCTCCTCGATTTTTAATTTGAACAAACTTTTTTATATTTTCCAAAGAATTTATCGGAAACGCCACCATATCCCCGGCAATACCCACTCCGTAAACTTCTTCGGAGAGTTTTACAGCGATTCCAACGGGCCATCCCATTTCCGTATTTTTCCGGGAATTTATCTTTTTTGCTTTATCTTCTGCAATTAATTCAAGCATTTTTATAATATTCAATTGGAGACGATCTCCCCGCTTTCCAACATTATCAATATCTTGTAAAAGTTCTATTCTCATTTTTTCTTCCTCGTCATGTAAAATAGTCGCCAATTTTTCGAGTCTTAACTCTTTTCTATATCTTTTTCTACTAAATAATTTGAAATAAAAAAGTGGAGGGTCTCTATATTCTCTATATAGATTCTCGTTTTGGTATATAGATTATTCTCGTCGCGAATTCTCGGTTATTTCTCTCATAAAACGATTTTTATAATATTTTCCCAGGGAGTTCAACCGAAAGTTATATATACTTCTCCGTCTAAGTAGTATCTATGGCAAAGTTTGATGTGCGTGAATGGCCCGCTGGTGGGGTAGTATCGTCTGGAATCTCCGCTGCATCTTTCTCCGCAGCAATCGAGACGTTTGCCGGGAAATCTGTAGTGAAAACCGAGAATATCAAGTCGATTGGTAGGGGAGGAATACTATATGAGCGCAATTATAAACTCATAACAACCATCGGCGGAGATCAATATTCAGTCCACAAAAGAGTGAAATCATGGACTGATTAACTACATTTTTCTTGGAGATTTTCACATGGAAACAGTACAATGCGATAACTGTAAACGGCTCTTGAATAAATCCGAGACTAAGCACGTTGTATCTACTACCTTCGGTATTCATGCAGAATTTGATGTTTGCCCTGAATGTGCAAAACTATTCCGACGAAAGAGAAAATAATATTTTTTCGTCTATTTTTCTCATAAAACGATTTTTATAATTTTCTTCGGGGCATTTCAACCGAAAAGTATATATGCTCAGCAACTAATTAGTATTCATGGCAAAACTTGGAACACTCACTATATCTGGAACCGCCCCAACAGGAATTGGTGGATTTCAAATCGGAGAAAAACATAGAATCATGCGATTTGAGATCACCGAAAAGGGATTTATTAGATCTGGATTACTATATCCAACATTTGATCCAGAAGTTATTATAAGAATGTTTCAATTAAAAGATGCTAAATATTCTCTCAAATATGGCATCTAATTCTCTTTTCTTGGAGATCTTCACATGAATTTCATAACATGCGGTCCCTTTGACAATCTCGAAATACTCTCTATAGAAGACTACCAAGAACGTCAAGACTTTTATAATTCCATTTCTATAGATCATTCCGAATGGAGAATTATAGACGAACTTTTATTTAATTTCTCTTTATAGATCACTTAGTTGAGCATGTCCAAGTATATTGTATATTTGGATTTTCCGTTATTGTATCGGTTACACTGCAAGTTATTCTCCGCGGTTCGTATAACCAAATTGGATCAGAACATCTTTTATATGGACATTCACAACATTTTTCATAAGAAATACTAATAGGTTCCACTTCGGATTCTTGCAACTTTTTACATTCTCTGAGAAGTTTTAGCAATCGTTCCGCTTTCTCAATTTCTTTATCTAGTTCTGTAGCATCTATAGAAACACTTAATTCCGCCATTTTGTCACTTCCACAATCTAAAATCTTTTCCAGTTTTCTCTCTCATTTCTTCAAGAGCTTTTTCCGGATCAATTTCATAACCAACTAATTTTTTTGTCATCTCCATATATTCTTCACGAGTGTACCATCTGGAATTTTCGCCATCGGTATACTGTTTTGGCTGGCCTGGAAGTTTCCGCCACCCGCTAGGAATTACAAAAATTTCAATTGGTCCGTGGCAAATATCACATAAGTAGCCATCCGTACGGGGATCTATTTCGTCACCGGTACATCCAAAAGATTTTACTTCGGATTCATTACAATCGCAACATTTTTCTTCGGTCATATTTCCACCTTGGAATTTATTTCGAAAGTTCCATTTACGCGAATCGTTGACAGGTCCAACGGCTTATTTCCTTTACATCCATCATATTTAACAGATCTAATTTTTTCGATTGCATCTCCGGTAAAGTTTCCAGAAATTATTGAAGATCCGCCACTTATCGTTTCATCATTATTATCCATTTCGTTAGCACTTCGCAAAGTTCTTTCGAATTTAGACGTGAGAAATATTGCCGACGCATCATTAATATTTATAGAATGAGATAAATCTGCAATTTTGCCATTAACTCGGTAAACTCCACCAAGTCCATTTATAAGATGAAATCCGGAAAAAGAAGAATCTTGCGTAACTTGATTTCCAATTGCAAATTCTCCAGATTCCGCACGAATAACACTTTTAAAATTTTCGGATCGAATTTCAGAATTAACCGATCCAACTCCCACGAAATCTTGCGAGAGTTGGTAAGCGCCGGACGTACTAAAGCATAACACTAAAAATATAATTCCGAGTAAATATTTCATTTATTTCGCTTCCTTAATATATTTTCCAAGAATCTTCTCTATTTTTTCTAACTTCTGTTTCGATCTCAGAACATCTAACGGATTTTCTTTAATAAGTTTCGCCAGTTCTTCATCGGAAAGCTGACCCTCTACTTCGTGATCTATTTCTTCATTTAAAACAATTGCAGAATTTTCAATAGGTTTCTCTTCGGGTTCTTTCTCCGGAAGTTCGTTTTCTTCAGAATTTCTACCAGATTTTTCTTGGAGTTCTTCCTCGGAAAGTTCAGGAAATTCTACGGTTTCCCTCACTTCATTCTCAGTGAAAACTCCAGATTCTACCATTGCTTTAGCAATCATCGCATCATTCAAAAGATTTTTAGGTTCCAATTCTTTCCAAACCGGTCTAACTTTCCATCCCTCTTTGCCATTCTCTTTCAGAATATTATTATAGAAATCTGCAAATTTTTCAAAGATGTCTTCACGCTGGCCCTCTGCTCGAAGTTTCAAGAAATCCAATCCGGAAACACTGGAACCAGATAGCGAACTCCCCTGGTTTTCCGTGAAATCTCGGCAAATCACATATTGAACTATCTTAAGTTCTTTAGCTTCTGCTTCGTCTCGAATTGCTTTAAGTGCATTATCCAATTTCAAGACTTCAACTTTAACAAAATCCGGCAACACTAAGATGGAACCACGGTTTTGATTTTTTGCAACTTCTTGGACTATCGCCATTCTGTCGCCAAAATTTACGAAAATTGGTTTCCCAGTTGCATCTCTATAAGTTTTTCCAGTTCCATCTGTCGACGGAGCTTCAACAGTAAAACATAAGACTGGCGCTCCTAATCGTCTTATGGTTTGCATTCGGGCAACTTCAATATCTGCCAACTGTTTCACAATATGGTTAATGTTGGCATACTTGGAATCTCCATCTGGAAACTCTGAAGTAGGAGATAGCACGTGCAAAATATTTTCTGCGGGAAGATCCACTTTAGAAGATTTTTGTTTCTGTGTGTACGTGAAACTTCCATCTGCTGGATTATATACAATTCCCTTTAAAAATTGTGCTTCCCTATAATTTTCTGGTTTAGTTTCTGGCAATTCACTAAAAGAATATGGAGGAAGTCTTTTAAATGATGTTGGCACGTTACTCCAGCCAGATTCTTCTAAAGACCCAATTCCGAAATTAAATATGGCACTTCCATAAATCCATTGATCTTTTGCAGCCGATTTTACATTTAATGACGGTTTAATTATTTTATTGATTATTTCTAACTCTTGGAAGATCTCGTCTTTTTCTTCCTCAGTTGGTTCTTCATCATAGGGCGGATCAACATCTACATAATCCAGCTGAAAAGCGAAATCAATCCATGCAGATAAAGCTCTATCTACTACATCATTTTTTGCACCCTTCCGCAGATCATCAAGTTCGATGCTGGAATAATCGCTCTCGGAAGCTTCCAGGGCGTAACTCCAGCCAGAAGTTGAGCCAGTGCTTTTGGCATTTGTATATATTTTGTCTGATATTTTTTGTCTTATATTTTCTAGCATGGAATCACCGCCGTTAACTATTTATACTATGAAGTTGTAATAAGAGATTATGAAACTCACCAGATCGGCTCTGTACGGAGTATACGAAAAGATTCTTGGAAAAGATCTTGTATCGAGTTTGGGACAATATGGGCCAGCATATCTATTTCCAATTGCGATAGAAAAGTTGTGGGGAGATCGTATAGCGCTATCGTTTGTAGAAGAAAATATATTAAGAATGGCATATGATGATTTGCAATCACCAGGATATATCCAATTCGACGAGGAATGACTATGAAATATTCCCAGGAAAACTTTATGAAAAGGTATGACACGCTTAAATGTATATGTGATAAATTCGCATGGATTACATTCGGAGGTGTTTAAAAAATATTTGTTGTTAGATAAAACTTCGGATAATTGGCTTTTTAAGGAGATAGAAAATTAATAATTATCCCATCCGATTCCTAACCCAGAACTTCCACCAATTTTTTGGTTAGTATGCTCGTAACCGATAAGAGATAAACATACTGCATCCGCTCTATCTGGAGATCTACCCAAACGTTTTTTCATGTCATCTTTTGACTCTATTTTTATTCTTCCCTGTGAATCAAATGAATAATTAATATTTGACAACTCTTCTATTAAATCTGGATCATTTGGTAATACAATTGGATTATCAGCATTCGGATTTAAACACTGTCTTAAATTATACCATAATTGACTTCTTAAATTATTAAATTCGTTTGGAAACCAACTTTTTCTAGCAACATTTATTCCAGTAATATTATATTTCTGTTCTAATAATCTATCTACCACTCCACCGCCTAAACCAATTTCGTCGATATAAACTTCTTTAGGAGTAAACTCTTCAATTGTATTTATAATGAATCCCGCAATAGCCATTGTAGAAAATTTATTGAATATTTTTAATGGTAATATTTCACTATCTTGACAAATTGATATCACAGAAGAATCTTCTCCATATCTGGCAATATCACATCCAAGAACAGTCATATTTATAACACCAATAATTATTTAAAGCTTTCGCTCGATTGCAGCATCTATCCAAGTTCTAGGAATTAAAATAGTAGATCCCTCTGGCGGGAAATTTCCAAGAACTCTGGAATGATATATTGCGCTATCTGGCCCCCAACGTAAAAATTTATCATAGCACCATTGTGGAGTAACTAGAAACGGATATGGAATTTTTGAAGTAAGTTTCGTTTCCCAGCCAGTTTCTAAAAAGTCAGATTGTGTTATTCCGAAAGTTGTTAAATTCGGAGTATCGAATGCAGAAATATTAAACGTTTTCCATCCATTCTCTTGGAAACTATCATAAAATGTTCCAGAAGTGTTTGTCGGATTTCCAATTAATAATAAATGACAATTTATAGAAGTTAACACACCTTCTATAGCTTCAAAAATTTCTTCATCTACTCCGGCAGCTTCATCGACAACAACTAATAAATCTTCTGCATGAAATCCTTGGAATCTGTCTGGGTCATCAGTTGATAAACCAATTGCAAACCAATCATCACTTAAATATAATTCTGGAGATTTTGGAAGTAACTTTCCGCCCAACTCTTCTATATATAAATTATTTCCTCTATTATATGCGCGTCTTAATTCTTTCCACGTTACCTTTGTAACTTGTCTTGCAGTTGGAGCGGTGGAAATCACAATAGAATCTTTATGCAAATATAAAAATGATAGCATAACATTTGCTGCTAATACAGTTTTCCCGATGCTATGACCCGAACGAACTGTAACGCGAGGATATTTAAATACTGCATTTATTATATCTTTTTGATAATCAAATAGCGAAGATCCAAGAATCCGTTCACAAAACCATATCGGCCCTTTCGCACGAAGTTTGGCGGCTATTTCGTTCATGTTCGCGCAACCTGGGAATTTAACGTATTAATTGATATGGTTGTGTTACTGTAGTAATACTTATTTAGTTGTTAGTAGAATCA
>Ga0208195_1005061_pt1 | contig 10015 bp, 5 predicted proteins | sample AD_UKC077_MetaG_FD_184441 | JGI IMG/M metagenome (GOLD analysis project Ga0208195, IMG submission 184441) | Active sludge microbial communities of municipal wastewater-treating anaerobic digesters from USA - AD_UKC077_MetaG (SPAdes) (version 2) | ecosystem: Engineered > Bioreactor > Anaerobic >...
GCAGAGAGCACCTGTCCCCAACCCCGTTCCAGAGACATATTGTCAAGTGGTTTGTTTGCCATGGTGGAATCACCTATGGTATATACGACTATTTTCCGTTCGGGAGCAAAACTAAACAGCAGACCGGCAGTCAAAGCCAATAATAAAAATTTCGATTTCATAATTACATTCATTATTTGGTTGAAAAAACGCCCTTGTCGAAGTGAACAGACAGTTGGTTGAAAGGTATAACGATGTCCTGTTTTTTAAATTCATCCAGAATGGCCTGATTAAGCGAAAAGTACAGAGGCCAGTAATCTTCGGTTTTTGCCCAGAGCCTCAACTGAAGCTGAATTGAATTTTCGCCCAGCGCTGTCACATGTACAACGGGAACAGCGGGCTCCTTCAAGACTTCGGGATAAGACGAAGCCAAATTGAGTAACAGCTTGCGAACTTTATCAATGGATTCCTCGTAGTTGATTCCCACGCTTATATCTACCCTGCGGATTTTAGACTTAGTGTAATTGATCAAAGAATTGGTGGCTAATTGGGAATTGGGCACAATCACGACTTTGTTGTCGGGAGTATTCAAAACGGTATTGAAAATCTGGATACTCGTAACCGAGCCGCTGATGGAACCTTGCTCAATAAAATCGCCAACTTTAAAGGGTTTTAAAAGCAAAATGATCACTCCGCCGGCAAAGTTTTGCAGGGTGCCCTGCAAAGCCATACCAATGGCCAGGCCGGCGGCACCGAGAATGGCAATAAATGAGGTTACCGCCACGCCTATCATCTGCATAACACTCATTATTATCAGCACCTTGAGCATTATACCGATTAGGGAGCCCAAAAAATCCTGCAAGGATTTATCCATCTCACGGGCATGCATAATTTTGCGAACCATTCTGGTAAGGTAATTCACCAGCCTGAAACCTACCCAAAGCAATACGAGGGCAATGATAATTCTGGGAACGTTGGCCAGTAAAACATCGGTAAAAAAGTCCCGGGCTTTATGCCAAAACTGATTCATCGATTCTACTGTTTGAGTAACGGTTTCCGTCACGACTGCCGGCTCAAACGGCAAACTGCTTTTTGCTGTTGAATCTACTGCAATTGAGTCCATGATTACACTTCTTTAAATACGGTTTATTTTTATACTATTGATTGAAATTTCAGATTGATTGTTGGCCGGTTTATTGGTTGATGATTTTGGGAATGTTTAGCCTTTCAAGTGTTTTTTCAGGGCCCTGGCCGTATAACTCTCTTTACATTGCAAAAGATCTTCGGGTTTCCCCTGAAACAAGAGGTATCCACCTTTATCTCCTCCTTCGGGACCCAGGTCGATCACATAATCGGCACTTTTTATTATCTCCACATTGTGCTCGATAATTACCACGGTATGCCCCTTGGCAATCAGAGCATTCAGGGCTTTGAGCAAAATATGAATATCGTGGAAATGTAAGCCGGTAGTGGGCTCGTCAAAAACATATACTCCGGGCTCTTCGCGTTCGTTGCTTAGAAAAAAGGCCAGTTTAACCCTTTGGCTTTCGCCGCCCGACAAAGTAGAAGAAGACTGTCCCAGCTTGATGTAACCCAAGCCTACTTCCTGCAAGGGCAGCAGGCGTTTGACAATTTTCTTTTCGAGGGCTTGCCCACCCTGTCCAAAAAATTCTATAGCTTCGTCCACCGTCATTTCGAGCACATCGTGGATGGATTTTTCGCGGTACAGAACTTCGAGCACATCACTCTTGAAACGTTTGCCGTGACAATGCTCACAAACCATTTCCAGATCGGCCATAAACTGCATTTCCACTCTTTCCACTCCTTCGCCTTGACAAGCTTCACAACGCCCTCCGTCGGTATTGAAAGAAAAGTAGGATGCGTTGAAGCCCATTTGTTTTGCCAGGGCTTGTTCGGCAAAGAGTTTACGAATCTCGTCGTAAGCCTTGAGGTAAGTCACCGGGTTGGAGCGAGACGATCTGCCTATGGGATTCTGATCGACAAATTCAATGTTATGTACCAGATGGATATCGCCTCTGAGCTCACCGAAAGAACCGCAACTATCGGTGGTCTCACTACAAATCCTCTTTAAAGCAACATAAAAAATATCCCGAACCAGTGAGGATTTTCCCGAGCCGCTCACTCCGCTGACCACTGTCATCACGTTCAACGGAAACTTAACGTTTATATTTTTCAGATTGTGATGGCAGGCTGCAACGATTTCGATGTAATTGTTCCAGGGACGTCTCAACTCGGGCAGAGGTATTTTTTCCTTTCCGCTCAAATAATTCAGTGTATGACTTTGAAATTGAACGGGCTTCTCTTTGACCTTCCGGCTTGTTTTCTCCTGCTTGTTCAATGATACCGATTCGGAACGGTTGATCAGACCACTTACCGGCCCCTGATACATCAACTCTCCTCCCAAACGGCCGGCTTTGGGACCAATATCGATAATGTAATCGGCTGCCCGTATAATTTCTTCGTCGTGTTCTACTACTACTACCGTGTTGCCCAACTCTTTGAGTTCTTTGAGCACTTTGATCAGCAAAGCCGTATCCCTGGCGTGAAGGCCTATGCTCGGTTCATCCAGAATGTAGAGAGAACCCACCAGGCTGCTACCCAGCGAAGTAACCAAGTTGATGCGTTGGCTTTCACCGCCCGACAACGAAGATGACAAGCGGTTGAGGCTCAGGTAAGACAATCCTACATCGAGCAGGAATTTGATCCGGGTCCGTATTTCGGTAAGTAAACGTTCGGCTATGAGCTTCTCGTTAGCGCTCAGTTGAAGCTGTTCAAAAAAAGAGTTCAGTTCCAGTATGGATAAATCGACCAATTCCGAAATACTTCGCCCGCCTACCTTTACATAGGAGGCTTCTTTTTTGAGCCTGGTGCCTTTGCAGTCCGGACAGACGGTTTTACCCCTGTAACGTGCAAGCATCACCCGGTACTGCACCTTATACTGATTGGATTCCACCATACGGAAAAAATCGTCGAGGCCCTGAAAATACTTGTTCCCTGTCCAGACCAGGCGCTTTTGTGATTCGTTGAGCTGATACCAGGGCTTAAACACCGGAAAGTCGAAAGCGGCGGCATTCTCCACCAGGCGATTTTTCCATTCGCTCATTTTGGGTCCTCTCCAGCAAACAATGGCATCGTCGTAAACAGACAGGGATTTGTTGGGCACTATCAGGTCGGGATCCAAGCCGAGAACTTTACCGAAGCCCTCACAAACAGGGCAAGCTCCGGCGGGAGAGTTAAAGCTGAACATCAGGTCGTTCGGCTCTTCAAATACCATGCCGTCGGCCTCGAAACGATCGGAAAAATGCCGGAGCTCCGATCCTTCATTGGTAAACATACGAATCAGACAGTTGTGATCTCCTTCGTAAAAAGCGGTTTCGATGGAATCGGCCAGACGGCTCTGTACCAATTTGTCGTCCTTTTGCACCAACAAGCGGTCTATGACCAGGTAGAGGCTTTCAATACCGGACGGGCTTATCTTACCGGCTTGGGACAAAAAATCTTCTATAGTTAGTATCTGCCCCCGATACTCTATCCTACTGAAACCTTGTTTTATAAAGCTTTCCAAATGATCTTCGAGGCTTCGTCCTTTGGGCTGATTGAGCGGGCAGAGCACCAAAAAGCGGCTGCCTTCGGGAAATTTCAGCACGTACTCGATAACGTCTTTGGTTCGGTGTTTTTTGACCTCCTCGCCCGATAGCGGTGAATAAGTTTTACCTATCCGGGCAAACAGCAACCTGAGGTATTCGTATATTTCGGTCGAAGTGCCCACCGTCGAGCGGGGATTGCGCGTATTTACCTTTTGTTCAATGGCGATGGCAGGAGGTATGTTTTTAATAAAATCCACCTCCGGTTTGTTCATTCTGCCTAAAAATTGACGGGCATAGGCCGACAGGCTTTCGACGTAACGACGCTGGCCTTCGGCATATAGAGTGTCGAAAGCCAGAGAGGATTTGCCCGAACCCGACAAACCGGTTATAACAGTAAAAGCGTTTTCGGGAATCTGAACACTGATATTCTTAAGATTATTGACACGAGCTCCCTGAATCTCGATGTATCGTTGTTGAGGCATATGTCGGTTGAACAGCTTCCTTTCGGTGATTTTGAAAAAGGGTACAAAGGTAGGAATTATTTTTTTTAATGCCTACCTTTGCCGTTTTAAAAAGCCCTCCTTACACAAGCGGGCTAAAAAAATATAAAATGTTATTATTCTGATGATTAACGAAGGCACTCTCAGGCGTCAACATATCCTGAAACAACTCCAACTCCTGCAAGCCGATGCCTGTCTTTTAAGCAGCTCAGTCAACCTGTATTACCTCAACAACAGAATATATAAAGGCTATTGTTATTTACCCTGTGAGGGAGAGGCGATTCACTTTGTTCGCCGTCCCCTCGATCTGAAAGCCGAAGACATCGGATTCCCTGCCGGCGAAACCGGACAAAAAAGCCCCGGGTCACAACCGGATCAGGCACATTTTCACCTGATTCGCAAAGTGGAGCAGATACCCGGAATCCTCAGAGAACTGGGAATGGCCCCCGCCGAAAACCTGATGCTCGAAGGCGATGAACTGAGCTACGCCGAATGGACAAGGTTGCAGCAATGTTTTCCCGGCAGCCGGCTGATAAACGGCAGCCATGCCCTGCGAAAAGCCCGCAGCGTAAAAACGCCTTACGAACAGTCTTTGATACGCCGGTCGGCCGAACTGCACGCTGCCTCCTATCGGAGCATACCCCGGCTCTTCAGGCCCGGCATGACGGATATTGAATTATCCATAGAGCTCGAACGGATTATGCGCCTGAACGGCAACCTGGGTTTGTTCAGAACCTACGGAGCCGATATGGATGTTTTTATGGGTACTGTGTTGACCGGCGATAACGCTCTGGTGAGCTCTCCTTACGATTTTGCCCTGGGGGGAGCCGGACATCCCTCCAACCCCATTGGACCCAACGGCAGCCCCATACTTCCCGGACATAGCGTTATGATCGATATGGCCGGCAACTTCACAGGTTATCTGGACGATCTTTCCCGCTGCTATTCCTATGGGAAACTTCCGGAAAAGGCCTACAAAGCCCACCAAGTCGCCCTGGAACTGCAGGATCGCCTTCAGGAAAGATTGAAAGAGGGCGAAATCTGCGAGGACTTATACTATTTTTCCATAGACTTTGTCGCCTCGCGGGGCTTGGCGGATTGTTTTATGGGCAAGAATCAACAGGCCGGCTTTGTCGGCCACGGAGTAGGCTTAGTTATCAACGAATTGCCTGTGTTGGCTCCCAAAATGAAAGATGTTTTGGAAGCAGGCATGGTGCTTGCCATAGAGCCTAAATTTGTCGTCGAAGGCGTCGGAGCCGTGGGCGTTGAAAACACCTTTGTTGTCGGCAAAGAGCATGGCGAAAAAATCAGCTTGCTCGAAGAAGAAATCATCGATTTAACAAACTTATAATCAAAAATATGAATACTCTCCTTTTCTCAGAACGCCACATCGGCATAAGCCCCGAAGCAGAACAAAAAATGCTCGCCAAAATTGGCTTGAACAGTCTCGAAGAACTGATAGACAAAACCTTACCCCGGGATATCCGCCTAACTCAGGAACCCGAACCAATCGAACCGATGTCGGAAGCCCGTTTTGCGGAACACATTGCCGGGCTGGCTGCCCAAAACAAGCTGTTCCGCTCTTACATCGGACAAGGCTGGTACGGCAGCATCACACCGGCCGTTATTCAGCGCAATGTTTTCGAAAACCCCGGCTGGTACACTTCTTACACTCCCTATCAGGCCGAAATTTCGCAAGGCCGGCTGGAAGCTCTGCTGCATTTCCAAACCCTGGTTTGTGAATTAAGCGGATTGCCGCTCTCGAACAGTTCCCTGCTCGACGAAGCCACTTCGGCTGCCGAGGCCGCCTACATGATGTTCAATCTGCGCAGCCGGGAACAGGAAAAATCGGGAGCCAACAAACTTTTCGTCGATCGGGGTCTGTTTGCCCCATCGCTGGCCGTTCTCAAAACCCGTTGTTCGGAACAAGGTATTGAACTGGTCTTAGGCGATTACGCCGCTTTCAGGCCCGATGAGAGTTTCTTTGGAGCCCTGCTGCAATATCCCAATGCCGAAGGTAAGGTAGAAAATTACCGAAGCTTTGCGGATAAAGTGCATAAAGCCGGTCTCAAACTGGCCGTGGCCGCCGACCTGATGGCTCTGGTTATGCTGGAAGCCCCGGGTAAATGGGGAGCCGACATCGTATTCGGCTCTTCCCAGCGTTTTGGAATCCCCATGGGCTACGGAGGACCGGCAGCCGCCTACTTTGCCGCCCGCGAGGAGTTTAAACGACAAATGCCGGGCCGCATTGTCGGACTATCCAGAGACAGCCGGGGTAAAACAGCCTACCGTTTGGCCCTGCAAACCCGCGAACAACATATCAAACGGGAGAAAGCCACTTCCAATATCTGCACCGCCACCGCCCTGATGGCCATTATGTCGGCCTTCTATGCCATTTATCACGGCCCCAAAGGTTTGCGCGATATTGCCACACGCATACACGGCATGACTTCCTACCTGAACGATGCTCTGGAAGTGTACGGCTACGAACAGGAAAACAGCTCCTTTTTCGACACCTTGAAAATCAAATTACCCGAAGGCCTCAGCTCTAAATCTCTTCGCAAGCTGGCCGAGGCTGCCGGAATCAATCTTTATTATTACCCCGACGGCAAAACCCTGGGACTGAGCCTGGACGAAACCGTCGACAATCGGGCTTTGAACGACTTGATCGAAGTCTTTGCCTCGGCCGCCGACAACTCGGCCGTGCCTGTCGAAGAAGAGAATTGGAACAGCATCTGCGCCCTCGACGACAGCCTGCTTCGTCAGGAGCCGGTATTGCAACAATCCGTTTTCAATTCCTATCATTCCGAAACGGCTATGATGCGCTTCATAAAACAACTGGAACGCAAGGATATTTCGCTGGTACACTCCATGATTCCGTTGGGTTCCTGCACCATGAAGCTCAATGCCGCTTCGGAAATGTTGCCGCTGAGCCTGCCGGAATTCGGCCCAATCCATCCCATGGTGCCCAAAGAACAAGCAGCCGGTTACCTCAGCATCATCGAAAAGCTCAAGCAACAACTCTGTGCCGTAACAGGTTTTGCAGCCTGTTCTCTGCAACCCAATTCGGGAGCCGCCGGCGAATACACCGGACTAAGGGTGATCAGGGAATATCTCAAAGCCAAGGGTCAAGCCGGCAGAAATATCATCCTCATCCCCGATTCGGCTCACGGAACCAATCCCGCCAGCGCAGCTCAGGCAGGCTTTTCCATAGTTCAGGTTAAATGCGATGCCAACGGTAACGTCGACCTGGAAGACTGGGAAAACAAAGCCCGCGAAAACGCTGCCGGACTTGCCGGTTGCATGATTACTTATCCTTCTACCCACGGTATTTTCGAACCGGACGTTCGTAAAATGTGCCGTATCGTTCATCAATACGGCGGACAGGTTTATATGGACGGAGCCAATATGAATGCCCAGGTTGGCCTGACCAGTCCCGGTTTTATCGGAGCCGACGTTTGCCACCTGAATCTGCACAAAACATTTGCCATGCCCCACGGAGGCGGTGGCCCGGGTGCAGGCCCCATTTGTTGTGCCGCCCATCTGGCGGATTTTCTACCTACAGAGTCCTGGGACAAAACCAAGGGTATTTCGGTAGCTTCTGCCCCTTACGGCAACGCCATGCTGCTGCCCATCACCTATGCCTATATTTGTATGTTGGGAACAGCAGGCCTGAAACGGGCAACCCAAATAGCCATTCTCAATGCCAATTACCTGGCCGCTTGTCTGAAATCGCATTTCTCCGTGCTTTATACAGGAGCCGAAGGCTTTGTGGCTCACGAGCTGATTCTCGACTGCAGACCTTTCAAAGAAGCCGGCATCAGCGAAACAGATATTGCCAAGCGCCTTATGGATTACGGTTTCCACGCACCCACCCTCTCCTTCCCCGTACACGGTACGCTGATGATCGAACCCACCGAAAGTGAAAGCCTCGAAGAGTTGGATCGTTTTGTACAGGCCATGGAAAGCATTTACCGGGAAATTGAGGAAGTCCGTACCGGCAACTATCCGACAGACAACAACTTGCTGGTGAATTCGCCTCATGCCGAATATCTGTTAACGGCCGACGAATGGCCTTACCCCTACCCCCGGAGCCGGGCTGCTTATCCCCTGCCCTGGATAGAAGGTAATAAATTTCAAATTCCCGTATCGAGGGTGGACAACGCCTATGGTGACCGCAACTTGGTATGCTGCACTTACTGACAGATTGTCAAGATCACCGAAATACATCCGTCATAACTGACAAATCGGCCATGCAATTAGGTTCAGGCAAGATATTTGCAGTATAAACGGCAAGCATAGATTTCTATTTATCAAGATTATGAATAAACAAAACAAGCCCAAAACCGAACATACGCAGGAAGAAATCCTCCAAAAAGAACAAGCCGGGGAGGACAAATCCCGGGAAACCAAAGTCGATTCCGAACAAAAAAAAGGCAAAAGCAAACAACAAGAACAGAGCAAAGAAACGAACGCTAAACGAATACAGGAACTCGAGTCGAAGTATAATCAACTGAAAGAATCCAATTTGCGCTTGCTGGCCGAATACGAAAATTACCGCAAGCGCAGCATGCGCGAAAAAGCCGAACTTATTAAAGCAGGCGGCGAATCGGTTTTGATAGGGATTTTGAGCGTGGTCGACGATTTTGAGCGTGGTTTGGCGGCTGTTCAGGATAACAGCGAAATAACCGCTTTCAAAGAAGGCATGGAATTGATTTACAGAAAACTGACTGCCTATCTGAAACAACACGGTGTGGTAGCCATTGAGACCAAAGATCAAGACTTCGACACCGATTTACACGAGGCCATTACAACCATCCCCGCCACAGACGAAAAACAACGCGGAAAAGTGGTTGAGTGCATTCAAAAGGGCTATTTCCTGCACGACAAAGTAATACGTTTTGCCAAAGTAGTTGTGGCAAACTAATTCATGGTGCGGGCCTAAGAAAACGAAGATTTTACCATGGCGAAAAGAGATTATTATGAGGTACTGGAGGTGTCGAGAAACGCCACCGAAGAAGAAATAAAAAAAGCCTACCGACAAAAAGCCATTCAATACCATCCCGACAAAAATCCGGGCGACAAGAAAGCCGAAGAGATGTTTAAAGAAGCGGCCCAGGCATACGAGGTATTGAGCAATCCCGAAAAAAGGCAACGATACGACCAGTTCGGTCATGCCGGCGTGGAAGGAGCTGCCGGTGGAGGTTTTTCGGGTGGAGGTTTTACAATGGAAGACATCTTCTCGCAATTCGGCGATATTTTTGGCGGTCATTTCGGCGGAAGCAGCTTTGGAGGGACTAGTTTCGGGGGAAGCGGCTTCGGGGGTTTCGGTGGCTTTGGCAGTTCACGCGAACCCAGAGTGAATAGGGGTTCCAATTTACGAATCAAAGTTAAACTCAATCTCAAAGAGGTCGCCAACGGAACCGAGAAAAAGATCAAAGTCAAAAAGCAGGTTGCCTGCGCTCATTGCAAAGGCAGCGGAGCCGAGGGCGGCTCTGCCTATTCCACCTGTAACACCTGCAACGGCAGAGGCAGCGTAACCAGGGTAACCAACACCATTCTGGGTAGAATGCAAACATCGTCGGTTTGCCCCGACTGCCAGGGCGAAGGTAAAATTATAACCAATAAATGCAGCCATTGCCACGGCGAAGGCATAGAAAGCAAAGATGAAATAATAAACATCAAAATTCCGGCCGGAGTGGAGGATGGCATGCAACTTTCCTTAAGCGGCAAGGGCAACGCTGCCCGCCGTGGCGGCATCAACGGAGATCTGATAGTAGTAATCGAAACCATAGATCATCCGGAACTGATCCGTGAGGGCAATCATCTTATCCACAATCTTTTGTTGAGTTTCCCCACGGCCAGCCTGGGCGGTACCGTCGAAATCCCCACCGTCGACGGCAAAGTGAAAGTGAAAATCGATCCCGG
>Ga0208195_1005062_pt1 | contig 10015 bp, 3 predicted proteins | sample AD_UKC077_MetaG_FD_184441 | JGI IMG/M metagenome (GOLD analysis project Ga0208195, IMG submission 184441) | Active sludge microbial communities of municipal wastewater-treating anaerobic digesters from USA - AD_UKC077_MetaG (SPAdes) (version 2) | ecosystem: Engineered > Bioreactor > Anaerobic >...
TCCATTGATAAAATTAACAGTTGCTTCAACAGCAGAGATAGCTTCTTTAACAGTATTCACATAATCTTTATGTTCCTTATTGGCAAATATTTCAATAGCCCTTTTTAAATGATAATCTATTGCTTTTTTACCTGTGTTTGCTGCTTCCTCTATTGTATCTATTTCTTGCTGATTCGTAATTGGAGTTATCTTGTTATCAACAAAACGATATGCAGAATTGTATTTTTTAAAAACAGCATTTAATTCCTTAATAAGTTCAGTTTTACTTTTACCATACATTGAATTTAATTCTGATAGTTCAACATTATTAAGATAGAACTCAAGAAAATCATAAACTTTATTCCAAAGCAAAATTTTATATTTCTCATCACATAGCTCTCTGATATAATCATAATCACAATTAGAATTATAATAAACATTTACATCTTGCACATAAAAACCACACCAGATTTTAAAATATAATGAATCTATATCATCTTCATCTACAATTGATTTCTCAAATTCTACAAGAACATTATGGATAGCCATCTTTAAATCATCATCCATATTTTCCAATTGTAATGGCTTTTGGGGTTCATAGCCATATCTTTCTGAAAATGACATCTTATCCTCCTATATTAAAATATTTTATTTTCAACGCGTTAAATAAGATACTCAATTTAACTCATCGTAGCAATGAAAATTGAACATTATTTCTCCAATGTTTTGGTTATTACTTTGATGTCTGCTTCATTAAGGCCATACAGTTTATAAACAAGCGAGTCAATTCTGTTAAGATAGTCAGAAATGTCAGAAGTTACCTTTTTCTGGGTTTGATAATTATTAGTAGAAGGCATTATCTTAAGAATATCTTTTACTAATTTTTCCAGCTCAAGAGTATTATCTGTTTTTTGGTATATTGGAATTGGAAATTGTTCTATATATACTTTCTTAAACCTCTTTGCTTTGTTAGATAAAGTTGGAGAAATCAGATTAAAATAGAAATCAAATAATTTGGAATTAAGAATAGCTAATATATAGATAAGATTTGCTCCTGTCATAACAAAAGATGTCGCTTCCATATAATATTGCTTATTATCATAAGAAAATTTAGCAATTAAATTAATATCAGCCCATATAATTTTATTCTTATTGAATTCATTGTAATATGAACAATCTCTTAATTCCCACCAGTAATCACCTTGATCATCTCTATCATATAATCCTTTTCCTTTTACTTTGATTATTTTATTTTCTATTGCATCTCCTTTAGTTTTTAAATAATTATACACTGCTGGATAACACAATTTAATAAATTGTTCTGCATCTATGTTATCTGGTATATTTAAATTTGTCCATCCGCTTGGTATAATTATCAGCCAAAGACCAGCCCATTCATAATAATATTTATGAATATCTCTTCCCCGCAAGACAGGTTTTATGATTTCTATGGATTTCGGGTCTGCTATACAGATTGCTTCTTTTGTGGGGGTATCAATAATAAATGCTTCATTGCAACCGGTTAAAACTCCTCTATAAATATTAACATCCCAGTCCTTAAGTGGTTTCCCGGCTTTTTCTATTTTGGTTTTTAAGTTCAAAATGCTATTATCTGCCAAAGTCCAGCATTTATCTTCCAGGGTCTTTTGCTGTAATGTTTGCATATTATTATACAGGAATTGAGATAGGTTTTCCGGTTTCAGGTCGGCAGGGATATTAACGAAATTAAATAAATGCTGGGGTTCAGGTTTGGCTTTAAGGAACAAGATAATATTGGTATCCACTGTGGAGGATTTAAAAACCTGGTAGCCACCGAAGTCAATTACAATTTGCAATTTTGTATTTTGTTTTAAAAATTGTCTTAATTTGGTGCCGTATTTGGAACGGAGCCATTTATTGGAAGTGATAAAAGTGGCAATTCCGTTTTCGGATAATAGTTTATATGCCAATTCATAGAAATAGGTATATAGGTCGGAAGTAGAATTGAATATCTGGTAACCGGATTTATCCAGTAAATCCTTGTAAGCAATATTTTCCTGTCTTACATAAGGGGGATTGGCAATAACAATATTAAAATTAGTCAATCCGAACATAATTGTGGGATTAAAAAAAGGAGCGATAGAATTTACGGAATAAGGGTCCCAATTGGCAATATCTTCAGCTTCTTGAGCAGGAAATGCTGATTTCTTCAGTTCTTCGGAAAATTCCATTCGGAGCTTATGCTCTCTTGCTTTAAGATCAAGCTTGTCTTTTCGGTTGCGAGTGCTGAAGTATTCTTTGTGAAATGCTTTTATTTTAGATATATAATTTTCTATAATAGTATTGAAGATATCCATTTGATTTTCCAGTTCTAAGGGAATAAGGGAATTTGCGGCAACGAGGTTAGTTTCCAAATTGGGCAAAGCTCTAATCCCTAAGTTCGGTTCACCCTGTTTGGGATATTGATCTACCAGTAAAGAGATAAATAAACGAAGCTTGGTAATTTGAATAGCTATGGGTTGAATATCAATGCCATAGATACAATGCTCAATTAGAAAGAGTTTACGGCTGTAATCAAAATCAAATTCATCAAAGGTCTGTTCAATATCCTGAATGCTGTCTTTCAGCTTTTGGATGTTATCTTCCCTAACTTTGGGGTCGGTGACAGATTGTCTCATATCTGCAATAAGTTTATTGATATTATCAATTTGTTGTTGTTTCCATTTAGTATTATGGGGGTCTAATTTATGCAGGATATAGACGATTTTTAAAAGAAGACCCATTAAAAAAGCTCCTGAACCACAAGCAGGGTCAATAACTTTCAGATTATCAATAGAGTTAATAAGTATATCTACTTCTTCAGGATTAAATAGATGGTCTTCATCAGTATAGTAAAGAAGTAATCTTAGTTTTAATTCGCTGTCTTCCTTTTCTTCCTTTGTGCTATAAGGCAGTTCATTTATTAAATAAGCTATTAAAGATTCATCAACCATATAATCCACAATTTCACGCGGCGTATAAAATGAGCCGGTTTCGTGTCTGGCAGTTGTTTTTGTTTCGGGATTATAGGAAGCAAGTAAATTTTCAAAAACACGCCCTAATAATTCAGGATCAAGAGCAACTTCTTCTTCAATGGGTGTATTTTCGGCTACGGTAAATTTATAGCTATTTAAGATGCTAAATAAGCCCCGCACTTGATAGCTTTTATTTTGAGTTCCATATATCTCGTTTAAGTCAATATTCTGTTCTATACCGCTTAAGAATAATTCATCAGGAACTTTTAAAACATTATCGGGTCGGTCACTAAAACCATCAATGCGAATATAAGATTTTTGATTGTTATTTGTAATTTCAGTATCTAAACATTCAAACAGACCTCCATTTAAAAAGGGAATATCGGCAAAATATTCATCTATAACTTGTTCAGGATGATGAAAAAGAGATTCATAGCGAAAGAGAGTATGCACATTGAAATCAGGATTCATATTACTTTTAATTTCGCGGCGAAATCTGCGGGAATTTTCTTTATCTTTATTCATATCTGTATTTAGGGTAGCAAAGAATAGGTTTTGCAGAATGGCTTTGTAATATGCGGAATCGTTAAAATCCTCAAACTTGATAATATTTGTTAGCTTTTGTGGATCAAAGAGAGCATCAGGAATGAGACCTTTTTCTTTCATAAACCAAACAAAAATAAGACGGGTTAGCAATCTGATAAGACCAATGGAATTTCTTACTTCTTCATTTTCTTCATCACCTGCAGGGAAAACAACTTTCTTAATTGCCCAAAAATACCAATTGGACAGTTCCTTATAAAATCTTTTATTTAATTCGTTAATATCCAAAGTAGCAGACCAGGCATTGTGTAAGGTCTCAAAGCTGTTGATAATATAATGTTCAGATAGTTTCTCTAAAGAAAGATCAGCTAAAATATCTATATGCGCTCTGTGGGTATCAGTTGTTTTAATATCCTTAATCATAGTTACTTTTTCCAAAACATCTCTTTGCGTGTCTTTTAAGTTTTGCCTTCTGGTAACCACTGCAATAGTAACAAGATTATTATATTGAAAGAGAATAATTAAAGGGATAGCATACTGCTTATTGATTTGCCGGGCTATATTTGCCAGCTGGGTTCTGGTATATTTATCCCCTTTAAGCTTAAGAGAAGCAAAAAGATAGGACTTTATGTCAGCTGCTTGAAATTTTTGTTTGGAAATACCAGGTATAGTTATTTGATAATCTTGGTTAAAGTGGTTTTTCATTTCTTCATCGGTAATTTGGAAGAGCAGATAAAACTTATCCCAATCATCTTTTCTGGCTTTTGTAGAATCTATTTTATTACCGCTAACAGTGGTAAAATCTTCAAAGCTGAAACTATTTAGTTCCGGTTGACGGTCACTAAAATAACCGAGAGTATTCCAAAAATTCGTAGCAGCGGAATAGGTATCTTTAGTTCTGAAAAGAGACAGGGCATCAATAATTCTTTCTTTATCCATAATAATTCCTTTATTTAATAATCAGCCAAGTGATTAGTTCAAAACTCTGTTCTTTGGGTTTTTTGGGAATAAGGGCATCTCTATCTCCCTGCAATTGTTGATTGGTGCGTTTGTTCAAAGAATTTTTTATGTCTTCAATCGCTTTAATAAGCAAGGTATTATATTTATCCATATTTTGTCCTTCTTGGGTTTCTTCATCAAAAAGATCACAAAGTTCCTTTATTGCTTCTTTTCTATCTTTAGTCAGCAATCTGTAAATTTCCAGAATTTGTTTTACATTGGTGTAATGGTAACGGACAGTTCCATCGTCTCTGATGTAAACAAGGAAATATGGCTGCAGGGGATTTAATTTATTATATTCAGAGCCATCTTCAAAGTGCTTGAAACAAAAGATAATACCGGGTCGGATAATTTTTCTTTGCTCCTCAGATAAGGTATTATTTTTTAGCCAAAGAGTGTTATCCGGGCTTGGGGTTATGGCATATAAACCCAATGGAGCATCGCGTAATTCAATTTCGTTAGCTTTTAAATAATTTAGCAGGTCTATTCTAAAATCATCCAGAGTAAAATCAGTTAAGTTTACACTATCTTCCATATCCTCCAAATCAATTACTTCTTCTTTTAACCGTTTTAGTTGTTTTGTTCTAAACTTCATATCGTTATCTAACCAATTATCAATATCCTCATCCTTAAGGATATTATCAGCTCCAGTGGCAGTTAAATCCACTAAAGCCATTCTTGCTTCTACTCTATATTTCAGTTTTATGTATTTATCCAAATCGTCAGTGGGCCAGAAATTATGCATTTGGATTTTGGTATTGGGACTATTGATTCTGTCTATTCTGCCAAAGCGTTGAATAATACGAACCGGATTCCAGTGAATATCATAATTTATTACATAATCACAGTCCTGTAAATTTTGTCCTTCGGAAATGCAATCGGTAGCAATAATTATATCAATTTGTTCATCTTGAGGTAAGCTAAGATATTTATCCCGTTCTTTAGCAATGGGAGCAAAGCAGGTTAAAATGGAATTAAAATCATTTTTCGTTCTAACAGGCATTTTGAAATTAGTTTTACAGGTTGTGCTTCCTGTTATTAAAGCAGAATAAAGCCCGAAATTATCATAAAGATATGAGGAAAGATTATCATAGAGGTAAATAGCAGTATCGGCAAAAGCAGTAAAAATGATTATCTTCTTATTATCGGGATTGATAGGATGGTTTATCTTATATTCCATAATTTCTTTCAAACGCTTAAGCTTAGCATCATTTTCCGGCGTAACTTTTTCAGCTGTTTCATACAAGGCATTAAGCTGATTTTTATCATTCTTCAGGGCTATTTTCCATTTTTTCAGGTCTAAATGTTCCAGTTTATATTTCAGTTTTTTGCCTACGGTGAATTCTTCTTCCTCTTCACTTTCTAATTCTTCTTCAGGGATAATTGTTTCCACTTCAAAGGGATCAAGCTGTTCTTCTTTTTTATTTGTTTCAAAATCTGCTATCTTTTGTTCCAGAGAATTTATCTTGTCCAGAGTCCGCTTCAGAGTTAATTGATAGGAATAAATACTGCTTTCCAGGCGTTTGAGAAAATTGATTTTCATCATCTCTACCAGAAAATCTTCCCGCTGTTGCTGAGAAAATACTAATACTTTACCCGTTATTTCATATTCAGGTCTAAATTCCTCTTTCACAAAATTGGAGGGCTTAAACAAGGAAAGTTTGTATTTCTGAATTGCCTCATTTACTTGATCATAAGAATAAAACTTTTGTGTGGTATCAATATCGGTAATTTCAGTAAGGGGTTTTAGACGCACAGGAAAGCTATTTTTATCTATATCAGAATAATAGGTTAAAATGTGTTTTCGGCTGCGAGCTATGGTTAATTCATCCAGAAGCTTAAAAAATGAACTGTCCAGAGCTAAAAACAGCTCCTTTGTATCTCTCTTTGTATCTTTGGATCTCTTTGCCCAATCCGTAAATTGAAGTTGGGCTATCCTGAAAGTATTAGAAATATTCTCAATTCCCATACTTTCCTTAAGGGCATAGTCATTACCTTCTGAGATGTAATGAATTTGATTACGCAAATCTTTCAGATTGGTATTTACAGGTGTGGCTGAAAGCATCAGAACTTTGGTTTGCACTCCGTTTTTAATTACTTTCTCTAAGAGACATTTAGCCCGGTTGTAAATAATCTCTCCGTTTTCTACTTTTTCTTTGGGATTACCTCTCAAATTATGCGATTCATCAATAACTACCAAATCCCAGGCACCCCAGTTAAAAGTAGAAAGATTCAAATTATCAGCTTTGGAAAATCCGCTTGTTCTGGCTAAATCGGTATGAAAAGCAACTGTATAGCTAAACCTGTCATTTTTAAAAGGATTTAATTTATCACCCTTTTGGGCTTGATATATTGTCCAATTATTCTGTAGTTTTTTGGGACAAAGCACTAAAACCCGGTAACCTAAAATTTCATAATATTTGATGATTGCTAAAGCTTCGTAGGTTTTCCCTAAGCCAACACTATCAGCTATTATGCAACCCTGATATTTTTCCAGTTTATTGATAGCCCCTTTAACAGCATCCTTTTGAAAACTATAAAGTTCATTCCAAATCTCAGAATCAAAAAAACCGGTTTTTTCTTTCAATAAACCCTTATCTGCCTGCTCTTCCAGAAATTTGGCAAAAATGTGATACAGGGTTTTATAATAGATGAAGAGGGGAGAATTATCCGTATAGAGTTTGGAAAGATATTTTAGAACCTCTTCTTTCACATTCTCTACTAAGCCGGTTTCATCATTCCATAATTCATCAAACCAATTCAGTAAATCTGCTCTATCTCTATCACTATCTACTTCAATATTAAGCTCTATATTGGGGCTATTGCCAAAACCAAGTCCGTTCACTGTAAAATTGGAACTTCCCAAAATTGCCTTTTCATTGCCATTAGCGGACTTGATATGATACATTTTGCCATGCAGGAAGTTGGGCTTAACCATAGATTTGATTTCACATTTCTCTTTAATCCAATTGGCACAATCAAAGGCAATCCTGCTTTGTGTAAGACGATTCTGAATGGGAATAATTAGTTTCTCATCTTCAATTTGAAATTGTTTCTTATCGGTCTTGGGGTCTATCTGAGAAATAAAACGGGGCTCGCCAAACAAAAATCTTAAGCTCTGGATGCTATCCAGTTTGTTTTTCAATTGTTGATAGGCATAAATAGTAAAATATGCCGAGACAAAAGATAAGGAACATCCTTCACTGAGATGCTCACTAATAAAATTGCCAACTGTTCCACGTTGATGATTATCCCGTATTGCACTTTGAATATTATTATTCATATTGTTACTGCCTCGTAGATATATTTTTTTCACTGTTTTTTACTTTGTGTGATAGAAACTTAATCATAGCTTTTTTATCAAGTAAATTTTAATTCCACCTCCCTTTTGTGCTGGTATAGAAATTTGGTACAGAAGCTCCCTTCTGAAGAACAGACCTTTTATCCCTATATTCAAAAAATCTATTGCTTCCTTTCCTGTTAAAGGGTGACATATTGCTCCAGATGAAATATGAAACATATCCGGGGCAGCTTCCATTGGTTGTATTCTTTAAAACAATGTCTCATCCATTCCTTTGCCTACGGTCTTTGTTGCTGTCTTTTTCTAAGTGCAGAGCTTTTCCATCTTCCTAAAAGTAAATATAATCAACATTGCCCTTATGTCAAATAAAATTATTAACAAAATATGTGAATTGAACTATCATAATGAGCAGAACTTAGAATTCTCCGCTTCTTCAGTATATTCTTTTTTCCTCAGAGATTCTTTACACATTTGGAGTAGAGTTGATATTGGAATCCGCTCTATGGAAAAGCGGCTCCGGTAAATGATCCCAAACACCCAGTTCCATTAAAAAATCCGTAATCAACTTTCGACTGCCAACTCGTACCATTTTTTATTACCATTCACAACTCTCAACGATGCACTGGAAGTAATGGTTAATCTTATGGCTCCGGATACTAAGTTCGACAGCTTGGACGATACCAGGGTATACATCAAAGCTCTCGCACCCTGGTTCAAAGACGATTAGATAGAATATTACTCAGAGATGAACCTGGTTGTCAACTCCATAACACATACACCGTTTCCACCTTTTCATTGGAAGTGTAGGACGACTATTGTATCTATATGATTGGTAATTACATCAGGGAAGTCATCTGAAAAGGGTAACCTTTGTATTCAAGCATCGTTTACCATTAACCGACAAGTTGAGAAAGTATATACCACTGGAACACTTTTTGCCACCAGCATCTCTGCCATCCCAATAGGTGTATTGCTCAATTGTCTTATTAGGATCAAGCGAGATGCTCTTCACTTTTTGTCCTTTGATGTTATAGATATCGATGCTTGCGGTGGTTACTCTTGGCATTGAGTCATCCAGTTTTGAGGGTAAAATAACCTTAAGATTAGTGAAGGCAGTAAACGGATTGGGATATGCAGATAAAAGCCCCTTCTGCGAAGCCGGAGTTAACGGATCGTCAATACCAACATAGGGCAGAGAGCCAAACTCAAAACAGCCCATATCTATCCTGCCATCCCAAACTCGCCAGTTACCGGCAAGATCATAAGAAGGTAAGAACAAACCTAATGTATCAGGTGTGCCGCTATTGATACAGGGAGAATACTCAGACAAACCGTAATAAGCTGGGTTGGTGATATCGTCTCCGCCATAAAAGAGAGGATTACCTGTGATATTGCTATCGGAATAGTTTACCGTGCTCGCGATACCTTGCCAGATATCGCTATAACCATTCCTGATCAGGTTATTATTGAGTGTTAATGTGGTGGGGATACCTGTCCCATCCATAGGATTTATGGCTATTTCTACAGAACGATTATTATAGAAGATGCTGTTTGATATTGTTACATTCCCATTAACCATAAGCGCTTCGCCATTGCCAGTATGCCCAGCAAAAGTGCAATTCGTGAAGTGCATCAAAGGAAAATCTTCACCATGAAAGATAACGCCCCGCTCCATGCAGTTAATATTTGCAAACAAACAATTCTGAATAGTGTATTGTGGTTGGTTAGGTGGATTATACATACCACCAAAGCTAAGGGCTTGAGAATCATCATCTGCCATTGCCAGATTAGTAAATATCGAGTTTTCCAGTAGAAATTTCTCACCCACCACAATCCAAACGAGTGGATATCCCCATACCTCATTACTGGTAAATGTGTTTACCGCATTTCTAAAGATTGAATTTCGGATTACTCCTGTAATGTAGCCATCGCTATGCATAAAACCCATACTGTCGGTAGTGAAGTCCTCAATTATTATCCTGTCCCAAAGGCAATTTGTGGTATAAGTTATGTTAATGATAGCAAACAAATCCGGACTCAGTTCATGCATCCTAAGGTTTTTCAGATGCAGTGATTCCTCCTCAAATCCCCAGATAGCACAACTGTTGTTCGATCCAGCAGAAGTGATGGACAAATCCTCCAAGTTAGCATAAGTTTGATAGAAGCTGGTAAAAACTTTTAATGCATTATATGGCACACT